>SXGT01322848.1_pt1 | contig 27785 bp, 18 predicted proteins | sample 3176221 | NCBI WGS metagenome assembly SXGT01 (sample SAMN11356862, study PRJNA531348) | freshwater metagenome | isolation source: freshwater sample F1-120 | place: China: Fuxian Lake, Yuxi | collected 2017-12-25
CTCATCCTCCTGTCCAAGCGCGAGGGTGGCAAGGGTCACCACGACATCCGCGACGACGTGATGGACGACGCCATCCTCTCGATCGGTGAGGGCGCGGCCGGTAACGCACACTTCGATCGCGCGCTGGGCGAGGCGATCGTCGAGGATCACGTCGACATGCAGAAGGGGCAGCCGCAGCCGACGGCGCCCCAGGACGCGCCGCAGCAGCAGGTGCCCCAGCAGCAGCAGCAGGAGCACGTCGGTGGCGACGACGCGGCCAAGAACCAGCAGCAGGACGCACCGGCCCCGAGCGGCGACGATGCGCCGTCGAACGCAAACCCGGTCCCGACGACGGTGCACGTCGACGGGGCCGACGACGGATCGAAGGAGCCCGTGATCCCCGCTCCGATCCCGGCCCCGCCGCCGGCCCCCGCGCCGGTCGAGCCGGCCAACGTCAAGATGCCGTCGGGCAGCAAGTTGAAGGAGCACCTCTACGGCAAGGACGGCAAGGGCGGCATCATCGGCGTCGACAAGCTCCACCGGGACAGCGTCAACAAGGTCAAGGGCAAGGACATCCCGATCCATCTCTCGGACGAGCAGTGGAAGTTCAAGCAAGAGGTCTACGCGGCGTGTGTCAACCACCTGGGAGATCAGATCTACGGCGGCGTCGCCGAGAAGGATCTCGGCGACTACGCCAAGGGCAAGATGCGAAAGCCCGCGATCCCCAAGCTGCAGGCGATGATCGCCGGGCTGCGCTCCGCGCCCGGCAAGCCCGCCGACGAGAACATCTCGGCCGGATCGCTGTATCGCTCTCCCGAGGTGGACTTCCACCTCTGGGACATGGGGTTCAACAACATCTACCTGTGGGACGCGATCAAGTGGGCGAAGAAACACTCGCCGGACGACCCGTGGGGCGCGAAGGTCATCAAGAACACGGTCCACCAGATCGGCGAGCGCAAGGCGGCGCCAGGTGGCTCGAAGCACTCGAACGGCACCGCCGTCGATCTGATCCTCACGAGCGACGGTCACACCCACGGCAACAAGTTCAAGGATCAGGCGGCCTGGAAGAAGTCCTGGGCCTACAAGTGGCTGCTCGACCACTGCGGTGACTACGGCTTCAAGAACTACAGCGGCGAATGCTGGCACTACACCTACACGGGCCCGCTCTGAGGCTCACCCGCGACACCGCGGTCACCGAGGACGAGCTGGTCGAGGCCTTCCCCGACTGCGAGATCGAGCTCGTCTCGACCCCGCAGGACGAGGGGCTCCTCGAGCAGTACTGGGCGATCAGCAAGTTCGGCGAGATCCTGTACAAGGTCGAGGGCACCGACGCCGGAGTTCACTCGGTCGCCATCGTCCACCGCGACGTTGCGCCGCCGTTCGCGGTGACGCTCGGCATGACCCACGCCGAGGCCACGCAGGTGCTCGGCCCGATGTCGTGCCGCAGCGGCCTCGAAGACGCGGACTGGCGCTGGGACGTCGTGGTGGGTGGCAACGAGCAGACCGGTGAATGGACCCTCGACTTCGTCGGCGACGGCGCCTCGGCCGAGGCGCTGCTCGCCGACCCCGAGGCACTCGCCGGGACCCGGCTCGTGGCCATCACCTGGAATGCCTGGATGGGCGACGTTCGCGTCGATGCGCTGACCTCAACGGAGACGGACCGATGAAACAGGATCGTGGTCACGACGAAGCAGCGTCCACCGACACCACCGAGCGCAGCAGCGCCGCGCCCGGCAAGCGCACCATGACCGACGGGCTGCCCACCCCGGTGCAACGCGCGCCGCGGACGAGCGCGCCGGCCCCGCTGTCGATGGACGCGCCCCACCTGGGCGCGCAAGTCGATCCGTTCGGGCTCCACCTCGCTGCGCCGGTGCAGCGTCAGGGCGACGGCGGCGGCGGCGCCGACGTACAGGCGGCCGCCTCCCGCGGCCTCGAGGCGCCGGCCCAGCGCCTGCCCTTCCTCGATCAGATCCAGCGCTCGTTCGGCGCCGACCACGACGTCTCCGGGATCCAGGCTCACGTCGGCGGCCCCGCCGCCGAGGCCAGCGCGTCGATGGGTGCCAGCGCCTACGCCACCGGCAACCACGTCGCTTTCGGCGGCAGCCCCGATCTGCACACCGCCGCCCACGAGGCCGCCCACGTCGTGCAGCAGGCCCACGGCGTCAACCTCTACGGCGGCGTCGGCGAGGCCGGCGACCGCTACGAGCGGAACGCCGACGCGGTCGCCGATCGCGTCGTCGCCGGTGCGTCAGCGGCTGATCTCTTGCCCGCCAGTGGCGGCGCGCCCTCGACGGGCGTGCAGAAGAAGGGCCCGGCCGACGACGCGACGACCGGGGCACCCGAGCCGTCGTGGGTCAAGCGGGCGCGCGAGTACCACCGCGACCATCCCAAGTTCGCCGACCAGTTCAAGGCCGCCACCAACAACGCGTGCGTGGGCGCCGACGGTGAGCTCGATCCCAACGAGATCGCGCGCTGGCAGGTGGCCCACGGCGTCAAGCCCGACGGCATCTGCGGTCCGGACACCGCCCACGCCGCGGCGAACAAGGTCACGCCTCAGGTCACGCCCAACGCGGCCCCGGTCGTCACCGACGCGCCGCTCCCCGCGCCCCACGATCCCTGCGACGTCGACGCGCCACCGACGGCCGCACCGACGGGCGGGCCGACGTCCGAGCAGACCCTGAACGCCATCAAGAACATCGGCACCAACGTCGCTGACGCGGCCGGCGACCTGTTCAACACCGTCATCGATGCCTTCAAGGGCGGCAACACCGGCGGCAACACCGCGCCGAAGCCAGCCGGCGGTGGCACCACGCCTGCGCCGGCGCAGGAGCCGAAGGAGGAGCCCGCGCCCAAGCCGGGCCCGATCGATCAGGGTGAGATCGGCGACCTGAGCGATGCGACGCTGCGCGACATCGCGACCAAGTCGAGCGACCCGGTGGTCAAGGAGATCGCCGCCGATCTGGCCGGGCTGGTCGAGGCCAGCCACAGCCTCCGCGCCCAGGGCAAGATGAACGGCGCCGAGGAGAAGGGGAAGGCCCGCGACACGTTCGTTGCCAACATCGGCGTGGTGCGCGGCAAGCTGGCCTCACTCAAGGGTGAGGCGTCGTTCAAGGGGGCCGCATACCGGCTGATCGCGAGCATCGGCACCTACTACTCGCAATCGCGCAACATCGACATCCTCGAGTCGCCGCCGCCGACCGACACGCGCACCTGCAACATCACCTCGCTCGCCATGGCGCTCGAGGGGCTGGGCATGAGCGCCGCCTCCTTCAAGGGCAACCGCGACAAGGTCCAGGCCGCCGCCAAGTTCTATCAGCACAAGATCACTGGCGACGCGACCTCGAAGGCCGGCGCCGTCGACGCCGTCGCCGGCCAGGGCGTGAGCTGGGGGCAGCTCGTCGGTATGCGCCTTTCCGACTTCCTGGAGCTGGCGGCGATCGCGCGCTCCATGCCGGACACCTCCGACGACGGGGTCAAGGCCGGCGCCAAGGCAGCGTGGGACTCGATCTTGAGTATCTCCACGCTCGACCACCTGGGCTCGCAGTTCGGCGCCAGCGGCTCGGTCAAGGCGTTCAATGCCACCGGCATCAAGAAGGACAAGAAGAACAAGACCGCCAGCGACGTCGACGTGCTGGGCGGCTTCGGCAAGGACCACCGCAAGGACGTCGAGAAGTACATCAACGCCCGCAACAAGGGCGAGGTCAGCAGCGACCTCCAGGCCGGCTACGACGCCGCCATGGCCGACACCAGCATCGACGACCGGCTCTCCCTCGAGGCCTACCGCGACTACGTCATCGAGCACATCGGCGCCGATCTGGCGGCGGGCGGCTCGATCGTGATCGCGCTGACCGGTCACTACGCCAAGCTGCAAGCGATCGTCCCCGACGGCGTCATCGTCAACGACCCGGCCCGCGACAGCCGCGCGGCGACGCACCTGACCTGGGCCGAGGCGCGCGCCATGGGCTACTTCAAGCATCGCCTGGTGCTCTCCTGATCCGGCAGGGGTGATATCAATCCCGGCATGACGCCTGGCACCAAGTCGCTCCTGGTTCTGTCCCTGTGCGCCGCGCTGTTCATCGCGCTGGGCGCGGCCTGCAAGAAGAAGACGACCGAGGCCACGGGCGGCTCGGCCGGATCGGGGACGGCGGCCGCTGCCGTCGACGCCGCCGCGGCGGCCCCGGCCATCGACGCCGCAGCCCCGGCGCCCGAGGTCGACGCCGCCCAGGCCGCGCCGCCCACCGACGCCAGTCTGCCCCCGGAGCTGAAGGCGCTCGATGACACGGTCAAGCCGATCCTGGCCGTGGCCGACGAGGCCGCCCGCACCAAGGCGGCGTGCAAGGCGCTGGACACCATCACCACGCAGATCGCCGCGGTGCGCAAGAACCCGCCGGCGGGCGTCGATGGCGTCGCCTGGAACGAGATCGTCGAGCGGATGGCCGGCACGCTCACCGAGTTCGAGCTCGAGTGCGCTGAGGGTTCGGCCAGCGACACCAAGGCGCTGGCCGAGGTGGCCGAGACCGCCAAGGAGTTCCTCGCGCTGCTCGCCAAGAAGGCGCCCTGAAACCGCCCGCCATCCACGGTGTCCCATCAGGGTGGCCCGGTTCGTCTGGCTCGCGCTGCTGCTGGGTTGCGCATCGCCGCGGCATCCGACCCACCCCGTCGTCCTGAGCCCTTCGACTTCCCCGCTCCGCGGGGAGCGCTCAGGACAGGCTCGAGTCGAAGGATCCATCGAGCCACTGATCGCCGATTGGGATCACGGTCAGCTCGATCTCACGCTCCGTGGCAAGCCGTTTGGCCACGAGGTCTTCTCGATCGAGCAGCACGCCACCGGCTACCAGCTCCGTGCCGAGGTCCACCTCACTGCCGGCAGCGTGCTTCGCCTGCTCGACAGCGAGCTCTCCACCGATCGCGCCTGGCGGCCGATCACCGGTCGCTTTCGCGACGTCAAGGACGGCGGCACCATCAGCACGCTCGACGGCTCGCCACTGGTCCTGCGCGGCACGGCGCCGTTCGCGCCGCCGTCCGAGCGCACCGCCAGCCGCGACATCGAGCTCTTCCTCGCCGACAACACGATGAGCCACTTCGCGCCGCTGTGCGCGATCGCCGCGCCGGGGATGCGCACGGCGTTTCCGGGGATGGCGGTCACGGTCGGACCCGACGAGCCGATCGGCGGCCGCATGGTGCGCAGGCGGCTCGATCTGGGCGGCTCCATGCGCGTTCTCCTCGCCTGCGAAGACGCCCGCCTGGTCGCGGTCGAGGTGCCGATGTTCGGGCTCACCGCCGTCCGCACCGGCCGCGGCGCCGATATCGCCGCCGCGGTCGCGACTCGCCGAGGCAAGCCCGAACTGGCCGCCGGCCTGGTCGAGGACGCGCGCACCATCCGCGTCCCCCGCGGCGGCGGCCTCGCGCCGGTCGAACTGGCTTGCTCGCTGGTGACACCGGCCACGCCCACCGGCGGGATCCGCCCACGCTGGCCTGCGGTGCTCCTGCTGACCGGCTCCGGCGCCCAGGATCGCGACGGTGACAGCGTCGGCGACGGCGGCGTGAAGCCAGGCCTGCTCAAGGTGCTGGCCGGCGCGCTCGGCACCGCCGGCGTGGTCTCTCTGCGCTGCGACGACCGCGGCACCGCCGCGTCGACCGGCACCTACGGCGAGGCCACCCTCGACACCTTCATCGGCGACGCCGCCGCGATGGTGAAGGCGCTGCGCCGCGAACGCACCGTCGATCACCGCCGCGTGATCGTCGTCGGCCACTCCGAAGGCGCGGTCGTGGCCACGCGGCTCGCCGCCCGCGACCGCGGCCTCGCCGGCATCGCGCTCCTCGCCGGGCCCGGTCGCCAGGTCGACACCGTGCTGCTCGAGCAGGTCGAGTCGACGCTGCGCCGCGCCGGCCTCACCGACGACGAGATCGCCGACGCGCTGGCGCAGCACCAGGCCGCGTTCGAGGCCATCCGCGCCGGCGAGCCGCTGCCCGATACCGCCGAGGCCCGCGAGTGGTCGGGCGGCGAGGGCTGGCTCGCCTCCCACCTGCGCGTACCGATCACCGAGACCGCCGCCACCCTCGATCGCGTGGCCGTGCTCGTCGCCCAGGGCGGCGTCGACCAGCAGGTCTCGATGGCCGACGCCGACGCGCTGGTGATCGCCTTCCGCGCCAGCGGCAACTCGCGCGTCACCGTCGTCAGTTACCCCAACCTCGACCACAACTTCACCTACTCGGCCACCGGCGACGTCGCCGAGTACGTCGATCCTGATCGCACGATCGACGCGACGTTCGTCGCCGACGTGGTCAGCTTCGTGACCACCTTGCGCTAGGGTCCGGTCAGCGGCGACCGTCGCGCACGGCCTCGATCCACTGGAGGCCGAAGCGGGTGTCGGGCTCGAGGTAGTGGCCCTCGCTCCACTCGTTGAGGGAGGCGATGAACACCAGCTGCTCGTCGTCGGGAACGCCGCTGGCCTGCGCATAGGCGACCGCCTGGGCCACGGCAGCGCGGAAGCGATCCGGGTGCTCGCCGGTGACCACCGGCCACCATGGGTACTTGTCGGGCCGGGTCTCGCCGGTGGCGCCGAAGTCGGCGGCGCGCGGCGACGCGTCCCAGCCCGGACACGCCGACGGATGGTACGGGAGCCCGGCGCGCACGGCGAGGTCGGGCCACTGCGCGGCGCGGATCGCGACTCGCTGGGCGTAGTCCTGGAGGAACTCACCCTTCCAGTCGGGCAGGAGCACGTAGTTGGTGACGCTGTCGAAACCGAGGGTGCGTACCTGGCCGATGACGTCGGCGTTGGGCTCGATCGCCGCCAGGTGCATCGCCGGTAGCCCCGCCGAGACCAGCATGGCGCGCGCCGCCGCCACCGCCGCCCGCGCGCCGTCGACGCCGAGCTCTTTCACGAAGAAGGTCGAGTCGAAGATCGAGAAGTAGGCTCGACCGCCGACGCGCAGGTAGCTGTCGCGCACCCAGTAGCGCTCGGCCAGGTAGCGGACCAGGGCGACGAAGTCGTCGACGTCGGACGGCACCAGGCGATCGGCCTCGATCACCGGCGTGTCGGTGCGCCGCACCGGCAGCACTCGCCGCGGCATGCGATTGGCCCACATCACCGCGAACGGGAAGTCCCTCCCCGCCGCGCTGCCGAGGAAGCCGAGATCGAGCGCGTCCTGGAACACGCGCTTGCCGCGGCACCAGAAGAAGCCGTACACCAACCCGTCGACGCCGTGCGCGCGGCACAGCTCGATACGTCGCTCGACCGCGACCGGATCGCGATCGTCGTAGCGACCCCACAGCGGCAGTCGGGGCTGGACGTGACCGTCGAAGCGCGGCGCCGACCCGTACACCAGGTCCCACTCGGTGAACCCGGGGTAGAAGGCGTCGTCCCGCTCGGGGATCGAATGCCAACCCGGGTACACGTAGGCGAGGACGCGCACGCGGCCGCACCGTATCATCTGGGCCATGCTGCGCACCGTCCTCCACACCCTGTTGCTCGCCGCCGCCCTCACCTCGCTCGCTGCCTGCGAAGGCGGCTCGTCCAAGGTGAAGGAGATCGGCAAGAAGATCGACGACACCGTCGACCGGCTCGACAAGGACGAGGCCGGCCAGAACCTCGCCGCCGCCAAGGAGGCGCTGGCCGCCGGCAAGGAGCCGCTCGAGCCGTGCAGCTGGGCCGGGAGCTCGACCGCGAACAACGCCGCCGCCTCGGCCAGGCCGGCGATCGACGAGCTGCGCAAGCTATGCAGCCTCGACGTGCCGCTGCTACGCGCGACCCGCGCCGTCACCCAGGCCGAGACCGCCCGCGCCGAGCAGCCGCAGGCCCCGTCGCTCACCGAGTGCTCGAGCGACGAGTGGCCCAAGGCCAGGACCCAGCTCGACCGCGATCACGCCGGCGAGGCGCGGTGGGCCGAGCTCAAGGCGCGCTGGGCCAAGGCCTGCCCGGGCACGTGATCGCCTGAGCGCACGCCCCGCGGGTAGGGCGCGCCCTGACGCGTGAAGGCGATCTGGTAGAGCTGCATGTAGCGGGCGCGAAAGGTCGCCGCGCTCACCAGCAGGTAGTACTTCCACATGCGGTAGAAGCGCTCGCCGTAGCGATCGCGCAGGCGCGGCCAGGCCGCGTCGAAGCGCTCCCACCACGCCATCAGCGTCGGATCGTAGTGCTCGCCGAGGTTGTGGACGTCCTCGGGCACCAGCAGGTCCTCCATGGCGTTGCACAGCCGTCCCAGCGACGGGAACGCCGCGTTGGGGAAGATGTACCGATCGAACCACGGATCGATGCGGTCGCGGGTCCGGTTCGAGGCGATGGTGTGGACGATCGACACTCCGCCCGGGACCAGGCAACGATCGACCAGCTCCATGTAGCCGCGATAGTTCCTGGGACCGACGTGCTCCATGAGTCCGATCGACACCACGGCGTCGAAGGTGCCGGCGGCCTTGCGGTAGTCGTCGAGGTGGACCTCGATGGGGAGACCGCCATGGTGCTCGCGGATCCACGCCACCTGCTCCTTCGACACGTTGTAGGCCACGACCGAGACACCGTGGCGCTCGGCGGCGTAGCTGGCGAAGCTGCCCCAGCCACAACCGAGCTCGAGCACGCGCATGCCGCGCTGCAGGCCGAGCTTCTGGCACACCAGCTCGAGCTTCTGCTCCTGGGCCGCCTCGAGATCGGCGGCGCCGTCCCAGTAGGCACAGGTGTAGGCCATGCGGCGATCGAGCATGGCCTGGTAGAGATCGTTGCCGATGTCGTAGTGCTTCTCGGCGATCTCGAACGGGTTCACAGCCTGGGTGTTCAACAGCCGCGCCCGGAGGATATGGGCCATGAACACCCAGTTGCGGGTGACCACGCGATCGAGGCGTGCCCGCAGCACGCGATCGAAGAGCTGATCGAGCGAGGGTGTGTCCCACCAGCCATCCATGTAGGCTTCGCCGAGGCCGAGGGCGCCGTTGCGCAGGACCCGGGTCCACAGCCGGTCGTCATGAACGGTCAGGTCCCAGGGGGCGTCACCGCCGACGCTGACGCCGGCCGTGGCGAGGAGGTCGCGACAGACCTCACCGGCGCGGCGACCGTCGAGCGAGTGCAGGATCGTCTTCAACGGAGTCACGACCGTCTCCTCTCGTGTGTGGACAGCGCCAGATCGACCAGCCGCGGCGCGGGGAGACGGGCGCCGGAGAACATCCAGGCGAAGCCCGTGGCGATCGCGCGGGCGGTCAGACGACTGGCGCCCTCGCGCAGGCGGCCGCGATGGCCGGCGCCATTCGAGCCGTTCGAGCCATTCGCACCGCCGGCGCCAGACCCCGGCCGGCGAAGGGCCGACACCGCCACCCGCACCCGATGGATGCGGCGGTAGTCGACGATCACCGGGTGGTCGCGCAGCCGCTCGGGGTAGCCGGCCGGATCACCGGCGACGATGGCCTCGCCGAGCAGCCGGCCCGATAGCGTCGACGGCAGGATGCCCTCGGCGGTGAGCGGCTGGGCCAGTCCGAGCGCGTCGCCAACCAGGTACGCCCCGCCGCGACCGTCCGCATCGGGGCGCGCCGCGCCGTCGAGGTGCACCGGATCGTAGAGGTAGTAGGAGTGACCCTTGACGTGATCGAGCGGCGCTTCGGCGTCGGGGGGCAGGTGGCCCGCGTCGCGGAAGTGCGTGCGCGCGCGCGTCCACGCCGCCCGCACCTCACCGGGATCGAGCGTGCCCACGCCGACGTTGAGCCAGTCGGTCTTGGGCACGTTCCAGGCGTAGCCGCGCAGATCGTCGTGGAGCAAGAGCTCGGGCTCGCCGTCCTTCCCGACCCGGGCCGCGGCGATCGCCGCCGGATCGAGCGGCAGCTCCAGCTCCTGGACGCCCACCGGGCGGCGGGGCCGCGGCGTCTCCCACAGGCGCGCCACCGGGCAGTGGGTCCCGCCGGCGCCGACCAGGTGACGGGCCCGCAGCCCGGCCACCGACCAGAGACCGTCGGCGTCGCGCTCGATCGCCTTCACCACGACGCCGGTGTGCAGCGTCGCGCCGCTGGAGCGCAGCAGGAAGTCGTCGAGCTCGAAGCGGCGGATGAACCAGCCCGTGCAGCCGACGGCGTGGGCACGGCCGCGGTAGTGGACGTGGCAGGTGTTCCACGGCCACAAACCGCCCGGGTACTCACGCGGCGCGATCCCGAGGACGTCCCAGATCGGTGCCGAGATCCAACCCGCGCACAGCTTCACGCGCGGGAACGTCGCGCGATCGACGACCGCCACCTTCGCGCCGCCGCGGACGAGCGTACGGGCGCAGCTGCTCCCGGCCGGCCCGCCGCCCACCACGATCACGTCGTACGAGCGCTCCACGAGAGCACACTGGCAAGGTGAGCCGGTCTCGGCAACGCGCGAATTCGCACACCGTCCGAGAAGTGCGTGAGCGTCCTAACGATGGATGCTGTAGACGAAGCTGGCCTTGGGCGCGCGCAGCCAGCGCTCGGTGATGATCGCGCGCTGGTCGGCCCAGGCGTCCTTGGCGTCGACGAACGCGGCGACCATCGCATCGGCGCCCTTCTTGTCGCCGGCGCCCTTCACCTTGAGCACGCGGGCGGCGAGCTTGTCGACCGCGGGCGCCCACGTCGCCAGATCGATGTCGTAGCACCCCTGGTCGCGGCCATTGGCGGCGGTGGTCTCGGGCTTCCACACCAGCACCTTGGCGGCGACCAGCGAGCCCATCTGGATCGAGGCGAGCTGGGAGTAGTTCTTGGGTGTGCCGTCGGCGGCGTACATGCCGCGCGAGATGTGGCCGAAGGCCCAGGCCACGTCGCGGACGTGGGCGGCGTCGGCCTCGGCTCGGGTGATCACGCCGCGCGCCGCCAGCCACTCGGAGAAGTAGAGCGCCGCGGTCTGGGCCTTGAGCTCCTCCAGCGTCGAGGCCAGCGGGCCACCGAAGATTTCATCGTCGGTCTTGCCCTTCACCTTGTAGTCGTGGGCCGGGCCGAGGTTGTGGGCGGCCTCGTGCAGGACCGTGCTCATCAGCGATGACGCCGGATCGGCGGAGACCCGAGCCTGGGTCGCCGGGCAGAACAAGGCCGAGGTCTGCTCGAGCAACGTCGCCGAGCTGTCGGCGTCGGTGTAGACGTTGGTCATGGCCACGGTGCGGCCGCCAGCCTCGGCGACCTTGCCCCAGTTGGGCAGCGACTGGCCGAGCGTCGCGCCGTGCGCGCTCCGCGAGTTGCCGGCGTTGACGATCATGTCGACGAAGTCAGGGAGCTTGAACTTGACGTCGCGCGCCTTGTACGGCTTGCCGGCGAGCTTGGCCAGCACACCCTCCATCTCGGCCTTCACCGGCTCGAGCTTGGCGCGCCACGCCATCGAGCCCGGGTTGATGAACGCGAAGCTGACGTGGAAGCCGGCTTTGAGCGCGCAGGGGTCGTGGTAGACCTCGTCGGGGGCGATGCGCAGGTAGAAGCGCGACCCCTTGTTGCCCATGTCGAGCCACGCCTGATCGGCGCGCTCCCAGTCGCCGTTGCGGAAGGCGGCCGCCGCCGCCTGCAGGTACGCCGCGAACGGCTGCTCGCTCGGCGTCTTGATCACCGCCGCCGCCGCCTCGAGCTCCGTGGCCACGGCCTCCATGTCGTCCTTCCAGGCCACCTGGAACGGCACCGCGGCGTAGGTGCCCGCGGTCTTGCCGTCGACGACGACCGAGAAGTGCCCCATGAGCTCGGCGGCGTTGGGCTGCTTGGCGAGGAGGTCGCAGAACCTGGGCTGGGCCTGCAGCGCCGCCGGGTAGAGCCCCGACACCTTCTTCGGCCGCGAGGCCAGCGCGTTGCAGTCGGGGTTGTTCTCGGTCCGCGGCGCCTCGCACCACGGACCCTGGTTGCGGAAGAAGACCATGCGGCTGGCCGGATCCGCCGAGGCGGCGGCGGCGGCGAGCTCGAGGGTGCCGCTCTGGCGCGCGAACAGCCGCTCGATGACCGTGGCGGCGCGGTTCACGTGGTGGATGATCATGAAGTCCTCCTCGCTGGAGGACGCCAGGTCGGTCTCGACCAGCGTGGGCCGGCCCTGGGCCAGCTCGTCGCGGATCGCGGCCAGGCGGCGCCCCTCGGGCGAGTCGACGCCGTCGGCGGCGGTCTCGGTCACGAGCGCGCTGTAGAGCGCGGCGAACGCGGGCGTGAACTCGCCCGCGCCGCTGACCAGATCGGCGCGCGCCGGGCCGGTCCAGCCCCACAGGCCGACCAGCTCCGCCGGATCGAGCGTGCCGTCGTTGTCGGCGTCGGTGCGCCAGAAGATCGGCAGCGCGTGCTCGGCGGCCTTGCGGTTGAAGGCCAGACGTTCGAGCAGGTCGTAGCGGACCGACGGCGGCGGCGTCACGGGGTCGACGACCACCGGCTCCGAGCCGGAACCATCACCCGTGCCCACGTCTGGCCCGGTCGGCCCGACAGGGTGCGCCGCCGGCGGGCAACACGCGGCGATGGCGGCGAACAGGAGCACGGAGCGGAGCTTCATCCCCCGTTCCTACCGCGACGCTCGCGCCGGTGCATCCGCCGTCGTCCATTTCCCGACGACAAAGCGACGCGTCACGGCCGTTGTTCGCGGCCGCGAGGCGGCCTATCGTTGGCCCCATGGGGAATCGCACCATGGGCGTTCTTGGCCATCTGCTCGGCATCTTCCTGATCTGCGCCGGGGTGGCAGCGTGTGGGGACAACCTGGACGCCCCCATCGACGCCCTGCCGTGTACGCCCGAGGACGACACCAACCCGTGCACGATCGACGAGTGCGACGGCGAGACGCCGATCCATACCCCCGTCGAGGCCGGCACAGCCTGCCCGGACGGCGTCTGCTCGGCCGGCGGCGAGTGCGTGGGGTGTAACGACAACGACGACTGCACCGCTCCGCTCGAGTGCAACCCGACCACTCACGTCTGCGAGTCGGCCACGTGCTCCGATGGCAGCGAGAACGGCTCCGAGACCGACGTCGACTGCGGCGGCTCGTGTGCGCCCGGGCGTCGCTGCGACGACGGCGAAGGCTGCGCCATCCCCGGCGACTGCGTCAGCGGGGTGTGCACGGCCCAGGTGTGCCGGGCCCCGGCGTGTGGCGACGGCGTGCGCCAGGGCAACGAGGCCTGCGACGATGGCAACCAGACCAACGGCGACGGCTGCGACGACGGCACCGGCGGCACCTGCCGGCCCACCGGCTGCGGCAACGGCACCCGCAGCGGCACCGAGGAGTGCGACGACGGCAACGCCGCCAACAACGACGGCTGCGACAACAACTGCACCACCACCCGCTGCGGCAACGGAATCATCGCCGGCAGCGAGACCTGCGACGACCTCGACACGATGGGCGGCGACGGCTGCTCGGCCACGTGCCAGCGCGAGCCCGGCTACACCTGCACGATGGTGCCGAGCGTGTGCGTCGCCACCTGCGGCGACGGCGTGGTCGTCACCGGCGAGGCCTGCGACGACCCGGCGCCGGCCGAGAGTGGCGACGGCTGTTCGGCGACCTGCACGATCGAGCCCGGCTTCACCTGCGGCGGCTCGCCCTCGACCTGCACGACGATGTGCGGCGACGGCATCCGCGCCGGCGCCGAGGGCTGCGACGACCCCCCGCCGGTCGAGAACGGAGACGGCTGCAACGCGTCGTGCTTCGTCGAGCCGGGCTGGGTGTGCACGGGCACACCGTCCCTGTGCTTCCCGATCTGCGGCGACGGCCGGGTCGTGGCGAGCGAGGGCTGCGACGATCCGGCCCCGGCCGAGAACGGCGACGGCTGCTCGGCGACGTGTTTGACCGAGCCCGGGTACACCTGCACGGGTTCGCCATCGTCGTGCACGCCGATCTGCGGCGACGGCGTGCGCCTGCCCGGCGAGGCCTGCGACGACATGCCGCCCGCAGAGAACGGCGACGGCTGCTCGATGACCTGCACCGTCGAGCTCGGCTGGACCTGCACCGGGACGATGCCATCTGCCTGCTCGACGACCTGCGGCGACGGCATCCGCGCCGGTCTCGAGGAGTGCGACGACACGGTGCCGGCCGAGGACGGCGACGGTTGCTCGGCGCTCTGCACCGAGGAGCCAGGCTGGGACTGCACCGGCTTCATGCCCTCGGTGTGCCTGCCCGGCTGCGGCGACGGCCTGGTGCGCGGCCTCGAGCAGTGCGATGACGCGCCGCCCGAGGAGGACGGCGACGGCTGCTCGGCCACGTGCCAGGTCGAGCCCGGCTACGTCTGCAGCGGCGAGCCCAGCGTCTGCGCGATCACGTGCGGCGACGGCGACATCGACGCCGGCGAGATGTGCGACGACGACGACAACGTCGACGGCGACGGCTGCTCGGCGGCCTGCCAGATCGAGTTCGGGTTCACCTGCTCCGGCACGCCGTCGTCGTGCGTGGCGACCTGCGGTGACGGCGTGAAGGCCAGCATCGAGGCTTGCGACGACGCGGCACCAGCGGAGGACAACGACGGCTGCTCGGCCGCGTGCACGATCGAGACCGGCTACACCTGCACCGGCACCGCGCCCTCGGTGTGTGTCACCACCTGCGGCGACGGCGTGCGCGGCGGCGCCGAGCAATGCGATGACGGCTGCGGCCCCGGGACGCCCGGCATCTGCGACCCCGGCGACAACGGCGACGGGTGCTCGGCGACCTGCACCCTCGAGTGCGGCGACGGCACGCTCAATCCAGCCATCGAACAATGCGAGGACGGCAACCGCACCGCCAACGACGGCTGCTCGCCCACCTGCACGTTCGAGGTGGCATGCGGCGCCGGCGAGACCCTGGTGCAGATCAACTCGACCGACGTTCCCAGGGCCATCCCCGACAGCACCCCGGCCGGCATCGACAGCAACGCCGTGGTCCCCGTGGCCCGCCAGGGCGCGATCCGCAAGGCCGTGGTGGGCCTCGGCCGCCTCAACCACACCTTCGACGGAGACCTGATCATCTCGCTGGTCTCGCCCGTGAACCGGTCCCGCAACCTGATCGTCCGCCGCGGCGGCGGCGGCGATAACCTCATCAACACCCGCTTCGACGACAACGCGGCGACCTCGATCGTCGCCGGTGCCCCGCCCTACACGGGGGCCTTCCAGCCCGAGCAGACGATCTCGTCGGTCAACGGGTTCGGCTCGCAGAGCGCGGCCGGCACGTGGCGGTTGCATCTCAGCGACAACGCCGGCGGCGACGTCGGCACCCTGCTCGGCTGGACCTTGTCCTTGTGCGTCGACCCGAGCGGCTTCTGCGGCAACGGTGTCCCCGACCCGGGCGAGGAGTGTGACGATGGCAACACCGTCGACAACGACACCTGCAGCAACAGCTGCGGGATCCCCGACGGGTGCGGCGACGGCAACCTCGACGGCGGCGAGACCTGCGACGACGACAACGTGGTCGGCGGCGACGGCTGCTCGGCGTCCTGCCAGGTCGATATCGCCTGCGGCGCGGGCGAGACCCCGGTCGTGGTCACGGTTCCGACCTCGGCCCCGATCACCGACGACAACGTGTTCACCGACTTCCCGGTCACGATGCCCACGACCGGCGCGATCCGACGCACCACCGTGTTCCTGACCTCGATCAACCACTCCAACACCGGCCAGCTCGACATCCAGCTGCAGTCGCCGGGCGGCATCATCCGCGATCTCTCGAGCGACAACGGCTCGACAGCGAACTACGTGCAGACGGGGTTCGACGACACCGCGGCGACGGCCATCACCGCCGGCGCGCCGCCCTACACAGGTCGCTTCCGGCCCGAGCAGTCGCTGTCGACCTCGGCCGGCTTCGACTTCCTCAACCTCAACGGCGCCGGCACCTGGCTCCTTCAGGTCCGCGACGACACGGCCAACAGCGCGGGGACGATGGGGACGTACACGGTCGCGATGTGCATCAACGCGACCGCGCCGTACTGCGGTGACGGCCTGACCGCGCCGGGCGAGGAGTGCGATGACGGCAACATGGTCGGCAACGACGCGTGCAGCAACCTCTGTCAGATCGCCGACGGTTGCGGCGACGGAAACCTGGACGCCGGCGAGGTCTGCGACGACAACAACATCGCGCCCGGCGACGGATGCTCGGCCACGTGCACGCTCGACATCGGGTGCGGCCCCGGCGAGACGCCCGTCATCGTGGTCAACTCCACCTCGACCCCGATCCCCGACCGTCCGGCGGTGGGCGGCATGTCGGGCGTGCTCAGCACGATCGACATCCCGGTGGCGGGCGTGGTGCGGCGGGTGATCCCGAGCGTCTCGATCACTCACGCGAACAACCTGCACCTGGACGTCTTCCTCACCAGCCCCCACGGTGTCCAGCGCGACGTCACCAGCGACCAGGCCGGCGTGAACTATCTGTCGACGCTGTTCAGCGATGCCGCCGCGACGCTCATCACGGCCGGAGTGGCGCCGTACACCGGGGCGTTCCGGCCCGAGCAATCGATCTCGACCTCGGCCGGGTTCGCCGGGTTCGGCAACCAGTCCGCCGCCGGAACCTGGGTGCTGCGCCTCAGCGACGACACCGTCGGCACCGCCGGCACGCTCGATCGCTGGAGCCTGGCCCTGTGCGTCGACCCCGCGGTCCCCGCCGTGTGCGGCAACGGTTTCGTCGAGGCCAACGAGATCTGCGACGATGGCAACGCCGTCGCGGGTGACGGATGCGCGAGCTGTCAGCTCGAGATGGGGTGCGCCGTGGGCCAGACGACGGTGCAACTCCGCTCGACCGAGGCGGCGCAGCTGGTCCCGGACAACCAGGTCGGCACCTTCGCGCTGATGAACATCCCGGTGTCGACCACCGGGACGGTGCGCAAGGCGATCGCCGTGGCCGGGTCGATCTCACACCAGTTCACCGGTGACGCGAGCGTGGCGTTGATCTCGCCGACAGCTAGCACGCTGGACCTGTCCAGCCTCAACGGCGGCTCCGGCGACGACTACGCATCGGCCATCTTCGATGACGGCGCCGCGACGGCGATCACCGCTGGCACGCCGCCGTACCGCGGGCGTTTCCGCCCAGAGCAGCCGATGAGCACGGTCAACGGGCAAGCCGCCGCCGGCGTCTGGAGCTTGCGCGTCACCGACATCGCCAGCAGCGACGGCGGTCTGCTCACGTCCTGGTCGCTCGGCCTGTGTGTCGAATGACGCGCGACGGCCGCTGCGCCGTGGGCTACACCGGGCGGGCGTAGCGGGTCTCGATGTGGGCGACCGTGAAGCCGGCGCGCTGGTAGAGGCGGGGGGCGCCGGTCGGGCTGTCGCTGTCGACGAAGAGGTCGACGGTGGCGACGCCGTCGGCGGCGAGGCGGCGCAGGGTGTCGGCGAGCACGGCGGCCGCGAGGCCCTGGCGGCGATGGGCGCGGAGCACGCCGATGGCGCCGAGGTGGGCGTGATCGGGCGTGGCGGGATCGGTGCTGATGTAACTGAAACCGACGATGGCGCCGGCCGCGTCCTCGAGCACCAGGTCGCGATCGGCGCGGTAGCCCGGGTCGTGCAGATCGTGGAGCAGCTCGTCGAGGCTGAAAGGCGTGTAGTCGTTGGTGTCGAGGAACGACGTGTTGAACGCCTCGAGGTAGGCCGGCGCCTCGACCGGGCCGTGACTCGGACGCAGGGTGTAGCCGGCCGGCATGAGCGCATCGTACGGCGGCGTGGTGGCGCGGACCATGCGCATGCGTACGCGGTGGACGTGGAAGCCGAGCGCGATCAGGCGGTCGCCGCGGGTCGGGTCGCGGGGGCCGACGGGATGGACCAGGGTGGCCGCCGCGGATCCCCTGGCTCCGGCGGCAACGCGGGTCTCGGCCCACGCGATGATGTCACGCTCGAGGGCGAGGTCAGCGACCGGGGCGAGGACGTAGTGGAAGCGGCCGTGGACCACGCCGGCCACGTCGTGGACCCGGATGCGGGCGAAGGCGACCGGCTGACCGGCGTCGTCGAGCCAGATCTGGCGGTCGGCCGCGTCGCCCCCGGGTGCGGCCAGGGTGGTGGCGACCACCGGCGCCGACTTGCCGTTCAGCTCGACGTCGTCGCCGCGGTCGGCGGCGGCGACCAGCGCGACCACGGCATCGAGATCGGCGCCGGAAAACGGGCGCGAGGTTGGCACGGGGCGAGTGTACGCCCGAGGCGCGAAGACTTTTCTGGCACCCGGGCCGGGACCACGTACGATCCCGAGACGTGCGCTGGGCCCTCGTCGTCCTGAGTGTCGTGCTGGCGGCCTGCCGCAGCAGCGCCGAGACCGGACCAGGGGCTGGAAGCGCCGCGGCCGCTGGCCCCACGACCGCGACCGCCGCGCTCGCTCCAGCCGCGACCGAGGTCGACGCCGGCGCGATCGACGCAGGTGCGCCGCCGGTGAGCGCGCCTGTGGCCGCGTTGCCGCCGCCGTGTCCGCGGGTGGTGCCGCGGCCGCCGCCGCCGATCGATCGGGTGAGCTTCGCGAAGGCGACGTGGACCGATCTGGTCGGCTGGAGCGAGGACCGGCACGCCGAGGCGGTCCCGGCGTTCCTGCGTTCGTGCGTGAAGCTTGGCCAGCTGGCTGACGACGCGTGGGTCGGGCTCGACCGACGCTACGGCAAGGCCAGGCAGTGGCGCGCGGCGTGTGCGGCGGCCGCCGCGGTGCCGGCCGGCGACGACGCGGCCGCGCGCCGCTTCTTCGAGAAGGAGATGGCGGTGTGGCAGGTGTCGGGGAAGAAGGGACCGGTCGGCAAGATGACCGCGTACTTCGTGCAACCGCTGCGCGCGTCGCGTACGCGCCACGACCAGTACCAGCACCCCATCTACCGGCGACCTCCCGAGGTGGTGATGATCGACATGGCGGCGTGCAGCCCGACCGGCCGCGGCCGCAAACACTGGGGCAAGATCGATCCCGCGACCGGCGAGCTGGTGCCCATGCCGACGCGGGCCGAGGTGCGGCAGGGCGCCTACGCCGGCCGCAACCTCGAGCTGCTGTGGGCCGACGATCCGGTCGACACCCTGTTCCTCGACATCGAGGGTTCGGGTCGCGCCACCCTCGACGACGGCACCGAGGTGTGGGTCGAGTACGACGGCAAGAACGGCCAGGCCTACGCCGGACCGGCGCGGCTCCTGCGCGCCCGCGGGCTCCTGCCGCGCGGCCAGGGCACCATGCAGGGTATCCGCGCCGAGCTGAACGCGCACATGGATCAGTTCTACGAGATCACCGACGGCAACGAGTCGATGGTCTTCTTCAAGCTCGGTACCGAGCCGGGCGCGGTCGGCTCGCAGGAGGTGATGCTCACGCCGCGTCGCTCGGCGGCGGTCGATCGAAACTTCGTCGCTGCCTCGACGCCCTTGTGGGTCGACACCCAGGCACCGAAGACCACCGGCCGCGGCACCGAGCCGTGGCGCCACCTGGTGATCGCCCAGGACACCGGCGGCAACATCAAGGGCGCGGTGCGCGCCGATCTCTACTGGGGCCCCGACGAGAGCGACGGCGAGATCGCTGGCCACCTTGGCGGCGCCGGTCGCTACTGGGCGCTACTGCCCCGCGCGGTCCGACCGCGCCGGTGATCGTCGACGGGGTGGCTCTGCGCCTGTCGGAGCGCTGACACCGGCGGCGCCCGGTGCGGTGGAGGTCCGTCATCGGCCTCGCCCCGAGTTCGCCAAGACGGCGCGATCGCTGCGCCCCGGTCGGGAACGCGGCTTGCTGGTCGTGCCCGCATGCCCCGGGCCTCGCTCGATCGCCCCGCCGGCACCCCGGCCGATGATGGCGAGGAGGTGCGCGCGCACGTGCTGGCGCGGCTGGCCCTGTTCTCGCGGCTGGCGCTGGCGGTGTTCTGCGTCGTCGTCGTCTTCGTGATCGCACTGGCGCGGCTCTACCCGGTGCACCAGCCCGACAACGCACGCACGGTGTTCGGCGTCGGCCTCGCCGGCGCGCTGCTGTGCGCCGGCGTCTGGTACCAGACCACGCGCCGGAGCCGCCCTACCCTCGGCGCGCTCTACCTGGTCGACGGGTGCTACGCGCTGGTGATCGGCGGCGTGCTGGGCGTGACCGCGTACTTCTACACGCCGCGCTTCGCCGCCATCTACAGCGCGCTGGTGATCGCTGTGTTCAGCCGCGCCATCCTCGTGCCCTCGACCGGCACTCGCACGGTGGCGGCGGGCGCCATGGCCTTCGCGCCGCTGTTCGTCGCCGCCACCGCGGTAGCCCTCGTCCATCCTCACCGCATCGATCTGCCCGTGCTGCCGTTCCTTGCCGCCGTCTTCCTGTTCTCGACGCTGGCGGTGGCGCTGGCCGCCACCGGCTCGCAGGTCATCTACGGCCTGCGCAGGAAGGTCAGCCAGGCCATGCAGCTCGGCCAGTACACCCTCGAGGGCAAGATCGGCGAGGGCGGCATGGGCGTGGTCCACAAGGCTCGCCACGCCATGCTGCGCCGGCCCACGGCGATCAAGCTGCTCCAGCCCTCGCGCCATGACGCCGAGTGCCTGGCTCGCTTCGAGCGCGAGGTCCAGCTCATGAGCCAGCTCACCCACCCCAACACCGTCGCCGTCTTCGACTACGGCCGCAGCCCCGACGGCGTCTTCTACTACGTCATGGAGTACCTCGACGGGGTCGATCTCGACACGCTGGTGCGTAACCACGGCCCGCAGCCGGCCCGGCGCGTGATCCACGTGATGCAGCAGCTGTGCGGCGCGCTCGAGGAGGCCCACGCGCTCGGCCTGATCCATCGCGACATCAAGCCCGCCAACGTGATCCTGTGCCGACGCGGCGGCGCCGCAGACGTCGCCAAGCTGGTCGACTTCGGATTGGTGCAGGAGGTCGCGCGCGGCGCCGCGGCCCGCGGCATCGTCGGAACTCCGGCTTACATCTCGCCCGAGGCGGTCACCGATCCCGGTCGCGTCGGCCCGGCCAGCGACCTGTACGCACTCGGCGCCACCGCCTACTTCCTGCTCACCGGCACGCACGTCTTCGAGGGCGTGACCGCGCTCGAGGTGTGCGCGCAGCACGCGACGGCCCGGCCGGTGCCGCCGTCGCGCCGCGCCGCCGTCGACGTCCCCGCCGCCCTCGAGGCGCTGGTGATGGCATGCCTGGCCAAGGACGTGAGCGGTCGGCCAGACAGCGCGCGCGCCCTGGGCGCGGCGCTGCGGGCGCTGCCCGACAGCGACGAGTGGGGTGAGGCCGACGCCCAGGCCTGGTGGCGTCGCTTCGACTCGCTGCGCGACACCATGCTCGCCGGCGCCGCGGCGTGCGCACCGACCACGCTCACCGTCGATCTCTCGCACCACGACGACCTCATGCCGAGAGTTGCGGCGTGACCTGCCCTCGCTGTGGAGGGCGCGCGGTGATCGGGCTCCTGTGTGTCGGGTGCGCGGCCGAGGTCGCGCCCTGCTCCGGGCTCCTGCACGAGCACGTGTCGTCGCCGGCGACGCCGACCGCCGACGCCTGGCTGGTCGATGGATTCGGGCGCGCCCACCCCGTCCGCGCCTCAGGTACCCGCATCGGCCGCAAGCTCGACGGCGAGCTGGCGCTCCTGCATGGCTCGGTGTCGCGCGAGCACGTCGAGCTGGCCCGCGCCGCCGAGGGCTGGCACGTGCGTGATCGCGGCAGCCGCAACGGCACCCGCATCGACGGCAAGCGCGTTCTGGGTCGCGCCGCGCTCGTCGCGCCGGCGGTGCTGGCGGTGGGCGAGGTCAAGCTGTGGTTCGTCGAGGCCGTGCCACCGGTGGCCGGCGCCGCGGCCGGCACCGCGACCACCCACGGCGTGGCCATGGACGACCTGCGCTTCACCCTCCGTCGCGAGGCGCGCGAGCTGTGCGTGCTGGTCGCCGGCGACGGCGCCAGCGGCGGCGCGGTGCTCTACCGCGAGGAGGCCTCTGCGTCGTGGTCGGAGATCGGGCTGTCGCCTCTCGAGCTCCATCTCCTGCGCATCCTGTGTCACCGCGCGGTCGTCGACGCCGACTCGCCCTCACCGTCGCGCGGCTGCGTGCCGACGCGGCAGCTGGTGCAGTCGTTGCCGTTCCAGTCGGCGTACGCCGACGAGGAGAACGTGCGCCAGGTGGTGCGGCGGCTGCGCACGGCGCTGGCCAGCGTCGACTTCGCCGGCGTCGTCGACGGCGTGCAGGGCCGCGGCTACTTCGTGAGCTGGTCGGTCACCGCGACCTGAGGCGCGCTGGCCAGCCAGGCCGCTCACGCTCCTGTCACGCTCCGGCGATGGGATGCTCCGGGTCGGCCGCCGCACGCTGGGTGCATGGCGAAGACCCTCACTCACTTCCAGGCTCGCGAAAACGCCCCTCCGACCAGCGCGCCCCGGCCCGCCGAACCCGACACCGACGAGTGGGTCCGGCGCGGTGAGATGGTGGCGACCCCGCTCGCCGTGATCCCCGGCGCGCGCAGCGAGCGCTGGGAACGCTGGGCCCGCGCTCAGCGCCACGACTGGGAATGGCGGCGGTTGGCTCGCTACCTGCCGGCGCGGCCCTCGCTCGCTGTCGATCTCGGCTGCGGCTACGGCGACTGGACGGCGCGACTGACGACGATCGCGCGGCAGTTGATCGCCGTCGACATGGCCCCGGGTTTCGTGGCCGAGACCACGCGCCGGCTGCGGACCAGCGGGCACACCGACTGGACCGTGAGCTGCGGCGACGTGCGCCGGTTCGTGGACTACGCCAACGCCGACCTGGTGGTGCTGGGCGGCATCCTCACCTACCTCGACGACGTCGAGGCGACCGAGCTGCTCACGCGCGTGCGCGAGCGGCTGTCCCCCGACGGGATCGTGCAGCAGCGCGACTGGTGCGCGGTCAACCTGGGGCGCGCGCATCACCACTGGGCCCACGGCCAGTTCCGCGCCCACCGGCGGGCCGCGGACTACCACGTGCTGGCGCAGCGCGCCGGGCTCGTCGTGATCGAGGAGCGACACTCGTCGAGCCTGCACGCCGAGCAGCTCGTGCACCGCACGCTCGGGATGCGGCACGAAGGTGCGACCGGCGTGATGGCGCCGCTGGCGCGCGCGGTCGGACGCGTGGCGACGGCGTGGGCGCGGCGGGCGACGGTGGCGTTCTTCCTGCGCCGGGCGTGAACGAGGCCGCCTACTCGCCGTCCCAGTAATCGGTCGCCGGCCCGGGCCGGCCGACGCGGGAGTAGCTGCGCGTCGACGGCTCCCCACCCGCGGCACCGACGCGGACCAAGACCTTGTCGGAGTCCGGGTACTCGACGACCTCCATCGGCAGCATCGTGCTGACGCTCACGTAGCGCAGCTCGGCGGACGAGGTGTTGATGATCTGGTGCGCCGTGTCGCGCCCACCTGGCGGCGCCGCGATCACATCGCCGGCGCGGATGGGATACTCCTGCGCTCCGATGCGGATCGTGCCCTCGCCCGAAAGCACGAGGAACATCTCCTCGTTCACGTGGTGGTTGTGGAACGGCCACGCCCGCTTGCCGGGCGGCACCACGGTCAACGAGTAGCCGAGCAGCCTGGCCCCGATCCGCTCGCTGATCGTTCCGTCGTCGGCCTCGAACCTGTCGCCGTGTACGTGATGCTCGAGGACGACCTCGTCGAGATGGAGAATGGGTTTCACGGGCGGACCGTACACCGGCGACGCTTCGCCGAGCACGGGCCTCAGCCGTCTTCGCCGCCGATCGCGCGGCCGATCATGGCGACCATGGCGGCGGCGCTCCACGGCTTGGCGATGAAGCCGGCGATGCCCTTGCCCACGAAGCGCTGGGCCGCCTCCTGCTCGGTGTATCCACTGGACAGGACGACGCGGACGTCGGCGCGCAGCTTGCGCATGGCCCCGAACGTCTCGAGGCCGTTCAGCTTGGGCATCGTCATGTCGAGGAGCACGCAGGCGATCTCGTCGCCCCGCGCCTGGAACAGCGCGACCGCCTCCTCGCCATCCGCAGCGGACATCACCCGGTAACCGGCGTGCTCGAGGAGCTGGGCCGCCACCGACCGGATCATGGGTTCGTCGTCGACGACCAGCACCAAGCGGCCGGCGAGCTCGGGCGGTGGCACCACCGGAGGTGAGGTGGGGACCGCGCCGGCGGTGGCGTCGGACAGCGCCGGCAGCAGCACCTTGAAGCTCGAGCCCCCCCCGGGCTCGCTGGACACCTTGATGGCGCCGCGGTGGCCGCGCAGGATGCCCAGTGTGGCGGCGAGGCCGAGGCCGCGCCCGGTGAACTTGGTGGTGAAGAACGGATCGAAGATCCGCTCGCGGGTCGCGGCCTCCATGCCGGCGCCGGTGTCGGAGACCTCGAGGTACACGTAGCGCCCCTCGACTAGCCCCTCGTCGAGGTAGGTGTCTTGCAGGTACTCGTGCGTGGCGGATATCACGCCGGTGGTGATCGAGATGATCCCAGGGCGGTCGCCGACCGCGTCGCTGGCATTGGTGACCAGGTTCATCACGACCTGGCGGATCTGCGTGGCGTCGACCTCGACCCGCGGAAGCTCGGGGGCGAGATCGGTCTTGAGGACCGCGTTCTTCGAGATCACGCTGCCCAGCAAGTGGGTCATCTCGTCGACGATCGCGTTGACACTGATCGGCTCGATCACGAAGCGACCTCGCCCGGAGTAGGCCAGCATCTGGCGGGTGAGGTCGGCCGCGCGTGTGGCGGCGATCTGGATGTCCTCGAGCAGCGGCACCAGCGGGGACTCGTGGCTGGCCAGCTCCAACGCCAGCCCGACGTTGCCGAGCACGCCGACCAGCAGGGTGTTGAAGTCGTGGGCGATGCCGCCGGCCAGCACGGCCAGGCTCTCCAGCTTCTGGGTATGCTGAACCTTGAGCTCGAGGGCGCGACGCTCGGTGGTGTCGGACACCACCGCGAGTGCGCCCTGATAGGCGCCGGCCGCGTCCACCAGTGGGTTGCTGGCCATGACCACCCAGACGTCGTTGCCGAGCTTGTGCCGGAGGCGGAACGTGTGACGCTCGCGGATACCGCGGCGGCGTCGCCCGAGATGGAGCTCGGCCTGCGCCCGGGCCTGTTCGTCCATGAAATCGAACAAGGGGCGACCGAGCATGTCCTCGGTGGTGTAGCCGAGCATCTCGGCCAGGGGCCGGTTGACGAGCGTGGTGCGGGTCTGCGCGTCGATGACCCACACGCCCTCCGTGGTGGACTCGATGATCTGACGCAGCTGGTGCTCGCTGCGCCTGACCGTTTCGGCGGCGCGCTGCCGCTCCATCTCGGTGGCGACCCGGGCGGCGAATCCGCCGAGCACGATGTCGAGATCGGGGATCACCTCGCGCGGCCGGCGGTCGAGGGCGACGATGATGCCCAGCCGCGATCCGCCGACGCTGCTCACCGGCACGCCGTAGTAGGCGTGGATGCCCAGGTCGGCCAGCATCGTGTCCTCGGGGAACTGACGCTGGACCTCCGCCGGGTACTGGCAGGTGTCGCCGGCGAGCACGTTGGCGCACGGCGTGCCGTGCAGGGCGTAGACGAAGGGCTCACCCGGCGCGCCGTCGACCCACGACGCCACCACCCTGATGGAGTTCGGCGCCACCCGCTCGCCGACGAACGCGATTCGCGCGTCGAGCACCTCGGCCGTCGTGCGAGCCAGGGCGGCGAAGAAGTCCGGCCCCGTGACCCGTGCCGTGGCGTCGAGCATGCGACGCAGCGTCTCCGCGAGTTCGGACTCCGTCCCCACCACGGCTGAACACTACCAGAGCCGTCTTCGACGGTGGCGCGAAAGCGGCCGCGGGCAACGCGCGCACGCGGCCCCCGGTCACACCCGGCCATGAAGCCAATCGCAGCGATCGTGACCTCGGTCGTCGTCATCGCGGCTGCGCACGCTGAAGCACAACCGCCGGTTCCCGCCGACCGCGCGGCGGCGCTGACGGACAACCCTGACGACGCCACGCCGGTCGAACGAGACGAGCGACCCACCCCACCTGCCGACGTGCCACCAGCGCGCCCACCCACCGGTCGCTTCGAGATCGGCGTCGGCTTCTCCTCTGACGAGAACTTCGTCGCCCACGCCGCGATCGCCCAGGACGACCTGTTCGGCACCGGCCAGCGGCTCGCCCTCACGGCTGACCTCAGCGCGCGTCGCCAGACGTTCGGGCTCGCCCACGAGGTCCCGGATCTCCTCTCCACCGGGCTCGATCTGCGCACCGAACTGTTCTCGACCCGGCGTCAGCACCCCGGCTTCGTCCGCGACGGCGCCGGCGGCGCGGTCACCGTCGGTCATCGCCTCGATCGCACGACGCGGGTCTACCTTCGCTACCGCGTGGAGCAGATCGGTGTGAGCCTCGACGGCACCGACGCCGCCGGCGCTGCCGCCTCGGCCCGTTCGCTGGTGCCGCCGTCGCTCGGCGACGGCCTCCTCGCCGGGCTCGGTGCCGGATTCGCGTACGAGACGCTCGACGCTCGCGACCTGCCCACCCGCGGCAGCCGCCTGGAGCTGTTCGCCGAGCGCGCCGCCCCGTGGCTCGGCTCCCAGCACGACCTCGTCCGCGTCGCCGCCGCTGCCGATCATGCACGCCCGCTCGGCCGGTTCACGCTCCGCCTGCAGGGCCGCGGCGCCTACGTTCACAGCCGCGATCCCGGCGGCGTGCCGCTGTCGGAACGGCTCCAGCACGATGGCCACGCCGAGCTGCGCGGCTACCCGCTCGGGTCGCTCGGCCCGTTCGCGTTCGGCGACCGCGCGATCGGCGGCGCCGACCTCGAGGCCAGCGGTCGCGTCGAGCTCGAGCTGCCCGTGTGGCGCGCCGGCGGACTCTCGGTGGCCGCCTTCGCCGACGCCGGCGTGCGCCACAACGGCGAGGCGGCCTGGGGGCCAACCGGCGCCGAGCTCCACCGTTCGGTCGGCGCCTCGATCATCTGGCGCAGCCCGATCGGCCCGCTTCGCTTCGACTGGGCCATCCCTCTCGACGGTCCCGACCGCAGACCGGTCTTCCTTTTCGGGCTCGGCGGCTCGTTCTGACGCTGCAGCGCGCTTGGGGATATCATCCCTCCTGTGGGGAGCGATCAGCGCGATCGGAGGGAGCTCGCTCGCGACAGCGGCGCCGATCCGCTGGCGGTCACGGTCGCCGGCGACCCCGCCGACGCCAGCGGCCCCGTCGAGGTGGCGCTGCCGCCGGGCACGCTGGTCGGCCGCTACGTGATCACCGGCGTCCTCGGCCACGGCGGCATGGGCGTGGTCTACGCGGCGCACGATCCCGATCTCGATCGACCGCTGGCCATCAAGCTCCTGCGCCGCGAGCTGCGCGCCGCCAGGGCCCGGCTCTTGCGCGAGGGCCAGGCCATCGCCAAGCTCACCCACCCCAACGTCGTGGTCGTCCACGACGTCGGCACCCACGGCGACGATCTGTTCATCGCCATGGAGCGCGTGCGCGGCCAGACCCTGGGCGGCTGGATCCGCAGCGGCGGCGGCGACGGCCAGCCGTGGCGCGACGTGCTCGACCGACTGATCCCGGCCGGGCGCGGCCTCGCCGCCGCCCACGCCGCGGGGCTGGTCCACCGCGACTTCAAGCCCGAGAACGTGCTGCTCGGCGACGGCCATCGGGTGGTAGTCACCGACTTCGGCCTGGCCCAGGTCGGCGACGAGCCGATGCCGACGCCGCACGAGCGACCGGCGACGCCGCCGCCGGTCGTCGCCATCGATCAGACTCGCACCGGCGCGGTGCTGGGCACCCCGGCGTACATGTCCCCCGAGCAGGCCCGCGGCGAACGCGCCGACGCGCGCTCCGATCAGTTCAGCTTCTGTGTGACGCTGCACGAAGCCCTGCTCGGCGTGCGCCCCGAGCTGGCCGCCGACGAGAACGCAGTCACGGCGCCGGGCTCGACGCCGGCGCCGCCGCCCGGCGTAGCCCCGACCCGCCTCGATCATCTCGCCAGCGGCGCCGATCCGGGGCGACAGGCCGCGGTGCCCGCCGCCCGCCGCGTCCCTCGCTGGCTGCGGCGTGCGCTCGCCCGCGGCCTCGCCGCCGATCCGTCGGCGCGGTTCCCGGCCTCGGCCGCCGTGGCGATCACCGC
>SXGT01227127.1_pt1 | contig 27762 bp, 23 predicted proteins | sample 3176221 | NCBI WGS metagenome assembly SXGT01 (sample SAMN11356862, study PRJNA531348) | freshwater metagenome | isolation source: freshwater sample F1-120 | place: China: Fuxian Lake, Yuxi | collected 2017-12-25
CGAAGCGTCAGCGCTTGTCGCCCGATCCATGGTCCTCGCGGGGAGGTATCAGCTCGACCCGGCTGACCGGCCGCGGCGCGGGCGGCGAGTCTCCGGCCGGCCAGCCTTCACGCTGCCGCCGACGATCGCCATCGGTTTCCTCGGTCTGATCGTGGAAGAGGACGACCTGGGTCGGAAACGGCAGATCCACGCCCGCCTCCGCGAGCGCCTCGGCCGCATCGCGCATGACCTGGTCGCGGATCGCGATCACGTCGGAGAGATGAGGGCGGGTACACCAACGCAGACGCAGATTCTTTGACGAGCCGGCGAGATCCCAGACGAGCACATCGGGGGCAGGATCGACGAGCACGCCGCTCACGCTGCGGATCGCCTGCAGCAGATTGTCGATGCCGCTGATGTTCAGATAGGTCTCCTGCTGGCCCGCGAACGACGCATCGGGCAGATCTTCGGCCGTTGCACTCGAGCGCACCGCCCACGACACCTCGTCGGGCGCGGGGTCGTCATCGATGAGGCGCTGGTAGGCCTCGCGGATGCTCGCCTCGAGCCCCGCCGGAAACGGCTGCTGCTCGATCCAGTCCCGAATGGTCGAGCCGACCCTGGCCAGCTCGGCGACATCGGTGACGTCGAGCGGCATGACGAGCCCGAGGATGCGGTCGTAGAGCCCGTCGGCAGCGAGGAAGTCGTGATACGCATCCGCTGTCGTCGCGAAGCCGCCCGGAACCCGAACGCCGAGCGGTTCGAGCTTGCTGACCATTTCGCCGAGCGAGGCGTTCTTGCCGCCGACCTGGGCGACGTCGCCCATGCCGAGCTCGTCGAACCAGAGGATGTTCGTGGTCATGAGATGCTCCTGTCGTCGGCGCCCGCCGGGCGGCGGGTCGAGTCGGTGCCCGCCTCGCGGCGGCGCAGTGTGGCGAGAATGACGGCCGCCATCTCTTCGACCGAGCGATCGGTCGAGTCGAGGTAGGGCACGCGATGCTGGCGGTAGAGGGCTTCGGCCCGGCGCACTTCGCGCCCGCATTGGGCGAGCGACGAGTAGGTCGAGCCCGGGCGACGAGCGGCGCGCACCTCGCTGAGCCGCTGCGGGTTCGCGGTCAGACCGAAGAGGCGATCGGCATGGGGGCGCAGCGAGCGCGGAAGCTCGTCGCTCGGCACGCCCGTCTCGGGCAGGTCGTCGTCGGTGAGCGGGTAGTTGGCGACGACGACCCCGTGCTGCAGGGCGAGATACATCGACGTCGGGGTCTTGCCGCAGCGCGACGGGGCGATGAGGATCACCTGCGCACGGTCGAGTGCGCGCAGGCTCTGGCCGTCGTCGTGCTCGATGGCGTACTCGATGGCCCACATGCGGTCGTGGTACCGATCGAGGTCGCCCAGGCTGTGCACCGTGCCGCGGCCGGGCTGCGCGCTGACGCCGAGCGCGGCCTCGACCTCGCGCAAGTGCCCGCCGAGCAGGTCGATGACGATCGCGGGCGCGGCGGCCACGCGCTGGCGCACGGCCAGATCTCGGATGGTCGTGAAGACGAGAGGCGGAGCATCCGTCGTCGTGGCCGAGGAGATGGCGGCCACTGCTTCGGCGGCCGCGTCGACGCTGTCGACGAAGGGGATCGTGTGCCGGTCGAGCGGCACGCCCGGAAAGCTCACGAGCAGCGCGCTGCCGAGGGTCTCGGCCGTGATCGCAGTGCCGTCGGAGACGAAGAAGACGGCGCGCGGGGCGGGGATGGATGCGCTGCCCATGCGGACCTCCCCACGCGAAGCCGGCGTCGACGCCGGTGCCCTCTCAGGCTAGAGCGCGGGGGAGTGCGACCGCAGGGGCCTTTGGTCCTGCGCTCGGCGGCATCTCCAGAACGACGACAGGCTTATGCGTTGTCGGCGATTCGCGCGCGTCGCGCGGTCACCAGGGCACCGCCGACGATGAGCGCGAACAGGGCCCCGAGCCACACGGCACCAGTTCCGTCAGTGGCGCCGGTCGCCGCCAGTTCTGGGGTTGTGCAGGTTGAACGGCCCTGCACGCCCCACCGCTCGTCTTCTTCGGTCTCGCCTTCGGCGAACCACTGCCAGACGACGAGTACGCAATCGCCTGCCAGAGCAATGTCCGGCCGCTCTGCGGTGACAGTCGGGTCCGACAGGATCTCGGGATTCGTCGCGGGGTCGCCCAACGAGGCCGGCATTTCGCGCAGCAAGACAAACCGCTCCAAGTCGGTATCTCCGTTGGCCTGGTTGTGGTTCACCATCAGGAAGAGGTCTGCGGTCGGGTCGTAGGCGACGCGGGCGACCCGCTGGTCGCCGCGACTGTCGCTGCCGCTGATGCTGAAATCAGTGTCGATCAAGGCGCCTGCAGGAGTCACGAGCGCGCCTCGGAGCAGTTCATTGGCACCGGTGCTGTGGTGCCAGTTGAGCAAGAAGCGATCGCGGCTGGGATCGTGGGTGACCGTCGGGTGTCCTGATGACGTGTTCTCTCCGACGAGAGTCGGGGTGCCGGGCGTGACAACACCGGCAATGTTCTGCACAGACACGGCCGCTTCGTCTTGGCTCCTGTAGTACCACCCCACCAGCCAGCGTGAGCTCGCGGGGGAGTAGTCGACGTTCGCGCCGTTGTCGACCTGAGTGTCGTCGGTGCATTCGCCGATGGTGGCGAGGCTCAAGAGCGTTGCAGCCGTCGATGGCACGCTCCCGTCGGAGTTCACGAAGACTCCGAACGCCGCCTGACATTCTCCGTCGAAATTGACCGTCGCCTTGAACACCACGAGATAGAGGTCTTGGTCGGTCGCGAACGCGGCATACGCCAGCTCGAGGTCTGTGAATCCTGCACCGTCGTAGGTTGCTGCGACAACGAACTCCGAGCCGACTGAACCCACACCGGGTCTCACCACACGACCTGCGACGACGTCGCTCTCGGAGGTGTTCTGCTCCCAGACGACGAGCCACTCTTGCCGGTCGGCATTCCACTCGACGCCAGGCGCATTGTAGGAGTCGTCTCCGCCAGGTGTGCTGACGGCGAAGGGTGCGCCGATCGGCTCCATCTCGTTGCTCACGAACTGCCCCATGATCTCGTCCCCGTCGAGTTCACGGTCGTAGTGGGCGTAGACCACCAGGGCTGATCCGTCTGCGGGACCCGCCGCGATCGCTGGGCGATAGCCGGAGTCGGCGAACTCCACGATGGGGCCGAAGTCGTCTGCGGCGAGCGCGGCCGCGGGCAGAGCTGTGGCGCCGACGAGCAGTACTGCTGCGGCACCAGCGACGAAAAAGTTTCGGGTCAGCATGCCCTGAAGGCTACCTGAAGGTTCGATCAGCAACCACCCTGAAAAGTGGTCAGTCGTCGAGGTCGAGCAGCTCGCGATCGCGGTTCTCTTCGATGACCGAGCCGACCGCCACGGCGACGCTGATGCCCCAGCTCACCCACATGAGGGCCAGGCGCCAGTCGCGCGGGCCGGTGCGGGTCTGGTTGATGACGCCGATCGCCGAGAATGCCGCACCGATGACGGCGCCGTTGAACAGGAACTTGCGCATGAGACCTCCCGAGTCGATGGCCCCACGCTATCGGCTGGGTGCGGGGCGCGGTGAAGTCTGAACGGCACCCCAGAGCCAGCCACGAAACTGACCGATCGGCCAGAGTCTGACCGTCTGGTCAACTACCGTCGAGACATGCCTCTTCACGATGATCTGCGCGCGATCGCGCTCGCCGAGTTCGCCTCCTCCGGCTATGCGGCGACCTCGCTGCAGCGCATCGCCGATCTGGCGGGCACGTCGAAGGCCAGCGTGCTCTACCACTTCGCCTCGAAAGAGTTGCTGCTCGCCGACATCGTGAGTCCGGCGCTCGACGACATGGAACGCCTCATCGAGACGCTCGAGCACGCCGGGGGCTTGCGCCGAGCAGACTTCGTCGAGCAGTTCGTCGACCTGCTCCTGCGCCACAGCGAGGTGGTGCCGCTCGTGATCAACCAGGGCGCCACGCTCGACGACGTGCCCGTCATGCACCGGGCCACCGAGATCATGCGCCGCGTCGCCGAGCTGTTCCGGCTCGCGAGCGGTTCGACGATGGAGAAGCTGCGCTTCGGCGTGGCCTTCGGCGGCGTCGCCTACACCCTGGCGGCCGCCGAGCGACTGGGGCTCAGCGGCGAGATCCCGATCGATGAGGTGCGCTCGGCGCTCCTGCTGATCCTGCACGACCTGCTCGTGCCCGCTGAATCCACCGCCCGCTAAGGAGCCCTACCCGCATGGCCACGCTTCTCTACCGGCTCGGCCGGTTCTCGTACCGGCGCGCGCGACTCGTCATCATCGTCTGGGTGCTGGCGCTCGCGGCCGCCCTCGGCGCGGGAATCGGGCTCGGCGGGCAGACCGACGAGACCTTCAGCATCCCCGGCACCGAATCGCAAGTGGCGCTCGACCAGCTCAACGCGCTGTTCCCCGCGGTCGCAGGCGCAAGTGCGCAGGCCGTCGTCGTCGCGCCCGAGGGTGCGAGCGTCACCGACGAGGCGCTGCGCGACGAGATCGAGGTGCTCGTCGACGAGCTCGAGGCTGTCGACGGCGTCGACTCGGTGCTCGGCCCGTTCGACGAGTTCGCGAGCAACCAGGTCAGCGACGACGAGACGATCGCTCTTGTGCGGGTGCAGCTGGTGGGGGCGTCGAGCGACGTCAGCGAGGCGACGCTCGAGGCGCTCATCGCCACGGCCGAGGCGATCGACGCGCGCGTCGAGTTCGCGGGCCAGGTCTTTCAAGACACCACGGTCGGCCTGACCGTCACCGAAGTGCTCGGCCTGCTGTTCGCCGGCGCCGTGCTCGTCATCACCTTCGGTTCGCTGCGCCCGGCGTGGATGCCGCTCGCCACCGCCCTCATCGGCGTCGGTATCGTCATGGGCGGCATCCTCGCCCTCGCGGCCGTTCTGCCGGTCTCGAGCTCGGCACCCCTGCTCGCCGTCATGATCGGCCTCGCGGTCGGCATCGACTACGCCCTGGTCATCCTGTCGCGCCATCGAGGGCAGCTGGCGAGGGGCATGGATGCGCAGGAGTCGGCCGCCGTGGCCGTCGGTACTGCGGGCAGCGCCGTCGTCTTCGCCGGGGCCACCGTCATCATCGCGCTGCTCGGCCTGCTCGTCGTCGGCGTGCCCTTCCTCTCGGTCATGGGCGTCGGCGCGGCGCTCGCCGTGCTCGTCGCGATCGTCGGTGCTGTCACCCTGCTGCCCGCGCTGCTCGGACTCGCGGGCGCGAAGATCGCGCCGAAGGAGGGCTCGCGTGCGTGGAAGCGCGCCCACCCGACCGCGTCGACGGGCCCCACGATGGGGCGGCGCTGGGTGCGTGGCGTCATGAAGCGCCCCGTGCTGACGACCCTCTCGGTCGTCGCGGTGCTCGGGGTGCTCTCGATTCCCGCGTTCTCGCTCGACCTCAACCTGCCCGACGGCGGCAGCGAGCCGGCCGGTTCGACGCAGCGCGAGGCCTACGACCTCATCGCCGAGGGCTTCGGCCCCGGCACGGCCGGGCCGCTGCTCGTGACGCTCGACATCACGCAGACGACCGACATCCTCGACGACCTCGCCGACATCCGCGCTGAGCTCGAGGGGGTCGACGGGGTCGCGAGCGTGAGCCCGGGCATCCCCTCGCCGGGTCTCGAGACGGCCATCTTCCAGGTCGCGCCCGAGACGGCGCCCGACGACCCCGCCACGAAGCTCGTCGTCGCCGACCTGCGCGAGCTGGCGCCTGAGATCGAGGCCGAGTTCGGCACCCCGCTGGCCGTCACGGGCGTCACGGCGATCGGCATCGACATCTCGACGCGGCTCACGAACGCGCTCGTGCCGTTCGGGCTCGTCGTCGTCGGGCTCTCGGTCATCCTGCTCATGGCGGTGTTCCGCTCGGTGCTCGTGCCGGTCAAGGCCGCTCTCGGCTTCTTGCTGTCGGTCGGCACCGGCATGGGCGTCACGGTCGCGATCTTCCAGTGGGGATGGGGCGCCGAGCTGCTGCACGCCGAGCCCGGCCCCATCTTGAGCTTCATGCCGATCATCCTGATGGCCGTGCTCTTCGGCCTCGCCATGGACTACGAGGTGTTCCTCGTCTCAGGCATGCGCGAGGAGTTCGTGCGCACGGGCGACCCCCGGCAGGCGATCGAAGACGGCTTCGCCAACGGGGCCCGCGTCGTCACGGCGGCCGCGCTCATCATGTTCTTCGTCTTCGCGTCGTTCGTGCCCGAGGGTGCAGGGCTCATCAAGCCCATCGCGCTGGGCCTTGCGGTCGGCATCGCGGTCGACGCGTTCGTCGTGCGCATGACGCTCGGCCCTGCACTCATGACGCTGTTCGGCCGAGCCGGCTGGTGGTTCCCGCCGCTGCTGAACCGGCTGCTGCCCGACCTCGACGTCGAGGGCGAGCAGTTGCGGCACCACCGCGATCACCGCGAGTGGGCGGCGCAGCAGGGCGACGCCGTCATCGTCGCCGAGGGGCTGCGGCTGTCAGGGTCGGATGCTCGCCTCGACCTCGTCGCGACCCCCGGCTCTCGTGTCGACCTCGTGGGCGATGCCGCCACGCGCCGCCTCGTCGGTGCGACGCTCGCGGGCTACCTGCCCATCGCGGGCGGCCGCGCGGTGATCGCCGACGCCGTGCTGCCGTCGGAGGCCGGTCGTGCCTCGCGTCGGGTCACGCTCGTCGACGTGAGCGGCGACCGGCTCGCGCCCTCGGTGACGATCGGTGCGCTCGTGAGCGAGCGCATGGCTCTCGCCGCCGGCTACCCGCGCGCTCCGCGCCGCGTGCGCCGCTGGCTCGGCAGGCTCGCGGCCACGGTCGACGCGCTCGGTGTCGACGCCCAGGCGATCCGCGACCCCGAGAGCGGCGTCGTCGCGCTCGACGCGCGCCGACGGGCGCTCGTGCTCGCGGCCGTCGCCACGCTCGACGCCACCGCCGTGATCGTGCTCGACCACCGTGACGACGCCCTCAGCGCCGCCGACATCGACCTCGCCGACGCGCTCGTGCAGCGACTCGCACCGCCCTCCGTCGTGCGGGTCTGGGGGCGCGAGCCCGGCTCGGCCGTCTCACCTGCAGCAACCACGATCGTGCTCGACGCCGATGCCTCCACGATCGTGCTCGACGCCGATGCCTCCACGATCGTGCTCGATTCGACACCCGCCCTCGCAGACAGGAGCGACGTCTCATGACCTCGACCCCCGGCACCTCCCGCAGCACGCGCCGCGGCCTTCGTCGTTGGCTCACGCTCGCCGCGGCGGTCGTCGTGCCGCTCGCCCTCGTGGGCCTCGCGCTGGCCGCTGTCGGCAACGACTCCGCGGCGCTCGAGCGGATCCCGGCCGCGGTCGTCAACGACGACACGCTCCTCACGACCACCGACGCGAACGGTGATGAGCAACTGGTCTTCGCGGGCCGGCAGCTCGTCACCGAGCTCACGGCGCCCGACGCCGACGGCTTCGACTGGACGGTCACGAACGCCGACGAGGCCGAGGCCGCCCTTGCCCGCGGCGACGTCTACGCCGTGCTGACGATTCCGTCGACCTTCTCCGAGTCGCTGCTGACGATCGGCACGCCCGAGCCCGTACAGGCCCGGCTCGAGATCGTGACCGACGATGCGCACAGTTACCTGGCCGGCGCGGTCGTGCAGGCGGTCGGCAGCGGGCTCGCGCAGCAGTTCGGCGCCGCGATCACGGCGCAGTACCTCGACGGGCTCACGACGGGCCTCGGCGAGCTCGGCACCGCTCTCGAGCAGGCCGCCGACGGCGCCACCCAGCTGGGCGACGGAGCGACCGACTTGAGCGTCGGCTTGAGCGACCTGAGCGACGGCGCCTCCGCCTCGGCGAGCGGCGCGCGCTCGCTCGCGAACGGCGTGCGCGACTACACGAACGGGGTGAGCGCCCTCTCGTCGGGGCTCGCCGAACTGCGGGCTGGCGCGAACCAGCTCGACCCGCTGCAGCAGGCGGCCGGCGGTCTCGTGCCGCAGGCGGGTGCGGTCGCCGGCAGCCTCGCCGCGCTCGCTCCGGCCATCGCCGCCTCCGATCTCAGTGATGCCGACAAAGCGGCGTTCCAGGCAGCGCTCGGCAACGCGCAAGTGCTCGCGGGCACCGCGGGCGCCGTGGTGCCGCAGCTGAACGGTGCGCTCGACGGTCTGCAGTCGGGCATCGGGCAGAGCGCGAGCGGGGCCGCGGCGCTCGCGGCCGGGGGAGCCGAACTGCGCGGGGGAGCCTCGTCGCTCGCTTCGGGCCTCGGCAGCCTTGCGTCGGGCACCGATCAGGTCACCGCGGGCGCCGTGTCTCTGGCCGACGGCGCCGACGAGCTCGCGACCGGGCTCGCGACGGGTGCCGCCGAGATTCCCGAAGCCGGAGACAGCGCGATCGCGACCGAGCCGGTCGTCGTCGACGCGAGCCGCAGCAACGAGGTCGACGGCGTGGGCTCGGTGATCGCTGAGACGCTGATTCCGGTCGGGCTGTGGATCGGCGCGCTCGCGACCTTCCTCGCCCTGCGGCCCGCTGCCCGCGGCGTCATCGGCACCTCCGCGGCCGGCGGAACGATCGTGCGTCGTTCGCTCGGCCGAGCCTCTCTCATCGCGCTCGCCCAGGCGGCGCTCGTCACGCTGCTGGTGCACCTCGTCAGCGGCGTCGACTGGATGCTGATGCCCGCGACCCTCGCCCTGACGAGCGCCATCGCGCTCGCGTTCACGGCGCTGCACGCGGCGCTCACCCTGGCGCTCGGGCGCGCGGGCCTCGTCGTGTCGCTGCTGCTGCTCGCCGTGCAGCTCGTCGCGACCGGCGGCATCGTGCCGATCGCGGCTCTCGCCGACCCGTTCCCGGCCCTGAGCGCGGTGCTGCCGCTGACCTACGCCGTCGACGGGCTGCAGGCGCTCTTCGCGGGCGGTGAGCCCTCGCGCATCGTCGCCGCGTTCGGGGTCATGGTGCTGCTCGGGCTCGTGTCGCTGGCCGTCGCCCGCCTGGCGGCCGGCCGGTCGCGCCGTCGCGATGCCCTCGACGCGTTCGCGCCGTCGATGGCGGCAGCCCCGGCGTGACGTGCACGGGGGTGGGCGGTCTGACGGTCGCCCACCCCCGCAGTACTAGTCCTTCGTCATCTCGTGCGTGCCGCCGCTCATGGCGTACTCCTCTTCAGGAGACAGCACGAGCTGCTTGCGGTAGTGCAAGCCGAACCCGAGCAGCATGAGCGCGTACACGATGATGATCGCGATGATCGCCGCCTGGAAGGCGGGGTTCACCAGGAGTCCGATGAACACCAGTGCCGCGATGGCGGCGGCGCTGTAGGCGCCGAACGTGCCCATCGGGCTCTTGTACGGGCGGTTCGCGTCGGGGAACTTGCGGCGCAGGATCAAGAACGACACCATCTGCAGGAAGTACGCGACGACCGCGCCCCAGACAGCGATGTTCAAGATGATCGCCCCGGCGACGAGACCGACGCCCTCGGGGTCGAGCTTCGACAGTACGTCGAGCACGACGATGGCGACGAACCCGATGACCGCACCCACGGTGAGCGCGACCCAGGGGGTCTTGTTCTTGCCCGTGAGCGAGAGGAACTTCGGGTAGTAGCCCGCGCGCGACAGCGAGTACATGTTGCGCCCGTAGGCGAACATGATGCCGTGCAGCGAGGCGAGCAGGCCGATGAGCGCGAAGATCGCGAGCAGCGCAGCGAGCTCGTCGCCCACGATGGCCCTGAAGCCGTCGAGCAGCGGTTCGAGCGAGACTCCCGTGGCTTCAGCACCCAAGACACCCGTGTTCAAGAAGAGCACGAGCACGCCCGTGATGATGAGCGTTCCGCGGGCGAGCACGGCTGCCCGGGGAATGTCCTTCTCAGGAGTGTGCGACTCTTCGGCGGCGAGCGGCAGCTCTTCGATGCCGAGGAAGAACCACATGGCGAACGGCAGGGCGAACAGGATCGCGACCCAGCCCTCGGGCAGGAACGTCGACGAGCCGGCCACGTCGGGGTTCGGCGCCATGTCCCACAGCTTGTCGAACGAGAACAGCCCCGAGGCGAGCGCCATGACCGAGAACACCAGGATGATGGCGATCGCGATGATCGAGACGACGATCGCGAACCGGAACGAGATGTGCGCACCGGCGGCGTTGAGGCCGACGAAGGCGATGTACAGCACGAGCCACCAGATCCACATGTTTCCCGACTCGGCGAGCGAGAAGTTCAAGAGCCCGCCGGTCACGCCGTCGAGGTACTGCGCCGAGAAGAACACGACGACCGCCGTTGTGGCGACGTACTCGATCGTCTCGGCAGCGCCCGTGACGAGGCCGCCCCAGGGCCCCATGGCCGATCGGGCGAACGAGTAGGCACCGCCGGTGTGCGGCATGGCGGCCGACATCTCGCTGATCGAGAAGGTGAGCCCGTAGTACATGACGACGAGCACGACGAAGGCGATGAGCATGCCGCCGAAGCCGGCGAAGTCGATGCCGAAGTTCCACCCCGAGAAGTCGCCCGAAATGACCGCGGCGACGGCGAGGCCCCACAGGCCCCATACTCCGGCCGAGCGGCGCAGTCCGCGCTTCTCGAAGTAGGTCTGGTCGACACTGGTGTACGAGACACCGCCGGTCGCCTTGGTTGTTTCTGCCATTCATTCCTCCTGGGGGTGGATGCGGGTGGAACGGCGGAGCAGGCGGGAGCGCCACACTGCGCCTTGGCAACTGAGCATGGCCCTTATGGTGGGTCTTGTCTACCATTGAAAACAAGAATTCCGGTCGTGTCCGCCGAGGCCCGAGAGGCCGTGTGGTACTAATGGTCGACACTCGTGCCAAGGGAGGCCCCATGTCTGCTGCGCCGTCGACAGTCCGATCGGGAAACCTGACCATCGCCGAGCTGGAGGGCCTCATCGATGCGGGCGAGATCGACACGGTCATCGTGGCTTTCGCCGACATGCAGGGTCGCCTCGTCGGCAAGCGCGTCTCGGCACGACTGTTCCGCGAAGAGGTCGCGGCCCACGGCGCCGAGTGCTGCAACTATCTGCTCGCCGTCGACGTCGAGATGAACACCGTCGAGGGCTACGCGCTCTCGTCGTGGCAGACCGGGTACGGCGACATGGTCATGCAGCCCGACATGGGCACGCTGAGGCGCATTCCGTGGCTGCCGGGCACGGCGCTCGTCATCGCCGATCTGCAGCGGATGGACGGCGGGCCGGTCGCGCCGAGCCCGCGCCAGATCCTGCAGCAGCAGATCGACCGCCTCGCGGCGCACGGCCTCGTGCCCTACGTGGGCACCGAGCTCGAGTTCATCGTCTTCGACGAGACCTACCGCCAGGCCTGGGCGAAGGGCTACGACAACCTCACCCCCGCGAGCGACTACAACATTGACTACGCCCTGCTGGCGTCGACGCGCATGGAGCCGCTGCTGCGCGACATCCGCACCGGCATGGACGGCGCCGGCATGTACTGCGAGGGCGTCAAGGGCGAGTGCAACTTCGGCCAGCAGGAGATCGCCTTCCGGTACGCCCACGCCCTCGCCACGTGCGACAACCACGTCATCTACAAGAACGGGGCGAAGGAGATCGCCGACGCGCACGGCAAGGCGCTGACCTTCATGGCGAAGTTCAACGAGCGCGAGGGCAACAGCTGCCATATCCACCTCAGCGTGCGGGGCACCGACGGCTCGGCGGTGATGGCGGGTGACGGTGCCCATGGCTTCTCGCCGCTCATGGAGCACTGGCTCGCCGGCCAGCTCGCCGCGATGCGCGAGCTCAGCCTGTTCTTCGCACCGACGATCAACTCCTACAAGCGCTACGTGCCCGGCAGCTTCGCGCCGACGGGCATCGCCTGGGGCTTCGACAACCGCACGTGCGCGCTGCGCGTCGTCGGCTCGGGTCACAGCCTGCGCATCGAGAACCGCGTGCCGGGCGGCGACGTCAACCCCTACCTCGCGACGGCCGCCATCATCGCTGCGGGCCTGCACGGCATCGAGAACAAGCTCACACTGCCCGAGATCTTCGAGGGCAACGCCTACGCGGCCGACCTTCCGCGCGTGCCCTCGACGCTGCGCGACGCGGCCGAGCTGTTCGCGGGCTCCGAACTCGCGCGCGCCGCGTTCGGCGACGAGGTCATGGCGCACTACCTCAACATGGCGAAGGTCGAGCTGTCGGCCTTCGACGCGGCGATCACCGATTGGGAGCGCATCCGTGGCTTCGAACGGTTCTGACCAGCGCCCCGTCATCGGCCTGACGACCTATCTCGAGCAGGCCCAGAGCGGGGTGTGGGATGTTCGCGCCTCGTTTCTGCCGAACGTCTACATCGAGGCGGTCTCGAGCGCGGGCGGTCTCGTCGTGCTCGTGCCGCCGCAGCCGCTCGACGCGGCGGGCGCCGATGCCGTGCTCGACGGTCTCGACGGGCTCATCCTCACGGGCGGCAAAGACGTCGACTCGCGGCGCTACGGGCAAGAGCCGCACCCGACCAACGACGAGCCGCGGCTCGACCGCGACGCTCTGGAGGACCGGCTGCTCGAGCGCGCGATCGCGCGCGACGTGCCCTTCCTCGGCATCTGCCGCGGCCTGCAGGTGCTCAATACCGCCCTCGGCGGCAGCCTCATCCAGCACCTGCCCGACGCAATCGGCTCGACGCGGTACAACGCGGGCGGCGGCGTCTTCACCGAGAACCCGGCCGTGACGGTGCCGGGCACCCGAACGGCCGAGCTGCTCGGTGAGCGCGTGACCGTGCCGAGCTACCACCACCAGGCGATCGACCGCGTGGCCCCCGGTCTCACGGTGAGCGCCCGAGGAGACGACGGCATCATCCAGGCTGTCGACGTCGACGGGCTCACCTTCGGAGTGGCCGTGCAGTGGCACCCGGAGGAGGCGGCTCGAGAGGATTCCCGGCTCTTCACCGCCCTCGTCGATGCTGCGGCCGAGTACCGCGAGAACCGGAAGGCCCGAGCATGAGCGAGACCACGCTCGTCAACCCCGCCGACGAGACCGTCATCGGCACCGTGCGCCACACGACGTTCGACGAGGTCGACGCCGCTGTCGCGCGGGCCGTCGTCGCCCAGCGAGCCTGGGCCGCGCTCGCCCCCGTCGACCGGGCCCGCGCCCTGCGCCGCTTCGCCGCGACCGTCGACGCGCACATCGAAGAACTCGCGCAGCTCGAGGTGCGCAACTCGGGCCACCCGATCGGCGCCGCCCGCTGGGAGGCGGGCAACGTGCGCGACGTGCTCGACTACTACAGCGGAGCACCCGAGCGGCTCATCGGCCAGCAGATTCCCGTCGCGGGCGGCCTCGACGTCACCTTCCACGAGCCGATCGGCGTCGTCGGGGTCATCGTGCCGTGGAACTTCCCCATGCCGATCGACGCGTGGGGCTTCGGTCCGGCGCTCGCCGCGGGCAACGCCGTGCTGCTCAAGCCCGCCGATTGGACGCCGCTCACGGCGATCCGCCTCGGTGAGCTCGCCCTCGAGTCGGGCCTGCCCGAGCACCTCTTCCAGGTGCTGCCGGGCCGCGGCTCGGTCGTCGGCGACCGCTTCGTCACGCACGAGCATGTGCGCAAGGTCGTCTTCACGGGCTCGAACGAGGTCGGCAAGCAGGTCATGGCCGGATGCGCGGCGCAGTTGAAGCCCGTGACGCTCGAGCTCGGCGGCAAGAGCGCCACTATCGTCTTCGCCGACGCCGACCTCGAGGCGGCGGCCGCTGGTGCCCCGGGTTCGGTCTTCGACAACGCGGGGCAGGACTGCTGCGCGCGCTCGCGGCTGCTCGTGCAGCGCAGCGTGCTCGACCGCTTCCTCGAGCTGCTCGAGCCGGCCGTGCGGGGCTTCCGCGTCGGCGACCCGAACGACGAGGCGACCGAGATGGGCCCGCTCGTGTCGAAGGGCCACTTCGACAACGTCGCGGCCTTCCTCGACGGCAGCGTGCCGGTCGCCTTCAGCGGCTCGGCACCCGACGGCCCCGGCTACTGGATGGCCCCGACGGTGCTGCTGCCGAACCGCACCGACCGCGTCGCGACCGACGAGATCTTCGGCCCCGTCGTCTCCGTGCTGCCCTTCGACGACGAGGCCGACGCGATCGCGCTCGCGAACGACTCGATCTTCGGCCTGTCGGGCTCGATCTTCACGCGCGACCTCGGTCGCAGCATCCGTGTCGCCCGCGGGGTCGAGAGCGGCGCGCTCAGTGTCAACTCGCATTCCTCGGTGCGGTACGCGACCCCCTTCGGCGGGTTCAAGCAGAGCGGGCTCGGGCGAGAGCTCGGCCCGGATGCTCCGCTCGCGTTCACCGAGACCAAGAACGTCTTCTTCTCGCACAGCTAAGGAGCTCACCACCATGACCATCACCCCCCTCGACCTCACCCAGCGCCTCGCCGGCAAGGTCGCCGTCATCACGGGCGGCGCGAGCGGCATCGGTCTCGCGACGGCTCGCCGCTTCGCCGCGGAGGGCGCGACAGTCGTCATCGGCGACATGAACCCCGCGACCGGCGAGGCCGCCGCGGCCGAGGTCGGCGGCCTGTTCGTGAAGGTCAACGTGACCGACCAGGCCGAGGTCGACCACCTCTTCGACACGGCGCAGTCGACCTACGGCTCGCTCGACATCGCGTTCAACAACGCGGGCATCTCCCCGCCCGAAGACGACTCGATCGAGACGACCGAGTTGCCCGCGTGGGATCTCGTGCAAGACGTCAACCTCAAGAGCGTCTACCTGTGCTCGCGCGCCGCGCTGCGCCACATGGTCGCGCAGCAGTCGGGGTCGATCATCAACACGGCCTCGTTCGTCGCGGTCATGGGCAGCGCGACGAGCCAGATCTCGTACACCGCGAGCAAGGGCGGCGTGCTCGCGATGACGCGCGAGCTCGGGGTGCAGTTCGCGCGGCAGGGAATCCGCGTCAACGCGCTCTGCCCCGGGCCCGTCAACACACCCCTGCTGCAAGAGCTCTTCGCGAAAGACCCCGAGCGCGCGCAGCGGCGACTCGTGCACATTCCGAAGGGCCGCTTCGCCGAGCCGGAGGAGCTCGCTGCGGCGGTCGCCTTCCTCGCGAGCGACGACGCGTCGTTCATCACCGCCTCGACCTTCCTCGTCGACGGCGGCATCAGCGGCGCTTATGTGACGCCGTTGTAGGGTCGCGATCATGGGCACAGGCGGCGCGGCGAGCGAGCATCTCGACGTCGAGCCGAGCACGCCCGCCGAGACCCGCGTGACGGTCGAGTCGCCCGAGGCCGCGGAGTCGCTCGCGCACGAAGCGCTCTCGCGCCCGGTGCGCGGCGGCAACGCCTTCGAGGAGACGCTCGCGCGGCTGCTGCAGCTCATCAGGCTCGGCATCGTCGCACCGGGGGAGGCGCTCGCGCCCGAACGCGAGCTCGCGACCCGCTTCGAGGTGAGTCGCGACACGGTGCGCGAGGCGATCCGCTCGCTCGCCGACGCCGGCTACCTCGAGTCGCGACGCGGCCGGTACGGCGGCACCTTCGTGCGCGACCCGCTGCCGCCCGACCGGGCCGAGGTCGACTCGACCGTGAGTGCGGCAGAGCTCGACGACACGCTCACGCTGCGCGCGGTGCTCGAGGTCGGCGCGGCGCGTGCCGCCGCGGGTCGCGCGCTCACGGCGGTCGAGCGCGAATCGCTGCACGCCCGGCTGCGCGAACTCGCGGCCGCCGAGCCCGCTGACTACCGTCGACTCGACTCGCGGCTGCATCTCACGATCGCCGAGCTCTCGGGCAGCCCGAGCCTCGTGTCACTCGTGGCCGACAACCGCATGCGGGTCAACCGGCTGCTCGACATGATTCCGCTGCTCGCGCCGAACATCGCGCACTCGAACGAGCAGCACGAGCTCATCGTGTGGTCGGTGCTCGTCGGCGATGCCGACCAGGCGGCCAGAGCCATGGCCGAGCACCTCGAGGGCTCGCAATCGCTGCTGAGGGCCTTCTTGAACTAGCCGGCGGTCGACCGCGCGGGGGCGAACCGGTCGTCGCGCGACAGCACGGTCGCTCGCGCCGCGGTGTGCTCGCGTGCGAACCGCACGGTCTCGCGCAGCAGCTCGACGCGCGCGTCGTCATCGGCCCCGCACGAGCGGGTGTTGATCTCGGCGACGACTGCGCCGTCGAAGTCGCGATCGGCCAGCAGCCGCAGCACCTCGCCGACGGGCTGAGCGCCGCGCCCGGGCAGCAGGTGCTCGTCGAAGACGCGGTCGTTGGGCTCGGTCGACGAGCCGTCGCACAGGTGCACGTGCCGCAGCCGTTCGCCCCACTGCTGCGCCAGGTCGAGGGCGCTGACGCCGGCGAGCGCGGCGTGCGAGAAGTCGAGCGTGAGCGCGTCGACGGCGAGATCGCCGGGGTTCCAGCTGGGGGCGTAGGCCTCGCGGTCGCGGCCGCGCACCGTGACGGGAAACATGTTCTCGACCGCGACGGTCACCCCGTGACGGTCTTCGAGCGAACGCACCGAGGCCTCGAAGCGGCGGGCGGCGAGCACCTGCCAGCGAAACGGCGGGTGCACGACCACGGTCGATGCTCCGACCTGCTGCGCGAGCTCGATGCTCCGTTCGAGCTTGACGTGGGGGTCGAGGCCGTACACGAAGGCGGTCAAGACGAGAACGGGGGCGTGAATGCTCAGCACGGGCATCCCGTACCGCTCAGTCAGCGCGCTGATGACGCGGGGGTCGCGCGTCTCGGGATCGCTCGTCACCATGATTTCGACGCCGTCGAAGCCGGCGTCGGCGGCGAGGCGGAAGGCGTCGCGCAGGCGACGGGGCAGCACGCTCGTGGTTCCCATTCCGATGCTGATCACGAGGCCACTGTACGTCGCTGCTCTGCGCGCTCCCGAGAGGCCGGAGTGAACGCTGCGTGACGAGCATTCGAACCCGCGTCGACGGTCCCGTTCCTGAAAACCCTCTGAGATTCGGCTGATACGGTGGCTCGCGGCGGCCCCGCCCCGACGACTTCCGACCAGGAGACGCACGAGCGACATGACCCCTCACTCCCGCAGCGACGAGCACGCGCTATACGACTTCATCGTCGTCTCGAACAGGCTGCCCGTCGATCGCGTCATCGACGTCGAGGGCGTGGAGACCTGGCAGCGGTCGCCCGGCGGTCTCGTCACGGCGCTCGAGCCCGTCATGAAGGCCTCGGAGGGCGCCTGGGTCGGCTGGGCCGGCAAGCCCGATCTCGACCTGGAGCCGTTCACTGACAACGGCACGTACCTCGTGCCCGTGCCGCTGAGCCCGGGCGAGATCGAGCAGTACTACGAGGGCTTCAGCAATGACACCCTGTGGCCGCTCTACCACGACGTCATCGCCCCCCCGAGCTTCCACCGCGAATGGTGGGACGCCTATGTGTCGGTGAACCAGCGGTTCGCCGATGCGAGTGCGCGCATCGCGGCGCCCGGCGCGACCGTCTGGGTGCAGGACTACCAGTTGCAGCTCGTGCCGAAGATGCTGCGCGAGCAGCGGCCCGACTTGACGATCGGGTTCTTCAACCACATCCCCTTCCCGCCCTACGGCATCTACGCGCAGCTGCCGTGGCGCAAGCAGGTCATCGAAGGGCTGCTGGGCGCCGACGTCATCGGCTTCCAGCGCGTCGCCGACGCCGGCAACTTCTCGCGAGCCGTGCGCCGACTGTTCGGCTACGCCACGCGCACGCCCGAGATCCATGTGCCCGACGGGCCGAGCGGCCACCGCACGGTCATCGCCAAGGCTTTTCCGATCTCGATCGATGTCGCGAGCTTCGAAGAGTTGGCGCGGCGCCCCGACGTGCAGGCCCGCGCGCAGCAGATTCGCGACGACCTCGGCAACCCGAGCACGATCATGCTCGGCGTCGACCGCCTCGACTACACGAAGGGCATCCGGCATCGCCTGAAGGCGTTCGGAGAGCTGCTGCGCGACGGCGCGACGAGGCCCGGTGAGACGGTGCTCGTGCAGGTCGCGAGCCCGAGCCGTGAGCGCGTTGCCGCCTACATGCAGCTGCGCGACGAGATCGAGCTCACGGTCGGCCGGCTCAACGGCACCTACGCGACCATCAGCCATCCGGTCGTGTCGTACCTGCACCACGGCTACCCGCGCGAAGAGATGGTGGCGCTCTACCTCGCCGCCGACGTCATGCTCGTCACGGCGCTGCGGGACGGCATGAACCTCGTCGCGACAGAGTACGTCGCCTGCCGCCACTACGAAGACGGCGTGCTGCTGCTGAGCGAGTTCGCCGGGGCTGCCGACGAGCTCAAGAACGCCTTGCTCGTCAACCCGCACGACATCGACGGGCTCAAGGAGTCGATGCTGCAGGCCGTGCGCATGCCGCAGCGCGAACGCACCACCCGGATGCGCGCACTGCGCCGCCGACTGGTCGACAACGATGTGGCGCGCTGGTCGCAGAGCTTTCTCGACACGCTGCGGCACGCGAACCACCACTCCGACGCACGATAGGCGGGCGCGCGATGACCGAGCGCACGATGAACGGGGGCCCGATGAGCGAGCACCGCGACAACAGCGCACCCGCGAGCCCGCTCGAGGCCGGCCTGGTCGATGAGCTGCGACGATTCGCTGCTCACGAAACCGTGCTCATCGCACTCGACTTCGACGGCACGCTCGCGCCCGAGGTCGATGTGCCCGACGAAGCACGAGCGCTGCCGGCGGCGGTCGGGCAGCTCGCGGCACTGCAGCAGTCGCCGGGCGTCACGATCGCGTTCGTCTCGGGCCGGTCGCTCGGGAGCCTCGACGTCGTGGTGCCGTCGAGCGTGACGGCGGCGATGATCGGCTCGCACGGTCTCGAGCTGCGCATCGCGCCGGGCGACGAAGTGCCTGCGGTCGACGCCGCCGATCGTGCGCGGGTCGAGGCGCTGCACAGCGCTCTCGCGCCCCTCGTCGACGCGGTCGAGGGTGCCTGGATCGAGCACAAGCCCGCCGGCTTCGCCGTGCACACCCGCGTGGTCGCGACGGATGCTGCGGGCGCCCTGCAGACCGCCGTGCGCGAGGCGGCTGCCGCTCTCGATGCCGCACTCACGGTGCGCGACGGCAAGAACGTCGTCGAGTTCGCCGTGCGCGATGCCACGAAGGGCGACGGCCTGCGCGCGCTGCGGGCGCGGCTGCAGCCCGACGCCGTGCTCTTCGCGGGTGACGACGTGACCGACGAAGACGCGCTCGCGGTACTCGAGCCCGGCGACCTCGGCATCAAGGTCGGCGAGGCTTCGACCGTCGCGCCGTGGCGCGTGAGCAGTCCGCAGCAGCTCGTTCTCGCCCTCGCCGCGATCGCCGAGGCGCGACAGCGCGCCTGAGCCAGTGCAGTCGCCGCAGTGGTGAGCGCTGGCTCTCCTTCGCCTCTGCCGGCACTCGGAATCTTCCCGGTCCTCGCTCAGTAGACTGAGCGCATCCGGCGACCACGCCGTGACGCCCTGCCCTTTGCCGATGCACCGACACCGAGGGAGGACGCATGCTCGCCGTCCTGACGGTGTTCGCGCTGGCCGCCATCGCGCTGCCCCTCGTGGCGCGTGCCCTCAAGACCCGGGTGTTCTGGGTCGCCGCGCTCGTGTCGCTCGGCGCTTTCGTGCACACGCTGCTGCAGGCACCCGCTGTGCTCAGCAACGAGGCGGCGCGGCTGCCGTTCGAGCAGGTCACCTACATCGCGCAGCTGCAGTTCACCCTGGATGTGCGCATGGACACCCTGTCGTGGGTGCTCGCGCTCATCGTCACGGGGGTCGGCAGCCTCGTGCTCTTCTACTGCGGCTCGTACTTCCGCGACGACGAGAAGGGCCTCGGCCGGTTCGCTGCCGTGCTGCTCGCCTTCGCGGGCGCGATGTACGGCCTCGTGGTCGCCGACGACGTCTATCTGCTGTTCGTGTTCTGGGAGGCGACGAGCGTCTTCTCGTACCTCTTGATCGGCCACTACACGCACCGCAAGGCCAGTCGCGGTGCGGCACTGCAAGCGCTCATCACGACGACCCTCGGCGGGCTCGTCATGCTCGTCGGCCTCGTGCTGCTCGCCGTGCAGGCCGAGTCGTCGAGCCTCACGGTGATTCTCGAGACCTCCCCCGCGACGACGCTCACGACCGTCTCGGTGTACCTCGTGCTCGTGGGGGCGCTCTCCAAGTCGGCCATCGTGCCCCTGCACTTCTGGTTGCCGGGCGCCATGGCGGCGCCGACCCCGGTGAGCGCCTACCTGCACGCCGCCGCGATGGTGAAGGCGGGCATCTACCTTCTCGCCCGCATGGCGCCAGCCTTCGTCGAGGTGCCCGGGTGGCGCGAGGTGCTCGTCGTGCTCGGCCTCGCCACGATGCTGCTCGGCGGCTGGGTCGCCCTCAAGCAGACCGACCTCAAGCTGCTGCTCGCCTACGGCACCGTCAGCCAGCTCGGCTTTCTCACCGTGGTCGCGGGGTTCGGCACGCGCGAGACCGCCCTCGGGGCACTGGCCCTGCTGCTGGCACACGCGCTCTTCAAGAGCGCCCTGTTCCTCGTCGTCGGCATCATCGATCACGAGGCCGGCACGCGCGATCTGCGCAAGCTCAGCGGTCTCGGCCGCCGGTCTCCCGTGCTGGCGGTCACCGCCGCTCTTGTGCTCGCCTCGATGGCGGGCCTGCCTCCGCTGTTCGGCTTTGTGGCAAAAGAGACCGTGCTGCACGGCCTGCTCGCCGCCGCGACGGGTGAGAACGCGGCGCTCGTCGGCGACAACGGTCAGGTCTGGGGCACGGTCGCGGTCGTGGGCGTGGTCGTCGGGTCGGCGCTCACCGTCGCGTACAGCATCCGCTTCTTCTGGGGCGCGTTCGCCCGCAAGCCGGGCGTCGACGACGTGACCGCGCTCGAGACCGTCAGCCGCCGCTTCATGCTCGCGCCGACGGTGCTCGCCGTCACGAGCCTCGCCCTCGGCGCCCTCGCCTCCGTGGTCAACACGGGCCTCGCCGGGTATCCCGCACTGTTCCCGAGCGGCGACGCCAAGCCGTACGAGCTCGCGCTGTGGCACGGGCTCGAACCCGAGCTCGGGCTCTCGCTCATCACGATCGTCGCCGGCGCCACCCTGTTCGCGCTGCGTGAGCAGTTCAGCCGGCTGCAGGCGCGCCTGGCCACCGGGGCCAACGCCTCTGACGCCTACTGGGACACCATGAGCGCCGTCGACCGCTTCGCCGCGCGCGTGACGAGCCTGACCCAGCGCGGTTCGCTGTCGTTCTACCTCGGCGTGATCCTCGTCGTGTTCGTCGCCGTCATGACCGCCGGTCTCGTGGTCGGCGACAGCTGGCCCGCCGAGCTGCGCGCCTGGGATCAGCCGGCGCAGCTCGCGATCGGCGCCGTCATGATCGGCGCCGCCCTTGCCGCGACCCAGGCGCAGAAACGTTTCGCGGCACTCGTGATCGTCGGTGTCACGGGCTTCGGCATGTCGGCGCTCTTCGCGCTGCAGGGCGCACCCGATCTGGCCATCACGCAGATTCTCGTCGAGATCGTTACCCTCATCGCGTTCGTGCTCGTGCTGCGCCGCCTGCCCGCCAAGCTCGGCGACCGTCACGGCAGCACGCACAAGGCGCTGCGTGCCGTGATCGCGATCGGCGTCGGCGTCGTCATGGCGCTCGTGGCGCTCATCGCCGCCGGCTCGCGCATCGCCGAGCCGATCTCGCTGGCGTGGCCCGAGCTGGCCTTCGTGCAGGGGCACGGCCGCAACATCGTCAACGTCGCGCTCGTCGACCTGCGCGGCTGGGACACCCTGGGTGAGCTCGCCGTCGTCATCGCGGCGGCGACCGGAGTCGCGAGCCTGCTCTTTCTGCGAGACCGCGGCGACACCCCGACCCGCATCGGTCGCGCGGTCATCAAGAGCCGCATCGCCTCGAAGCTCGAGCGGGTGCGCGAGCTCGGCGCTGAGGGCGAGCGCCGCAATGCCTGGATTCTCGCGGGCCCGACCCTCGATCCGCGGCACCGGTCGATCCTGCTCGAAGTGGTCGTGCGCCTCACCTTCCACGCCATCATCGTCATATCGCTCTACCTGCTGTTCGCGGGGCACAACCTGCCCGGTGGCGGGTTTGTCGGCGGCCTCGTCGCGGGCCTCGCCCTCGTCGGGCGCTACCTGGCCGGCGGGCGCTACGAGCTCGGGGTCGCTCTGCCGATCGGCGCCGGCGCATTGCTGGGCACGGGCCTGATCATCGCCGCGGGCGCTGCGCTCGTGCCGCTCTTCTTCGGGGCACCGCCGCTCACCTCCACCTACGTCGAGGCCGAGGTCTGGCTGCTCGGCGAGATCGAGTTCGTCACCTCGACCATCTTCGACATCGGCGTCTACCTCATCGTGATCGGGCTCGTGCTCGACGTGCTGCGCAGTCTCGGTGCCGAGGTCGACCGGCAGGGCGGCGACCAGCAGGCGCCGCCCGCCCTCGCCGCGCGCGCCCGCGCTCAGAGGGAGGCCGCGCGATGACCGTCTCACTCGTGCTCGTCATCGTCATGGCGGCGCTCATCGCCAGCGGCGTCTACCTGCTGCTCGAGCGCAGCCTCACGCGCGTCGTGCTCGGCTTCCTGCTCATCGGCAACGGGGTGAACCTGCTGATTCTCATCATGGCGGGCCGCCCGGGCATCGCCCCGATCGTCACGGACGGCGTCGCGCCCGAGGAGTACACCGACCCGCTGCCGCAAGCCCTCATCCTCACCGCGATCGTCATCACCTTCGCGGTCTCGGCCTTCCTGCTCGCTCTCATCTACCGGTCGTGGCGGCTCGCGAACGCCGACGACGTTTCCGACGACGCCGATGACGTCGCCCTGCGCGAGGGAGCCTTCTCGATGCCGGTCGAAGAGCCCACGCCCGACGACGGAGGCACCGACTTCCCGGTCGAGCCTGACGACACCGTCATCACGACCTCGACGACGGGGGAGGAGCAGCGATGACCGCCCTCGTGCCCCTCGTCGTGCTGGTGCCGCTGCTCGGCGCGGCGCTCACCCTCGTGCTCGGGCGTCGAGCCCGACCGCAACGCATCGTCGCCGCGCTCTCGCTCGTCGCCGTGCTCGGCATCGGCATCGCGCTGCTCGTCGCCGTCGACACGGCGGGGCCGCTCGTCGTCGAGGCCGGCAACTGGCAGGCGCCGTTCGGCATCGTGCTCATCGTCGACCGGCTGTCGGCGCTCATGATCGTGGTCTCGGCCGTCGTGCTGCTCGCCGTGCTGGTCTTCTCGATCGGGCAGGGTCTCGCCGACGGCGACGATGAGACGCCCGTGTCGATCTACTACCCGACCTACCTGATCCTCACCACGGGCGTCATGGTGGCGTTCATCGCCGGCGACCTGTTCAACCTCTACGTGGGCTTCGAGATCCTGCTCGTGGCGAGCTACGTGCTCATCACGCTCGGGGGCACCGAGTCGCGCATCCGGGCCGGCGTCACGTACGTCATCGTGAGCCTGCTGTCATCGATCCTCTTCCTGGCCGCGATCGGCATGGTCTACGGGGCGCTCGGCACCGTCAACCTCGCTCAGGTGGCGCAGCGCGTGCAAGAGCTGCCCATCGACGTGCAGATCCTGCTGCACGTCATGCTGCTCGTCGCCTTCGGCATCAAGGCCGCCGTGTTTCCGCTGTCGTTCTGGCTGCCCGACAGCTATCCGAGCGCGCCGGCACCGGTCACCGCGGCGTTCGCCGGCCTGCTCACCAAGATCGGCGTCTACGCGATCATCAGGGTCGAGACGGTCATCTTCCCGAGCCCCGAGCTCAACCCGGCGCTCATGGTGCTCGCCCTGCTCACCATGGTGGTCGGCGCGCTCGGCGCGGTCGCCCAGGCCGACATCAAGCGCATCCTGTCGTTCACGCTCGTGAGCCACATCGGCTACATGATTCTCGGCGTCGCGCTCGGCACGGTGGCGGGCACCGCTGCCGCGATCTTCTACATCGTGCACCACATCGTCGTGCAGACCACCCTGTTCCTCGCCGCGGGGCTCGTCGAGCGCGAGGCCGGCAGCACCTCCATCACGAAGATCGGCGGGCTCTTGGCGAGCGCTCCGGTCGTCGCGGTGCTGTTCTTCATCCCTGCGCTCAACCTGGGCGGCATTCCGCCGTTCTCGGGCTTCATCGGAAAACTCGGCCTCTTCCAGGCCACGGCCGAGCAGGGCGACGCCCTCGCCTACATCCTCATCGGCGCCGGCGCGCTCGTCTCGCTTCTCACCCTCTACGCGCTCGTGCGGGTCTGGAACCTCGCCTTCTGGCGACCAGCAGGCGACGTCGAGGGCGACGAGACACGCCTGCTGCGCACCGTCGAAGAGGCACCGCTCACGACCGGGTCGATCGCCATCACCAAGGCGACGCCGCGCCTGATGACCCTCAGCACGGGCGCCATGGTCGCCGTCGGCGTCGCCCTCACGATCTTCGCGGGGCCGCTCTACGCGGTCTCCGACCGCGCGGCGCAGAACCTCGACGGCCCCGAGCCCTACATCCAGCTGCTGTTCCCCGACTTCGAAGAGGGGGTCGCCGAGTGACCGACAACTCCGTCGCCGTGGTCAGCGAGCCCTCGCGTCGCGCGTCGTTCCTCGAGCAGCTGCCGCTGCTCGTCGCGCTCGTCGTGCTCTGGATGCTGCTGTGGGGTTCGCTGACGCCCCTGACGATCGTGACCGGCATCGTCGTCGCGCTCGGCGTGACCCGGGCCTTCTACCTGCCGCCGGTCGAGCTCTCCGGGCGGTTCAACCCGTTCTGGTTCGCCGTCTTCCTCGGCCGGTTCCTCGGTGAGCTCGCGATCGCGTCGTTCCAGGTGGCGCTGCAGGCCTTCGCCGCCGCCCCGGTGCCGCGCAGTGCGATTCTGCGGGTCGATCTGCGCACCCGCTCCGACTTCATCATGACCGGGGTCTCGCTCGCGGTCTCGCTCGTGCCCGGCTCGCTCGTCATCGAGCTCGACCGCACGAACGCTCGGCTCTACGTGCACCAGCTCAATGCGCGCACCCCCGATGAGATCGAGAAGGCGCGCGCGCACGTGCTGAGCCTGGAGCACGACCTGCTGCGGGCGTGGGGCTCGCGCGACGAGTGGCAGGCGGTGCGCTCATGATCGACGTCGTGCTCTACCTCGCCGGCGGCATGCTCGCCGTTGCCGGCCTGCTGCTGCTCTACCGCGTCGTCGTCGGGCCGTCTCTCGTCGACCGCGTCATCGCCTCCGACGTGCTGCTGACGACGCTCATCATCGTCGTGGGCGCCGAGATGGCGATCAACGGCCACACTCGCACGATTCCGCTCATGGTCGTGCTCGCCGTCATCGGCATTCTCGGCAGTGTGTCTGTCGCCCGGTTCGTGCAGCGGGCGCCGTCGAGCTCGGCCTCGGGCGGAGAGGGAGAGCTGTGATCGCCGACCTGCTGCGAGCATCCACCAGCTTCGTCGACAGCGAGCCCGTCGCGACGGTGCTCGATGCCGTCGCGGCGGTGCTCATCCTGCTCGCCGCGTTCCTGACCCTCGCCGCGGCCGTCGGGCTCATCAGGTTCCCGGATGCTCTCGCACGCTTGCACGCGGCCACCAAGCCGCAGATTCTCGGCGTGATCCTCGTCGTCATCGCCATCGCGCTGAGCGTGCGCAGCTGGGTCGTGCTGCTGCTGCTGATTCCCGTCATCGTGTTCCAGCTGCTCACGGCGCCGATCTCGGCCCACATGGTGGGGCGCGCGGGATACCGGGCAGGCGACTACGACCCCGACACCCTGGCGGTCGACGAGCTCGCTCCCGATGTCGCGGCCGCCGGCACCTCCGACCTGCCGGGCGGGGGCTTCGACGACGAGTCGGGCACGGCGCAGCGTCAGCAGGGCGGGTCGTAGACTCGACCCATGTCGAAGGCCGACCACAAGCCCCGTTCCCGCGTCGTCACTGACGGAATCGAAGCCACCACCTCGCGCGGCATGCTGCGCGCTGTCGGCATGGGCGATGACGACTGGGGCAAGGCCCAGGTCGGCATCGCGAGCTCGTGGAACGAGATCACCCCCTGCAACCTCTCGCTCGGCCGCCTCGCGCAGGCCGCGAAGGAGGGCGTGCACGCGGGCGGCGGCTACCCGCTGCAGTTCGGCACCGTGAGCGTGAGCGACGGCATCTCGATGGGGCACGAAGGCATGCACTTCTCGCTCGTGAGCCGTGAGGTCATCGCCGACTCGGTCGAGACCGTCATGCAGGCCGAGCGCCTCGACGGCTCGGTGCTGCTCGCCGGCTGCGACAAGTCGATTCCCGGCATGCTCATGGCGGCCGCGCGCCTCGACCTGGCGAGCGTCTTCCTCTACGCCGGCTCGATTGCGCCGGGCTGGGTCAAGCTCAGCGACGGCACCGAGAAGGCCATCACGATCATCGACAGCTTCGAGGCCGTCGGCGCCGTCAAGGCGGGCAAGATGAGCGCGGAGGACGCGCATCGCATCGAGTGCGCCTTCGCGCCCGGTGAAGGTGCCTGTGGAGGCATGTACACCGCCAACACCATGGCGTCGGTGGCCGAAGCGCTCGGCCTGAGCCTGCCCGGCTCGGCGAGCCCCGCCTCGTACGACCGCCGCCGCGACATGTACGCCCACCGCAGCGGCGAGGCCGTGGTCAACCTGCTCAACAAGGGCATCACCGCCCGGCAGATCCTCACGAAAGAGGCCTGCGAGAACGCCATCACGGTCGCGATGGCGCTCGGCGGCTCGACCAACGTCGTGCTGCACCTGCTCGCGATCGCGCACGAGGCCGAGGTCGAGCTCACCCTCGACGACTTCAACCGCATCGGCGGCAGGGTCCCGCACATCGGCGACCTCAAGCCCTTCGGCAACTACGTCATGAACGACGTCGACCGCCAGGGCGGCCTGCCCGTTCTGCTCAAGGCCCTGCTCGACGCCGGGCTGCTGCACGGCGACGTCATGACCGTGACCGGCAAGACGATGGCCGAGAACCTCGCTGAGCTGAACCCCGACCCGCTCGACGGCGAGGTGCTGCGCTCGCTCGACAATCCGATTCATGCCACGGGCGGCATCACCATCTTGCACGGCTCCTTCGCGCCCGAGGGTGCGGTCGTCAAGACCGCCGGCTTCGATGCCGCCGTCTTCGAGGGCCCGGCCCGTGTCTTCGAGCGCGAGCGCGCGGCGATGGATGCTCTCACCAACGGCGAGATCGCCGCGGGCGATGTCGTCGTCATCCGCTACGCAGGGCCCAAGGGCGGTCCCGGCATGCGCGAGATGCTCGCCATCACCGCCGCCATCAAGGGCGCTGGGCTCGGAAAAGATGTATTACTCTTGACCGACGGTCGATTCTCAGGCGGCACAACCGGACTGTGCATCGGCCATATAGCTCCCGAAGCGGTAGACGCTGGTCCTATCGCCTTCGTGCGCGATGGTGATCTGATCCGGGTTGATATCGCTGCTCGCTCCCTCGACCTACTGGTCGACGCAGACGAGCTTGAGGCGCGCCGCACCGACTGGGCGCCCCTGCCCCCGCGCTATACCCGTGGCGTTCTCGCCAAGTACTCGAAGCTCGTGCGCTCTGCCGCGCAAGGAGCCGTCACCGGGTAATCAGCGCGGACCTTCCGCTCCCGATCACCGACCTCTCGCTAGGACACTCATCTCATGACCACGGAATCGATCCCCGTGACCTCGACCGCGGCCCCTGCGCCGACGAGCCCGCGAGCGCCGAAGGCCTCGGCCGAGCCGCCCGTGCTCACCGGTTCGGGCGCCATTCTCGCCTCACTCGAGAAGCTCGGCATCACCGACGTCTTCGGCCTGCCCGGCGGCGCCATCATGCCCTTCTACGACGAGCTCATGGCCTCTACGGCCATCCGCCACATCCTCGTGCGGCACGAGCAGGGCGCTGGCCACGCGGCCGAGGGCTACGCCGCCGCGAGCGGCCGGCTCGGCGTCTGCATCGCCACGTCGGGCCCCGGGGCGACCAACCTCGTCACGGCGATCGCCGACGCCCACATGGACTCGGTGCCGCTGCTGGCGATCACCGGGCAGGTCTTCTCGACCTCGATGGGCAC
>SXGT01900468.1_pt1 | contig 27762 bp, 17 predicted proteins | sample 3176221 | NCBI WGS metagenome assembly SXGT01 (sample SAMN11356862, study PRJNA531348) | freshwater metagenome | isolation source: freshwater sample F1-120 | place: China: Fuxian Lake, Yuxi | collected 2017-12-25
CTGGCGCTGGCCTGCGATGTCCTGATCGCCTCGACGGAGGCGAAGTTCGCCGACACCCACGCGCGCATCGGCATCATGCCGGGCTGGGGACTCAGCCAGCGGCTCTCGCGCGCCATCGGCATCTACCGCGCCAAGGAGCTCTCCCTCACCGGCAACACGCTCGACGCCGCTCGTGCGCTGGACTGGGGCCTCGTCAGTCGAGTGGTGGCCCCCGAACAGCTTCTGCCCGAGGCGCGGGCAATCGCGGCCGACATGTTGTCGTGCGATCCGGTGCTGCTCCGCAACTACAAGAAAATCATCGACGACGGCTTCGCGTTGCCCTTCGGCGAGGGCGCGCGGCTCGAGCGCCAGCGCAGTGCGGAGTTCGCCCGCACCGTCACCGCCGCGTCGATCGAGGCTCGCCGCGGCGAGGTCCAGGCGCGCGGCCGCACGCAGAGTCATGATTGACGTCGGCCGGAGGGTGCGGCCAAAGGCAACGACCCGCCCGCGCCGCCATCCAGTCGCGCTCTCGCGCAGCATCGCGGCGCTCGCCACCAGCCTGATGCTCGCCGGGGCTGCCGGAGCCGAGGGAGGCGCTGGCGCCACGAGTCGCGCCGTCCCGGATGTTGCCCCGAGCGCCGCCCCGAGCGCGAGCGCCCGCAACGACTCCCCCTTTCCTCAACCGCGCGACACCACGGGCCGCTTTCTGAACCTTGAGCCTGACGGCGAACGCGGCGGACTCGGGGTGACGCTGCCCTTCTTCCTGCGCCGGCTCGTGAGCTCGGCCACCGGCCGTGCGGCGTGGGCCACCCCGGTCACGCCCGATCGTGCCCGTCTCGCGACAGCACCCGTTGCCGGCACGCTGCGCATCACCTGGGTCGGCCACGCGACCTTCCTCGCGCAGATGCCGGCCGGCAACGTGCTGACCGATCCGATCTGGGCCGAGCGCGCGAGCCCGTTCTCCTTCATGGGCCCGCACCGGATGCAGGCGCCCGGCATCCCGCTCGCCGACCTGCCACGGATCGACGCCGTGGTCGTGTCACACAATCATTACGACCATCTCGACCAGCATACGCTGGGGGCCATCGCCCGCCGCAACCCCGAGGCCATCTTCGCCGTGCCGCTGGGCAACGCGCCCTTGCTGGTCGAGGCCGGTGTTGCCCCGAATCGCATCCGGGAACTCGGCTGGGGCGACCGAACGATCCATCACGGTCTCACTCTGACGGCGCTTCCCGTCCAGCACTGGAGCCAGCGCTGGACGGGGGACCGCAACGAGGATCTGTGGGCCTCGTGGGCCGTGAGCGACGGCGACCGCAACTTTTATTTTGGCGGCGACACGGGCACGACTGAGGTCTTCCGGGCGATCGGGAAGCACTACGGCCCCTTCGACCTGGCCGCGCTCCCGATCGGCGCGTACTCGCCGCGTGCGATGATGCGCCCCTTTCACATGAACCCCGAGGAAGCCGCGCACGCCGGTCGTGCGGTAGCGGCTCGGCGCATGGTCGGGATGCACTTCGCGACCTTCGATCTGAGCGACGAACCACCCGCCGAGCCGCCCGAGCGTTTCGTCGCCGCCGCCCAGAAGGAGGGCTTCGCCCGCGGCGAGGCCTTCGTGCTGCGCATCGGCGAGACGCGGGATCTCAGCGATCCACCTGCCGCCGACCCGTCGCCGAGCGGGCGGAAGGCCGGATGAGCGCCGGCAGTTCGAACTCGTTCCCGCCACCACCTGGCGGCGCTGCGACGCGCACGCCAGCGCCGCCGCGGGCGGCCGCGGTGGACTCGGCCACGCGATCCCACCAGCCCGCCCCGCTCTCCGACCCGCGCGACCATCTCGAACGCACACTCGGCCTCGGCGACACGATCATGCTCGCCGTCTCGAGCGTGATCGGTGTCGGCATCTTCCTGACGCCGGGATCGGTGGCCGCCCTCGTCCCCGAGCCACGCCTCTTCCTGCTGGCCTGGGTCGTGGGCGGCGGTCTCTCGCTGGCCGGGGCACTCGCCAACGCCGAGATGGGCGCGATCTTTCCGCGTGCCGGCGGCGACTACGTCTGGTTGCGCGTCGCCTTCCACCCGCTGGCGGGCTTTCTCGTCGGTTGGCTCACATTTTTTGTGATCTACGCAGGCACGGTCGCCACCCTCGCTGCCGGCTTCGCCGACAGCCTGGGCCACTTCCTCCCGCTCCCGGCACCGGCCCGACTCGGCGTGGCGATCGCGGCGATCGTCGCCGCAACGCTGCTCAATGTGCGCGGCGTCCGGTTGGCCGCTCTCCTCAACGACCTGACCGGTTGGGTCAAGGTCGGAGCGCTGGCGACGCTGGCCATCGCCGGGTGGCTGGTCACGCCCGAAGCGCTGCCCGAGGCCGCGGCCGCGCAGCCCGCGCTCGCGCCGGTCACGGCTTCGGGCTTCGCGCTCGCGCTCTCGCCGATCCTCTTCAGCTACCTCGGCTGGAACGCTCCGGTCTATGTCGCGAGCGAAATCCGCGCGCCCGACCGCGTTCTGCCGCGCGCGCTCTTCATCGGCCTGGGCCTCTGCACCGCACTCTACCTCCTGCTCAACGCGCTCTACGTGCACGCCCTGCCCGGAGGCCAGCTCGCCGGAGTGCCGGCGGCCGGGAGCGCTGCCGCGACCGTCCTCTTCGGCCCACTCGGCGGAAGGCTGATCAGTGGCCTGATCCTGATCTCGGTCGCCGGCTGCCTCAGTGCGACCGTGCTCGTCGGTCCCCGGATTGCCTACGCCATGGCGCTCGACGGCCACTTCATCGCCGGGGTCGAGCGCGTCCATCCTAGATATCACACGCCCCATGTCGCACTCTGGTTGCAGGCAGGCGTCTCGATCGCGCTGCTCCTCCTGCTGCAACGCTTCCCGAGCGTGCTCGACTACACCACCTTCGCCATCGTGCTCGCGACCACGGCCGACGTCGCTGCACTCTACGTCCTGCGCTGGCGCCGGCCCGACCTCGAGCGGCCCTACCGCGCCTGGGGCTACCCCTGGGTGCCGGCGCTCTACCTGCTGGCCAATGCCGGAATCGCGCTCGGGATGCTCGCCGGGCGGCCCCTCGAATGCCTGATCGCGCTCGGCGTCGCCGCGACGGCCCTGCCCTTCTGGTGGCTGCTCGACGCGCGGAGACGAGCACACGGAGGCGTGCCGTCGTCCGGCGCGCCCGACTAGAAGAGCGTCGCGATCAGGCCCGCGCGTGGCCGGATGCCGGGCGAAGGTAGTCCGACCGCCTGCTGGGCCCGCGAATCGGTCAAGTTGTCGATCGCAAGATAGACCTCGAGCCACTCGAGCACCTGCCAGGAGAGTGCCAGGTCGAGCTGTTCGTAGCCGGGGAGACGCACCGGCTCGTCGCCGGTCGGGATCGAGGCATCGAGCGTGGTCGAGACGACAAGCGCCTGGAGCCGTGCCGTCACGCCCGGCAGCGGCTGCCAGAGCGCGGCCACGCCGCCGACCCAGGACGGCCGACTCAGAAGAGGCACCGACGAATCGACGTTCTCCACATGGTTCCAGGTGGTGTGGGCCGAGAGTTCGAGTGCGGCGATCGGGCGGCCGCGCGCACCCAGCTCGATGCCACGCGACTCCACCTGGCGGAGGTTCTCGAGTCGGAAGGTGTCCAGGTTGAAATCGATCAGGTCGCGCACGTCGAGGTCAAAATAGGTCGCCGAAACCTCGGCCCGCCCGGCAGCGAGGCTCCACTCCAGGCCGGCGTCCCAGCCCCGGCCGTGTTCCGGCACCAGATCACGATTGCCTACGAGCGGGTTGGCGAGCGCGTAGAAACTCGGCAGCTTGAAGCCCTCCCCCCAGCTCGCCTCGAAGGTGAGATCGGTGCCGGGCGCCTGCCAGCTGCCGACGAAGCGCGGCGTCACCTCGGTGGGGAAACCCTCCGGCACGTCGGCCCGCACGCCTCCCTGCAACGTCACGCCGGCTCCCGGCCGCCAGAGGCCCTCGAGAAAAGGCCCGCCGACGACGCGATCGAGCTGGTAATCGGCGGCGCCGGGAATCGTCACGCCACCAAAGACGAGGTCGCCGACACTGGTGCCGCGTTCGTAGTCGGCATCGACGCCGCCCGTCACGTCAATCCGATCCCACGGCCGTGCCGTGGTCTGCCCCGAGAGGGTGTAGCTCTGGTAGCGATCAAAGGTGCCCGGCTCGGCCGGGACGGTGGGCGGCACGCCGGGCGAGGAGCGATCCTCCCAGCGTTGGGTCGAGGTCAGCCACACGGCGCCATCGAGCGCATCGGCGAGTTCGCCCTCTCCGACGAAACCCAGGTCAAGTTCCTCGATCTCCCGCTTCTCGAACTGCCCTTTCAGGGTCGCATAGCGCGGTCCGCCACTGAATTCTGGATAGGCCGCGCTGTGCGTGCCCGCGAAGCGCAGCGTGCCGCGCAACTCGGGCGCGTCCTCGCCCGGGCCGACGGGCATCTGCCCGGTCGTGAAGATCTCCCCGCCGCGATAGCTGCCGAGGTCCGACGGCACGCCATCGTCGAGCCAGGATCCGACGACCGAGACACCACCGGGGCCAACGGGACCGCTCGCCTCGCCGCTCACCTGGGCATAACCCCAGCGTCCGCCAGCGATGCCGACCTTCGAGCGCGGCGTGTCGCCGGCACGCCGCGTGACAAAATTGATGGCACCGGCCAGCGCGTCGGAGCCGTGCACGGCCGAGAGGGGCCCGCGCACGACCTCGATGCGTTCGATGCCATCGGTGCCGAGCGTCGAGAGATCGAACGAGCCGCCACGGGCGTTGGTCGGATCGTTGACCGCAATGCCATCAATCATCACCAGCGTGTGGTTCGGATCGAGCCCCCGCATGAAGATGTCGGCGCGACTGCCGCGCGCCGCAGGCTGCTCGACGTAGATCCCCTCGAGATGGCGCAAGGCCTCGACGACACCGTCGAAATGCTGTGCTGCCATCGTCGCGCGGTCGATCACGTCGACCGCGCCGGGGACACGCAGCAGCGGCACCGGCGAGCGGCTCGCGATGACCGAGAGGCGCTCCGCCCGTTGCAACGCGCTGAGCGAGGCCGCAGCCGTGTCGGCCTGCGCGTCGCTGCTGGTCTCGCCAAGTTCCGCCCGTTGCGGTGCACTGACCCTTTCCGCGGTGCCGGCACTCTCTGGCGCGACGACCGGCCTCGCGTCTGCGGCGAGAGCGGCAGCAGCAACGGGCTCTACCGCTGGATCTGCTGCGCTAGCGCGAGACACCGTCGGCGGGCCGGCCGCCGCCAGCCGCGCGACAGCCACCCAGAGTCCCGCGGCAACGAGAGCCGCGGCGCGCTCTCTGCCGAAACCTCTGCTCTTCATGCTCAGAGCACTCGTCGGCTGCACCCCAAATGCAACACATCAGGACCGCACGGCGGGGGCAAACCAACCCGTCGCACCCGGCAGGTCTCGAGCCAAGCGCAGATCGCGCAGCGGGTCTACCAGATCGTCTCGACGATCCGCAGATCCTGCATCAGGCGGTCCTTGCTCACGAGCGGTGCCGCGTGGTGGAGAGCGGTCGCCACGATGAAGCGATCAGCCGGATCGGCGTGCATCTCGAGCGCGTCCGCCGCTACGGCGATCTCCGCCGTGAGCGGTAGAACCTCGACCCGGGGAATACCCTCGACCGCAGCAAGCCAGCGCTTCACGGTCAGCCCCAGCTCGAACCGCCCCTTCCGTATGAGGAGAGCGATCTCCCAGAAGACAATCGCAGGAATGCCGAGATGGTCGGCACGCTCGAGCCTGGGGGCGGCCTTGCGTCCCAGGCGCCGGGGCTCGCCGCCCCACCAGAGGACCATGTGGGTGTCGAGGACCAGCACCGTCAATGCGTTCCGTCGAGGTCCCAGCCAGCGGCACGGGTCAGTGGCCGCAGGAACTCCCGCTCGGCAACGAGCATCTTCGACCGGCCGCGGAGACCGGCCAGGATCTCGGCCTCACGGTCGCGCTCGGCCATCACCGGGACCAGTTTCGCAAGCGGTTTGCCCCGCTTGGTGATCACGATCTCGCCATGGGTCTCGGCCACTTCGTCGATCAGACGCAAGCAGCCCTGCTTGAAGACACCGGCCGGAACGATCCTTGTGGTCATGGGCATATCCCATAGACAACTTCGTCAAGAGAGGCAATCTGCGCGGCACCGTCGCACCGAGGCCACGAACAGGCCCCTCGGGACGCTTCCCCGCTTCCCTCGTCGCGCCAGACGGGCCCGTGCGAGTCGTTGCACAGGAAGCGCCCGATTCCCTTCAGTCCCTCAGCGGAGGGCCCATCCCACCTGAATCGTTTGGCGGGAATGGCCCCTCCGACTGAAGTGCCAAGTTCAGGCAAGCAGGACTCTCCCGTCGCGAGCTTCAAGCAGTTCCGGGGCACCCCACCTTGGGAGAACCTCGGCGAAGTTCACATGATGTGTGAGAAGAGTGGATACACGGCAAGGAAAAAATCTCCATCCTGCAGGGAATTGGTGACGGCGTTCCATACGTACACGCCTACGGTAACCTGGGTAGGAGACGCAATCGGGTTCGCAGGCCGGCAAATTCGGTCGGCCTGCACTGTTGCGGTCCCCTTCGGCGGGCCGTTCCCGCCGAAGCGCCGTGCTCTAGATCCACCGCGTTCATTCCGAGTGAACAACTGTTCAGTCCACGGCCCGACGGTGGGAAGCGACCGCGGCCTCCGCAGCGGTCCTCCCCCGCGCGCGCCACGCGGATGACGCAGTGCGCGTGGCGCCCGGCGGACTGGATCTCACAGCACCCCCCGGATAGAGAGCACAGCTCAAGCGAGGCCCCTCGCCTTGCCCCCACCTGCCCGGAGGATGCCTGCGTGAAATTCGCTCTCTTCTACGAACTGCCGGTGCCACGGCCCTGGACCGAGCGCAGCGAACTCGACGCTTACCACAACACCATCGAACAGGCGGTGCTCGGCGATCAGGTCGGCTTCGACAGCTTCTGGACCGTCGAGCACCATTTCCTCGAGGAGTTCTCGCACTGCTCGAACCCCGAGGTGCTCTACGGCGCGATCGCAGCGAAGACCGAACGCATCCGCCTCGGCTACGGCGTGCGGCTCCTGCCCAAGCCCTACAACCACCCGATCCGCACGGCGGAGTCGGTGGCCGTGCTCGACCTGATCTCGAACGGGCGCGTCGAACTCGGCACGGGCCGCTCGGCCACCCGCGCCGAACTCGAAGGCTTTGGCGTCGATCCGCACGAGACGCGCGAACAATGGAGCGAAGCCCTCGAACACATCGTCGGTGCCTGGACGGAGGATCTCTACCAGGCCAAAGGCAAGCATTGGCAGATGGGCGGCCCACGCCGCGTCCTGCCCAAACCGATCCAGAAGCCCCATCCGCCCCTCTGGGGAGCGACCAGCAGCACCGAGGGCCATTACGAGATCGGCCGGCGCGGACTCGGTCTCTGCTCGTTCACGGTCGGTGTGCCGCCCGAAGATCTGGCGCCCCGCCTCGAGATGTACCGCAAGGGTCTCGACGAATGCGTGCAGCCGGTGGGCAAGTTCCGCAACGCACGCGCCGCGACCTTCACCATGGTCCACTGCGCCGAGACCGACGACGCCGCCTTCGCCGACGCGACCGTGGCCTTCCCCTGGTACCTGCGCACGGCCGTCGCCCACATCGCGAGCCTGAACGACTGGATGGGCGGCAAGAACCTCGGCACGTACGCCTACGCCGCCGAACTCGACCAGGTGATCAAGAGCGGCGCCATGGATCACCTGAGCCTGGACTTCCTGCGCGAGACCGGTTCGGCCGTCGTCGGCTCACCGACGCGCTGCGTTGAACTGGCGCGGCGCTACGAGAAGGCAGGCTGCGACCTGCTGCTCTGCCTCGTCAACCCCTACAACCTGTCCCATGCCAAGGTGATGAAGTCGATCGAGTTGCTCGGGCGCGAAGTGCTGCCCGAATTCTCGTGATCCCGGCCCCCGCCCGGCTTGACAGCTAAAGGGCCAGTCGGGAAAGTTCGAGAAACATGGACAGCGTCTGGGCGGGGGGCCCATTCGCGCAGGTTCGCGTTCCTACTTTGAGGAGGTTTGGTGCAATGAGGTTCAAGACGATCACGCCGGTAATCATGGCCGGCTTCTGTGCCGCGCTGGCCAGCGCCTGCGCGAATTCGAGCGACATCGGGCGACTCGAAGCCAAGGTCGAGCAGCTCGCCGACCAGCAGAAGGACGTCCTCTCGAAGCTCGAGGATATCGGCAAGGGCCAAAAGGAGATCCTCGCCAAGGCATCAGCCCCGGCGCGTCCGGCTGCACCAGCCGCCGAGGACCCAAACAAGGTCTACGACATCCCCGTCGGCAAGTCGGCCAGCAGAGGACCGGCGGACGCCAAGGTGACGATCATCGAGTTCTCCGACTTCCAGTGCCCCTTCTGCGCCCGCTCGGTCGAGTTGATCGACCAGATCGCCGCGGCGTACCCCAAGGACGTCCGCATCGTCTACAAGAATGTCCCGCTCTCGTTCCACGCGCAGGCGATGCCGGCGGCCAAGGCTGCGATCGCGGCCGGCATGCAGGGCAAGTTCTGGCCGATGCACGACGAGATCTTCAAGAACTCGAGCAAGCTGACGCCGGAGTCGTACGACGTCTTTGCCAAGGCGATCGGACTCAATGTCGCTCAGTTCAACAAGGACATGGAGTCGCCCGCGGTCCAGGCCCAGATCGCCGAAGAGATGAAGGAAGCCACCGCCGCCAGCGTGCGCGGGACGCCGACCTTCTACATCAACGGCAAGAAGCCGGCGGGGCGGAGTCTCGAGATCTACAAGCAGATCATCGACGAGGAGATCAAGAAGAAGTCCTGATCCCGCCACGGCGGGTACGGTTCTCGGAGGGGGCGGTCTTGCGACCGCCCCCTCTTTCTTTTGGGGCGCAGGAAGCGCTCGGGCGATTGCCGGGAAATCGCCGGGCGCTCGGACGCGCGTGAACATCGCACGTCCACGACACCGCCGGCCTCGTGACCGCCGACCGACCGGAAGGCGAGCTGGAGCGCGGCCGAACTCGTCGCCGCCGACCGGACCTGCACGCGCGAATTCGACTCGCAGCCGGACACCGGGCACGGCACTGCAGGACTCATGACCGCGCCGGCCGGCGCGCGTGCTTGCAACCGCGGCCGGCTCTGCGAGAGGGAGCGGCCGTGCGGCGCGCCTCGCTCGTTGCGGTCCTCGTCGTCGCCCTCGTGGCGCTCGTTGCGGGCCTCCTGCAGACCAGCCTCGGCTTCACGTGGCTGCTTGCGCCCTCGCTCGAGGTACTGGGGCTGGGCGAGCTTACCGCCACGGACGCACACATTTCATTCATGAGCGGCCGATTCGAAGCCCGCGACCTGCACTACCGTTCTGCAGATCGGACTCTCGACGTCCGAGCGACGCGGATCGAGGCGGGCTTTGTCGGCCGCGCGCTCGCAGGCACGCCGCTCAGACTCGCCTCCCTCCGCGCGGAAGGCGTGCGGATCGAGACGGCGGCAGCAGCGGAGGCCGACACGTCAACCGAGTCGCCCCTCGGGGCCGGGCCTGCCGCGGAAGACCGCGCCGGGGGCGTGGTGCGGGAAATCGCCACGCGCGGTCTGCGTGTGCTCGCCCTCGATACGGCGCTACCCGTGGCGATCGACGTGATTTCGCTCCGCGACGCGACGCTCGTCGTGAACGAGCCCGGCGGCGGACAGAGCCAGCTCGGGCCGTTGATTCTCGACGCAAACGGCCTCGCTCCGGGCACGAGCGGCAATCTCTCCGTGACCGGGCGTTGGCAGACCATCGCGCCCCGCCTCGCCGGCGAAGGCGGTGACGCTGCCCCAGCGGAGATCCACCAGGGTGGGGTGCGGGCCACCGCCACGCTCGCCCTCGACGGCGCGGCGGTCCTCCGTTCCTGGAAACTCGACCTCGCTGCCACCGCCGAGCAACCCGCAAAGCCGCTCGTGACCCTGACCGTGGGGATCGAGACCACTCGAACCTCGACGGATGAACTCACAGCTCGTGGTTCTCTCACCGCCATTCGGGCGGGCACCTCTCCGGGGCGGCTCACGGGCCAGGTCGTGCTCGGTGGCCTCGCTCATTCGGCAGAGTTCGCCGACCTGAGCGCGCACGGACAGCTCGAAGTCGTGGACCTCGATCTGGGACAGCTCGCGAAGTTCGCCCCACCGACCGCGTGGCCCGCCTTCGCGCAGGGCCTGCTCGGCGGCGAGCTGCACTTCAAGCACGGGCCGGGTGCACCGCTGGTCGCCGACGCCGAACTCTCGCTGCGCGCAGCCCGGCTCGACGTGCCGACGTCACCCGTGTTTGCCGGTGCCCTTGACCTCGAAGCCGCATTCGACCCCGCGCTCCAAACCCTCGCGCTGCAAGCCCTGGCCCTCAATGTCGAACTCGCGGGCAAGCCTCGAATTTCGCTCGGCCTCGATGAACCCCTCACGCTCGACCTCGGAGAGGACGACGAGCCTGCCGCGGGGCCAGCGGGGACCAGAACGGCTGCGGCAACCGCCAGGCCGGCTCGGCTGACGTTCACGATGGCGGAGCTGCCGCTCGAACCTCTGGCTCCGCTGCTCGTCGAGCCCCCGCTTACGGCACTGCGCTCGGGCCAAATCAGCGCAACCCTGGCCGTGACGGTGCTCGACCAAGGCGATACCATCGAGCTCAGGGGCACGGCACGAACCGCCGCCGTCTCGATCCTCGAGGACGGCCGCGCGATCACTCTGCCCGATCTCGCCAGCGACCTCGAACTCAACCTTCGCGACTTCAGTCTTCTCACCCTCGCGCGGGCCCGCCTGCATCAGGCGCGTGGGGTGGCCACACTGGTGGGCACGGTCGATACGGCTGCCCCTTCGGGACCCACCTTCGATCTCCAAGCCGACACCACCGATTTCGAGTTGCGCCCGTGGCTCGACGCCTTCCTCTTCGACCCCGGACCCAGCGCCGGTGCTCTGCCGCTCGACGGCAGGCTCACGGTTCGTGGCGACAGCGATCGTGCCCTCAACCTGAAGGGCCGGCCCACGCTCACCCTCGGCTTGCCCGGCGGTGGCGTGCGTCGCGTCACCCTCTCGCTCGACGCGCAACTCCCCGCCGCAGGCGAGCAAGTCGTCAAGGCCACGCTGGAATCGCCCAAGGAGCCCGGCCGACTCGATCTGGCCCTGCGGATCCAGCCGGCACTCGGGCACCCCGGCAGGCCCTTCTCGCTGCACGCCCGGGCCAGCGGAGTTCTGCTCCTGCCCTGGCTCACGCTGGCGGGCATCGAGATCGAGCCCTGGGCCGGCCCGCTGCCCGTCGATGGCGATGCAAGCATTGAAGCTTTGGCCGATGGGCGGGTGGAGGTCCAGGCCACCGAGCGCATCCGCTTCCAGCTCTCGGACAAACAGGCCCCCGAGGTCCTGGCGCTCGAGCTCATCGGGCGGCGCCCTGTCGCCGGACCGGTCACGCTCGATCTGCACGCGCGGCGAGGCTCTGGCGATCCGCCGACGCGGCAGGGCGAGCTCTCGGCCGGGTTCCAGTGGACGCCGGCCGCGGGCGCCACTCGCGGGCGGCTCAGCCTGCAAGCGAGGCTTGATCAGGTCGATCTGACGCCTTGGTTGCGGCCCTTCATCGACCCGCACCGCGCCCCCCTGCCCACGCCGTCCGAGGCCACGGTCTCGGTTGCCCCGACTGGCGGCGCGCTGCGGACGGACCCGGTGCGACCGGCGGACCCGTTCACGCCCGATCTTGAACTTTTGCTGGATGTCCGAGCGGCGCGCTACCGCGAGGTCGAAATCGGCACCCTCACGGGGCACCTCGGCCGGCGCTCCGGCGTGACCGCCGGCAGCCTCGAGAGCGCAGCATTCGCTGGTGGAAGGCTCGCCGCAGAGTTGCACCTCGGCGCGGACGAGGACGACGCGATGCATTTCACGGCGAAGGGGTCGAAGATCCGCCTCGAACCTCTGATGGACGCCTTCGCCGGCTCGCGCCGCATCGATGGTCGCCTCGATCTCGACGTCACGGGCACATCCGAGGCCTCGCGCGGGCCCGAGCTGCTCGATCGCCTCGACGGTCGCGGCACCTTTGACATCAGCGACGGTCGGCTCGAGGGTTTCGCCGTTCTCGGAGTGCTGGCTCGGGCAACCGGTGTCGATGCCTTCACGAGGCTCGCCTTCTCGTCCTTCGGCGGCGAGGTCGAGGTGCGCGACGGCCGGCTCGACATCCGCCGCGCCGACGCCGGGGGCGAGCTAACCAACGTCAAGGCAAAGGGTACGGTCGACCTGCGCGGTGCTGGCGCATGGAACGTTGTGCTGACGCCGCACGTCGGCCCAAGCCTCGCCCGTCGGCTGGGCCGGCCCACGCTCATCGGCGCGGTCCTCGAGGGTGCCGAGGGCATGCTCGCGTTGCCGGTCGTGGTCAAAATCGAGGGCCCACTTGCCGAACCACGCTTCGTCACCCGCACGCAGAGCGTACGCGATTTGATCGGTGACCACGGTGGCAATGCCGTCGGTGGCGTGCTCGACGCAGTCACGGGCGGCCGTGCCGGCCGCGCGCTGGACGCCTTGACGGGGGGCCTCTTCCGCACCTCCCGGCCCACGCCTGCACCTGCCCCCAGAGCCCCGTGATGAGCCCACGCCCGCTCCAACCCAACCACCCCGCCGAGGCCGGGCGCCGCGAGTCGCTTGGCAATGGTGTACCGTGACGCCGCCCGATGCGCGCCGTCTCCGGGCCGGCGATCTGCTGCGGACGCTGCTCGCGCTGGCCGCCATCCTCCCCGGTCTCGCGACCGGAATCGGCGTGCTCGTCGCGACCGGCGACCGCCGCCGCGCGATCAACCGCGCCCTCGACCTGTGGGGTCGGCAGGGCCTCGCCGCGGCCGGGGTCAGACTCGAAGTAGAGGGCGCGGAACACCTCGAGAGTAGCCGCCCGGCAGTCTTCATCCTGAACCACCAGAGCGGCATCGACCCGATCCTGGTTTGCGCACTACTGCGCCGCAACATCGTCCCACTGGCCAAACAGGAAATCCGCCGCAACCCCATCCTCGGACCCGCGTTTGCCTTCGCGGGTGTCGTCTTCGTCGACCGCAGCGACCGGGCGCGGGCCGCCGCGGCTCTCGCGCCGGTGGTCGAGCGCCTGCACCAGGGCTGGTCGGTGGTGATGGCGCCCGAAGGCACGCGCAGTTCCTCGGCCGAACCCGGGCGCTTCCGCCTCGGCGCCTTCCGCCTCGCCGTGGCAGCGGGCGTGCCGATCGTCCCCATCGTGATCCGCGACGCGGGGCACGTCCTGCCGCGCCGCGGACTTTTGATGCGCGCGGGCACGGTCCACGTCGTGGTCCATCCGCCCATCTCCACGCGCGGCTGGGACCCCAACGACCTCGTGCGCCACGCCGAGGACGTGCGCCAGCTCTACCGCCGAACGCTTTCGAAATGAGGGGCTCCGCGCCGTCGCTTTCTGCTTTCCGCCGACCAGAATCAGGCGACGAAAGACGCGCACTCCCGGCGTGCATCCCGGCCTCCTGCCGAGAGGCCTCGGCAGCGGCTCGAGGCGTCCGGATACGGCACCGCGCGGGTCACGCTAGTCCGAAGCGCTGCAGTAGGATGGGTAGCTCGACGGCAGATCGCCTGCGTACGGCGAACGATACCTGCCGAAGGGATGCTCAAGCAGGAAATCTACGCCGAGGCCGGTCCGGAAAACGGCCGGCACGTCGTGCCCGCCGTTGTGGTTGCAGAGGATCGCATAATGCCCCGCAGCGACGATCTCGTCGTGGTACGCCACCGAGAGCTGGTCAAAGCTCAAGATATAGATATCTGTCGGGCCACCGTGCACGACCAGTGCCGGGAATCTGTTGTCGGGGTTCTGGACCGAACTGCGGAAGCCACCCGAGTACGCCACGACGCTGGCGATGTAGTTGGATCGTGCCTGGCTCATCGCCGTGGTCTGCAGTCCGCCGGCGCTGAACCCGATCGAGTGAATGCGCCGCGTATCGATCGCAAACTGTTCGAGTGCGCAGCCGAGCAGCTCGTCGGACGCCGGGAAATAGTTGGCAAACTCCACCAGGGATCCGTCACCCTCGAACGCGGCGACCACGCCGCCCATGTCGAGAATTCGCTGGAGCTCTGCGGATGGCAGGAGGTGGTTCACCGCCACATCCGGGGTACTGTTCAGGCCATGCCACACAAACACCAACGGCCCGCTTTGCGTCGTCGCCGTCGGGCTGATCCAGAGTTTGACCACCTTGCCGAGGATCGTCTGGGAGCCGTTCACCAGGGTGGGGCAGGTCTGTGTCGGCGAAGGCAGAATGGGTCCGCTGATGCCAAGTGCCTCATCGGAGCAATCGGCGGGCGTCTCGCTGGTGCTGCCCTTGGCGAGGAAGCGACCGGGCTTGTCGGTGCGAACGGCACTGCTCTCAAAGCGTGCGCAGTAGCGCACGCTGCCGAGACTCACGCGCACCACCGTTGCGCCCGTCTCGCCATCGAGCGCGAATGGCGCGGCATTGGCGATCAGGCGGAGCTTGACACCACTGCGCAGATCCAGACGACGCACGGCGCTGGGTGCGGCCGGCGCGCCGGGGTGCGTGAACACGTAGTCATTCGGCTTGGGCGACTTCCACAGCGCCGGCGCCGCGGATGCTGCGGGCGGCACAAGGATCGGCGCCGCGAGCCCATCGCGCTCAGAAAACACCTCGATCGTCGCTCCCGCCAATGAGGGATCGTCTGCACCGCCCCTCGCTGGCCCGATCAAGGCAAGGTCTTTGGACTCGAACACCAGTTGCTCGGGCACCGTGCGGTCGGGCACGCGACTGACTTTCAGCTGGAAGCCGGTGATGGGCCGGTCCTCGGCGTGCGCGGGCAGCACTGCGAGGGGGATCAGACAGAACAGGAGCCCGTACCGGCGTGCGCGCATCGGCCGGACCCTAGCGCGGGAACCCGGCTGTGGTTGGGCTCTCGCCACGGCGATCGTCGCGACCAGCGCCCCGAGCCAGCAACCGATCGTCGCTCCACAAATGGCGTCCGCCTCGGTGCTTCTTGTTCCCGTCATGGTCTCTCTCCGGTGGGGCCGGCCGCGTGGCCAGCAGCGTAAATCTCTGGTGTCAGGGTGCGGAATCGTGGGACTTGCCACAGAAGCGCCACAAACGCCCGTGGCATTGCTATTTCGTGGCACGATTTTAGTCCGATTTCCCGGAACGAGCGATATTTTTCGTGATGCCGCTGCCCCAGTGGTTAGACCGGCCAGGAAAGGGGTTTCCGCCCTCGGCCCGCCCGTATCATCGTAGACATCGTGATCTGCGACACGGCGCTCGTCCGGGCGCGCGGCGGACTCTTGATGGGCGCGGGCACGGTCCACGTCGCTAACGAGGTCTTCTCACGCTCGCTGTGCTCGGTGGACTTCGAGAGCCACGACGGAGACCGGACCTGCGTCGTCCTGACCGATGAGGGCGCCGACGCGGCCGGGCGCGTAGAAGGCTGGCTCCCTGCCCTCGAGCTGCTGGCGCACGATCTGGCCGGCTGAGGACCCGGGGGACGACGACCAGGATGGGACCGCCCGGCGGCCTGGTCGCGAATTCAGGCGCGACCAGCCGGGTTCGGACGATCTCGAGCCGATATTCTCGGCTCCTTCGAGAAAAAACCACAGACACAGGCGCGCAACCGCCACCTGCCGCATCGCGTCAGTAAATCGAACTTGGGGGCGGCGACGAGGCACCCCAGATTTGGATCTCCAGGCGCCTCTGGTCTATGGTCGGCGCGCGGCGCTTCGGGTCGCACGGTCAAAAGCAAGATGGATCTCGGGATCAAGGGGGCCGCCGCGGTGGTGACCGGCGGCACCAAGGGCATGGGACGGTCCGCCGCCGAGTTCCTGGCCCGCGACGGCGCCCGCGTCGCGGTGTTCGCGCGTGGCCGCTCGGGCCTCGACGAGGCGGTCGAGGCCTTGCGCGGGCTCGGCAGCCCGGACCCGCTCGGCCTCTCGGTCGACGTCGGCGATGCCGACTCGGTGGCATCCGCGTTCGAGCAGATCGCTGCCCGTTGGGGCGTGCTCAACATCCTGGTGAATACCGTGGGGCCCGGAGTCACGGGGACCATCGACCAGATCGACGAGGCGGGTTGGCGCGCGAGCTTCGACCTGGGAACCATGAGCGCGGTCCGCTGTGTGCGCGCAGCACTACCCCTCCTGCGGAAAGCCGACTGGGCGCGCATCGTCAACGTGTCCGCGCACTCGACCAAGCGACAGACACCGACTCTGATCAGCTACACCGCAGCCAAGTCGGCGCTCACGAGTCTCAGCAAGAACCTCGCCCGCACCCTCGCCCCCGAGAACATTCTGGTCAACACAGTTTCTCCGGGAACGTTCCTGACCGGGGGCGTGCGCACCTGGCTGGAAGGGATCGCCGAGCAGCGAGGCATCGATCCGACCAGTCTCGATGATCTCAACCGGATCATCGCCGAGGACTACGGCGAGCCGAGCGACCTCGGCCGGGCCGGCCGGCCCGACGAGATCGGTGCGGTGATCGCCTTCCTCGCCTCGCGCCTGAACTCATACATGACCGGCGCCAACGTGACCGTGGACGGGGGCTCGGATTTCACGTGAGCACCCTCTCGCCCGATGCCCTGTGCGAGGCAGCGCGTGCCGAGACCGGCTGCGACGACTTCGGCGGGGAGAGCTTTCGTGAGGGCTTGAAAGTGCTCACGCACGCGCTCGAGACCGAGGCCGAACTGAGCGCGCTGGGCCGCAAGATCGCCCACGGCCACGTCCGTCGCCTGCTCGCGGACCGGCTGCGCATCGTCGACTGGCTGCGGCGATATCCGGAAATCGAGCGCCAGGAAGTCCCGGGCCCGGTGTTCATGATCGGGTTGCCCCGTACCGGGACGACCGCGCTGGCCGCGCTGCTCGCGCTGGATCCGGAGCGCCGCGCGCTCGCGACCTGGGAATCGGCGAGCCCGATCCCGCCCCCCGAGACGTCGACGCGAGCGACCGATCCGCGCATCGCCACGACCCAGGCCGGAATCGACGGCCTCCATGCGATCCTGCCCGAGATGCGCGCGATGTACGATTCCACGGCGAGCGGCTCGACCGAGTGTCAGGATCTGCTCGGCATGGAATTCCGCACGCATCATTTCTGCGGTCAGTACTGGGTGCCGAGCTACGCCGCGTGGCAACGCGACTGCGACATGGAGCCGGCCTACCGCCACCACCGCCGCGTCCTGCAACTCCTCCAGTGGCGCTCTCCGCCGAACCGCTGGCACCTGCACTCGCCCGTGCACATGCTCTCGCTTGACGCGCTGCTCGAGGTCTACCCCGACGCGCGCTTCCTCTGGACCCACCGCGACCCGGCCGCGGTCCTCGGCTCGGTGTGCAGCCTGATCGCGTCCATGCTCTCGCTGGGGAGCGAACGCCGCGACCCCGCCGGGCTCGGCCAGGCCCAGGTGGCCATCTGGACCGAGGCCCTCGCGCGCGCGATCCGTTTTCGCGAACGCGTCGGCGAGGAGCGCTTCGCCGACGTGTCCTTCGGCCCGCTGGCGGCAGATCCGGTCGCAACCGTGGAGCGCGCCTACACGCGCCTTGGTCTTGTGCTTGACCCCGCAGGAGGAGCCGCAATGGCGAAATGGGCCGCCGCGAACCCGCGCGGACGACACGGCGAACACCGCTACCAGCTCGCGGACTTCGGGCTCGATCCCGCCGCGGTACGCGCGCGCTTCGCCTTCTATTCGAAACGCTTCGACGTGGCGGCCGAATCATGAGCCAGCGCGATCCGAAAACCGCTCCGACACCGACGTCTCCCGGAGGCTGGCCCGGGGGCGTCCGCGGCGCAGCGCGCGGCGCACCTCCGGTTGATCCTTCGATCGACGATGGCTCGGCATGGGCGCGGCTGCTCGAGGATCTGCGTCGCAGCGGGGAGATGGTGCTCGGGGCCAATGCACCGGCCCCCTCGCTCGATCGCGCCGAAGGTTGGCGCCATCTCGCGTCGCTGCTGCGCATGGGTATCTCCGAGATGCTGGTCGATTGGGACCCGGACCGGCCGCGCTTCCAGTGGTCCGACGGCACCGCCAAATGGGGTCTCGACTGCGCCGACGCCCTCTACGCCCAGGCACCGGTGCGCGCGGGCGCCGTGTACCGGATGCGTGGCAATCGCGGCAGCGTCCATTTCCTCGGCATCCAGCTGGTCGCCCGCATGCGCGCGGTGGCCGACCTCGACGCCGACGAACTCGAGGTCGACTCGGAGGGAAACTTCGAACTCTGGATGGGCGGCGAGCCCAGGTCCGGCAACTGGGTCGAGCTGCCCGAAGACGCCACCACGCTGATCGTGCGGCAGTTCTTCTACGACTGGGACAACGAGCTGCCCGCAAGTTTCGAGATCGAGCGCATGGACCCGGGCGAGCGGCGCGTGGCGCAGGTCGTCACTCCCGGCGCCATCGCCCGCCAGCTCGCCGCACTCGGCGCGTTCGTCCACGACAACACCCAGTGGTGGGCACAGGTCGCGATCGCCAAGCGCGCCCAGGCAAATCAATTCCCGGATGACCAGGGTGGGCTCGGCGCCGTGGCGAGCGCGGCCCAGAAGTACCAGGCCTTCGGGATCGGGTACTTCGACCTGGCCTGTGACCAGGCGCTCCTGATCGAGGTGACGCCCCCGCCAGCGAAGTACTGGAGCCTGCATCTCGGCAACTACTGGATGGAGTCGCTCGACTACGGCGGTGCCCAGAACAGCCTCAACGGCCATCAAGCTCAAATCGATGCCGACGGCGTGTTCCGGGCCGTGATCTCGAGCCGCGATCCAGGCGTGCCCAACTGGCTCGACCCCGGCGGCCGAAGCGAAGGCTCGATGATCTACCGCTGGAACCAGTCCCCTCACGCACCGATCCCGGCAGCTCGGGTCGTGCCGATCGGCGAACTCGGCAAGGCTCTCCCGCCGGGCACACCCGTGGTCACGCCCGAGGAGCGCCAGGCCACCGTCGAGCGCCGCCGCGAGCACGTCCGCCGCCGGCTCGCCCGGCCTGTTTAGCCCCGGGGTGCGCGCCCGGGAGCGGAGCACAGCCCCATTCCGGCGAGCAGGTGCCGGCCGCAGCTGCTGAATACCGAGCCCGGCGTCGGCTACCGGCTTCGCGACCGCGTCGGCTAGAACCACGCGGGCGTCGCCGCTCAGGCGCTGGGCGGAAACGGCCGACCGACGGTCGCAAGGACGTGGCTCCGCAGAAGGGGCACGGCTTCCAGCGCTCGCCCGACGAGCGGCGAGACCTGGACCGCCAGCCGCGCGAGCGGGGGGGCCAGCGTAACCCGCCGAGTCTCCACCTCCCGATCCGGGTGGAGGCGCCGCAGCTCACGGGCGCCCACACCGCGCGTATCGGGGTTGGTCGGGTTCCAGACAAAGTCATAAATGAGGAGCGTCCCGCCAGGCCGCAACACGCGCATCGTCTCCCGGCTGATCGCGTCCCGGAGCTTGCCGTCCAGAATCGAGGAGAGCAGCGTGAACTGCAGTGCGATATCGAACGATGCCTCGGGCCAGGGCAGGTGCGCGGCATCGCCGCACTCGAAGTGCATGGCGGGCCAGGTTCGGCGAGCGGCGGCGATGCGTTCGGGCAGGAGATCGACGCCGGCACAGCGGCGCGGATCCACGCCGAGCGCCACCATCTCGCCCAGCACCCCGCCCGTCCCGCAGCCAACGTCAATCACGTCACGCCCGGCCAGCGGCAGGAGCCCGCGCTCCGCCAGCGTCTCGTGCAGCGCCTTGCGCCGGCCATCGTGGATGAACCGGCTGGCGGTATCTCCCGCGGCCCAGCGTGCATCGAGCCCTTGCCTGGCCCGCTGGGCATAGACTCCGCGGATTCGATCGAGTTCCTCCACGTCGAGGGATCATGGTGGGGAGGCCGGGCCAAAGATAGAGCGGCCCTTGCAGCGCGCGTGGCCCCTTGGCGAACCGGGCCCCGGCACAGCCGGGTCCGGAATTCGTGAGCCTCAGTAACGACGCCGCCAGTAGAGATCGATCGTGCTCTCCCCCTCGGTCGAGGAGCCCACCTCGATGCCAATGGAGGGAGAGAAGCGGTACTGGATCTGCACCGACGTGCCGACCAGACCGTCGAGCTGACGTCCCGTGCCACCGACGGGACCGCCGAAATCTTGGCCGACCGCGACGAAGATCTCGTCGGTGAGGTAGCGGCCGAGCCCGACCGTCCCCGCCGTGTCTCCCGAGGGCATGCGGACGGTGAGACTCGTCAGCCCGAGCTGGTCGAGGATCGAGCCCTCGAATTCTGGAGCGACCCAGGCGGCGAGCATGGCCAGCGCCTGCTGCTGGAGCACATTGGACTGCTCGGTCGTGAGTCGGGCGGCCGGCTCACCGAAGAGCAGGACCGAGAGCACGTCGCGCTCCTCGAGTGGCGGAATGCTCGAGAGCCGCACCCGGGGCGCCCCCGCCGTGCCCTCGACCGCCACCGTCACCCGGTAGTGGGGCGCGTCGTACACCGCGCGCACATCGAGCAATGGATCGGGCGGGTCGTCGCCGGTGAAGAGAAGTCGTGCCCGCTCGATCCGCATGCGGCGGCCCTGGAAGACCACCCAGCCGCGCGATGACGCGATCTCACCCTTGACCGCGAGTGGAGCACCGGGCGCCTTGCGGATCGCGACGCTCCCGGCCAGATCGACGAACGCATCGAAGCGCCGCACAGCCACCCGTGGCCCGACCACAACGTCCACCGCAACGCTGGCCGTTGCCACGGGCCAGCCTGCAGTCACACCACGCCGGCGCGTCTCTGCCTCCTCCTCCGTCTCCTCGGGCGGCACGCCGGCTGGCCACGCCCCAGCCGAATCGATGTCATAGCTGACCTCCACCGTCGGATCGGCCGCACCGGGTCCGCCACTCCCGACCGCCGGGCGCAGCGTCGCCGGCGACACGACCAGCGCACCGCTCAGCACCGGTGCCCCGAGCGTGCCGCCGAGCGCGGTCTGGCCGCTGACCACGGCCTCGATCTCGGCCGTCTGCACGAGCTGGGCCTGGTCCAGCCGGAACTCGAAATCGAGCGCGGGGCTCGCTCCCGGCACGAGGCGAGCTGCGCCCGCGCCGGCTACTCGGCCACCGTCAAATTCCAGCTCTGAAAGGACCCAGGCATGGCGCTCGAAGCGAAGATCGAAACGACCATCGCTCAACCGGACCTCCGGCGAGTCGAGACCGATATCGAGCTCACGCGCCCGCACGAAGCCTTCGATCACCGGCTTCGTCACGGTGCCAGACAGATCGAGTTTGGCATCGACCGTGCCGTCCAGCTCCAACACATCGCCAGAGATCAAGGGCCGCAGGCCCGCCACGGCAAGGCCCTCGGCGACGAGATGGCCCGTGAGCGGCGCTTCCGGAGCCAATGCGGGCAAGCCCTCGACGAAGACGAGGGGCAGCCGCACATCACCCCGCGCCTGCCCGAGCCGCCGCACACCCAGATCGAGGTCCGCCACCAGCGGGCCACCGGGTGCGACCCGCGCCGAGACGGTCAAACCACCGTAGGACTCGTCGGCAAGCGCCAGCGCGGATCCGGCCAGATCGAGCCGGATCTCGGGCCGGTCGGGACTGCCCCGCACGACCAGTCGGCCGCCCAGGCGCCCGTCGCAATCGTCGGGCGCCCCGGCAGCAAGGCAGAGCACCTCGAGGGGCAGACCGTCGAGCGTCGCCAGCAGATCGCTCGAACGTCCCCCGCGCCGCGCCAGTACGCCGGCCAGAGAGAAGCGCCCGCCGTCGGCCTGCAACACCAGATCACGAATCGTGATGGCCTCGGGGTCGAAGGCGATTTCCGCAGGCCGATCCAGGGCGACGCGATGATCACCCGCCAGCACGAGTGTCGCCTGGGACACGCGGAGCCCGAGCCCCGGACCGGCAGGTCCCCCTTCGATGATGCGGCCGTCGAGAGTTAGATTGTGGCGCCGGCCGTCACCCGCGACTGCAGCGAGGTCGAATCGGCCGGAGCGGAAGACCCGACCCTCGAGTGCCCCCTCCGCCCGCAAGCGCCAGTCCTGGGCTTCGTGGCCGATCAGCCTTGCCACCAGGCCAGAAGCCCAGCTCCGGCCCTCACCGTTGAGCACGACCTGTCCGTGCAACGAACCCAGTGCCCGTGCCGCGAGTTCGAGCCGGGCGGTGGTGGCGGGCGGCCCAGCGCTGCCGTCGTGCCCTGGCGTGATGCTCCCTGCGGCCACGCCGATGCCTGCAGTGGTGGTAGGAGAGCTGCTCGCTGCGAAGTCTCCTGTCGTCAGCACCAGATCGAGATCGATCGCATCGAGCGCACCACCTGCGGTCAATCCCATATTTATCTGCGGCGCCGCGACACCCGCCAGCGCCGGATCAAGGACTCCCGTGAATTCGGCCTCGAGGCCACTCCCCGTGGCGATGGCCAGCGAAGCCGTGCCCGTGATTTCGCTGGCACCGGCCTGGAGGTGGAGACTCTCGAGAACGGCCCGCCCCTCCGTCATTCCGAGCCTGGCCTCGAGTGCATCGAACGCAACGCCGGCGGCGACCCCGGGGCCTGCCACGAGCCCGAGGGTGCCGCGTGGCAGCTCCCCCGTGACGAGCCGAGCGTCAATCTCGGCATGCGCGCCGAAGCGGCTCCCGGCAAAGAGGGCCGCTGCCGCTTCCGGGAGCGACGTCGGATCGTCCAGCGTCAACTCCAACGCGCCGACGAGCTTGTCCGCAGACGACAGGGTCGCCCGCCCCGAGGCCTGCGCTGCGCCGTCGAAGACTCCACCGGCGAAGGTCGCGCTCAACACTCCCGCTGGATCCCGCGCAAAGTCGGCGTGGCCGGGATCGAGATCCCAGCCGGCAAGCGTCGAGCGGTCGAGCTCGAGCCGACCGCGGATCGCGCCCGTGGACGCCACGCTGAGGTGTGTCATCAGATCGACGCGGCCCGCGGGGAGATCGCTCCGCAGTGCGTCTGGCGAGAGCGCGTCGGTTTCGACGATGACATCCCAGTTTCCGGGGGCCGGCCCGATCTCGGGAACGGGCCGCTGAAACGGAGGCGACGCCGCTTGGACCGCAGCAGTACCCGGGGCACGTATCGCGAAACGCACCGCACCGTCGCTCCGCGCCGGCTGCAACACGCCGGTGAGAACAGGCGCGTCAAGCCTACCCGAGAGGTGCAGCCCGCCAGCGAGCGTCCCATCCCCGAGCTGCGCCCCGGTCCAGGGCTCGAGATCGCGCGCGGCGAGATCGTCGACCTGAACTTCAAGGGCGAGTGCTGTGTCGGCATCGAGGCCGATGTCCCCCGAGGCGCGCAGACGCGAGCCGGACCCGAGGCGCGCCCGGAAAAGAGGAACCTCGAGCCGCGGCGTCCGCACAAGCCCGCCTGCGAATCGGGCCTGCAGATCCACCTCGTCCAGGTGGAGCACTGCGGGCGTGCCGAGGCCGCGCAGGGCCAGCTCGCCACGCACCACATCGATTTCGGCAGCGACCAGCCACGCGGGCACGAGCGGCCCTGATGCGGCCTCATCCGACGCCGTTTCGAGGAGTGGGGTGAGGTCGGCCTCGATCTGCGGCTCCTGCAAACGCACACGCAGGCCGAGCGCGGGCGGCCACCACCCGAGCACGGCGGGCGCGATGCGAACGCTCGGGACGGCAGCCTCGAGACCGTCGGGCATCTGGAGAACGAGGCCAGCGAGTTCGATCCCTTCGGTCAAGGAGATCGTGATCGCGCCGATCCGCACCGTGCCGCCGAGCTGCGCTGCGGCCACACGTTCGACGTTCGCCCGCAGCCGCGCCGCGACCTCCGGCCGTGCAAGCCCCCAGCGTGCGACCGCAAACGCCAGCACGATGGCGATCGCGACGAGCGTCACCCCCACCACCGCCCCTCGCTCGAAACGCGCGAGCCGGCCTGTCCTGCCAGCGCGGTCGCTCATCCCCACGGATCTCCGATCGAGAAGGTGACCTGAACGAGTCCGTCCCCCGCGACCCGATCAAGCCCAAATCCGAGATCGAACTGCACGGGTCCGACCGGCGTTTCGGCCCGCAGACCGACCCCCGTGCCCTTCTGGATATCGGACAAGCGCAGGGTCCAGGCCGGCAGTTCGACGTCGCCGGCATCGAGGAAGGTCACCAGTCGCACCGGGCCGAAGATCGGGTAGCTCAGCTCGACGCTGCCCACGACCACACTGCGTCCGCCCAGCGGGTCGTTCGAGGGCGACATCGGACCGACCCGGCGGCGGGCGTAACCGCGCACGGGGAAGGACGTGATGCCGCCCGCATAGAAGCGCGACCAGAGCGGAATCTGGGGCGTCGTGCCGAGCGGCACGACGCTGCCGGCGCGCACCCGCACCGCGGCGGAGAGATCGCCCGCGATACGGTGATAGCCGCCGGCCTGTGCGACGAAGCTGACCCACGAGAAATCACTGGCCAACCACGGTGTCGCAAGCTCCGAGGAGAACCCGAGCGTGACGCCGCGCCCGACGTCGCCCGGATCGGTCCAGGTCCAGCCGAGACCGAACCCCACGCGATCGGTGAAGCCGGCGTTCTGGAAGCTCGAGAGCGGGCCGAGCGCCTCCTTGGTCGATTCGCTCACCCCGGAGAGTGAGTCGTAGCCGAAGCCAAGAAAAGTGTTGGCTGCCCAGCCGTCACCAAGATCGAAGTCGAGGCGTGGCACGATCTGGGCGAAATCATCGATATAGGTCGACTCGTCCTGCCGACCCAATTGAAGGTGAAGCTGGCCGGTGTCGTCCGACGCGGGAAAGTGGGGCTGGACGAGACCGACATCGACGGCACGGGTGATCTGAGACAACCGCGCGGTCAAAGTCAGCTTCCTGGCTCCCCCGAGGAAGTTATAGCTCGACCACGAGAGCGTGCCGCGCACGCCCTCGTTGGTGCCATAGCCGAAACCGACGCGGACCTCGCGCGCCGCTCCCTCGGCCAGCTCGATGCGCACCGGCACCACACCGTCGGGCTGCGGCTCGAGCGCCACCACCCGGACCCGGCCAAAGATCCCGAGACCGCGCAAGCGATCGGCGGTCTCATCGAGGAGCCGCTCGTCCCAGCGCTGCCCCTCGACGAACGCAATCTCATGCCGGACGATGTCGGCATCGACATCCGCGAGACCGACAATCTCGACCGGACCGAAAACACCGGTGACGCCGGGTGACACCGAGTAGGCCACCTGGACGCAGCCCTCCTTCGCCAGGACACGCGCTCGCCGCTCGACCGTGGCCCGAGGATGGCCGGCGTCGCGGAAGTAGCGGGCGAGGGTCCCGGCGGCGCTGCGGTAGGGCGCCTCGGCGAAAGGTTCGCCGGAGCGCATGGGTAATCTTGCGAGGAGGGCCGCCTCCTCGGTCTCGGGGAGAATCGCGCCACCGAACTCGACCCAGAGGCTGCAGACCCGTGCCGGTCCACCCGCCGCGACGACGATCCGCACATCGACCACGCCCGGCTCGACCGACGACGCGCCACCGCTCTCGCTCGGCTCTTGCCGAACGACGATCTCGGCGCGGACGTGAGCGTCGTAATAGCCCGCCGCCTCACGGTCGCGCCGGATCAGGGCGAGATCACCCTCGAGACGCGGCACCGAGAATCTCGGACGCTCGCGCCACGGTGTCCAGATGGGCCTCGGCCGACTGTCGAGCCGCGGCTCAAGCAGGAAGACCTCGATCGGCCCGAGACCCTCGATCGAGAGATCCCCGAGGCGCCACGGGCCCCGGGCAGTGAACGCTTCGAGTGGAATCGGGTCACTGGGGGTGCGCGCCGAAGCCGGGCTGATCCCGGCCAAAACAATCCCCAGCGCGAGAAGGATCCCGCCGGCCCCACCGACCGCGCTCCTCCACTCCGCCTCGCGCAGGGCCGCCACGCCGTTCCCCTAGCAGGAAGGCCGCGCGGGCGATCCCCGCGGGCGAGTTCCGGTCCGACTTGAGCCCGCGGGGTCGCACGCGCCCCGGATTCCTGCCTCGACAGTTCGCCGCATGGCACACCGAAGACGGATCGGTACAAGCTCCCGGGTGAGCCGCGAGACCCGCTACGACGACGTGCTGGGCGCGCTCGACCCCGCCTTCGCCGAGCATCTCCTCGCCCGCTCGGGCGGCGATGCCCGCTGGCACGCCCTGGCCGCTGTCCAGCCAGAAACAGCACCCGGCGCACGGGACCGACCGGCACCACCAGGTCCCGGTCAAGCCCTAAAGCCAAAGACCTTCGGTCTGGTCGGCGGCTATCGCGACCTGGGCCACTTGCTGGCGCAGGTCGATCCGCTCTCGACACCACCGGACTGGCACCCGCTGCTCGACCCCTCGCACTACGGTCTCGGGGCGGACGACCTCGCGCGGGCCTGCGAGGCGGGTGGCTTCCTCGGGGATCCTGCAGGCACCCTCGCCGACCTGATCGCCGCCCTCCGCGAGACCTACTGCGGCACGCTCGGCGTCGAGTACACCGGCATCCGCGACCCCGAGCAGCGACTCTGGCTCCAGGAACGGATGGAGCCGCGCCACAACCGCCCGCAGCTCGACGCGGCCGATCGCCTCGAGATCCACCGCCGCCTGGTGCAGGCCGAACTCCTCGAACAGTTCCTGCAAACCAAGTACCCGACCCAGAAGCGCTTCGGGATCGAGGGCGGCGAGACCCTGATTCCGCTTTTGTGGGCGACGGTGGAAGAATGCGCCCGCGCCGACGTCGAGCAGATCGTCATGGGGATGGCCCACCGTGGCCGTCTCAACGTGCTCGGCAACATCGTCGGCAAGCCACTCGAGATGATCCTCGCCGAGTTCGAGGGCTCGTCCCTGCCGGACTGGGTTCTCGGCGACGGCGACGTCAAGTACCATCAGGGCTACTCGCGCGACTTCCACGCCCGCGAGGGTCGCACGGTGCACATCTCGCTGACGCCGAACCCGAGCCATCTCGAGGCGGTCAACCCGGTTGTGGAAGGCAAGGTCCGCGCCAAGCAGAACCTGCTGGGCGATCTGGACCGCCTGCGCGTCATGCCGCTCCTGATCCACGGGGATGCCGCTTTCGTCGGCCAGGGCATCGTGCCCGAGACCCTGCTGCTGACGCATCTCGCCGGTCACTTCACCGGCGGCACGATCCATGTCGTGCACAATAACCAGATCGGCTTCACAACGCCGCCCGAGTCAGCCCGGCCGACGCGCTACGCGACCGACATGGCGCGCGTGATCGAGTCGCCGGTGTTCCACGTCACCAGCGACGATCCGGAGATGGCCGTTCATGCGGCGCGTCTCGCGGTCGGCTTCCGGCAGCGCTTCCGCAAGGACGTCGTGATCGATCTGGTCTGCTTCCGCCGCCACGGCCACAACGAGCTGGACGACCCGACCTTCACCCAGCCGGCGATGGTCCGCCGCATCGCCGCGCACCCCGGAGCACTCGCCCTCTACGAGCGCCGGCTGATCGCCGACGGCGTGCTCGATCCTGCGGCCGCGACAGCGATCCGCGGCGAAGTCAAGGAACTTCTCGATCTCGCTCTCGAATACGCGCGCGAGTTCCGGCCGCGCCAGGAGGTCCACACCTTCGGCGATTCCTGGCAAGGACTCGGCCCGGCCGAAGCCGACCGCTCGGCAGCCACCGCCGTGCCGGCCGAGCGTTTGCTCGAGATCGCCGAACACGCGGCTCGTCCGCCCGAGGGCTTCGACGCCCACCCCAAGGCGCTCAAGGTCTACGCGCAACGCCAGGACGCCGTCCGGCAGGGCCGCGGCATCGATTTCGGCGGGGCCGAGATGCTCGCCCTCGGCAGCCTCCTGCGCGAGGGCACGGGCATCCGCTTCTCGGGTCAGGACGTCGGGCGAGGCACCTTCAGCCACCGCCATGCGGTGCTGCACGACCAGCAGAGTGGTGAGACCTTCGTGCCGCTCAACGCCATCGCCGGGTCCGGCCACGCGCAGGCCCGGATCGAGATCATTGATTCAATGCTTTCCGAGGAGGCCGTGCTGGGGTTCGAGTACGGCTACGCCTC
>SXGT01713812.1_pt1 | contig 27759 bp, 19 predicted proteins | sample 3176221 | NCBI WGS metagenome assembly SXGT01 (sample SAMN11356862, study PRJNA531348) | freshwater metagenome | isolation source: freshwater sample F1-120 | place: China: Fuxian Lake, Yuxi | collected 2017-12-25
AAGGATGCCGGTACCATTGCCGGGCTCAAGGTGGAGCGCATCCTGAACGAGCCGACGGCTGCGGCACTTGCGTTTGGTCTCAAGGAGAAACAGAGCGGCGCCAGGGTTGCCGTGTTCGACCTGGGAGGCGGGACCTTCGACGTTTCGATCCTCGAGGTCGATGAAGGCTTCTTCAAGGTGCTCTCCACCAACGGTGACACACACCTCGGCGGGGATGACTTCGACAAGCTGCTGGTTGACCACATTGCGGCTGAATTCAAGCGGGGCAGCGGGATCGATCTGCGCAACGACCACATGGCGCTGCAGCGTCTGAAGGAGGCGGCCGAGAAGGCCAAGTGCGAGCTGTCAACAAAGGTCGCTACCGATGTGAATCTGCCTTTCATCACCGCCGATGCTTCTGGTCCGAAGCATCTCCAGATGGAGGTCACGCGCGCCAAGCTCGAACAGATCCTCGACGCGATCGTTGAGCGCTGCCGCAATCCTTGCGAGCTGGCCCTCAAGGATGCGGGTCTCGCACCCGAGCAGGTCGATGAGGTCGTGCTGGTGGGAGGTTCGACCCGCATGCCCAAAGTACAAGCTCTTGTGAAAGAGATCTTCAAGCGAGAGCCCAATCGTTCGGTCAATCCGGACGAGGTCGTGGCGTTGGGCGCTGCGATTCAGGGAGGCATATTGCAGGGAGAGTCGAGCTTGAAGGATGTCCTGCTCCTTGATGTGACGCCGCTTTCGCTCGGCATCGAGACGCTCGGGGGTGTCATGACACGCCTCATCGAGCGCAATACGACGATCCCGACGACGAAGAAGGAAGTTTTCTCGACAGCGGCCGACAACCAGCCGGCGGTGGAGATCAAGGTTTTTCAGGGAGAACGGGAGATGGCGAAGGATAACCGGCTCCTGGGCACTTTTGTGCTGGACGGTATTCCCCCGGCGCCTCGCGGAGTGCCGCAAGTTGAAGTGAGCTTTGACATTGACGCGAACGGCATCTTGAATGTCAGCGCCAAGGATCTGGGCACCAAGAAGGAGAAATCCATCCGGGTTGAGTCCTCGAGCGGTCTGTCGAAGGATGAGATTGAGCGCATGCGCAAGGACTCGGAAGCCAACGCCGAGGAGGACAAGGCGAAGCGGGTGATCGTCGATCTCAAGAACTCATCCGAGCATCTTGTCTACACGACCGAAAAGTTCTTGAAGGAGAACGAGGCGATCGTGCCGGAGAAGGACAAGGCCCGCATCACCGCGATCATTGACCGTAACAAGTCAGCCCGCGAGAAGGACGATGTCGAAGGTATGAAAAAATCGATGGAGGAGCTCCAGAAGGCTTCTCAGGAAATCGGCAAGGCAATCTACGAGAAGACAGCCGAAGCCGCCGCCAAGGGCTCTGCCGACGCCAAGGCCAATAGCGCTGGATCAACGCCAAAGGATGGCGGCAAGGACGATGAGAACGTCATCGACGCCGACTACGAAGTCAAGAGCTGACAAACTGACAGAGGTTGGCGACGGCTCCAGATGTCGTCTTCGAGTCGCAGGAAACCTCCGCGCCTTCGGATCAATGAGGCGCGGAGGTTTCTCAATTTGGGGCCCTGGGCACACCCGATCCTTGTACTCCGCGCGGCCCTGAGCAGGACGTCCTGACCAACGATTCCTCACCATCGGCGCCTGTCGAGCGCCGACGAGGGGGCCCGGAGCGAGCGCGAGGCACGAGACGGAGGGACGCCGCCAAGCGGCCGGTGCGGGGGAAGTAATCCTCCCCCGCGAGGAGTATACCTGAGCCCGACTTGCAGCTGGCCTCTATAATGAGGTCGCAGAGTGGCGCTTCTTTATTCGCGCCTCAAGTTCCGGTTAATTCCGGTTCGATAACGAATCAGAGGAGGTGTCTCTTTCATGCTCGAGCTTAGCCGAATCTATAATCTCATCGAGAAGAGTACTGATTTTGCCAGGTACAAGGAGTTGTCGTGGACGGGTTCCTTCAATGACTACTTGACGCTCGTCACCGAGAACCCTCGCGCTTGCCGCAACGCTTACCAGCGTCTTTATGACATGATCATGTCGTACGGCACGGTCGACTACAAGCTCATGAAGGAGAGAATTGTCCACTACAACTTCTTCGACGACCCGCTGGATGGTGGTCGTGATGCGGTCTATGGCCTTGACAAGCCTCTCCAGCGGCTTGTCGGGCACATCAAGTCGGCCGCGCATGGTTACGGCACCGAACGTCGCGTGCTCCTGCTTCACGGCCCCGTGGGCAGCGCCAAGTCGACGTGCGTGCGCCTGCTCAAGAAGGGCATTGAGCGTTACTCCCGCTCACCCGAAGGTGCCCTCTATACGTTTCGCTGGATTGTTGACGAAACTGGCGACCGGGGCTCGCACGACTGTCCCATGCACGAGGATCCGCTTCGGCTGGTGCCCGAGGAATCCCGCCGGAAGATCCTGAACGAGCTCAGCCAGAGCATGGAGGGAGCCTATCCTCTCCAGATTGACGGAACCCTCTGCCCCTTCTGCCGCTATTATTGCAGCCACTTCCTCAAGAAGTACCACGGCGACTGGTCCCGCATGATCGAGCACATCCAGGTTTATCGCCTGCCGCTCTCGGAGAAGGACCGGATCGGGATCGGAACCTTTCAGCCGAAGGATGAGAAAAACCAGGACTCCACCGAGCTCACTGGCGACGTCAATTACCGAAAGATCGCCGAGTACGGCTCCGACTCCGACCCACGAGCTTTCAACTTCGACGGGGAGTTTCACGTGGCCAACCGTGGTCTGATTGAGTTCATCGAGGTCTTGAAGCTCGATGTCGCCTTCCTCTACGAGCTCCTCGGCGCAAGCCAGGAACACTCGATCAAGCCGAAGAAGTTCGCCCAGACGGATATCGACCTCGTGATTATCGGCCACACCAACGAGCCGGAGTACCGAAAGCTTCAGAATAACGAGCTCATGGAGGCGTTCCGGGACCGGACGGTCAAGGTCGATATCCCCTACATCACGACGCTGACGCACGAGATTCAGATCTACAAGAAGGACTTCAACAAACAGCGAGTGCGGGGCAAGCACATTGCACCGCACACGATCGACATGGCCGCGATGTGGGCTGTGCTCACCCGGCTCGAGCCTCCCAAGAAGGCGCAGCTCAGCTTGATGCAGAAGCTAAAACTCTACGACGGAAAGACGATGCCCGGCTTCACGGAGGAGAATGTCAAGGAGCTTCAGAGCGAGGGAAAGCGAGAGGGGCTCGACGGCATCTCGCCTCGTTACATTCAGGACAAGATCTCGAACGCTCTCGTCAACGAGGAGAACTCCACCTGCATTAACCCGTTCATGGTCTTGAATGAGCTTGAGTCAGGGCTGAAGCACCATTCCCTGATTGCCAACGAGGAGCAGCGCAAACGATTCTCCGAGCTTCTCGCCGTTGTGAAGGAAGAGTACGAGGACATTGTGAAGAATGAGGTGCAGCGGGCGATCTCCGCCGACGAGGAGGCGGTCGCCAAACTCTGCGCCAACTACGTGGACAATGTCAAGGCCTACACGCAGCGTGAGAAGGTCAAGAACAAGTACACGGGCCATGACGAAGAGCCGGATGAGCGACTCATGAGATCGATCGAGGAGAAGATCGAGATTCCGGAGAGCCGGAAGGACGACTTCCGCCGAGAGATCATGAACTACATTGGCGCCCTGGCCGTTGATGGCAAGGTCTTTGACTACAAGGCGAATCCGCGGCTCCAGAAGGCGCTTGAGCTCAAGATTTTCGAGGACCAGAAGGACTCGATCAAACTCACGAGCCTTGTCTCGAATGTGGTCGACCGGGATACACAAGACAAGATCGACGTGGTCAAGAGCCGCCTCATCAAGAACTTTGGCTACGACGATGTGAGTGCCACGGACGTTCTCAACTATGTGGCATCAATCTTTGCCCGAGGTGATTCCAAGAAAACCTGATCGCTCCGACGACCGAAACCATAGACTTCCAGGTGACTTGTGGTCCATCGAATTGACCCCGATACGAACCGCTTCAAGGAGATCGTGCGGGGTAAGATCAAACATAACCTGAAAAAGTACATCTCCCATGGAGAGCTCCTCGGGAGGCAGGGCGACAATGTTGTTTCGATTCCGTTACCCCAGATTGAGCTCCCTCGTTTCCGATATGGCCAGCAGCAGACTGGCGGGGTGGGCCAGGGCGAAGGAGAAGAGGGCTCCGCGCTCCAGCCGGGGCCCGGTCAGGGCCAGGGCGCAGGAGATGCCGCCGGCGAGCACGTCCTTGAGGTCGAGGTCACGCTGGAGGAGCTTGCCGAGATCTTGGGGGAGGAGCTTGAGTTGCCTCGAATCGAACCGCGTGGTGAGCGCGCGGTGGATTCGTCAACCGACAAGTATACCGGGATTCACAAGTCCGGCCCGGAGTCCCTTCGCCACTTCAAGCGAACGTTCAAGGAGGCCTTGAAGCGTCAGATCATGGCCGGCCTCTATAACCCCGAGCGGCCTGTTATTGTCCCTGTTCGCGAGGACCGCAGGTATCGATCGTGGAAGCAGAAGTCCGTCCCCGAGTCCAATGCGGTCATCATCTACATGATGGACGTTTCGGGCTCCATGGGCACCGAGCAGAAGGAGATCGTCCGGATTGAGAGCTTCTGGATCGACACATGGCTCAAGGCCCAGTACCGACAGATCGAGACTCGCTACATCATTCACGACTCGGCTGCACGGGAGGTTGACCAGCACACCTTCTTTCACGTCCGCGAGTCTGGCGGAACGCGAATCTCTTCCGCCTACCAGCTCACCAAGGAGATTGTCGAGAAGGACTACGACCTCACCCGCTGGAACATCTATCCATTTCACTTCTCCGACGGCGATAACTGGGGTGGCGAGGACACGGCACTTTGCATGAACCTCCTCAGGGGGTTCCTCTTGCCGTCTTCCAACATGTTTTGCTACGGGCAGGTCAAGAGCGCCTACGGCAGTGGGCAGTTCATCAAGGATCTCATGGATTCCTTTGCAGACTGCGACAACTTGATCCTCTCGGAGATCAACAACCGCGATGAGATCTATCGCTCGATCAAGACATTCCTGGGGAAGGGCAAATGACCGAGCACCTCACGCAAGACTTGCTCGAGATGCGGGACGGAGTTCGGCAGCACGCCCGTGACTTTGGCCTCGACTTCTTCGAGGTAAGTTTCGAGCTTCTTGATTACGACCAGCTCAACATGGTGGCCGCCTATGGCGGTTTCCCAACCCGGTACCCACACTGGAAGTTCGGGATGGAGTTCGAGGAGCTACAGAAAACATATTCGTATGGTCTCTCGAAGATCTATGAGCTCGTGATCAACAACGACCCGTGTTACGCGTACCTCATGAAGTGCAACAACCTTGTGGACCAGAAGCTTGTCATGGCTCATGTGTACGCGCACTCGGACTTCTTCAAGAACAACTATTGGTTCTCTTGCACGAACCGAAAAATGATGGACGAGATTGCGAACCACGCGGTTCGCATTCGCCGCTACATCGAACGCCATGGCCAGCGCGAGGTGGAAGAGTTCATCGATTGCTGCCTCTCGCTCGAGAACCTCATCGATGCTCATTCGCCCTACAGCCAGAGTCAGCGCAAGAAGCCGGAAGAGGAGAAACAGGCGGAGAAAGACTTGCTTCAGCCGACGCGTTTGAAGGCGAAGTCCTACATGGAATCCTTCATCAACCCGCCCGGTTTCATGGAAGAGGAGCGGCAGCGGATTCAGCAGAGACTTGAAGAGATGAGAAAGTTTCCGGAGACGCCGCAGAGGGATATTCTCCTCTTTCTCATGGAGAACGCGCAGCTCGAGCGATGGCAGCGTGATGTCCTGTCGATTATCCGTGAAGAGTCCTACTACTTCGCCCCGCAGGGCATGACAAAGATCATGAATGAGGGCTGGGCGAGCTACTGGCATTCAAAGATCATGACGGAGAAGTCCTGCACGACGGAGGAGATCATTGACTACGCAGACCACCACTCTGCCACCATGGCTACCCAGCCGGGCGCTCTCAACCCGTACAAGCTAGGGATCGAGCTCTTTCGAGACATCGAGGATCGCTGGAACAAGGGCAAGTTCGGATCGGAGTGGGAGGACTGCGACGATGCCGCGAGGAAGTACTCCTGGGACAAACAGCTCGGCGGAGGCCGACAGAAGATCTTCGAGGTGCGCAAGATCTACAACGACGTCACCTTCATTGATGAGTTCTTGACGCCGGAGTTTGCCGAGAAGCAAAAACTCTTCGCTTATACGTACAACAAACAGACGCAGGAGTACGTGATCGAGACCCGAGACTTCACGGCCGTCAAGGAGCGACTGCTGTTCAGCCTTGCCAATTTCGGGCAGCCGTATATCTACGTCGACGACGGCAACTACAAGAACCGTGGAGAGCTTTACCTGATCCATCGAAACGATGGGTTCTCGCTCCGTCCTGACCATATGCGCGATACCATGGAAAATCTCTTCAAGGTGTGGCAGCGGCCGGTCCACCTCGAGACGGTCATGGAGAAACGGCGGAAAGTTTTGACCTTCAACGGATCGAAGCATGAAGAGCGGATTGTAAAGTAGAGCCCGGTGGAGGTAGTCTGTCGGCCAGTAACTCGAACGGCGTTCCGACGGAACTGGTACAATCCGCGACGAAAGCCATGGACGCACGCGAGTATCAAGAGTTCAGCGCATCCGCCCTCACCGCTCTGGACGTACCAGCTCGGTTTGTGACCGCAGCTGCGCTCTACGATGGCCATGATGCCGCGATCAATATGGTTCGGCGCGGCCTTGTCGCTGCCGGGGCGGAGGTTGTGCACCTGGGGCACAATCGTGCCGCGGGAGAAATCGCGAAGGCGGTCATCGAGGAGGACGCTGCTGCGGTGGCCGTCAGTTCCTACCAGGGCGGCCACGAGGAGTTTTACCCGTACTTGCGCGGGCTGCTTGACTCCGGCAACGCTTCCCACGTGGTCATTTTCGGTGGGGGAGGGGGCGTGATCCTGCCGGAGGAGATCCGCAGGCTGGAGGCCAATGGAGTGGAGAAGATCTTCGGCCCCGAAGATGGGCTCAAGCTCGGCCTCGAGGGCATGATGCGCTGCATGGTTGAAAGTGCGAGGTGTGCGGCCCGAGGCGCGCTGGAGGCCGCTGTGGACCCTGACCGTCCGCCGGCCACTCTCTCCGCGGAGGACCCGGTCTCGGTCGCTCGTGCTATCACGGCTGTGGAGCTGCGGTTGCCTGGGAACGAGATCGACAGTGATCCGTCTCCCGCAGCTGCCGCGAAGGCCATTGTCCTGGGGGTGACGGGTACGGGTGGAGCGGGGAAAAGTTCCCTCGTTGACGAACTGGTGCTACGCATTACCAGGGACTTCCCTGATCTTCGCATTGCTGTGCTCGCGGTGGACCCGACGAAACGCAAGACGGGAGGCGCTCTCCTGGGAGATCGCATCCGCATGAATGCCGTTTACGGGCCTCGAGTTTTCCTGCGGAGTCTGGCCACTCGCTTTTCCGGGTCCGAGCTCTCGCTTTCAGTGCGCGCGATGACCCGCGTCCTCTCCAGGGCGGGCTATGACCTTGTGATGGTCGAGACGGCTGGCATCGGGCAGGGCTCGAGCGCCATCTGTGACGTCGCAGATCTTAGCCTCTACGTCATGACCCCGGATTTTGGCGGACCGACGCAGCTTGAGAAGATCGACATGCTCGACTTTGCTGATCTGGTCGCGGTGAACAAGTCCGACCGGAGAGGCGCCGAGGACGCGGCCACAATGGTCCGTCGCCAGGTCGCGCGGGTTCGAAGGGGGTCGCCAGCCTTTGTCGCGCTCACCCGAGCGAGCCGGTTCAATGACCCCGGCGTGAACGAGCTCTACCTGGAGTGTGTGCGTCGACTGGGACTGGTCTCGAAGCGCTTCGATCCGTCTCGAACGCAGCCGATCCCTTCGGCGCCGCCGATTTGCATTATTCCCCCGGCTCGGGAAGGGCATCTCCGGGAGGCGGCCGAGTGTGTTCGTCGTTATCGAGAAAAGACCCGCGCCGAAGTCGATGACGTGCGGCGCCTCGAGAGCCTTCGCATTGCGGAGGAGACGCTGTTCTTGCCGGGCTCCACGACCTCTGCGTCTCTCCGTGACGAGCTGCGAGCGACCGCCGCGAAGCAACGCGCCCAGTCGAACGAAGCGCTGGCGGAGCTCGAACGTATCGAGACCCAGCTGGCCGCCTACCGCACTGGCAGGGTCTCGTACAGGGTCCGTGACCGTGAGTTTTCTGCCGACCTCCACAGCGATTCCCTCGCCGGCCTGCCGATACCCAGGGTCGCCTTGCCCGTGTTTGAAAGCCGGGCCGACCTGCTGCGCTTTGCGAGGGAGGAGGGCCTCCCGGGCCATTTCCCGTTCACCGCAGGGGTCTTTCCATTCAAACGCGATGACGAGTCTCCGACCCGGCAGTTCGCAGGCGAAGGCACCCCGGCGAGAACGAACCGCCGATTTCATTTGCTCACAGAGGGACTTCCATCCAGACGCCTGAGCGTGGCCTTCGACTCGGTGACCCTGTACGGCTTTGATCCCACCGAGCGGCCTGACGTTTACGGAAAAATCGGCACCAGCGGAGTCAGCATCTCCACAGTAGATGACATGAAGAGGCTCTTTCGGGGATTCGACCTGACGGACCCGATGACCAGCGTCTCCATGACGATCAACGGGCCCGCGCCAGTAATTCTGGCCATGTTCTTTTTCGCGGCGATTCATCAGGCCCTGGAGAAGCACCGCTCGGAGACGGGGCGTGAGCCCTCGGTGGAGGAGTCCGCGCGCATCCGGGCGCATGTCCTCGGGAGCGTGCGAGGCACCGTCCAGGCCGACATTCTGAAGGAAGATCAGGCCCAGAACACTTGTATTCTCTCCATCGAGTTTGCACTCAAGCTGATGGGCGATGTGCAGGAGTATTTCATTCGAAATCGGGTCCGCAACTTCTATTCGGTCTCGATCAGTGGCTACCATATCGCAGAGGCGGGCGCTAACCCGATCACGCAGCTCGCCTTCACGTTGGCGAACGGCTTGACCTATCTGGAATTTTATCGATCTCGAGGAATGAAGATCGACGCATTTACCCCCAGCTTTTCCTTCTTCTTCTCCAATGGTCTTGATGCCGAGTATTCCGTTTTGGGCCGAGTCGCCCGCAGGATCTGGGCGATCGTGCTGCGCGACCTGTACGGGGCGGATGAGCGGAGTCAGAAGCTCAAGTATCACACGCAGACCTCCGGGCGCTCGCTCCATGCTCGTGAAATGCAGTTCAATGACATCCGAACGGCACTGCAGGCCCTCATGGCCGTCCAGGACAATTGCAACTCCCTGCACACCAATTCGTATGACGAGGCGGTCACGACGCCCACGGAGGAGTCCGTTCGGCGTGCCCTGGCCATTCAGCTCATCGTGCAGAAGGAGCTTGGCATCACCAGGAACGAGAACCCGCTGCAGGGTTCCTTCATTGTCCGGGAGCTCACGGACCTCGTGGAGGAGGCCGTGCTGGCGGAGTTCGATCGCCTCGCTGATCGTGGAGGCGTGCTGGGCGCAATGGAGACGTCCTACATGCGAACACGGATTCAGGAGGAGTCGCTGAAGTACGAGGAGCTCAAGCACTCCGGTGAGCTGCCCATTGTGGGGGTGAACACCTTTCTGGCTCCGCCCACGGAAGCCATGCCAGAGCTGCGCGTCCCGGTTGTTCGTTCCACGGCAGAGGAGAAGCAGGAACAAATCCAGAATCTGGCGGCGTTCAAGGAGCGTAACACGGCCCAGGCGGGAGCTGCGCTGCTCAAGCTACGGGAGACGGCCTTGAAAGGCGGCAACCTCTTTGAGGAACTACTGAACTGCGTGGAGCACGCGAGCCTTGGCCAGATTACGGAAACGTTGTTCAAGGTTGGAGGTCAGTACAGGCGTAGCCTCTGATTTTTTGGCAACCTGCACTTTGAGAGAAGCATGGATCCAAGCAACAATATCAGTAGGGTGGGCGTTGTGGGTGCAGGCGCCATGGGCTCGGGAATCGCACAGGTCTTCGCCCTGAAGGGTTTTCGTGTGCTGCTCATGGACCTCAGTGTCGAGGCTCTCGCCCGGGCGCGCACCGGAGTCGAGAGTAGCCTCGGCCGCATGGTCCGCAAGGGCACGGTATCGGAGGTCGACAAGTCGGCGACGCTGGAGCGGCTCACGCTCGAGCGGTCACTCGGTGCGCTTGAGAAGGTTGACTTCTGTGTCGAGGCTGTGATTGAGGACGTCGATGTCAAACGATCCCTGTTCAAGGATCTCGACTCGCTGTTGCGAGCCGGGGTGGTTCTCGCCTCGAACACTTCTTCGATCTCGATCACTCGCCTGGCGGCGGCCACGACGCGCCCCTCGCTCGTGATCGGCATGCACTTCATGAATCCAGTCCCCCTCATGGAGCTGGTGGAGGTGATCCGCGGACACTCAACCTCCGACGCCACTCACTTTCTCACCCTGGACCTCGTGAGGCGGCTCGGCAAGACGCCGGTCAGCGTTTCGGACTTCCCGGGCTTCATCTCGAACCGTATCTTGCTTCCCATGATCAACGAGGCGGTCTACTCGCTCATGGAGGGCGTCGCGAGCAGAGAGGACATCGACACAGTCTTCCGCCTCGGAATGCACCACCCCATGGGGCCGCTTCAACTCGCTGATCTCATTGGTCTCGATGTCTGCCTTGGCATTCTCGAGATCCTCCAGTCGGGACTGGGTGACCCGAAGTACCGCCCGTGTCCGTTGCTCCGGCGCATGGTCGACGCAGGCCACCTTGGCCGCAAGTCCGGAAGGGGATTCTACGAGTATGGGGAGTAACCTGCTTGCGATGGACTGCGGCCTCACGGAAGACCTGCTGCTCCTTCAACAGACGGCGCGAGACTTTGCGGACCAAGTTCTCAAGCCTGGAGCCTCCCGTCTGGACCAGGAAGAGCGCTTCCCACAGGTGCACTGGAAGCAGCTTGCTGATATGGGATTCCTCGGGCTCTTGATTCCTGAAGAATACGGTGGATCGGGGCTCGGCAATGTCCCCCTGGTGGTTGTGCTCGAGGAGCTGAACCGTGCGTGTGCTTCGACGGGCGTCACCGTGAGCGTGCAGAATTCGCTCGTGGGCGGGCCCATCGTGAAGTTCGGCAGTGAAGACCAGAAGCGTCGCTACCTCTCGAAGCTTGCCACGGGCGAGCTCGTGGGGGCCTACGCAATCACCGAGCACGCACACGGCAGTGATGCCGGCGCAATCGAGACGACAGCAGTCCGCAAGGGTGAGAGCTACGTGTTGAATGGCAGGAAGGCCTGGATCACGAGCGGCGCCACGGCCGGTCTCGTCATAGTCTTCGCATCGACTCACAGGGGCCAGGGCTCTCGTGGCATCACGGCATTTCTGGTCGAAAGAGGCTTCCGGGGGCTCTCCGTCGGCAAGCACGAGAAGAAGCTTGGAATCCGGGGCTCCGAGACCGTCGAGCTCCTGTTGGAGGACGTCGAGGTGCCTGCCGAGAACGTGCTCGGCGAGCCCGGCAAGGGGTTCAAGCTGGCCCTCAGTACGCTCGACGGCGGTCGTATCGGCATCGCAGCCCAGGCCTCGGGTATTCTCGCGGCATGTCTTGAGGATTCGACGCTGTACGCGCGAGACCGCAAGCAGTTCGGGAAGGCTATTGCGGAATTCCAGCCGATCCAGTGGAAGATTGCGAACATGGCAGTTGACCTGGATGCGTCGCGCCTGCTCACGCGCCGTGCGGCATGGTTGAGAGACCAGGGCAGGCCGCATACCAAGGAGGCAGCCATGGCCAAGCTATTTGCCTCGGAAGCTGCCAACCGCGCAGCCACACAAGCCGTGCAAATTCACGGCGGAGCAGGCTACTGCAAGGACTTCGCCGTCGAACGTTACTTCCGGGACGCGAAAATCACCGAGATTTATGAGGGGACGAGCGAAATTCAGCGCCTCGTGATCTCAAGAAACGTGTTGGAAACATGACGTTCCCTGCCTTGAATGATATTGGGCTCGGCGACCGCAAAGTCTTGGCGCGAGCGATCACGCTTTCGGAGCGGGGCGATCCGGCGATCGCGAAGCTCTTCGAGGGTGCTCGATCCGGCGCAACAGGTGCATTTCGTGTGGGGCTCTCAGGGCCTCCCGGTGCCGGGAAGAGCTCGCTGATTCGTGAGCTCGTTCGGAGAATTCGGGCTTCTGGCGAACGCGTTGCCGTGATCGCATCGGATCCCGTCAGCCCCGTCTCGGGCGGCGCGCTACTGGGCGACCGATACCGCATGGCTGGCGTGGCCGACGACCCCGGCGTCTTTTACCGGAGCCTCGCGCATCGTGGCGCGACGGGCGAACTGCCACCCGCCGTCTGGAAGGCCGCCGATCTTTGTGAGGCCGCGGGCTTTGCGTGGATAATTCTCGAGACCGTGGGCACTGGCCAGGCAGATGTGCATGCGCTCAGAGGTGCGCAGGCAAAGGTCATCCTGCACGCCCCAGAGGCCGGCGATGAAATCCAGATGATGAAGGCTGGCCTTCAGGAGACCGCCCAAGTCCACGTGGTCGGCAAGGCCGACCGGCCCGGGGCGAGGGCTTGGGCCGCTGAGTTGGAGTCCGTGCTATCCCTGGATCCCTCGGGGCCAGGGAAGGCCTTCCTGGTCAGCGCAACGACGGGTGAAGGTGTTGACGAACTTCTCGTTGAGTTGCGTCGGCTTCGGGCACTGGGCAAGAGAGAAGGAGCATCGGAGCGATGAGCGTGGTCACGGACTTGAGCGAGGAGGAAAAACTGTTCCGCGACACGGTGCGGGAATTCGCCCGAGCGGAGATCGCCCCAATCGCAGCCGAGATCGATGAAACGAGCCGCTTTCCGACCGAAACGATCGAGAAGATGGCGCCTCTCGGCCTGCTGGGCATTTTGATTCCTGAAGAGTACGGTGGCGCGGGCGCGAGCCTCTTCTCGTACATCCTTGCGATCGAGGAGATCGCATATGCCTGTGGCTCAACGGCTCTCACGCTTGCGGCGCATACCTCGCTCGCCACACTGCCCATCCTCCAATTCGGCACGGGGGAGCAAAAGATGCGGTACATTCCCGACCTTGCCTCAGGCCGCAAGCTCGGTGCTTTTGGCCTCACCGAGAGTCACGCGGGCAGTGATGCTGGAGGCACACGAACCAGGGCCGTGAAGGATGGCCGACGTTGGATACTGAACGGCTCCAAGTGCTACATCACGAATGCTTCCCACGCCTCGATATTCGTTGTGACGGCCCGGACCTCCGACGCCCCCGGCGGTCGAGGCATTAGCTCCTTCATCGTCGAACGTGGAGCCAGCGGTTTTTCAGTTGGAAAGAAGGAGGACAAGCTGGGCCTCAGGGGCTCCGACACGGCGGAGATCCTTTTTGAGGACTGCGTGGTGCCTGAGGAGAGCCTCCTTGGAAAGGAGGGGGAGGGCTTTCGGAATTTCATGTTGACCCTCGACGGCGGCCGGATCGGGATCGGCGCAATGGCCCTCGGCATTTCTCGGGCGGCTTTTCTGGTGGCAGCCCGGCATGCGAACGCTCGCAAGGCATTTGGCTCGACGATCGGCTCCCTCGGTGCCATCCAGGAAAAAATCGCCGACATGGCCGCCGCTATTCATGCCTCTCGTCTCCTCGTGTACGATACTGCACGTCGACGTGAGGCGGGGCTACCCCACACGCGGGAGGCTTCGATTACGAAGCTTTTTGCCTCGGAGGCTGCCTACCGAGTCACGAAGGATGCAATCCAGATCCTGGGGGGGAACGGGTACTCCCGGGAATATCCTCTGGAGAGGTTTTATCGAGATGTGAAGCTCCTCGAGATCGGGGAGGGGACGTCGGAGATCCAGCGGATTGTGATCGCCCGGTCCGTCCTGGAGGAGTTGGTTGAGGCATGAGCCAATCGAATCGGAAGGAAAACAGTTGCACATGGTGAAGGTGGAGCCGGGGATTGCGAAGGGCCGTGCAAGGAGTATCGATCGGCTGGTCATTCCGCTTTTTCAGGATTCTCAAAGCTTGCCCTCCGAGGCATGGCTCTCGTCGAGGGGGCTCGATGGATCCCTCTGTCGGGTGGCGCAGCGTGCGCTTGCCGAGCAGCGATTCAAGGGCGAGCCGGGTGAGTTCCTTCTGCTGCTTGGACCTCAACGCGGAAAAGTTGCCACGGTCGTTCTCTACGGCCTGGGCCGGGAAAAGAAGCTCACCCTCGATTCGCTGCGAAGGACCATCGGCGCTCTTTCTCGCCGATCCCGCAAGGAAGGCATCTCCGAGGTCACGCTGGCTCTTGATACGCCTCACCTGAAGTCGCGGTTGGACCTGCTGGGCTGGCAGCCGTCCGTGAAAGCCATTGCGACCGCATGGATTCAAGGAGGCTACGTCTTCGATGCTTACAAGCCCGGCTTGAACGGCACTGGTGAAAAGAGGAAGCCGACTCGCCTGGTCTTGAGCTCCGAGCTGGAACCGACGGCCATGCGTGGTGGTGTGCGCGTGGGGGAGGTTGTCGGGATTGCAAGTAATTTTGCGCGAGAGCTTACGAACACGCCGGCCAACGACCTTTACCCCGAACGGTTGGCCGAGCTTGCCCGGGCCATGGCGCGGTCGAACGGGCTTTCGTTCTCACTCCTCAGAAAGCAAGATCTCAAACGCCACCGAATGGGCGGCCTCCTGGCCGTGGGGCAGGGAAGCGACAAGCCGCCGTGTCTCATGACCATCCAGTATCGGGCCCGGTCGAAGGCTGGCCGCAGGAAGGCGCCGACCCTCGCCCTGGTGGGCAAGGCGGTTACGTTCGATTGCGGAGGCATCTCGATCAAACCCGCAAAAGGCATGGAGGAGATGAAATTTGACATGGCTGGGGGTGCCGCCGTCCTCGGGGCGATGCAAGTCGTCTCCCGGCTTCAGCCAGCCGTCAACGTGGTCGGTGTGATTCCGTCAGCAGAGAACGTGATCGGGGACTCGGCCATGCGCCCAGGTGATATCCTGCGTACAGCGGCGGGAAAGACGGTTGAGATCTTGAACACCGACGCCGAGGGGCGTTTGATCCTCGCCGACGCACTCGATTACGCTCAGCGGTTCAAGCCTGATTACATCCTGGACTTTGCCACACTCACCGGCGCCTGTCTCGTGGCTCTTGGGACTCAAGTGAGCGGCCTCGTGACGAATCACCACGACTTCGGCCGAAAGATTTTTGAGGCCGGCGAGCGCTCGGGCGAACGCGTCTGGGAGTTACCGCTTTACGAGGAATTCCTGGAAGCGATCAAGAGCAGCGTTGCGGATCTCAAGAACTCGACGGGTCGAAACGGCGGCACGATCACCGCGGCGGCTTTTCTTTCCTGCTTCGTGGGTAAGACACCGTGGTGTCATCTTGACATCGCCGGGACGGCCTGGGCCGAGCGTGACACCGGGCCCTTCACTGCCGGCGCGACAGGTGTCGGCGTCGGGCTCGTCGAGGAGCTCCTGGGCGTTCTGTAGTCAGCACAAAGTCTTGCGCAAATAAGCAGGCTACGGGCACTTCTTTGCAATAGACAAGGCATCCGCCTTCGTTATAATCCCCGTTCGTATTGTGTTAACCCTGAAGCCAAAAGGCTTTACGTTTTTTTGTGAGAGGGAGATCTGTTCCATGAGATATGTGACTCCGTTTTCTCTGAGCCGTCTTCTTGGCGTGACAGTGGCTTTGTACGTTGCTGGGGGGGTGCCTGGCTGGCGCTCGCCCGTGCTCGCACAAGCCCCGCCCGTGGTCTCCTCCGGCAGGGAAGAGGTGAGAGTAAGCCACATCCTGGTTGCGACGAAAGACGAGGCGGAGGCCATCCGCAAGGAGATCCTCGGCCAGGGCGGGGACAAGCAGTCGTTCATTGTGGCTGCCCGAAAACATTCCAAGGATGTCACCACGAAGTTGCTTGGCGGGGACGTCGGTTGGTTTCGGCAGGGCGGTCAGATGGAGCGGGCGTTTACCGATTCGGCCTACAGCCTCAAGTTGGGGGAGACTTCGGAGCCAGTCCAGACCCCCTTCGGCTGGCACATCCTCTTCTTGGCCGATCGCAGAGAAATTGGGAGCAATGTCGACAAGACGCCGGAGGAGACGACGCCCCCGAAGACACCTCCAGCGCCTGTGGCTAGCGATTCGCCCCCGATTGCCATAGCGAATCCGACACCCGCGCCAGACCCAGGGGCTCTTGTGCCGACCGCGACACCGACACCGACTGCGATTCCTGCTCCGACACCTGCCGTTGAGGCTCCGCCGAAGCCGGTTGTTGAGGCGAAGAGGACGCCTCGTTCGGAACAGATGAGCTTCCGCCTCTCGATCGAGACGGTGAAGGCTCAGTCGCTGCAACTCCAGCAGAACACGTTCACCCCGGAGCAGGCCCTCGAAATCAACCTTGCGCTCAAGAACGAGTCCACGAAGGAGCAGAAATTCTTCGCGAAGGAGCTCCTCGCCATGGGTTTCAAGGTGACCGCGATTGGCGAGCAGATCCCGATAGTCGGTGATTTCGCAAGCGCTCCCGAGCCTGCCAGCTATTTCGTCACGCTCAGGAGCAACGAGATTACCGGCATGGAAGTGAGCTTGAGCGACTACTGGAAGGGACTTTCACCCCGTCGCTACACAATGGCCTGGGATGTGAACACGCTCCTTGCGAATGTGGAGGCGAGGTTTCCGAAGATCAAGGCGGAAGCGGATTACACGGCCCTGAGCGAGGCCATGAAGAAGCGCTTCCCACTCACTGTGGACATGGTCTACCGCGACATGTCGCCGCGGATCCTGTACCAGCGAAATCGTCCTCTTGGGGTCTCGATCTTCGAGCCCATCAGGCCCGACGGCAAGTATTACGCGCAGATCAAGCTTGCCGGTGGGGGGGATCCGTTGGTGATCCGACTGGATGTCGACAAACAATTCGCCGCGGTGCGTCATTTTGTCTCGCTCGTCATGGACGGTTTTTATGACGGCCTCGATTTCTTCGATGCGGAGGAAGGAGATTTTCTCCTGGGCGGCTGCCCGACCCGAAATGGCACGGGAGCTCCGAGCGCCAATCTTCCCAGCATGCGCAATGAAGCCAAGATCGAACACAAGCGCGGCACGGTGAGCTTCGTGAGTCGCAACGTGCGATCCAGGGGCCCCATTCGTGGCGGCCAGGTGGGCAGCATTTTTGTCGTCTGCCTCAAGCCTCACCCCGAGTGGAACGATGAGCACGTCCCTTTTGGAGAGGTCACCTCGGGTCTCGAGCAACTCGAGAAGCAGAGTGCCCGCAGCTTTCGTGAGATCACGATCCTGACGGAGGATCAACTTACCAACAAGCCGAAAGCATCCCCGACAACCCAGCCGCTGGCCGGAAACCCGGAAGCCTTGATCAAGACCTCCAAGGGCACTCTCACGGTGGAGCTCTTCGAGGATGTCGCTCGCAACACCGTGGCGAACTTCGTCACCCTCGCCGAGCAAAAGTTCTACGACAAGCTTTCACAGGGCGACGGCAAGCAGCAAGTGTTTGTCATGAAAGACGATGCCGGCAAGCCGTTCCTGCTCCAGACGGGAAGCCCGACGAATGACCTGGATCCATCGGCGGGGCCTGGCTATGCGATTCCCGGCGAGATCAATGCCAGGAACCACCTGAAGGGTTCCCTTGCCATGTGCGTTGCCTATGACGAGGCCAGCAAGAGCCATGTGCAAGATACGGCCGGCAGCCAGTTCTTTATTTGTCTCCAGGCCTTGCCCTACTACGACTACATGAAGGCGTTCACAATCTTTGGTCAGGTCACGGGGGGCATGGACGTGCTGGAGAAGCTGACCGACACCGACAAGATTGAGTCGATCGAGATCACAAAGAAAAAGTCGCATCCCTACACGGTCAGAAAAGTCACAAGCCCGTGACGGGAATTTTGAGCTGATCGAGTTGTCTCGAGCCGGCCCCGGATGTGCGCCAGAGTCGCATGTCCGGGGCCGGCCTTTCTTCCTGAGTGCGCTACCAACGCCGTGCAAAGCAAAGCGTGAAGCTTTCGTTTGCCCTGGAAAAGATCTCCTCAAACGCGAGCGCCTCGCCCTTCTTCGCAGAGCACGCGATCTCGACCACTCCGTCGACTTGGATCATGAGGTGTCGGGTCACCTCTCGCGGCTCTTTCCTCTTTGCGCCGGGTTTGTTCTCGTCTTTTTTAACTTCGGGTACCGGGAAGGGTAAGCCTTCAATGGAGTCGAGCCCTGCGTTCCAATTCAGACCGGCCGATCTGGCGTCATCGGTGTAGAAGACCCGGTACCACTCGAGCGAGCCAGACTTGATAACATCCTTGCTCTCGTCGTGCCTGAAGTCCTTGTACCTGCTCGAAGCGGCCCTGCTGTAGGCCTCGAAATACTTCTTCGCCTCGGCCCACGTGTCATTGTTGGAATAGTAAACTCGGATCTCGGCGCTGGAGTCTGGAAGGAACAAGCCCACCAGCATTTTCTTGTCGTCCTTGTCCTCGAAGAACTCCCAGGACGGGCTGGGAGCCTTGTAGTCGAACTGAAAGGTGTCGCTCACGAAGTAGTCGCCGAGTACCTTTCCGGCGGAGGGCATGTCGAGCTCCAGGATGTAGTCGACGTATCGCTTTTCCATGTTTTCGAGCCCGCCGAAGTATTTCTTGGCCAGCCCCAAGAAATGGTCCTTCTTGAGGGGCTGCTCGAGGCCGATGGCCCAGTACTCGATGAGCAGCTTCTTTCCCTGGTCACCCGAGTTGACCAGGAAGTAAATGAGGGCCCACGCATCGGCGTATTCGCTTCCCGTGAAGGGCTCATGGGGATTGTTGCGCGACATCGCGACGAGCTTGGCGATCGGGCGGTGTCGCTTGAGCAGCATCTTTTCCTGGATGTGCGCAAGTCGGTCCCGGGGGATCTGGCCGATGGTGATTTTCTTCGTCTTGGGATCGAACAGGCTGCCGTCGCCAAAGTAGACAGCCAGGCCCTCGATGAGCCAGATCGGGATATTCTCGAAATCCTTGAGCACGAGACCCTGGTAGTAGTGCGTGCCTTCGTGGCATAGCACGCTGAACGTGGTGCCCGTGAAGCCGAAGGTGCCATGGAAGGCAGTGATCGCCTGGGTATCTGGCCTGTAGTAGCCACCAAGCCCTCGCCCTCCCCAGCGAGCCAGTCGATCCGTTGACATGAACTCCTGCTGGCTCGTGTAGATGAAAACGGGTGTATGCTGGCCGCCACGCTGGTGCTTGCTCATGAACATCTCCGAGAGCTTGGCCCGGATCATCTCCAGGAGCTCACCATACGCGCGAGCGACGTTGTAGGTGGAGTTGCAGTGAACCTCGAAGTTTCTCGTCTTGATCACGTGCCGCTTGGTCCAGTCGATCCCGTTGTACTCCTCTTGCTTGTTGGCGAGGAACCTGGCCGCAGCCTTGAGGCGATCCTCACGGCTCTTTTCAAGCTTCTTCTGCGCCTCCGAAGACTGCTTCGTCCGTGCGAGCACCTTGTAGCGTGAGCTGACAGCCTCCTTGCTGGCCACCGCCGTGGCTGACACGTTATCCTTCTTGACAAGTCTCTGTTCAACGAGCGAGTAGCCCTCCTTGATTTTCGCCTCGACAGCGTCCTCGTCGAGCCACTCCTCTCCGAGCCGGGCATGTCCGAGCTGCGAGCGGGCGGGCAGATCCTGCGGATCGATGCGGATCACCTGCCGGAGCGCTTGTAGACGCTCCGGGAGCAGCTTCTCCCTGGCGCAGAATTCGGCAAGGCCTTTCCATTCCTTGATCTCGGTCGCAGTCTTGAGCCTGTCCGCCTTGCGCTTGAAGAGGGCGAGCAGCTTTTCGGAGGCGGCCCTCTTGACGGAAACGACCTGCTCAAGAGGAAAGGTTTTTCGCTCTCCTCTGACCTCGATAACCGCCTTCTTCTCGGTCAAGTCAAGGAGCTTGCCGCTTACCGTCTTGCCGTCCTTGAACCGGATCCTGTCGAAGGTGGTGGCCGGTGGAGCCTTGGGACTTTTGTCCCCGCCTTTCTCCTGGGGGGAAGCGCTCAATGCACCCAGGCTTGCAACCCAAAGTATCAAGGCGCACTGGAGCTTTCTCATGCCAGAAAATGTTACGGGGGTTCCAACGCGGGCGCCAGCATCGATTGACAGCCTCTCGATTGCTTGTTGTGCCCACGGCACGTAGGTATACTCCCCGCGTGGGGAGGAAGACCTGCCCCCCCGCACCGGCCACCCGGCGGCGTCCTCCCCCTTCAGGCGCTCGAGAAGCGCCGGGCGCCTCCGGCGCCAGTGGTGACTGAGCGTTGGCCAGGATGTCCCCGTCATGGCCGCTCAGAGAATACAATCACTCCTCAATTTCAGTTCGCGCCCCCAGACCATGGATGACCTCGTCGGCACTCCCACTGAGAAGCTCGAGCGGTTCGCCTCGCTCCCCCCTTCCTCGCGCCCACCCCGAATCACTCTGGAGGAGTGGAAGGTGCTCGCGATCGGGGCGAACGCCGTGAGCGACGAATACCTCATTCGTCTTGCGGACCAGTATCGAGCTGCGCTTCATCCCGACCTCGTGGTCACCTACGTGGTTGACCGGAACATCAACTACTCAAACGTCTGCACCTCGATCTGCAACTTCTGCGCGTTTTATCGCAGCCCCGGCGAGGAGGGTGGGTACCTCCACTCCCACGACGAAATCTTCCGGAAAGTCGAGGAGACGATCGAGCTCGGCGGTAGCGGCATCCTCATGCAGGGGGGGCTACACCCTGATTTACCCCTGGCGTGGTACACGACCCTCCTGCGTGAGCTCAAGCGTCGCTACCGGATCCACCTCCATTGTTTTTCGCCCACAGAAATCTACGGAATCAGCGAGGCAACAGGCCTCGCCTGGCGCGAGGTGCTCCTGGCCTTGAAGGACTCGGGGCTCGACAGCATGCCCGGCGGTGGCGGGGAAATCCTGGTCGACGAGATTCGCCGGAAGAGACGCTCCAGGGTGGATAGCCGTGAATGGCTCGAGATCATGGAGATTGCGCACGAGCTTGACCTCCCGACCACTGCCACCATGATGTTTGGGCACGGAGAGGAGCTGGTTCACCGTCTCGAGCACCTCGAGAAACTACGGCAGCTTCAGGACAGGACGGGTGGCTTCATCTCGTTCATCCCCTGGAATTTCCAGCCCGACAATACCCCGCTTGGGAAAGCTTTTCCTGACCGCATGACTGGCTCGGAGTACCTGCGCTGGCTTGCCATCACGCGGCTGTACCTCCACAACATTCCGAACTTGCAAGTCTCCTGGCTCACGCAGGGGCTTGAGGTCGGGAAGCTTGGCCTTCGCTCAGGCGCGAATGACCTCGGTAGCACAATGATCGAGGAGAATGTGATTCGTCCTGCGGGCGCAGCCCACGAGGCCACGGAGGACGTGCTTCGAAATGCGATCCGCGAGGCCGGTTTCACCCCCTGTGTGCGGAATGCTGCCTACAGGCGGCTCGCTCCGCCTGGAGGGCGTGCACCCAGTTATTCCGTGTCGTCCGAGCAACTCCTCGAGACCGCCGGGCGAAATGCCTCGCGATCCGAGGCACGGTCCGAGGCATGATCGTGGAATTGACGATGGATGCTGTTCCGGGCGCAGCGGTTGTCTTCGACAGGAGCTACCGGGGCGTGCTCGACCTTGTGGGCAAAGATGTCTCGGGAGTCATGAACCGAGTTTTCTCGAGCGCCGTGACCTCCGTGGTCCCGAGCCAGGGCCAGCTCTCGACCCTCCTGAGCTCCAGAGGGCGGATCATCGCCGGCTTCCAGCTCTTCCGGCTCGAGGCTGAGGGCGTGAGCCATCATTGGTCCACCGCACCGTCTTCCGCAGGAGGCGATGACTGCGCCGGAGGCGCCCGGTGCCCATCAGGCGCCGAGGAGGGGGAGGGCGCGTTGCGTCTCGTCTTCCTCGAACCGCTGCGCGAGAGCGTCGTGAACGGGATCAGCAAGTATGCCTTCCTGAGCGACATCACGCTGCTGGACCGCACAAGCGAGGTCGCCATCCTCTCCGTCGAGGGACGGAAAGCTGCCCAGGTGCTCCAACCTCTTCTGGGGCGCTCGACGCTACCCCGCTTGCTGCTCGGGCTCGTCCGGGGGACGATCGCCGAAGTTCCGGTCACTGTGGTGCGTTTCGGTGAGTCGCCGGAGGGCGGCTTCGATGTCTGGGTGCCGAGGTCCTCCCTTGCAAGAGTCCGCGGACTGCTGGAATCAAACGCCCGGGAGGTTGGTGGGGGACCCGGTTGTCCTGCCGAGGCGGAAGCACTGAGAATTGAGGCCGGGATTGCGCATCATGGGCGTGATTATGACGAAGAGAACTTTCCCAATGACGCAGGCTGGGAGCCAGCCCTGACGTACGACAAGTGCTACGTTGGTCAGGAGATCGTCGCTCGCATGCGCACTTATGGCCAAGCGAACCGGCGCCTCGCCGGGGTTGTCTTCCCGCCGGGAGCCTCGAGCCAAGTCCCGGCCTCACTGCTCGTGGGTGGTGAAGAGGCGGGTTGCGTGAGCAGCGTGGCCCCGTCGGCCCGTCTGGGCCGCACGGTGGGCCTCGCCATGGTGAAGCGCAAGTTCTGGGAGGCGAGATCGGGCACGGTCCTGGGGGCCATGGGTTCGGTCGAGGTCGAGATCGTTCCACTGCCAATCGTGCGTCTGGATTCGGCAGAGGCGAGTTGATAACCTACCAGGCTTGGTCTGGACGCTGTAGGCGGCGGGCGTGGAGAAATTCTTTTTTGGGAGCGTTGCCTTGATCGTTCTGAAATTTGGTGGAACCTCGGTGGGCGGATCGGAACCCATCCGGCGTCTGGGTGAAATCGTTCGGCGATGCCTCCCGGAGAAACCGATTGTTGTTGTGTCGGCCATGTCGGGCGTCACGAACCGTCTCTTCCGCCTCGCCGACCTTGCCATGCTTGGCTCGAGCTGGGAGAAGGAGCTTGAAGGTCTCGTCGAGCAACACAGGCGTTGCCTGGGAGAATTGGCGCTTGAACCGGCGCTCCTCGACCCACTCTTCGATGAGCTGGAGAAGCTCATCGAGGGCATTGGGTTGATCCGCGAGTGTACTCCGCGCACGCGAGACTACCTCGTGAGCTTCGGCGAGCGTTTCAGCGTCCGCCTGGTCGCGGCCCACTTGCGAAAGGCTGGTATTCAGGCCCTGGCGCTCGACGCCTTCGATGCCGGTCTGATCACGAACAGTCACTTTGGTGCGGCCCGTCCACTGCCGGACGTTGACGCCCGCATTCACGGCATCCTTTCCAGCGTGGCCGGTGTACCTGTCATCACGGGCTATATCGGGAAGGACGAGGCCGGGAACATCACCACCCTGGGCTGCGGCGGCAGCGACTACTCGGCCTCGATCTTCGGTGCAGCCCTCGATGTGAAGGAGATCCAAATCTGGACCGACGTGGACGGCGTCATGACGGCCGACCCGAGGATCGTGAAGGGGGCGAAGTTCATCCCGAAGATGAGCTTCGCGGAGGCCAGCGAGCTTGCATTCTACGGCGCCAAGGTGTTGCACCCGGCGACGATGATTCCCGCGGTCCGGAAGAACATACCGATCCGCGTGCTCAACAGCTTCAGGCCCGACTTCGAGGGGACCACGATCGTTGCCGCGCTCACGGGCCCCGAACGGCATGTGAAGTCGATAGCCTCCAAGGACAGGATTTCGGTCGTCAACATCATTGCCCCGCCGATGATCTTCCAGTACGGGTTCCTGGAGCGTGTGGCACGCATCTTCGCGAAGCATGAGGTGGTCATCGACATGATCGCCACGAGCGAGGTGAGCCTTGCCATGACAGTCGACCCCAACGCCCCGCTCGAGAAAGCGAAGGCCGAGTTGAAGGAGTTCGCCGAGGTGGAGGTGAAGACCGAGCTCAGCCTCCTCAGCGTGGTGGGGGAGGAGCTTCAAGATCGAACGGACTTTCTCGAGATCGTCTTTGGTGTGACGGCCAGACTGGGTGTGCGGATCGAGCTGATTTCCTATGGGGCGACACGCAATAACCTCGCCTTTGTGGTGAAGCAGGAAAAAGTCCGCGAGGTCGTCATGGGTTTGCACGCCAGTCTCTTCGAGGGCGGCCTGGAGCGCCCGCTGGTCTCCCGGTGAAGCTCTGGCGGTTGCTCCCGGTAGTTCCGGGCATTGGATGAATCTCAAAACTTTACGCTGAGCCCGCCGCCGAGCAAGACGGCTTGAAAAGCACCCGCATCGTCGTCAAGGCGCGTGCTCCCCTTGTCGAACGGGTCGATCGTCTGGTACGTGATGCCGATGTGCGCCGCGCCCCACTTCAAGCCGTACTCGAGTCCGGCCTCCAGGGCTCCCGAGAACTGGTAGGCGTTGTCGTAGAGGTTTCCCGCCCTCGTGCCGTTGATTTTCACGGTCACGTTGGAGTTCAGCATGACGCCGGTTGTGCCCTCGAGGTAGAAGCGAAAGCCTGTTGACCGGCTCAAGTCGTCTTCGAAGAGAACTCGCTTCACATTTTCGTAGTCGGTGAAATCCCGCAGCAGGCTGAGAGGAGCGGCGAGTCGCACTCCAATCTCGAGTCCGTACAGGTGCAGGTCGCCCACGCTGATCTCCTGCCCCTGATTCTCGATCGAATCCCCGGGGTGCTCCTGATAGCTTGTCCGGGCGAGGAGTGTGCAGACGGGCACCGGTTGCCAGCCGAGGCCTAGACCGACCCTGTAGCCGGGCTTGAAAAGGTCATCGTAGTCGGCTAGGCCGCCATCGCCGAGCAGCATCAAGCTGTAATCGCCGTGAGCGCTCAGGTGGAGCTTCCAGTCATCCGTGTCCTGGCGTGGGGGATTGTAGGCTTCCGACATCCGCAGGCTCTTTCGCTCGAGCACCCCGTCTTCCCCAAAGACGAGCTCCATTGCGTTGGTGTCCTCGGAGGCCTCATTCAGCCGCAGAAAGGTTTGCTGGTACCCCGCGACCGTTCGGAACGGCGGGAACTGAAACCGGACTCCGGTGTCCACCTTGTCACTGTGAAGGTACCAGAAGTAGTCCTTGCCGCTCTTCCACTCCACTTTTTGGGGCGCTCCGAGCTCCTCGAGCACCTCGCCCCGTGTAGTCTTACGGGGCTCCAGCGCCGCGAACTTCTCACGATCGAGCGGGACCCCCGTGCGGAAACGGAGGATGTCGATGTGGCAGCCTGAAGAAAAGGCAAGGAGAGCCCCGGCCAGGAGGGGGCGGAGGTCGGCTTTCACAGGGGGATCCTTTCGTATCCCTGGCTAGCGGCCGAAAGGGAATCCATAGGCTGCCGTGTTGGCCACGAGCGTGGCTCCCACGTGGTCGACCCGGCCCAGGTCGTCGAAGAAGACAACGACACGATCGTGTTTTTCGTCCTGATTACCGAAGTTGAGAAACAGAAAGAAGATTGCCGTGTACTTCGTGGTCGCATGCTGAAAGACGTAGGCGTGTTCTCGAAGGGGGTCGTGCTCCTTGTTCGAGAAGATTATCTCCTGTGGGGCGCCCAGGAGGCGGGTCACGTCTTCCTTCGCCATCCCCTTCTTGACCTCTGCCAGCCTTTCCGGGGAGATCCGATGGTCCTTCTGGGCTCGTCCAAGGACAGCGCAACCGGGGGCCGAAAAAGCGGCCAACGCCGCGATGATGAGTGAGAATTTCATGTCTTGCCTTTCATCCCGTCGTGCCCATTTTTCTTCAGGATTTCTCTTCAGGAGCCTTCGATCCACGCGTGGCCGACCTCGTAGATCTCTTTCTTCCAGATTGGAACGCTCTTCTTGATTTCCTCGATCGCGAAACGTAGCGACTCGAAGCCTTCGGCCCGGTGCGGCGAGGAGGCCGCTATGAGAACGCTTGTTTCGCCCACTTGCAAGAGCCCGACGCGATGGACGATCCGGATCCGCACCGCTGGCCAGCGCAGCCTCGCCGCTTCCTCGATACGCTCCAGCTCCTTTCGTGCCATGGATTCGTAAGCGTGGTATTCAATCGCGGTGACGGTGCGGCCCCGGTGCTCGTCTCGCACGGTTCCTTGAAACGTCAGGACAGCCCCCGCCGATGGCGCCGCGACCTCGAGCGAGAGGAGTTCTGGAAGGATTGGCTCTCGAGTGATGCTTGCCAGACGATTATCCTCCGCTCACGGGCGGAATGACGGCAATCCTGCAGCCATCCTCGATGGTATCTTCGGGTCGCGCGAACGCCTCGTTGACGGCGAAGCGGCAGGTTTCGAGAAGGCCCCGCAGCTCGGGGAAGGTTTCCCCAATGCGATCCGAAGCAGCCTGTACACAGCTCCCCTCGGGAAGAGAGATCCTTGTCGCTGCCGTGCCGGCGAGCTCCCTGGCTCTTGCGAAGAAGAGCACTTCCACTTCGATCATGCCCCAGATTTTGGGTGTTCTTGAGGCTCTTGTCGAATGGAAAAGCTTCTGGCCGGCGCGCGGAGGAAGGCGAGGCCCAGGCGGAAGATCAAGCCGAGCAGCACCCCATCGAGCCCGAGCATGATGAACGCCGGGGCTCTTGAAGGGAGACTTGCAAGAAGGCCGAGGCTGGCCAGTGCGCTGAGGCACGTCAGATAGAGGCTCAGGATGGAGAGGGCGAAGAAGGCGGGGCGTTTCTGCCGAGTGATGCCGAGCCCGCAGCCCGTGAACGCGATCCCCAGTCCCAGGAATCCGATCCAGTTGTAGTCGCGAGGCCAGGGGGCGAAGGGGCACCAGCCATGGAAAATGTGGCTCCAGTGATTTGGGCTGACGCCCTCGGTGGCGATCCCGAGAGCTCCGATGAGTAAACCCAGTAGAATCACCGCACAGCCCCCCCCGTAGATCCAGAGGTACTCAGTGGTCAGCTCGGGACGGTATCCGCAGCGATCGCACCTCTCGGGCACCCTGGAGATGACGGCGCTGCAGTTGGGGCAGTTCAGAGGCATGAGGCAATTCATTGTACAGTAGGTGCCCGGGCTCCGTGCGGCTCTGCCCTGGGCGAGGAAGGTGCTTTGTTGACTCCTCTTCCGTTCAGTAGCTACACTGCGTCCTTGAGGAGGGAATGTTTACGAGGAACTCTTCAGGTGAAATGGTGGTGAGTCCATGGCCAAACTGGTCGTGCTGAACGGTGAGAAACAGGGGACCGCAATCGAGGTCACCCGTCCCCTCACGATCGGATCGAGCCGCAACTGCGATCTCCACTTGCGGGACGCACGAATCTCGTGGAATCATGCAAAGGTCTCGCTGGATGGCGCCGACGTCTTCGTCGAGGACCTCGGCAGCGCGAATGGAACGCTCCTGAACTCAAGCGCGGTCCAGCGTGCCAGGCTCCAGCCCGGCGACACGCTCGAGATCGGCGGCACGCGGATCGAGCTTCAGGGCGAGGGCGCGACGCGCCCCGTCCCCCCACTGCCCCCACCCCCCCCACCCTCCCCCTCCGAGACCGAGCAGGCGAAGCTGGCGCTCGCCGCTCTTACCCAGGAGAACGAGCGCCTCGGGGCGACTCTTGAGGAGGCGCAGAAGGGCGCGGCCTCGAGCGAGAGGAAGGCCGCGAGTCTTGAGAAGAAGGGGAAGGAGACGGCGCTGGAGCTGGCCCGGCTCGCGAAGGAGCTCAGGGACCTGAAGGCGCTCGAGTCCAGCTCTGCCCGCAAAGCTGAAGAGGCCAGGAGCTCAACCTCGGAGCTCAGGGCCGAGACTGCGGCCTTGAAGACCGAGCTTGCGGCAGCGCAAAGGGACCTGGATCGCTCCGAGAAGGAGCGGGAAAAGGAGGTCGAGCGCCAGAGGCGCGAGCTGGAGCGTGTCAGCGCCGGGTCTCGGGAGCTTGAGCTCTCCCTGCGCAGGGCGGAGGTTTCTGCCGAGAAGGAAAAAGACTCGGCGAGACAGGCCTCGCGGGATCTTGAAGCGGCCCGCGCACAGCTCGAGGCGTCGCGTTCCGCCCTGGAGCTG
>SXGT01332833.1_pt1 | contig 27753 bp, 24 predicted proteins | sample 3176221 | NCBI WGS metagenome assembly SXGT01 (sample SAMN11356862, study PRJNA531348) | freshwater metagenome | isolation source: freshwater sample F1-120 | place: China: Fuxian Lake, Yuxi | collected 2017-12-25
ATCCTCTCCGGTGGCGCCTGCGGCGCCCACCGCGGTGTGCGTGCGAAAGCGTGCTGCGCCGATCATGCGCCACCCCCGGACAGCCTGTCCACGAGGTCTGAGACGGGCACCTCCACCTGATCACCGCTCTGCATATCCCGCACCGTCGCAACCCCCTCCGCGTGCTCGCGCGGCCCGATGATGATCACGTTGTCAGCGCCCAGCCCCGAGGCGTGGCGCATCATGGCCTTCAGCCCCTTGCCTGCTGTGCCGGCCTCAACCCGCAGGCCCGAACGGCGCAGGTCGCGCAGTACCGGCATCAACTCCATGCGGATGTCGGCATCCGGGATCGCCAGATACACGTCCACGATCTGGGCATTTGCGGCCTCCTCGCCCAGGGCGAGCGTGATCCGCTCCATGCCAGTGCCAAATCCCACGCCCGGGACGTCGGGACCGCCCAGCGACTCCACCAGGCCGTCGTAGCGCCCGCCGCCGCCGATGCCGCTCTGGGCACCCAAGCGGTCACACGTGAACTCAAACACTGTGCGCGTGTAGTAGTCGAGGCCCCGCACAAGCGTGGGGTCCTCGTCGAACGGGATGCCAAGCAGGCGCAGGCCGTCAAGTACCACGGTGTGGTGCTCGAGAGCGGCGTCGGTGAGATTGTCCACAAGCCGCGGGGCGTCCTTCACTGCCGCCTGCACCGCATCGTCTTTCATGTCGAAGAGGCGCAGCGGGTTCTCGTCCATGCGTTCACGGGCATCTCTCGGCAACGAGTCGGCAAGTGGCGTGAGGTGCGCGATGAGGCGCTCGCGGTAGAGCCCACGGCCGTCGGCGTCGCCCATGCTGGAAATACGCAGCCGCACCCCGGGCACGCCAAGGCGGTCGTACAGATCGGCCCGGAGCGCGATCATCTCCACATCGAGCAGCGGGTCCTCGCTGCCAAAGGCCTCAGCGCCCACCTGCCAGTGCTCGCGGAAGCGGCCCGACTGGGGCGCCTCGTACCGGAACATCGGCGCCAGGTACCACAGCTTGACCGGCTGCGGCAGCTTGTGCATGCCGTTCTCAACGTACGCACGGGCCACGGGAGCCGTGCCCTCGGGGCGCAGCGTGAGGCTGCGCCCACCGCGGTCGTCGAATGTGTACATCTCCTTACGCACGATGTCGGTGGCGGTTCCCACCCCGCGCACAAACACCTCGGTCTCCTCGAACGTGGGCGTGGTGATGCGTCCAAATCCATTGGCCGCCATCAAGTCGGCGCTCGTGCGCTCAATAAGCGCCCGCACTCGCGACTCGGCCGGAAGGACGTCGCGCGTCCCGCGTGGCGGCACTAGGCGCGCCCCTGCGACTTCATCCAGCGCTTGAGGGCCATGCGGTAGCTCAGGCGGTCCAGCAGCATTCCCAGCGGGATCATGAACACGAAGATCGCCAGGCTCCACACCAGCGCCATCGCCGGCGTGTCCTTGTTGATGAAGTACAGGAACATGAAGAAGATGGCCGCGGCGATTCCACCGCGGATGAACACGCTCTTCAGTCCCGGCCGCCGCGGGGCGCCCTTGGGCAGCCCATCCTTGCGCTTGGCGGGGTGATCACCCGCCTCCTCGGCGGCCACCTTGGCCTCACGACGGGGATTCCTTACCGGTGGTGGACCGGCGGTTGGCCTGCGGCGACGCTTGGGGGCGATTTCTCAGTCCTCCGTGATCGACTGCGGGCGGATCGCCCGCACGTGTGCCTCGACCACCTGGGCCGGGCGGAAATCCGGGAGCCCCAGCGATGCCGGCGTACTCCCCTCTAGGGCATCGCGGGGAACAAGCCCCACGAGCTCTGACCCAATGAGTGTACGGCCCCGCGCCCCGGCCTCGCTGCGCACCCGCGCCACGACCTCTGCAACGGACGTACGCCGGTAGTCCTCGATGTTCATTGACACCTGTGCCCGGCCCGTCTGAGGGCACAGAAGACCAAGCGCCCGCACCCCGGCAAGCCCCGCTCCATCGGGTCGCTCGCGTACCGCGGCCGCGATGGACCGTGCGTCGTCAAGGCCGCCGTCGCCCAGCCACATGTTCCAGGCCACGAGCGGCGCGCGCGCGCCCACCAACGTGACGCCCGCCGATGCGTGAGGCTGCTGCGGACCACTATCGGTTACTACCTCGCCCTGCTCCATCGCGGTCGCCAACGCGGCCGCCCCGGCAGCACGGAACCGGGCCGGGCGCTCCCGCCCTTCCCCCGCCGCGCGTCCGTACAGCAAGCAGGGCACGCCCACCTCGGTGCCGATAAGGAATGCCGCGAGCACCGCTGCATCCACCGCCGCGTCCATGTCGGCCTCGCACATGGCCACAAAAGGCAGCACGTCGAGTGCACCCACGCGTGGGTGCACTCCCGCCTGATTGCCCAGATCGATGAGATCACGGGCAGTAGTGGCCAGGGCAACCCCCGAATCAACCAGCGCCAGGGGCGATCCGGCAAGGGTGATGACCATCCGGTTGTGGTCGGCATCGGCATGCAGGTCGAGCACCCGCACCCCCGCAACGGCGGCCGATGCCACGAGCCGATCGATCAGGTCGGCGCGGCGGCCCTCGCTACAGTTAGGCACGGCCATCAGGGCGGCGTTCTGCCGCCAGACCAATCTCCGCGCGGCGGCCTGGGCCGTCGTCGCAGACACCGTCACATCACCACCCATCGGGGTCGTTTCTGCGCACGCTTCTCAGGCTGCTCACATTTCTTCGGCCATACAAGTGGTCGGTTGCCGTCACGGCAATTGCCGCGCTTGCATTGATGGGCTGCACGATCACGTTGCCGTACATCACCAGGCGGGTGATTGACGACGTCCTGAACGGCCAGCAGCAGGATGCCCTGCTCCCCCTTGTTATCGGCGTGATCGTGATCGGTGTCATCCGGGCCATCTTCGCGCTCATGCGCCGCATCATGGCGGGACGCGTGAGCCTCTCGGTGGAGTTCGACCTTCGCGGCCTCGTGTTTGCGCATCTGCAGCGCCTCTCGTTCGGGTACTTCGACCGCATGCCGGTGGGCCAGTTGATGTCGCGGGCCACCAGCGACCTGCAGACCGTGCGCTTCTTCCTTGGCTACGGCCTCGTGTTTCTGTTCATGCACCTGTTCACGCTGGTCTTTGTCACCGTGGTACTGCTGTTTATCAACGTGCCGCTCACTGTTTTGGCGCTGCTCATGGGCCCCGCGCTGGCCCTGGTGGCCATCAGGTCGAGCCGCCGCACCCATCCGGTGCTCGTTGACGTTCAGCAGAAGGAGGCCGACGTCACCCAGACGGCCGAGGAGAGCATCGCCGGAATCAGGGTGGTGAAGGCATTCGGGCAGGAGGTGGCTCAGGCCGACCGGTTCTCGGTGCGGGCCGATGCCGAGTTCTCCCGCAGCATGGATGCCGCCCGCATGCAGAGCTTCTACCAGTCGCTGATGGGATTCCTGCCGGTTCTCGGCGTGGCGGTGGTCATCGCAGTGGGCGGCACAATGACCATCAACGGCGTGCTCACACTGGGTGAGTTCGTGCAGTTCTACCTGTACCTCGCGCTCCTCACATTCCCATTCCGCTCCATCGGAATGCTGATCGGCAACGCCCAGCGTGCATCGGCCAGCGGCCAGCGAGTGTTCGAGATCCTCGACACCGAGCCCGAGATCCAGGAGGCCGCCGCCGCCGTGCCCCTGCCCGCGAATGGAGGCGGCGCCGTGCACATCGAAGGAGTCACCTTCGGGTACGACCCCGATCGCCCCGTGCTGCATGGGGTGACCCTCGACATCCCGGCGGGCAGGGTGGTGGCCTTCATCGGTGCCACCGGTTCGGGCAAGAGCACCATCACCCAACTGATTCCCCGCTTCTACGACCCCCAGCACGGACGGGTGACGATCGATGGCGTGGATGTGCGCGACGCACCGCTCGACGACGTGCGCCGCGCCGTGGGCATGGTTGGACAGGAGCCGTTCCTGTTCTCCGACACTGTGCGGGCGAACATCGCATTCGGGCGCCCCGAGGCAACTGATGACGAGGTGGCCGAGGCGGCACGCCTCGCCCAGGCTGATCCATTCATCCGGGCACTGCCCGAGGGGTACGACACGGTGGTGGGCGAGCGCGGATTCACCCTGTCGGGAGGACAGCGCCAGCGCGTGGCCATCGCCCGGGCATTTCTCGTGGATCCCCGGGTGCTGGTGATGGATGAGGCCACCGCATCGGTGGATGCGTCAACCGAGCGCGAGATCTCGGAGGCGCTCAGATCGGTGATGCGCGGGCGCACCACAATCATCATCGCCCACCGCCTCTCCACCATCAGTCTGGCCGAGGAGATCGTGCTGGTTGACGGCGGTCGCATCGCGGCGCGCGGCACCCACGACGAACTGTATGCCAACAGTTCGCTGTACCGCGAGATTCACGATCAGGGCCTCGCCCGGCCCGATGAACTCGTATCGAGCGACGCCTGATGGGATCGCGCCCGGTGGGACACGGACACGCCGGCGGCATGCTGGGCCCTGTGCGCGACGAGGAGGACGAGCCGCGCGTCAGCCGGCGCCCCCGCCGCAACATGCGCCGCCTGCTGCCGTACTTCCGCCCGTACCGCCGACGCGTGATCTGGACGATCATCCTCATGCTCGTGGTGACTGCAGCCGGACTCGCTGGCCCGGCGCTTGCGCAGGTGGCCATTGACGATGGCATCTCCGAGGGCAGCGTCACCGCGCTTGTCGTGATCGTGAGCGTGTTCGTGGTTATCGGCCTCATGGGCTGGATTGCCGGGTACTGGCAGTCGTATCTGTCGTCATGGGTGGGTGAGCGCGTGCTGCTTGACCTGCGCCGGCAGCTCTTTCGCCACATGATGCGATTGGAGCTCGGCCACCATGAGCGCACACCAACCGGGCGCAGCGTGAGCCGACTTACATCCGATATTCAGGCCGTCAATCAGCTGGTAGTTGAGGGCGCCACATCGCTGGTGATCAACGGCCTGTCGCTTATCGGCGTCATCATCATCCTCACCCTGTACGACTGGAAGCTGGCCATCGCCGCCTTCCTTATCTTTCCCATCCTCGCCGTGGGCACGGGGTGGTTCCGCGTGAAGGCCACGGCCGCTTACCGGGTGACCCGCGAGCGTGTGGCCACCGTACTTACCGTGCTGCAGGAGACCCTCTCGGGCGTGCGCGTGGTGCAGGCGCATGGGCGTCAGGAGGAGGCCCGTCGTCGCTTCCGCGAGGCCAACGCCGACTACCGCAAGGCCAACATGACCACGGTGACGGTGTCGGGTATCTACTTCCCGGCCGTCGAACTGCTGGCAGCGCTCGGCACCGCACTCGTCCTCTGGTATGGCGGCAACCGGGTGCTGGACACCGACCTGAGCGTGGGTGTGATGGTGGCCTTTATCGGGTACCTCGCATCGTTCTTCGATCCGATCCAGCAGTTATCGCAGCTGTACAACACCTTTCAGTCGGCCATGGCCGCGCTCGAAAAGATCTTTGGAGTGCTGGAGACCGACCCGGGTATCTCAGACCGCCCGAACCCAGTTGACCTGCCCGACATCTCCGGGCACGTACGGCTGGATCACGTGTCATTTGGATATGGACGCGAATACGTGATCAGAGACGTGAGCCTAGACATCGCGCCGGGCAGCACCGTGGCGTTGGTGGGTGCGACCGGCGCGGGAAAGTCCACCCTCGCGAAACTCATCGCGCGCCTGTACGACCCCGACGAAGGCGTGGTGTCGGTTGACGGCATCGACCTGCGCGCTGTGCGGGAGGAGTCGCTCCGGTCGGAGATGGGCATCGTGCCTCAGGAGGGGCATCTGTTCAGCGGCACCATCGCCGACAACGTGCGATTCGCCCACCCTCAGGCCACTGACGACGACGTGCGCCGCGCACTCGACACGGTGGGGGCCCTTGAGTTCGTCGACTCACTGCCCGACGGTGTCGACACCGACGTGCAGGAGCGCGGCGCACGCCTCTCTGCCGGGCAACGACAACTCATCTGCTTCGCCCGCGCACTCGTGCCCGATCCCAGGCTGATCATCCTCGACGAGGCCACGTCATCAATTGACATCGGTACCGAGCGGCGGATTGAGGAGGCGCTCGACCGCCTTCTCGTGGGTCGCACCGCGGTGATCATCGCGCACCGCCTCTCCACCATCCGACGGGCCGACCGCATCGTCGTGGTGGATGACGGCCGGATTGCGGAGCAGGGGACCCACGACGAGCTGATGCGGGCCGGTGGCCTGTATGCCGGTCTCTACGCCGATTGGGAGCAGGCTTCCACGTGACCGCGCCTGTCGCGTAGGTTTCCAATTATGCCACCACGCAAGTCCCAGCGTCTGTCAGTCGGCGCGTATTTGATTGACGCCCTCAGGAAGCGTGGGGTCAACCATGTGTTTGGTGTCCCTGGCGACTTCATTCTCGGCCTTTACGAGATCGGCACCGAGCGCGGAATGAACATGGTCAACTCCACGCGTGAGGAGGCGGCCACATACGCCGCCGATGGGTATGCCCGCGAGAAGGGCCTCGGCGCGGTTGCAGTGACCTACGGCGTGGGCATGGTGGCCACGATGGCGGCGCTCGGCGGGGCCAATAATGAGATGGTGCCCGTGGTCGTTATCGGCGGAGCCCCGGGCATGGGGGAACGTGATGGCCGGCGCATCCATCACTCGGTAAGCGGCGACCTCGACGCTCCGCGACTCATGGCAGATCACCTCACCTCGCACTCGATACTTCTCGACAACGCCGACACCGCGTACGCAGAGATCGACTGGATCCTCGACCACTGCATGCACGAACTTCTCCCGATCTTTATCGAACTGCCGCGCGACTTGATCTCGGCGGTCCCCACGCAGGTCTATTCGCCGCCGCACACCACCCCCCGGACAATCAGCATCCCCGAGCACACCGACGCCTGCGCTGACGATCTGGTGGCAACCATCCGCGCTGCGCGCCGGCCCATCATCAACGTGGGCAACGAGGTGGTGAAGCGCCGCCTGGGTACCCGCGTGCTCGCGCTTGCCAAAAAGATGAATATCCCCGTGGTTGAAACCGTCATGGGGAAGGGCGGCGTGAATGAGGACGAAACGTCGCTCACGCTGGGCGTGTACAGCGGCGCGGGCACAATCCCCGCCCTGCGGACGTTCGTTGAATCGGCCGATTTCGTGATGCAACTGGGCGTAAATGTCAACGACATCACCACCGGCGGGTTCTCGAGCGAGATCAACGAGACGTGGTCGAGCAACGTCTATCGCGGACTCGCACGAGTGCACCACCGCACCTACACGGGCGTGTGGCTGCCCGACCTGCTCAGCGCGCTTGAGCGCCGCGCGTTGCCGAAGAAGCGCGTCCCAGCCAAGTTGCCGAATGGGTGGGTCCGCACGGTGAAGCTGACGGGGCGCCTGACCACCGACATGGTGGCCGTCGCGCTTAACGAGTTCATCATCCCGTCCGACATCGTCGCGTGCGACGTGGGCGTGGCAGCGCATCTGGCGATGGACGTGAAGATGCGGCGCGCGACCCAGCTCCACATCGCACGCCTGTACGTGGGAATGGGATTCGCCATGCCGGCCGGAATCGGCGCCGGACTCGCGCGGGGCAAGGGGCGCCCGATCATCCTGGTGGGCGATGGCTCCTTCCAGATGACCGGTTTCGACCTCTCCACCGGTATCCGTGAAGGGCTCAAGCCAATCGTCATCGTCATGGACAACCATGGCTACGGTGCCGAGCGCAGCATCAAGGACGGCCCCTTCAATGACGTCAGTGTGTGGAACTACGCGGCGGTGGCCGACGTCGTGGGAGGCAAGGGAATTCAGGTGGCAACCGGTGTGGAGCTGCGCGACGCGCTGAGCGCCGCACGACGGGACAACCGGAACTCCCACATCATCCAGGCCGATCTTGACCCCCTTGACGTGCCGCGTGCGCTGAAGGCTCTTGGGAAGGGACTTGCGGCCCTGATGAACGCGAAGTAATCGCGCGGGCCTGTGCTACTTTTCCGCGCGGCCGGGAGGCAATGGGGGATCGTCTAGTTGGTAGGACACTGGGTTCTGGTCCCAGGAGCGGGGGTTCGAGTCCTCCTCCCCCAGTGAGTCCTCTTCCGAGGTCCTCACGGTCAACATGATGTACCCAGTAGGCCTACGTGGCGCATTCGTCTAGGGGCCTAGGACGCTGCCCTCTCACGGCGGTAACACGGGTTCAAATCCCGTATGCGCTACTCAATCGATGCGGCCCACGTGGCCGCATCGGTCGTTTTGCAGGAGGTCCGGCGCAGCCGGTATGCCACGCTCCTCTCCGTGAGCGACGAAACCTCTGGCGCGTTCGGCGCTCGCAGGCTGCTCCGCGACCGCAACGTGACTCGCCTGCTGGGCTCTCAGCTTCTCAGTACGCTCACCTTTGGTGTGGTGGCCGCCGCCCTTGGCTGGCAGGCATTCCAGCGCACCGGCAGTCCACTCACGCTGGGGCTCATCGGCCTCGCGGAATTCATTCCCGCCCTGATCTTCGCCCTTCCGGCCGGTCAGATGGCCGACCGGCTTGACCGGCGCAAGGTCGCCGCAGTCGGCATGGCCATTGTGGTGCTCATGTCCATTGCCCTGGCACTCGACGCCGGTGCGGGCGACACCTCAGCGCTCCCCCTGTACTTCATGGCCGCGGGCCTCGGCGCCGGCCGGGCATTTGCGAGTGCTGCCTTCTCCCCCATGCTCGCCGCGGCGGTGGCGACACGGGACCTTCCCCGCACTATGGCTCTGTCGTCATCCACCTGGCAGGGAGCGCTCATTGTGGGGCCCTTTCTCGGGGGTGTGCTGCAGGCCACGGGCAATACGGTGCCGTACCTGTGCGCCGCAGTAATTGACGTGGTCGGCGTCATCCTGCTGCTCGGGGTGTCGCGCGAAGTGGGCACCGCACACCGCCAATCGGTGTCGGGGCCACCCACCATGCGCGATGCCACGGCGGGACTCAGGCTCATTTTCGCCACGCCCGCCCTGCTCGGGGCGATCAGCCTCGACCTGGTCGCGGTGCTGTTTGGCGGCGCCATGGCGCTACTCCCCGTTATCGCCACCACCATCCTGCACGTGGGCGCCGTGGGCTATGGCGTGCTGCGCGCAGCACCCGGCATCGGTGCGGTGGCGGTGGGCATTCTGCTGTCCGGGCGCCCCATCCGTGCCCACGTGGGGCCGATCCTGCTCATCTCAGTGGCCGGGTTCGGGGTATTCACGATTCTGCTTGGGGTGAGCGACTCGTTCTGGCTCACCTTTGGCGTGCTGCTCCTGCTTTCAGCCAGCGACATGGTGAGTGTGTTCATCCGCTCAACAATGGCGCCCCTTCTCACTCCCCCACACCTGCGCGGGCGCGTGGTTGCCGTGGAGCGCGTATTCGTGGGTGCATCCAACGAACTCGGAGCATTTGAGAGCGGCGTGCTGGCGCAGTTCATCGGCACCGTCGGGTCAATCGTGCTGGGCGGTGCGCTGTCCATCGCCGCCGCGGGGCTGTGGGCGCTGTTCTTCCCGGGGCTTCGCAAGATCAACCGTTTCGAAGAAATCACCCCGGCAATTGATCCGGACGCCGTTCGCGGTTAGGCAGCGATTGCCGCACGGATGAGGCCGGACGTCTTCACCGGCTGCTGCAGCAGGAAGAAGTGACCACCCAGGTCGACCGGCACGATGTCCATGCGGTCGCCATAGCGCGTCACCGCGGTGTCGGAGAGCAGGGGGGCAGAGGCGAATACCTTTACTGTGAGCGCGAGTGCATCGGCACGTGCGAGTGCGCCATCCATATCCCAGCGCATCAGTTGATCCATCATCCCGATGGCCACCTCGGCATCGGCGCGGCACATTGCACGCGCCACCTGGTCGATGAGGGCCGGATCACATCCCGGACCGGCGGCGCGCTCGCACATCGTTCGCATGGCGCCGGCGAAGTCTGCCCGGAAGGGATCGAGAAACGTATCGCCTGCCTGCGCTGATTGCCGCGGGTACATGTGCATGTATGTGAGACCGTCGAGTGAGATGACCCGGTGCCCGGTGCCCGCGACCACCGTCTCAAGGGCCACTGCCGCGCCCATGGAGTGCCCCACAATCACAGCCTCATGCATGCCCTCGCTGACGGCCACGGCACCAACCACGGTGGCCAGATCGTCAATGCTCCAGTGCCGGGAGGTTGCCGTCGAGTCGCCGTGCCACGGCAGGTCGAGCGCCAGCACCCGGTGGTCGCGGGCCAGGTCGGTGGCCACGTCGTCGAAGTCGGTGCGGCGACACGTCCATCCGTGGATGAGCACCACGTCTGGCCCTCTGCCGTGGACGTCGTACACGACCTCTGCGCCGGGCAGTGCGTGCACCAGGCCCAGGCGACCTGATGATTCCTTATCGCGGATGACGGAACCTCATCGTGGGGCGTTGGGACAGGGCAATGATATCGGCCCCATCCCGTTCAATCAGACCACGCACGGCGAGCGCTACGCCCCGCTCCGCTCGTCGAACCCCGGGCAGGGGATCGATTCGGCGATGTGGCCATGGCGGCAGTCGGGCCTGTTCGTATCACCAAAGAGCGTGCTCAACATCTCGGCCATGAGATACGCATATGAGGACAGCCCTGCAGCAGATGGCTGGGGCCGCTTGCCCACACGCATGCCCCACCGGTACGGTCGTGGCATGCGTGTGGGAATCCTCACCGGCGGCGGCGACTGCCCCGGACTCAATGCCGTCATCCGTGCTGTGGTGAAGGTGGGTGTCCGCCGGTTCGGGCACGAGCATGTGGGCATCCTCCACGGCTGGCGTGGCCTTCTTGAGCAGCAGACGGTCCCGCTGGGCGTCCGTGACGTGAGCGGCATCCTCGACCGCGGCGGCACCATCCTCAAGAGTTCGCGCACCAATCCGTGCCGTGACGCCGAGACGACGCAGGCGGCCCTCGACGGCTTTGCGGCGCTGGGCATCGATGCCCTCGTGGTGCTGGGCGGCGAGGACACACTCGGCGCGGCCAACCAACTGCATGCCGAGCACGGGCTGCCCATCGTGGGTGTACCGAAGACGATCGACAACGACCTGTCGGGGACTGACGTGACCTTCGGGTTCGACACGGCGGTGCAGATCGTGTGCAGCTCGATCGACCGCCTGCACACCACTGCCGAGTCGCATGACCGCGTGATGGTTGTTGAGGTGATGGGGCGCCACGTGGGATGGATCGCGCTTGAGAGCGGCATCGCAGGTGGCGCCGACTACATCCTGATCCCGGAACACCACCCGAATGTGCCCGCGGTGGTCGATGCCCTGCGGGCACGCCACTCCCGCGGACTCGACTCGTCCATCGTCGTGGTGAGCGAGGGAGTTGATCTGGGAGATGGCGGTGCCGAGGGCGAGCGCGACGAGTTCGGCCACGCACTTCTGGCACAACAGGGGGTCGGTGACCGTCTCGGGGCCATTATTCGCGAGGCCACCGGCTTCGACACCCGGGTGACCGTGCTGGGGCACGTTCAGCGTGGGGGTACCCCCACCGCGCGTGACCGCATCCTGGCCACGCGCTTTGGCACGCATGCCGCCGAGATGGTGGAGGAGGGCTTGTTCGGACGCATGGCATCGCTGCGCGGCGCCATCATCACCGACGTCCCGCTGGCCGATGCCGTGGGCACGTTGAAGACCGTCCCCGACGAGTACTACCGCCTGGCCCAGCCCTTCTTCGGCTAGCGGTCCTCTGCAGAAGTCCCGATGGCGACGGTGGGCACCGACGTTCTGGGCCGACCGCCTCCTAGTCGCCATAACGGCACCGGCGGCGGTTGCAGCGGGATGCAGACGGCGACACGCATCGACGCGACTCGGGGGTTGTCGGTACCGGCAACACCCCGTCGACGCGCCCCCTTGTCTCATGAGCGAAAGCCTGTGGCCCACTGGGCCACCGGTCCGGCATCGTCACGCCGACGACACAGGTGCCCGAAATCGGCGGTGCTAACGTGCCCGCCCCGTGAGCAAGAAACTGGTTATTTGCGAGAAGCCCTCCGTCGCCCGCGACGTGGCTGGCGCGCTCCCAGAGACGTTTACCCAGAAGGGCGACGCATACGAGAGTGGCCACTGGGTCATTTCATATGCAGTGGGACATCTGCTTGAGCAGGTGGATCCCGACGCCTACGACGCCCGGTACAAGAAGTGGACATACGAGGACCTGCCGATCATCCCCGAGGAGTTCCGCTACCAAGCCCGCGATGGCCGATCGGCCAAGCAACTCGCCTCGCTTCACCGACTCATGGCCCGGCCCGACGTGGGCATCATCGTCAATGCCTGCGACGCCGGACGTGAGGGCGAGCTCATCTTCAAGCTCATCCTTCAGAGCGCCCCACCCAAGGCGCAGGGAAAGATCGTGGAGCGGGCCTGGTTCTCGTCGATGACCAAGTCGGCCATCAAGGAAGCCTTCGAGTCGCTGCGCCCGGACTCGGAGATGCAGCCGCTCGAGGCCGCCGCCCGCGCACGCAGCGAAGCCGACTGGCTGGTGGGAATGAACGGGACCCGCGCGGCCACCACGCGTGCCGGATCGATCCGCCGTGTGCTGTCGCTCGGCCGCGTGCAGACGCCGACGCTGGCGATGATCGTGCACCGCGACATCGAAATCGGCGCGTTCGTGCCGCAGGAGTACTGGCAGGTGGATGTCACGTTCACCGGTGCCGACTCTCCCCTTCCGGGCATGTGGCACGACGTCGAAGGCACGCACCGCGACCTGCTGTTCACCGACAACGACGGCAAGACCCACAAGGACCGCATCGTTCCGGGAGCCGCTGCCGATGAGATCGCCACTCTCGCCGCTGGCGCGGAGGGCGTCGTCGCATCGGTGGAGACGCGGCCCCGCACCGAAGCACCGCACCTGCTGTACGACCTCACCGCCCTGCAGCGTGATGCCAACCAGCGGTTCGGCTTCAGCGCCACCCGCACCCTGGCCGCCGCACAGTCGTGTTACGACGAGCACAAGGTGCTCACGTATCCGCGTACGAGTTCGCGATACCTGAGCGGCGACATGGTGGGACAGCTCAAGTCGGTGGTATCGCGTGTGGGCTCGGCCGAGCGTCAGTACGCGGACGTCGCGCGATCGGTGCTGGCGCTCGACTCACTGCCACTCGGACGCGTGATCAACAACGCCAAGGTCACCGACCACCACGCCATCATCCCCGCCGACGCAGATCACGACCTCTCGCGACTGTCCAATGATGCGCGACGCATCTACGACATGGTGGCCCGGCGTTTTCTCGCGGTATTCCTGCCGCCCGCCAAGCTCGAGAGCACCACCATCGTCACCGATGTTGAGGGGCACACCTTCCGCAGCAGTGGCACCGTCATTGTTGACCCGGGCTGGTACGCCGTTGACGCCATGCGGCGCCACCGCGTGGAGAAGCAGGCCGAGCGCATGGCCAACGAAGATGGCGAGGAGGAGACCGACGACCACACCCTTCCGTCGGTGACCGTGGGGCAACGCCTCACCTGTGCCCGCGCCAAGGTGCTGGCCAAGTCCACCAAGCCGCCTGCGAGATACAACGAGGGAAGCCTTCTTAAGTCAATGGAGACCGCCGGCAAACTGGTGGACGACGACGAGGCCGCCGAGGCGATGAAGGATGCTGGCTTGGGCACCCCCGCCACCCGCGCCAACATCATCGAGAGCCTCATCGACCGCGAATACGTGGAGCGCGAGGGCAAGCAGCTTCGCGCCACCGACAAGGCCATTGGCCTCATCACCATGTTGGGCGATCACCTGCTTACCTCGCCAGAGCTCACGGGCCGGTGGGAGCAGAAGCTCAACGAGGTGCAGCGCGGCAGTGAGTCGCGTGACGCCTTCCACCAGGAGATCGTGGCGTTCACCAAGCAGGTGGTCGCCTGGTTTGCCGACAAGGGGCGTGAGGACCTGCGCGTGGAGCGAACCGTCATCGCTCCATGTCCCACGCCCGACTGCCCGGGCAACATCGTGGAGCAGCGCAAGAGTTACTCATGCGACAGCTATCAGGGCAAGGATGACCCGGGCTGCGGATACACCTTGTGGAAGCAGAGCGGCACTCGCACGCTCACCCTCGATGACGCCAAGGAGTACATCGCTCAGGGGATCCAGAGCAAGGATCTGGAGTCTGAGCGCAAGGTTATCGGCGGCTGCCCCACCGACGGCTGTGATGGCGAGATCATTGCCCGCGACCGCAGTTACGGCTGCACGTCGTGGAAGAGCAAGACCGAGACCGGCTGCGGCTTCGTCATCTGGAAGCGCGTACGCGGCAAGCAGGGGGAGGTGTCGGTGGAAGAGGCGCAGGGCATGGTGGCCCGGGGTGAGACCAACGCCACGCCTCCGCGCGAGCCGGTATCTGAGTGTCCGGTTCCCGGGTGCGGCGGCATGATCGTGGACCGTCCGAAGACCTTCGGATGCAATTCGTGGAAGAGCCCCCGTAATCGCGGCTGTGGATACGTCATCTGGAAGAAGGCCCGCGGGTCGGATCACGAGATGACCATGGACGAAGCCAAGGCCAAGGTCGAGGTTGACCGTGCCAACCCGGAGGCCGCGGGGCTCGACCCCGTGGTGGGCCGGGGCGCGGCGAAGGCACGTACCACCAGAGGCGCGGTTGATGCCGACGGATCCATCGCACGCCACCTCTTGGAGCGGGCCATCTGGACCGGGCTGGATGGCGGCGACAAGGTGACGCTCGAGATTCCTGCCGGATCGCAGGTGGGACTGCCCGATACGCCCGCAGGTGGTCTTGTGGCGGAGATTTCGCTTGATATCAAGCCCCTCAAACTCTGGTGCAAGGTGAGCGACGGCGCCGATGCTGCTCGCACGACGCTTGAGCAGCGTCTGGCCGAGCGCATCCGAAAAGCGCTCGCGCCGACGTCGGGGCCCAAGGCAAAGAAAAAGGCCAAAATCGCCGCCTGACACAGCTCGCGGGTCACTACCTTCCGTGGCTGGCATCATTCCTTCGTCGGGGCAGGTGGCCCCGCGTGACCCTGGAGGCGTACATGGACGCCAATGAAGCGATCCGCCTGAGGCGCAGCGTGCGCTCGTACACCGATCAGCCGGTGGACGAGAAGGACATCAGCGAGATCCTCCGCCTGGCTCTTCTTGCCCCCACGGGCGGCATGGCACAGGCATGGAGCTTCATCGTGGTGCGCGACGCAGAACTGCGCGCAGCGGTGGCCGAGATCGTTATTCGCGGCGGCGCCAAGTATTTTGAGACCGTCCGGCCCGCTGGCCCGGATGTGAGCGCCGATGAGCACGCCGAGTGGGCGCGTGGTTACGCCGAGCAGGTGCTCGGTAACTACCGTCACGTGCCCGTATGGATCGTGGGCCTGGTGGTACCACGCCACGCCTTCCCGGATGATCAGGCCGAATGGGAGCGCGTCGCCGACCTGGTGTCGGTGGGCTTTGCCATGGAGAACCTCATGGTGGCCGCACGTGCCCGGGGTCTGGGTACCGTGCCGACGGTCTTCCACTGGTACGCCGAGGACGACTTCCGCGCGCTCCTCGACATTCCCGCTGAGATGGAGATCCCCCTGATCACCCCGCTCGGCTATCCCACCGAATTCCCGGTGGGGCTCCCGCCCGCAATGGCGGCCAAGCGCCGCCCTTGGCGGACGCTGGTGCATGATGACCACTGGGGGAACCCCCGCGCCTGACCGGGCGACCCACACGACAACACCTAATGTGGTGCACGCACCCGACATCTCGGAGCTTGGTGCATCGTGCAACTGGGCGGACGACAACGCACTCGGGGTCCGAACACCGGATTCTTGACCTCGAATCCACGAAAGGAAAACCTATGAACACAATGATGAAACGGCGCCTCGGTGCGTCGCTGGTGGCAATCGCCCTCACGGCCGGAGGCCTTGGTGTTGCCGGCTGCGGTGGCGACTCGTCGTCGGCGAGCAGCAGTGTCACAAGCGCTTCGACGACCGATAACGGCGTCGCCTCGCTCACGGCCAGCGAGATCCTCACCAAGTCGATGGCCGCAGCCAAGGCGGCCACGTCGGTGACCGTCAGTGGCTCCGTGCCAGATGGGTCCGACACCATCAGCATCGATCTCGCGCTCGGTGATGGCGTGGCAAGCGGCACCATCGGACTCAATGGCGTGACGGTCAAGATCCTCAGGGTCGACGGCAAGTTCTACCTCAACGCCCCCAAGGCGCTGTTTGATCAGATCGCTGACGGTGGTGCCGCGGTGGGCACCCTGCTCGCCAACAAGTGGTTCGTCGTTCCCACCACCGGGACGGGCGCGGACAGCTTCAAGGACTTCGGCGAGATCGCCGATATGGACAGCCTCTTCGATGGGCTGCTCGACAACGCCTCTCCCAAGGTGAAGGGCACTGGTGACGTCAATGGCCAGCCGGTGGTGTTGCTGACCGAGTCGAATGACGACGGCACGCTGGCAGTGGCCACGACCGGCGAGCCATACCCACTGCAGGTCAAGAAGACGACCGGCGGGACCGGCGTCGTCACGTTCAGCAAGTGGAATGAGCCCGTCACGGTGACGGCACCGGCAGACGCGCTCGACTTCGGTGCCATCGCCGGTGGCGACTCGTCGTCCGCGGGGAGTACTACCAGCAGCAACTGATGCACGGGGCTTCATGAATGCGGCACGATCATGTGGATATCTGTTCGTATGATCGTGACCGCACTCATCCCGCTCTTCCCACTCCGCATCCGGCTTTCTTCCGGCGCGGATGCTGTGGGGCCCATCGCCTTCGGCCCCGAGCCAGGGGCGCCGCAGGTGATCGGACCGTGCACGCCATCGGCATGGGGCCAGGGCGTGCGACCCGGTCTTCGTGTGGGAGAGGCCCTTGCGCGGTGCCCCGGGCTCAACCTGTTGATGCCCGATCCCCGTGATCACAACGCACGGCTATCCCACCGAATTCCCGGTGGGCCCCGCAATGGCGGCCAAGCGCCGGCCATGGCGAACGCTGGTGCATGGCGACCGCTGAGGCAACCCCCGCCCACCCCGACGCCCGACAGGAACCCAGGTGGACAATGTGGTGAAACGTCGCATCGACGGCACGCGTGCGCTGACCACCGGCGGCGAGCCGTACCCGCGACAGGTGACGGGCGGCGACAGCGACTTCAGTGGCACCGTCAACTTCATCAACTGGAATGGCCCGGTAAGCGCCGTGGCACCCGCTGATACCATTGACGTTGAAGCACCGTTTATGCCGTGGGTGGAAGGACGGTCACCGCCACAACCTGAATCATCACACCTGCATGCGGGGTCAGGTGCGGGGCCTGTTGAAGGCCACGGGCCCATCTCAATCCCCCATACTTTTCCATGAAGGATGAAGGAGCTCGAATGGAACGCACCATGAAGCGCAGGGCTGCAGCAGCTGCTGCAGCCGTCACCCTCCTCGCCGGCGGCGGGGTGCTGGCTGGCTGCGGCTCGAGCACGACGGACACCGCCGCATCCACTGCGGCAGCCGACGCCGCAGCGGAGCCCCCGAACGGCGTCGGGACGCTCCCGGCCACGGAGATCCTCGCGAAGAGCCAGGCCGCGGCGAAGGCCGCGACGTCGGTCACCGTGAAGGGCACGATGACCGAGGGGGCAGAGGAGACCTCGCTCGACCTGGTGCTGGGAACGAACGCCAGCAGGGGCACCATCACCACCGAGGGCGTTGAACTCAGCACCATATTCGTGGATGGCAAGGTCTACTTCAAGGCGTCCGGCGGTGGCTGGGCCACGCTGCTGGGCAACACAGGCGCCGAGGGCAAGGCCGCAGGCGAGGAGATCGCCGGCCTCGTCGGCGACAGGTGGTTGTTGCTGCCGGCAGAACCGGGTTCGCTCGACGATACCGGTGGCGTGCTCGGGGTGACGCTGACGACCTTGAATGCGCTTTTCCAGAAGGACTCCTTGGTCGAGGGCCTCCTCTCGCTCGAAGGCGGGGCGACCGTCAAGAGCACCGGCGATGTGAACGGCACCCCGGTGGTGTTCCTCGAGGACACCAAGGGCGAGAGCACGTTGGCCATCCAGACCGTGGGCGAGCCCTACCCCGTGCAGGTCAAGAGTGGCGCCGCGGAGGGGTCGGGCGAGATCAGCTTCACCAACTGGAATGCACCGGTGAACGTGACCGCTCCCACCGACGTGGTGAATATCAGCACGCTCGCGACGGCGGGTGCCGCCAAACCGTAAGGCCGCTTCATGATGTGACTTGCAATGACGCGCAGACAATTGCCGTAAGTGTTGCCGATGAATTGATCTTCAATCTTTGCTCCTGTCGTCTGCCGCAAGGCACGCGGCGGTTCCAGCCGGGGTAATCCTGCAAACATCGGCGTCATTTCCGGTGTCGCTGATTCCAACAATTCCATTGCGCTCGATGAGTCCGGCTGGGCTCATGAAGGAGGTCGGCCCCCTCGGGCTGATCAGGCGCCCCACTTGATGTGCGTCGTCACGTTATGCGAACATGTGTTCGTATGATTGTGACCGCACTCATCCCGCTCTTCCCACTCCGCATCGCGCTGCTTGAGGCGCGGATGCCATGGGATGACCCAATCGCACTCGGCCCCGAGCCAGGGGCGCCGCAGGTGATCGGACCGTGCACGCCATCGGCATGGGGCCAGGGCGTGCGACCCGGTTTTCGTGTGGGAGAGGCCCTTGCGCGGTGCCCCGGGCTCGATCTGGTGATGCCCGATCCCGATGCCGCGCGATCGGCAGCAGAGCGCGTGACGCTGCGCCTGGAGGATCTTGGCGCTGCCGTGGCGCCGGGGGATGACGGCGAGTCGTGGTCATTCGCTGCCACCGGGCTCATCCGTATGCACGGCGGCATGGCCGTGCTCATGCGACGCGCCCGTGCTGCGTTGCCAGTGGGTGCCGGCGGTCGCATAGGTGCCGCGCCCACCCCATTTGCATCACGCGAGGCCGCGCGAGCAGGGGTGGTCATTCATCAGGATGAAGTGGCTGACTTCCTCGCCCCCCTTCCCGCCGGGCGCCTGCCCTTGCCGCAGAAGAGCAGGTCCGCCCTCGAAGCGCTCGGCATCCGCAGCATGGGACAGGTTGCGCATCTGCCGCGGGCATCGGTTCTCGACCGGCTCGGACCCACCGGAGTGGCCGCGTGGGAGATGACCCGTGGCGAGGATGATCCACGCATCAGCCCCCGCGTGCCCCCTCAGCCGGTTGGTGAGGAGGTGTCGTTTCCCGAGTCCATCGGGGCACTGCCGGCGCTTGAGGCGGCGCTGCGAATTCTCATCGCACGCATCACTGAGCACGCCAGAACGCAGGGAGGGTCCGTGCGATCAATCGTCATCCGCGCACGCCTGGAAGATGGCGGCTCATGGACCCACGCCGTGGCCCTCAGGGAGGCCACCTGCGACCCCAGGCGCATCGGTATCGCCGCGCTCCCCCACCTCGCGCGCATTACCGCACCGGTCACCTCACTGGCCATTGAGGCCGACGCCGGAGGACCACCCGATGCAGGGCAACTCGCCCTGGTGAGCACACCCGACGAAGAGCGCATGCGACGTGCCGGTACGGCACTCGCGCAGGTACGCGCCGCAGGCGGTGCCGCACCGGTACTCAGGCTGGTTGAGATCGAACCGTGGAGCAGGCTCCCGGAGCGCACGTGGGCACTCGGTCCCTACGAGGCCTAGCGGCGGCCGGGCCGGTTGAGGTGTTCACCTCGCCGGACGGCACGCCCCACGCGCTGATGCGCGACGGCCGCAGGCGGCTGGTGGTCGCCGTGCGCGATTCATGGCGCGTGCAGGACCGCTGGTGGACCGACGACCCGGTAGATCGCTCGTATTTCGATGTAATCGTCGAGCCGGGGCGCCACGCCCTCATCTTCCGTGAGAGCAGCGGCGGCTGGTTCGTTCATGCCTAGTCCCCCATATGTCGAACTTCATGCCCACACGGCCTTCAGCTTCCTCGACGGCGCATCACTGCCGGATGAGATGGCGGAGGCCGCGGCATCGCTGGGCCACAGCACCATGGCCATTACCGATCACGACACCCTGTCGGGGTCGATGGAGTTCGCCCATGCGGCCACCGCCGCGGGACTCCGCCCCATCACGGGTGCCGAGTTGTCGATCTGTGCCCTTCCCGCCATTGGGATCGGTCATGCACCCCACGTGCTCCACCTCACCCTGCTGGTCGAGACCGCCACGGGGTACGCCAACCTGTGCCGCCTCATCACGCGTTCGCACGCGAACACGAGGTCCGGGCCCGACCGGCGGGCGATTGACCCTGTACTGCCCATTGACGCGCTCCAGGCACATGCAGATGGGCTCGTGTGCCTGTCGGGTTGTGCCCGGCATGGGCTCGTACCCCACCTCCTCGCGGCCGGGCGTCATGCGGACGCCGAACACGCACTGCGATGGCTCATGTCCACCTTCGGCCCAGGCAATGCGTGGGTGGAAATCCAGCGTGCGGCTACACGGGGGGACAGAACCCTTGCACGGGCGCTCGAGACGCTGGCAGACCACGTGGGCGCACCCGTGGTGGCCACAGGCGACGTGCATGCCCACCATCCCAGTCGCGCATTCCTGCAGGACACCCTGGTGGCCGTGCGCCATCGCCTCACCCTCGATGCATCGGAGGCGATGCGCCGTGGCAACCGGCAGTCGGTACTGCGCGCGCCCCACGACATGGCACTGCGACTGGCCGACCACCCCGAGGCAGTGCGTAACTCGGTGGTGCTGGCCGAACGCCTGGAGTTTGACCTCACTCGCGATCTGGGGTACCGGTTCCCCGACTTCGTGGCCGGCCACCCCGGGGAGACCGCCGACGTGGCACTGGCGCGTATCTGCGGCCATGCACTGCGGGATCGCTACCCCGATGGGCCCGGGCGGGCTGAGGCCCTCAAGCGGCTGGATGAGGAACTTGGGCTCATCCGCCACCACGGACTCTCCGGATTCTTCCTGCTGCACCGCGACATCCTGGAGATCGCACGGGAGGTTGCGCTCGAGGTGCGGCCTGCAGGTTCCGCGCGTCGCATGCTGCCGCCCGGCCGCGGGCGCGGATCGTCCGTGGGGTCGATCGTGTGTTACCTCACAGGCCTCTCGCACATCGATCCGATCGAAAGCGGGCTCTTCCTCGGCAGGTTTCTCAACAAGGACCTGCGTTCGGTGCCAGACATCGACCTCGACTTTCCCCGCGACGTCCGTGCGTGTCTCATCGAGGAGATCATCCGCCGCTATGGCCACGAGCATGCCGCGCTTGTGGCGGCATTCCCCACGTTCCGTGCCCGCATGGCCATTCGCGAACTGGGGGCGGCACTCGCGCTGCCCCCCGCCGACATCGAGCGCCTCGCGCGATTGTCGGATGGCTGGTCGTCAGCCGAAGCGGTGGAAGACGAGATCCGTCGCATGCCCGGTGGCGCGGACCGCCTGCAGTCACGTCGCTGGCGTGCGCTGGCGTCGCTGGCCCGGGAGGCAGCGGGAATTCCGCGGCACCTCGCCCAGCATTCGGGGGGAATGATCGTGAGCGCCACCCCCCTCATTGATCTGGTGCCGGTGGTGCCTGCGGCATTCGCCGGCAGGCAGATCTGCCAGTGGGACAAGGACTCCTGTGCCGATGCCGGGTTCGTGAAGATCGACCTGCTCGGCCTCGGGATGTTGAGCGCGGTGGAGGAGTGCCTTGACCTCATCGCCACCGCGCATGGTCGGGCACCCGACCTCTCGCGCATCGGCTTTGACGATCCGGGTGTGTACGCCGAAATCCAGGACGCCGACACCATGGGTGTATTCCAGATCGAGAGCCGTGCCCAGATGCAGAGCCTGCTGCAGACCCGGCCGGCAAACCTCGATGACCTCACCGTGCAGGTGGCGCTCATCCGCCCGGGCCCTGTGAGTGGTGGCGCCGTGCACCCCTATGTGGCCCACCGCCGGGCCCTTCGACGCGATCCCCACTTCGTTCCGCCATACGACCACCCGCTGCTTGAGCCGGCGCTTCGTGAAACCCTCGGAGTCGTCGTATTTCAGGAACAGGTACTCGAAGTCTCCATGGCCCTCGCGGGATTCACTCCGGGAGAGGCCGAGGATCTGCGCCGGGCGATGAGCCGTAAACGCAGTCGCACGGCGATGATGCGCATGTGGGAGCGCTTCCAGCAGGGGGCACGCGATCGTGGTGTTCCCGACCACACCATCCAGACGGTGTTCACCAAGCTGGTGGGCTTCTCCAACTTCGGATTCCCCAAGGCCCACTCGGCCGCGTTCGCCGTGCTGGCGTACCAGAGCGCGTGGCTGCGGCGGCACCACCCCGCCGAGTTCCTGGCCGCGCTCATCAACGCCCAGCCCATGGGGTTCTATCCGCCCGCCAGTCTGGTGCGCGACGCCGGCCGGCGTGGCGTGCGCACGCTGCGTACCTGCATCCGCCGCTCGCAGGTGGGGTGCACGGTGGAAGACGGGTCGGTGCGACTTGGCCTGGGCATGGTGCGCACCCTTGGCGAGATACCCGCCCACCGTGTGGTTGCCGAACGTGAGGCCCGCGGCCATTTCACCGGCCTGGCCGACATGATTGCCCGCACCGGCCTGCGCCCGGAGCAGATGGCGATGATGGCGCGCGCCGGGACACTCGATGCCTTCGAGGTACCCGAGCGGGAGATGCTGTGGCAGGTGGCCACCCTCGCCCGGCCCCGGCGTATCGCAGGTGCAGAACAACTGCCCCTGCCGCTCGATCCGGCTGCCGCACCGCCGCTCCCCGCCCCCGACCGCATCGACCGTGTCATCGCCGAGTACGAGACCACGGGTGTCTCCACCGGCTGGCACCTGATGACCCTCATCCGCCCGGCGCTGCCGAAGGGCACCATCACCGCAGAGGCGCTCAAGAACACCCGCCACGGCACCGACGTGATCGTGGCGGGCATGGTGGTGGCCCGACAGCGCCCCGCCACCGCCAAGGGCATCGTGTTCCTGCTCATCGAGGACGAAACGGGACCCATCAACGTGATCGTGCGACCCGACCTCTACGAGGCCGAGCGCTCACTGCTCCGGGCAGATCCGCTGCTGGTGGTGACAGGGCGGCTTGAACGCCGTGAGCGCGTGGTAAATGTGCTGGCCAGCGGTGTGACTGCGGCCCGCCTGCCATCCCGTGAGCCGGTGCCGCTTGAGCACGGCGCAGATGCCCGGGTGCGCGCTGGTGTGCCCGGGTCACAGGACTTCGCCCGGGGGCGACGCTAGAGCGCCTCAACCACCATTGCCACGCCCATGCCGCCACCCACACACAGCGCCGCGCAGCCCAGGCTGGCCTCACGGTGGTGCATCTCGTGTAGCAGCGTCACCAGAATGCGCGCGCCTGACGCACCCACGGGGTGCCCCAGCGCAATGGCGCCGCCATTGACGTTCAGCACCTCACGGCCGATTCCAAGTTCGCGCTGCACGGCCACTGCCTGGGCGGCAAAGGCCTCGTTCACCTCAAACAGTTCGATGGCCCGGATGTCGTCCACACCGGCGCGGTCCAGTGCGGTGCGAATGGCCTGCACGGGGCCCATGCCCATGATCTCGGGCGCCACCCCATTCCAGGCGTAGCCGAGAATGCGGGCCATTGGCTGCACGCCGAGCTCGGTCGCGCGGGCCTCCGACAACACGAGCATCGATGCGGCGCCATCATTGATTCCAGATGAGTTCCCCGCGCTCACCGTTCCATCGGCCCTGAATGCAGGTCTCAGTGCGGCGAGGGTCTCCATGGTGGTGTCGGGACGCGGGTGTTCATCGGTATCCACCAGCACCGGGTCGCCGCGTCGCTGGGGCACGGGAACGGGAACGATCTCATCGGCAAAGTGCTTGCGCTCGAGCGCAAGCCCCGCGAGCCGCTGGCTTTCGGCAGCGAAGGCGTCCTGATCCTCACGGGTCACACCGAAGCGTTCCGCCACGACCTCGGCGGTGCCTCCCATGTGCTGGTCGGTGAGCGCGCACCACAGGCCATCGGCGATGAGCGTGTCGCGAAGCGCCACGTCACCCATGCGGTGCCCCTGCCGAATGCCATCGGCAACGTGAGGGGCGCGGCTCATGTTCTCCATGCCCCCGGCCATCACCACGCCGGCATCTCCTGCGCGGACCGCCTGCGCGGCCATACCCACCGCGCGCAAGCCGGATCCGCACAGCATGTTGATGGTGGTCGCCGGGACGGAATCGGGTATCCCTGCGGCGACTGCGGCCTGTCGTGCAGGGCCCTGCCCGAGGCCGGCCTGCAGGATGCACCCCAGCAGAACGTCATCCACCTGGTCGGCTGGCACCCCTGCGCGGACGATGCTCTCGCGCATCGCGATGGCGCCAAGTTCGGTTGCGGGAACAGATGACAGCGCACCCATAAAGGCGCCGATGGGCGTCCGTACCGCGCCGGCAATGACGGGGATGGTCACGGGGTCAGGCGGTGAAGGACTTGCCGCAGCCGCACGACCCGGTGGAGTTCGGGTTGTTTATGCGGAAACCCGCGCCCTGGAACCCCTCCTCGTAGTCGAACTCGGCTCCGAGCAGGTACGGCACGCTCAGGCGGTCGACAATCACGTTCACACCGTGCTGCTCCACCACCTCGTCGCCATCCGCCGCGTGGTCGAACGTCATCGAGTATTCGAAGCCCGAGCAGCCACCCGGAAGAACCTTCACGCGCAGCCCGGAGCCGGGATCCGCCTCGGTCGCGAGAATCTCGCGGAGCTTGTCACCGGCAACGGGCGTGAGGGTGATCATCCAGTATCCTCCCAAATGGCCAAACCGCGCGTTCATGCGCATACGGCAGTGTGCCACGGCATGCGGATGGGTTCCACTCAACCGGCTCCGATCACACTCCAGTCGGCGGTGATTGAGTGACCGGCGCGGTCCCGGACCCGTGCGTGCAGCGCCAGAGTGCCCCTGGGGAGGGCAGATGCGCGGATCTGGAGGGTGTACGGAGTGATGCGCGCGCGGCGGGTCATATCCACGCCGTTCACGGTGATCGTGGTACGTGCGGGGTCGATTCCGGTGCCGCCCGTCTCGTCGGAGTACCGGATGGACAGCACTCCACGCACTACGTCGCGGTCTGCTGGCGTGCGGGCCACGATGCGGGGAGCACGGCCCGGAACCCGCCGGCCGCGGGGGGACGTCGGGAGCGTACGGCCGCCCCATGCAAGGGCCGCCAGCGAGGTGGCGAACAGCGATGTGGGCTGTCCTGATGCCACCCGTACGCCCCCATCAGCACGTTGCAGCCCCTCCAGCGCTGCAAGTGGGCTCCCTCCTGACGCCCACCCGCCGCGGTCCGGTCGCTCACCGAGCGCTCTGATGGCCAGCACGGCCCAGGCGGTGGGCACGGCTGCGCGGGCGAATGTGCCACCAGAATCCCGAAGCGAGAGCAACCGTGCACGGGCAGCTACGAGTACCGGGTCGCGCACCCCCATGCGGGCCGCCCGCACCGCCTGCATCACAGTCGCGGTGGTCACGACGTCGGATTGCGACGCACCGGTTGCTGACCAGCCGCCGTCAGGCAACTGCAGCGATTCGAGTATTGCCACCGCGCCGGTCACCCGGGGGTCATCTGGCGGCACGGCAGCAGCAATAAGGGCCATCACACCCCACGCCGTCACCGCGGTGCCCCCAGGAAATGAACCATCCGCCGACCGCTGGGCCGAAACCCGGTCGGCCATGGCCGGATCAAGCATGCCCGCGGCCCTCTGGGCCATCGACAGCCGGAGCACATCACCGATGGCGTCACCGGGAAGCGCCGCCACGGCGTCCGAAAGCCCCAGACCAGCACCGTGCCAGGCCGAGGGATCCTCATCGGCACCCGCCACGGCCATTGCCGCCCACGCGGTATCCGCTGCCTGGCCCGCACCCGCTGGCCCGATGGCGCCTGTCAGGGAGTCCTGCCGGGCCGAAAGGTGATCGAGCGCCTTATCGAGCGGGGAGCCCGTTGCGAGGGGGGGAGCGGCCACAATGGTGGCGAGCACGATGATGGCAAGAGCGCGGCGCATGTCCGCAACCTTGCCCGACCGCGCCGGACGCGGTACTTCGCAGTGTCGCCGGATGACCTCGCCGCACGGCTGGGGCACGACCGCATCACGATCGTTCAGGTGGCGTCTGCCCCACGCCCGTCAAGCAGTTCTCCAAAGCGCATGGCACTACGCAATGCGAAGTCCCCATGGTTGTTGTTGAACACAACGGCCACTTCGCTCGCCGCGCCGGCCATGTCGATGACCGGATCGACCCACTCCCCCAACTCCTCATCGGAGTACTGCCAGTTGAAGCGCTCGGCCACGGTACGGCTGCCCTGCCACGTCGCTGTGTTGCGCCCGTGCAATCGGAGGTACGCGAGGCCGGGTGAGGTGACCTCCACGATGGGCGGCATCGCACTCGCCACGTCCACGCGAGGGGCGTCAACGCACACCCATGCGGCATCGCGCTCCCCAAGCATCTCCACCGCCGCCTCGCGCTCGCCCGGTGCCGTCCACGAGGCGTTGCTGAACTCCACGGCGGTACGAAGGGGTGACAGGCGCTGGATGATGCGCCCGATCTCTGCACGCTGCTCGGGACCCGATGTCACATGCGAAGGCAGCTGCAACAGCACCGACCCCATCTTGGACCGGAGCGGTGAGATCACTTCGACGAATGCATCAATCACCGCATCCCTCAGCTCGCGCGACGGCTTGCGGATGCGACCCCGGCCGTCGGCCTCGTATGCGAGCTCGCGCAGCGGCTCGGGCAGCCGCGCCGGATCGGCGGCGTGCCCGCTGATCACCTGGTTCGCCTTCACATGAAACCGGAAGTCATCAGGCGTGCGCTCGGCCCACCCGTCCACGGTCGATCGGCGCGGTATGGCATAGAAGGTTGCATTCACCTCAACCATGGGAAATTGCGACGCGTAGTACCGCAGCCGCCCCTCGGCGTCGTTCTTCACGTTGTCCGGGTACCAGCCCGCCTTGATGAACTCGGGGTCTGTCCACGATGCGGTGCCGATGCGGATTCCATCTGCCGTGCTCACCCCGGATGCTTGCGCAGCTCATCCTCAAGCAGTGCGGCGTCCTCAGGTGAGATCTGGGGTGCCGGGGCGTCTCCCGCTCGCCTGCGGGCCCAGGCCCGCGTAACGAAGGGGATCGCGCCGAGCCCCACGACCACGAGCAGGATCGGCACGATCCACGCCACCAGGTCAAAACCCGACTTCGGCGGAGTGGCGAGCACCTCACGACCGAACTCGGCCACGAGCGCATCGAGGATTTGATCTTCCGATTGCCCCTTTGCCACCCGGACGGCGATGAACTCCTTGATGTCCAGTGCGGCCGGAGAGTTGGAAATATCAAGGGGCGTATTGCACGTGGGGCATCGTGTCTCGCGATAGATCTCCTGCGAGGTGACTCCGAGCGCAGGGGTCACCGCTGCGGCCAGGGCGAAGATCGTCAGCACCACCGCAAGCGAGCGACGAATCACTTCTCAGCCAGAACCTGGTCGAGGGGCACTGTGAGCTGCCGAAGCTCGGTGACCTGCCCGGTGATGTGGAGGGCAATACGGCCCCGCTTGTCGATGATGTACGTCTCGGGCACACCGGTGGCCTCCAGATCGCGCTTGCTGGCATCGCTGCCGTCACGCAGCGAGGGGTAGGTGATGCTGTTTTCGCGAAGGAATGCCAGCGCATTCCCGCTGAGGTCCTGAAGGTCGAGACCGAGCACCAGCGCACCCTTACCCCTGTAACGCTCCCACGCGGTCTCGAAGATGGGTGCCTCATCGCGACAGGGGCCGCACCACGACGCCCAGAGGTTGAGCACCACGGGGGTGCCCTTGAGCGATGACAGGGACACCCGTTGCCCGGCCGGCGGGAGCCCCGGGCCGCTCACGAGCACCGGGAGCGTGATGTCGGGCGCGGGCGGGCGTTGCCCCGAGACCAGCGCATCGTCAATCGCCGTTGAGCCCCCGCTCGCGGCGAGGCCCACCACGAGG
>SXGT01874656.1_pt1 | contig 27751 bp, 18 predicted proteins | sample 3176221 | NCBI WGS metagenome assembly SXGT01 (sample SAMN11356862, study PRJNA531348) | freshwater metagenome | isolation source: freshwater sample F1-120 | place: China: Fuxian Lake, Yuxi | collected 2017-12-25
GCCGCGGAGCTTGAGCTCACCGGCCGGGCTACACAGCACCTGCAATTCGGGCTCGCTCTGCCACGCGAGGAACTCCGGCAATCCGTTCCGGCCTTCGCGCACCGTCTCGCTCGGAAGGATCGGCTCGATGCTCTCGAGCCTCCCCAGGGTCTCGCGGGCCCAGCGCTGCCAGGCGTGCGGCGGCGGCAACGCGAGCTCCTTGCCCCACAGCGTCGAGGCCCGCAACGTCACGTCGACTCGAAGCCAGGGATGCGCGGTGCGCGCCCGCCGGGTCTCGCGGCCGAGCAGCTCGTCGAGCATGCCCTCCTCCGTCGTCGCGGTCCTCGCGGTCTGCAGCGCATCCCACCGGTACTCCAGCGCCGCCGTTACATGGAAAGGCGCCCCGTGCTGCCCGCCGAACGGCTCGACGAACGACTTCACCGAGCGCTCCATGGAGCGCAGCCCGACCGACTCCTCGATCGGATCCATGCCGATGATCGGGAGCATCGACTCGCGCAACGCCTGCACCCAGGCCTGGTTGAACTCTTCGTATCTCATCTCGACCTCGCTCGCGCCGTTCGCCGGCGTGTCTGTGCTCGACGGGCCGTCGGCGTCGCGACCGTTGGGCCCGGACTCGTGCGTACCGGCAAGCTGGTATGGACCTGCCCGGCCGCCCGCGCCGCGCTGTACTGCTCCTTGAACATCCGCCGCGCGCCACCGCCGAAGCTGATGTGCATCGGGTAGCTCTGGATCAGCCCGTCGGTGATGATCACGTCCCGGAACGGGATGAGCACCGCCTGGACGAACATGGGCACCTCCGGAAGCATCGCCATGAGCGGCGTGTAGATCCCGCGCACCCCGTAGACCGCCTCGCTCATGAAGATCGAGTGCTTCTGCAGGTGGTTGAGGATGACGAACCGACCGCGCACGCGATCCTTCCAGGACGCGACCAGCTCGCGCTCTGCGCCGTCGAGATCGGACGCCCCCTCGGCGAGGAACTGCTCGCGCAGCGGGTCCTCGTCCCACACGACGTCCCTGATCTTCGTGGCGAGCTCCGGCGCGATCGGACGGCCCGGTGTGGGACGCGGAAACGCCGGGACGATCCTGCGCCGGTCGTTCACCCAGGTGAGCAGCGCTCCCCACGCGCGGTAGAACAGCGCGGCGTCCTCGTCGGACAGGATCATGCGGCTCTATCGCAAGATTCCCAGCGCCGGGCAAGCGCTGCCCCACGCCCCTGGTCGAAGTGACGCAGCCTTCAGCACGCCACCTTCGACAATCGAGTAGGTTGAGGATCCGAGCCAGGGGCTCGGACCTGGAGACACACGCGTGGCCCGACTCACCGGATTCCCAGACGAACACTACGCGGCCCTCGACCGGATCCGGGCGACCACGCTGGTGCAGTTCGACAGCCTCTTCACGCCCGAGGCGCGAATCTGGACGCTCCAGAACGTGGAGCGGTTCTCTAGCCTGTTCGTCGAGAACTTCGATGAGGGAGAGGGCGTGTTCCTCTCGAAGTTTCGGAAGCAGCTCGAAGGCGGAGGGGACGACGTCTTTCAGTTCGGCGCGGAACTGCTGTACGTGCAGCAGTTCTTTACGAGCCTCACGGGCGCGGAGAAAAAGATCGAGAACGTGCGCGAGGTGCTGTCGTGGTGCGATCGCACCGTCGACGTCCCGGAGTGGGCGATCACCGGGCTCAAGCGTGGCACTGCCGGGGACCAGAGCTTCAACCAGTATCGCGCGCACCATCTCGCCTGGCTCGTCGAGTTCTTGATCCGCTGGCACCAGACCGAGGAGGCCAGCCGTCGCCAGATGCTGGACGATCCGTGGGCATTCCGGGACTTCTTGATGACGCGAGAGTCCAAGCACGGCGCACATCAGCCCATGCGCGAGGCGTGGCTCTACCTGATCTTCCCGAACACCTTCGAGAGCATCTCGTCACGCAAGGACAAGAAGGCGATCCGGGAAGCCTTCGCGCCGTTGCTGCCGAATGAACCGACGGCCAACATCGACATGGACCTCCTGGCGATCCGCAAGGCGCTCACCGCCGAAGCGGGCGAAGGCTTTCACTTCTACCGGTCGCCGGTCATCGAGCGATGGCAAGCGAAGAAGAAGGACAAGGCAGCGGCGACGTCACCGAAGGTGACTCCATCCGGGGTGCAGGTTTCGAAGGCAGCTGAAGCGCCGAAGCCTGCCCTGTCGCTGTCCGACATCGCGAGCGAGTTGTTCCTGGAGCCAACCGACATCCTCGACGACTGGGCCGAGTTGCTGCTTGAAGGCCGGCAGGTGATCGCGCAGGGTCCTCCCGGCACGGGCAAGACGTTCATCGCACGCAAACTTGCCGCCGCCGTTGCCGGCAGCAAGGACCGCGTCGAGTTGGTCCAGTTCCATCCCTCGTACGCCTACGAGGACTTCGTCGAGGGATATCGCCCTGTCGCTGCCGGCGCGTTCGCTTTGCACGACGGACCGATCAAACGGCTCGCGGCGCGGGCCAAGGCAGCGCCGAACGACCACTTCGTGCTCGTGATCGACGAGATCAACCGCGGGAACCTGGCGAAGGTGTTTGGGGAGCTCTACTTCTTGCTCGAGTACCGAGACGAGTCGATCACGCTCCAGTACTCGGCGGAGCCGTTCGTGCTTCCGACGAACCTGCTGATCGTCGGAACCATGAACACCGCGGACCGGTCGATTGCGCTGCTGGACATGGCGCTGCGCCGACGGTTTCGGTTCATCGACTTCTTCCCGGAACAGCCGCCGTTCAAGGGCTTGCTGCGACGATTCCTCGACAAGAAGGCCCCGGACATGTCCTTCCTCGCGGACATGCTCGACGACGTCAACGAGCGCCTGAGCGACCCGCATGCGTCGGTCGGGCCCAGCCATTTCTTGCTGAAAGACACCCGCGTCCTCAGCGAGCAGAAGGCCCAGGCGATCTGGCGGCACTCGATCTTGCCAGCGATCTCGGATCGCTTCTTCGACGATCCAAGCCAGCTCAAACAGTTCAGCTACGCCGAGGTTCGCAAGCGCGCCGCAGACGACGCCGCGAAGAAGCCCCTCGCCTTGGACGAGGAAGATGATGACGACGACGCGCCGTCACACGTTGGTTGAGTTCCAGACGACCAAGTCGGTCGCGTTGTCGGCCTGGGAACGCGACGCGATCCGGCGCGCGAGCCCGAAGCTGCGCGTCGAGCCCACGATCGGACGCGACGGCTACTACGACCTGACGCCCGATCAGCGGATCGGCGTGATCGCGCTACCGGAGGTCGTGCTCGAGATCAGACCGAAGGTCCCCATGTCGTCCGTTCTGTTTCTCGTCTCGTACGGGTGCGGCTTGGTTCGGTGGGAAGACCCGGAGCCCGAGCTCGCGGAGAACGCGGATCTCGTGGACCTGATCGCGATCATCCTCGCGCGCGCGGTGACTCGTGCGACGCGTCGCGGCCTGCTCTTCGGCTACCAGACAGTTGACGACGTCCTTCAAGCTCCGCGCGGTCGAATCCTCTTCGATGAACACCTTCGGCGGCGCCACGCCAAGGCCCCCCCGGTGGACGTCAGGCACGACATCTTCACCGCGGACATCCTTGAGAACCGGCTCCTGCTCGCCGCCCTCGTCACGCTGAACCGTGTCTCGTCGCGGTCCCCCGCCGCCCGTCGCGCCACGGCGCGCGCAGAACGGCTCTTCGGGGAAGTGGCGATCGTCCCGTACCGACGGCATGCAGTCCCCGATGTCGTCTTCACTCGACTGAACTCCCACTACGAACCGGCGCTCGCCCTTGCGACCTTGGTGCTGCGCTCGGCGTCGCTCGATCTCGGCGCCGGCGGAGCGCGCAGTTCTGCATTCCTCGTCGACATGAACAAGGTGTTCGAACAGTTCGTTCGCATCGCACTCCGCGAGGCACTTGGAGTGGATCGCCGGAACCTGCCAGACAGCGCGCCCCCGCTGCGGCTCGATGAGGCCGGCGCGGTGCCGCTGAAGCCCGATCTTTGCTTGATCGAGCAAGACCAGGTCGTTTGGGTCGGCGATGCGAAGTACAAGCGCCTCGCGGAAGGCGAGTACCGCAACGCGGACCTCTATCAACTGCTCGCGTACACCGTCGCGTTGGACCTGCCGTCAGGGACGCTCGTGTACGCCGCTGATGTCGACGCGCACTCGGACGAGCACATCGTTGTTCGAGCGGGAAAGCGCCTGCGGTTCGTTGCCCTCGACCTCTGTGAAAGCCCACGTGGAATCCGCCGGCAGATCGATGCCCTCGCTCAGTGCACTGAGCGCCGACCTACCCTGCCGAGGTCGTCATCGGAGCATCCCAATCGCGAACGGGCCGTGGCGCCGAGTGCGCTCAGCCCGCCAGCGCAGCCCGGAGCGTGAGAATGGCGCGGCCATCCTCCGCGATGACCATCAGCGCGCCGTCCAGGGTCTCGACTCGCGCCTGTCCGTTGTAGAACGGTTCGACCATCGCGAAGCGAGCTTCGTACGCTGGCTGCCCTGCGCGATCGACATGGCACCAGCCCTGCTCATCGCGGGCTCGAGCGTAGCCCTTGTGCGGAACGTCAAGGTCGAGGAACCAGCGACCGTGGACCAGGTCGCCGGTCACGTCGATGTGAGTCGAGCGTCCGTTGGCGTCCTGGACGACAGCGAGTCCCTCGCGATAGTCGCCGGCGTACGGCCAGCGCCGCGCGTACGTTGGTCGGCCGTCCGGGTCGATGTGGAAGTAGGAGCGATCGATCGCGCGGACGGCACACCGCCCGCCCTGGAAGTTACCGCACCAGTCGAAGCGCTCGCGATACGCATCGGTGCATGCGGCGTCGATGTGATGCCACCCCTCCGGCGAGACCACCGTGGCGAGGCCCTCGTAGAAGCCGAACGTACGATGGAACCTGCGCGCATATGCGGCGGCCCCGTCCAGCGAGATGTGCCACGCGCGCTCGGCCAGCCGAACGGGCGCCAGGCCAGGTGCGCGGAAGTCGAGCACGTCGTCGAACCGCTCGGCATAGAGCGGCTCACCTCGCCGCAGATGGTGACGACGATCGTCGGCGACGATCACGTCCGCCCAGGTGGTCATCGATCCTCGATGGGGCGGCGCATGTTGCAGCCCAGGCACAAGGCGCGGCTCGCGTAGGTCTGGAGTAGGCCTCGATAGCCGTCGCTGTTCCAGATGTCCATCAGGCCGCGCTGATGGAGGCTGCCGAAGTCGCCGAGGGTTCGACGTTGAGCGTCCGGGGCGCAGCAAGGATCGAAGCGCCCCTCGGCGCTGACCCACGCCTCCTGACCGAGGAACGGGCAAGCGCCACCAGGGGCGACGTCGCCGGCGGCACCTGCATCGAGCGGGTGCAGATTCTCGAGCAGGATCGGCTCGCCATTCGGGAGGCGGCGCTCGCTCGCCGCCGCGCGCGCAGCTGCGACAGCAGCATTCCAACGCTCGATAGCGTCGGGACTGCGCCGCATAGAGATCGACTCGAGCTGCTGGAAGTGCGCCCAGACGTGGTGCCCCTTCACGCGGTCGACGCCGAGGTCGATCGCGAGCCGGACGATGTCGGCCAGCTCGTGCACGTTGGTCTCCAGGAACGTGAGCTGGAACGTGACCCGACAGCGGTTACCGCCGGAGGCCGCGTGGTCGTCGCGGACGGCGACGAAAGCGCGGACGTTCTCGATCACCTCGTCCCACTTCGTGCCCAGCATGATCGACTCCTGCGTCTCGGCGCGCGCGCCGTTCCAGGAGATCTTCACATCGGACGTGACCGGCACGATTCGCCGCGCCCACTCGCGTGCGCCGAGCCGGGGAAAGGTCCCGTTCGTCGTCAGGTTGAGCTTGACCCGATGGTCGAGACAGAGCGCGAGGATCTCGTCGAAGTGCTCGTATAGGAGCGGTTCACCCATCGTCGACGGGATGACCTCGCGGAGTCCATGCGGCGCCGCCTCGGCGATGATCTGCCTGACGAGCTCGATCGGCATCACCCGGCGGGGCTTTCCGGCGGCCCGCCGCTGGAGCTGGAGGACGCTGTGGGGCGAGTGCTCCTCGCACATCACGCACCGCAGATTGCAGGTGTCGGGGTTCGTGTCGAAGGTGATCCGCCACGGCCCCGGCCGGCGCGCGACCGTCGTCGAGCGACGGCGCGCCAGGACGTCCTCGTAGAGCGTCTCGACCGACGCGACGTGGTCATCGATGCCCGGGATATCGCCGGTCTCGGATTGGACGTAGCCACGGGTGCCCAGCCGCCGGGCCAGGTCAGGGTCGTCCGCGAAGCGCTGCATCTGGTCGGCGAGCGCCGACGGCTTGCGGTGATCGAACAGCAGCCCGTTCACCTCGTGGTGGACGTACTCGGCCATGCCGCCGACGTTCGCGGTGATCACCGGGACGCGCGCCTGGAGCGCTTCGTGGATGACCAGCGGTGAGTTCTCCGTCCAGATCGACGGCACGACGATGCAGTCGACGTGGTCGAACACGTCCCGCACGATGTCGTGGTTGCGGTACTCGGGGGCCCACGTCACGCGGGCGCCCGCACCGTCGGGCAAGCGCGCGGCGATGGCGCGAAGTGCCTCGGTATCCTGGCCCCGTGGACGGCCCCAGATCCGAAGGTGCGGTCCACCGACCACCTGCCCGAACGCCTCGAGCAGGTGGTGGATTCCCTTCGCAGGGATGTGCGTGCCGATGTAGCCGAACGTGAACGGCTCGGCCGGTGCTCGATGACGACCGGCGAGCCGCGCACAGTCGAAGCCATAGTCGAGGTAGACGAGCTTGCGGGCGGGAAGCCCGAAGTCGTCGCGGAAGCGGTCATGGAGGTAGCGGGATGGCGCGATGAACAGGTCGACGAGATCGACGACCTCACGCGTATGGGCCATGCGGCGGCCGACCCAGCCTTCCCAATACACGACGTCCTGCTCGCGCTCGAGCTCGGCCCCCGAGAAGTAGCGCGCGTAACAACGCTCGGCGCACTTGCGGTCGTCTTGCCCGTCGCAGGCGGCCCAGAGGTCGCGCGGAACCGCCGGCATCGTCTGCATGAACTGCCCACGCGGGCACATGAGCCAGAAGTCGTGCAGTGTGAAGACGATGGGGATCGCGCGCGAGGCCGCCTCGGCGACGAGCGACGTGGACAGGTGATTCAGGTGCCCGATGTGGACGAGATCGGGCCGGAGATTGTCGAGCAGCTCAGCGAAGCGAGCGTCGATGCCACCGTCGCGGTACCGGTCGCGGTTCCGCGCGTTGTTGGCGAGGTGAACCGTCACCCGGGCGTCGTCGGGGTCGAGCTCTCGCCGCATCTCGTAGTCCGGCGCGAACGCGTTCTCCTCGCGGGTGAAGACGTGAACCTCGTGCCGATCCGCGAGGCCGTGGGCCAAGGTCTGCGTGTAGACCTCTGACCCGGCGTTGTAGCGCATCGGGTATCCGTGGATGACCTGGAGGATCTTCATGCCAGCTCCGCTCGAGCGTTCGCGCCACGGTGTTCGCGCAGCTCTGCGACGAGTCGCACAATGCCGTCGCGTAGCGGGATCGATGCGCGCCAGCCGAGCACCTCGGCCGAACGGGTTGGGTCGCCGTAGAACCGGGCGACGTCAAAGGTCCGCGATGGCGCCTCGATCATCGTGGAAGTCGAGCTGGTGAGATCGAGGACGAGCGCGGCAAGCTCGCCGAGGCTCGTCGGTTGACCGGTGAGCAGGTGCAAGGGCGGCAACATCTCGCCGAGGGCGACCGCGCGCATGACCGCGAGCAAGCCGTTGACGGCGTCGTCGACGTGCGTGAAGTCGAACGTGTTCGTGGGCCCGTCGATGCGAAGCGGGCGCCCCTCCAGCGCAGCACGAACGAACGCAGGCACGACTCGATCGGCGTGATCTCGTGCGCTGCCGTAGACATTCGACAAGCGAACGACGGCGGTGCGCAGCCCGGCGGCGCGCGCGCCGAGAACTAGTTGTTCACCCGCGACCTTCGAGCGTCCGTAGACGTTCACTGGCGCGAGCGCCGCGTCGTCCGCCACGGGTAGCTGGCCCGGTTCGCCGTACACCTCGCGGCTGCTCGCGAACACGACCCAGGGGCGCTGTGGCGAGGCGAGCGCCGCGTCGATGATGGTCCGTGTCCCGTCCACGTTGGTCGACCAGCACAGCGCCGGGTCCTGCTCGCCCCAGATGACACGCGACACCGCGGCGAGGTGGACGATGCCGACGCAGCCGTTCACGACGCGGGCGACGTCGTGCGCATTGCGAACATCTCCGCGCCGTGGCGGCTCGGCGCGGAGATCGAGACCCGCGATCGAGTAGCCCTGAGCGAGCGCATCCCTCGCGAGCCGGCCGCCGACGAGTCCCATGTCACCGGTGATGAGCAGCCTGTGCACGGGCACGACAATACGACAGACCGTGGACCTGAACCGATTGCGTGAAGCGTCCCGTACAGGCACGAGCTTGTCGGTCTGCGGATTGAGTTCGAGGAACGCGATGCGGCGCAAGAGCGCGGCGACCACTCCGTTCCGGAGAAGCTCGTGCAGCAGAGTCCCGACATGATGCGCCGACGTTCACAGAGCCAGTGCCGCCGAGTGTTCTGCACGAACGCGCGCCGCGAGGTCGGCGGGTTCGAGGAGCCTCGCGTGTGGCCCGAAGGAAAGAACCCAAGGGACCACCTCCGCCGTGTTGGCGATCTGCATCTCCAAGCGCAGGTTTCCAGACGGGAGCGGCGTGAGCTGCTGCGTGCGATGCCACAAGCGCGCGGTCACGCGCTCGGCAAGCGTCGCGGAGAACTCGATGACGATGCGAACCGGGGGGCCGCCGAGGAAGATCCCAAACGCGCCATCGAACAGCTCGGACAGGCCGAGCTCCGACGGAACCTCGAAGCGGTGACCAGGCACAACGTCGGCGCCGAGGACGCGCTCCACGGCGTAGACGAACGGCCGGTCCGACGAGAGCGGCCCTGGTCCTTGAGCCGTCTCGAGACTCGCTGGGACGCGCTGCCCCACGACGTAGAGACCGTTGCGATACAGCACGAGCGTGAACGGCGCGAGGAAACCGCTAGACCGCTTGCCGTTCGCGGCCCGGTAGGAGTATCGGACGAAGCGCCGGTTGAGGACGCCTGTCTGGAGTGCATCGAGCAGCTCCTCCTTCCCCGCGTACGGCTTCGTCCCGCCGTCCGGGACGTACGCGAACCGCTCACCGAACCGAACGAGTTCGGCGCGTTCGTCAGGGGAGAAGCCCTCCGCGAGTTTGCCGTAGAGACTCTCGACATCCTCGAAGAACGGCGTGCCGCGCAGGACGTCGAACACGCGGCGAACGCTCAGCAGGGTGTAGCGCTCGCGTCGGGTGACGAACAACGACCTCCCCGTCGCGCTCCGCAGCCGGACGTTCGTCCGGCCGTCGCGTAGGGAGAGCTCGACGTCGTGCCCGGCCTCGTCGAGGACTCGGAGATCTCGACGAAGCTGGCGCTCGGTGACCGAGAGCTCGCCGGCGAGATCTCGAAGCGGGAGTCCCACACGCCGACCAGCGAGGCGGTCGAGTAGGCGGAGGACGCGGACGGTCTGCGAATGAGATCCCCCCTTGCGGCCCGGCATGGACATACTCTGTCACGGAGCCTTGCCAGGCTGGGGGTTGGAGCAACCGTGAGGATCTCGTTCGACCGTTCGATTGACCGCGGCGCCTGGCCCGGCGCGCTCCACGGCGCCATGGCCGTCGAGGGTCACGCGTGGGTCGGGCCGCACGGGCTGGTCGAGAGGCTCGAGACGCTGCTCGGGCTCGGAGGGCTGCGTCTCGCGCGCTCGGCGCGCGCGTGCCAGCTCGTGGCGCGACTCCGCGGTCGCGACGGGTGGTGGGCCGCGTCGTTCGAGGCCGATCCGCTCGGAACCGCTGATCGCCTGCTCCGCGATCGGGACGCGCTACGGTTGTGGGGCTGGCACGGGGAGCCGGCGAGCGAGCGTCTCGCATCGCTGTGGAACGCGACGGAGGACGTCGCGCCCGGCCTCGCCGATCGGATCGACGCGATCGTCGCGGCGCTCGGAACCCGATCACTCGGTCTCGCCGGGGTGACATTGTTCGAGCCGATCGCCGCGCTCGAACCCGCCTGGTGCACCCTGCTCGCGCGCCTGTCGGCTGCCGGAGTCGCCGTGGAGGAACGGCCGCCCGCGCCGGCGAGTACCGCCGGCGATCTTCGGGCGGCGCGGTCTGCGCCCTTCGTGCCTACCGGCGACCGCACGTTGATGCTCTTCCGTCCGTACGGCCCGATAGAGGCTGCGGACGAAGTCGCGGCAGCCCTCGCGGCGCGCGCCTCGTTCGATGGTGTCCTCGTCGTCGGCGCGGACGAGGTGCTCGAACGTGCGCTGCGCCGACATGGACTGCCTGGGGTCGGTTGCGGCGCCGATCATCCGGCGTCGGCGGGCCTGGTCCGCCTGGTTGTCGAGGCGGCGTTCACGCCGATGGACGCGGCCGATCTCCACGCGCTCCTCTGCTTCGATCCCGGACCGATCCCGCGCTCTGTTGCGTTGCGCCTCATCGGTGCGCTCCGACAGCGTCCCGGCCGTAGCTGTGAGGATTGGCGAGAAGCCCTGGGCGAAGGACTCGCGCGTATCGACGAGCCGCGCCGCAGCGAGGTTGCCGCGCGGCTTGAAGCCCTGCTCGTGCCGGCGGGAAACCATGCCGGAGCGATCGAGTCCAGCGAGATCGTGCGCAGGCTCCGCGCGCTCGGCGCGTGGGCGCGCGCCCGCGCGACGTTGGCACCGAGCCTGATCGGTGTGGCGCAGCAGGCGGCGGACGCGGCGACATTGATCGAGTTGCTCGGCGACACGACGGTGACGCGCGTCGCGCTCCAGCGACTCTGCGACGAGGTGCCTGGCGGGGCGGCCGCTCCGCACGCGGAGGCCGGCCTCGCCGCTGTCGATGAGCCGGGCGCCGTCCTCGGTCCTGCCGAGACGATCATCTGGTGGGGCTTCACGCGAACTCGTGCGCCGGCGGTCGCGCGGCTACGGCTGTCCGAACGCGAGCGTTCTCAGCTCCAGTCGCTGGGCGTCCCGCTACCGGTCGGCGGCCAAGGGATGGCCTCGGAGGCCGCACGTTGGCGCCGCCCCCTCGAACAGGCCACGGGAAACCTGACGCTGGTGTGCCCGCGCACCGACGACGCGGGCGATCCCGCGTTCCCCCACCCCCTGTGGGACGAGCTGCGCGCGGCCATGCCCGACGCCCAGGCCGCGACGCGTCTCGAAGCAGTGCATCTCGAGCTTCCGGCGCGCGCGGCGCGCCAGGGCGTCGTCGCCCGCGCCCTCCCCGTCGCCCGTACCGGGCTCAGCGTAGGTCGATCGTTGTCTCTGCGCGAGCCGGAGTCGCCGTCGAGCCTCGAGGGACTCATAGGCTGCTCGCTGCGATGGGCGCTGCAGTATCGCGGACAGCTCCGAGAGGGTCTCTCGTGGGGACCACCCGCGCCAGGCCCGCTGCTCAACGGCATCGTCGCGCACGACTTGCTCGCGCGGATCTTCGGGGACGGCGTGCCAGCATCAGGCGATGATGCGCACGCACGCGCGATGACTCAGGTGAGCGAGCACCTCGGACAGATGTGCGAGACCTTGCATCTGCCGCGCTACCAGGTCGAGCGGGTGGCCGTTACGGCGGCGATCGGAGAATCGGCGCGCGCGCTCGCGGGGCTCATTCATGACCTCGGCGCGGCAGTGCGCGGCGTCGAGCTCGACCATACGGCGACGCTCGATGGGATCTCGGTGCAGGGCACCGTCGATCTCGCACTCGAGGATCCATCGATCGTTCTCGATCTCAAGTGGGGCAAGACGACGAACCGACTTCGCCTCGAGCGAGGTGCGGCGCTTCAGCTCGCGCTCTACGCCGAGCTGGTCGCCGCCGAGACCGGCGTGCGTCCGGGTGTCGGCTACTTCACGCTGCGGACACAGAACGTGTACGCTGAGCCAGGAACGACGCTGCCGGGGGCGAGCGTGCCTGGCACCGCCACGGCCGCGGACACCTGGCGCGGCGCGCGCGCCGCGATCCGCCGTCGCATCGACGAGCTCGCGGGCGGGCAGTTGCACGCGCCGGCGGCGGATGGGAGCGAGCTCGAGTCCGGGCTCGGACCCGAGGGGCTGACGATCGAGCCTCCGTGCGGGTTCTGCGCGTTCGGTGGTCTTTGCGGACGTTCGGGGGGCAAGTGAACATCCGCGTGATCACCGCGAGCGCGGGGTCGGGCAAGACCACGAAACTGTCGAAGGTGCTCGACGAGGCGATCGGCAGCGGGCGCGTGCGTCCTGAGGCCATCGTCGCCACGACGTTCACCCGCGAGGCCGCCGCGGAGCTGGTCGAGCGAGCGCGTGAGCGTCTGCTCGCCAGCGGACGCGGACGTGAGGCCCACCAACTCCTCGCCGCGCGGATCGGTACCGTGAATTCGGTGTGCGGCGCTCTCGTGAGCGACTTTGCGTTCGAGCTGGGGCTGTCGCCCGCGCTCCGTATCCTCGACGAGACCGCCGCGCAACTCGAGCAGGATCGCGCGCTCGCTGCAGTGGTCTCGCCGGAAGCTGCCGAGCGGCTGCACTGGTTCCAGACGCGGTTCGACGCCCAGCTCGACTGGCGCTATGAGGTCCGCAAGATCATCGACGCGAGCCGCGCGAACGGGATCGACGCCGCTGGCCTCGTAGCGAGTGCAGCGCGCTCAAGCGCGACCCTCGACGCCTGCCTGGGACCGTGCGAGCCCAGCGGTGACGCGATCGACGACACGCTCGCCGACGCGATCGGGAACGCGCTCGCGGCAATCGACACGGTTTACGACAGCACGAAGGGCACCGCCGCGTATGTGGAGCTCCTCGAAGACTCGCAGCGCGAGATCCGTCGCGGCTCGCTGCGCTGGGGGCAGTGGGCCAAGCTGTCCAAGGAGACACCTACGAAGAAGTCGATCGCGGCGGCGAACCCGGTGATCGCCGCGGCGAGGCGCCACGCTGCGCACCCGCGCCTGCGCGCCGAGCTGCACGAGCTGATCGAGCGCCTGTTCGCCGTGGCGGCGGCGGGGCTCGCGGCCTACGACGATCACAAGCGCGCCCGCGGGCTGATCGACTTCGCGGACCAGGAGGCACTAGCGCTGGAGCTGCTGCGTCGCCCAGATGTGCGCGAGGCGCTCGAGGGCCAGCTCGAGCTCGTGCTCGTCGACGAGTTCCAGGACACAAGCCCGCTGCAGCTCGCCGTCTTCGTCGAGCTGGCTTCGCTAGCGAAGGAGTCCGTGTGGGTCGGCGATCAGAAGCAGGCGATCTACGGCTTCCGCGGAACCGACCCGGCGCTGATGGACGCCGTGATCGAGTCACTCGGCGGCACCGCCACGGATCCGGAGCTTCTCCAGGCTGCGTTCGAAGCGGCCGGCCAGGTCGGCGTGATCGAGACGCTCGACGTCTCGTACCGGAGCCGCCCGGCACTGGTAGCGCGGACCAACGAGGTATTCGCAGCCGCGTTCGCGCGACAGGGGATTCCAGAGGAACGGACGCGACTCCGGCCGGCGCTCGCCGCCGAGCCGGCCGGGCTCGGGGCGATCGTCGAGCACTGGCCGATCGTCGTGGACGGGAGATCGAACAAGGCGAAGCTCGCCGGCGGTGCGGCCGCCGGCGTACGCGAGCTTCTACGAAGCACGCCCCAAGTCAGGGAGCGCGGAACGGGCACCGTTCGCGCCGCGCACGCGGGCGACGTCGCCGTGTTGTGCCGCACCAACGAGCAGGGACAGCTCGTCGCCGACGCTCTCCGCGGACTCGGCGTGCCCGCGGTCGTGGCGCAGGTCGGTCTGCTCGACACCGCCGAGGCGCGAGTCGTAATCGCGGGCCTTCACCTGTGGGTGGATCCGCGCGACGCGCTCGCCGCCGCAGAGATCGTGCGCGCCCTGGACTACGCCACGGATCCCGAGGCGTTCGTCGCGTGCGCACTGGATCGACCGGGCGGCGCCGGGTTCCTCGAGCACCGGGCGATCGCCGCACTGACCGCCGCCAGGGCAGCGGCCCCGGACCTCCCGCCGCTCGAGGTCATCGGCGCCGTGATCGATGTGCTCGACGTTCGCTCGGTGTGCGCCGGCTGGGGTGAGCCTGCACAGCGACTCGCCAACCTCGACGCACTCCGCGGCCATGCCGTCACGTACGCCGCCGAGACCGTGGCGCGCCGCGAGGCCGTCACGCTCGTCGGGCTGCTGCGATACCTCGAATCGCTCGTCGAGGAGTCGATGTTCGGTCCACGACGCAGCGACCGACAGGCGCTGCGCGTGGGCTCCGATGCGGTCACCGTGTCGACCTGGCACCGCGCGAAGGGCCGCGAGTGGCCGATCACGGTGCTCTACGGGCTCGAGACACTCCGCGAGCCGGTCGCCGATGGGTTGCACGTCGTCGCGCGCGAGGATGCCTTCGATCTCGCGCGTCCGCTCGACGGACGGTGGCTGCGCTACTGGCCCCACCCGTACACGACCGCCAACCAGCACGGACCGGTCCGCGCGGCGTACGAGGCGAGCGCGGCGTACGCCCAGGTCGTGGCACGGGCGAACCGCGAGGCGCTACGCCTGCTTTACGTGGGCTGGACGCGCGCGCGCGATCTCGTCGCGGTGTGCGCCGAGGTCGACAAGCTCCAGGGGGGACTGCTCGGCACGCTCGCGCGGATCGATCCGGCGCTCCTCGCGCTTGCGCTTCGGGGCGCACCCCAGCGTCCCACCACCGCAGTGACGTCCGAGGCGCCCTCGTCGGTTCCCGGCGAGGTAACCGTGGGCCTGCCACCGCGCTCATACCCGCCGGCGCGCATGACACCGTCGTCGCTCGCGCCCGTAGCGTGCACGGTGAAGCCGCCGATCGTTCTCGGTCCTCGCCTCACCCTCCGGGGCGACGTGGAAATGGCGGTGCTGGGCTCCGCCGTGCACGCGTTCCTCGCCGCCGACGACGAGCGCCTCGCGCCAGAGGCACGCCGCGCCCTGGCCGACGGACTCCTCGCGCGTTTCCAGGTGACGGCAAATCTCGACCCGGCAGATCTCGTCGAAGCCGGTACGCGCATGTGGCGTTGGCTCGCATCTCTAGGACCCGACCGCGTCCAGCGTGAGTGGCCGGTAGCCGAACGACGTCCCGAGGGAACCCTCGTGTACGGCACCGCGGACCTCGTCGTCCGCTGGCCCGCGGACTTCGCGATCGTCGACCACAAGAGCCTCCCGATGAGTCTCGACGCCGCGCTCGCGCGACTGCCGACGTTCTCCGGTCAGCTCGCCGGCTATGGCCGCGCGATCTCCGCAGCGTCCGCGCTCCCGCTGCGCAGCGCGTGGATTCACCTTCCGCTGCTCGGTGTCGTCGCCGAACTCGATCTCGGAGGCACGCCCCCTCTCACTCCCATCGATGAACTAGGCGGACCGCCGTCGAGATCAGCCTCAGGCACTAGGCTTCGCTGATGGGCGCGGACCACGACACCTTGCTCGTTCGCCTACTCAAGTCGCCGCCTCCGTTCCCGAAGGAGGCTTCGCGAAGTTCGTTCCTTGGATCGGTCCGACCTCGATGCAGCTCCCGCCGACCTCATGCGTCCGACGGTGGATCCTGACTCTCATCGTACCTTGCTCAAACGAAGCCCCCATCGTCCGGGGTGCGTCTTGTCTGACACCTGCGTCGTCAGGCCAGACCAGGCGCTCGACGCGAACGGGCACGCGCGCGGCGGGCATGCACGACACGGTTTCGCCGCGCCCGAGTCGTTCCGGTCGGCGCGGTTCGCTCGCGTGAAGCTCGCGAAGAGCGACCCGACGCAGCGACCGCGGTGACCAAGCCATGCCGGCCGGCGTAGGTGCGCGGCCCGCGACCGCGGCGGAGGATCGGTCACGTGGCCGACGTGGCATCGACGACCGCGAGCCTAGAGCCATATGTTCGACGGAGGGGCGAAAGCGGAGAGATCTCAACTATTTCACTCGCATCCCATCGATGTCACAGGGGTATGCTCTCCTGCGCAAACCCCGAAGGCGCGCCATGTCGAAACTTCGAACCTATCGAGCCGCTGGAAGCGGAACGTGAGGCCTCGCGTGAAGGCTACGCGCGCACAGCAGCTCTCGATGAGCTTTGACCCCGGTGCCCTCGCACATCGTGCCGCGGAGCCACCGGCCCAGTACGATCAGTCCGAGACCGATGCGGACGAAGACGCGCTCGGCGACTGCCAGTGGAGCACTTCGGTCGCACTCGATCCGAAGCATCGCCCCCAAGTCTGGGACCACCCCTCAAGCACCGTACGTCGTGAGTGGTGTCGCTATCCACAAGAGGCGCACCTCCTCGATGAAGAGAACTGGCGGTATCGCCGCCTCACGGTGGACGAGATCGCCATCCTTCAGGGCTTCGAGCCGTCCTGGTTCCAGATTCCTGGGATGACAAACCGAAACCGCATTCGCGCGATCGGCGATGCCGTGCCGCCGCCACTCGCACGAGCGATCGTATCCGTCATCAACAAGCAATGGAATTGGAAGCGTCGCACGGCAGTGGAGATCTGCGCCGGCTCAGGCGGCTTGGGTTCGGGCGCGGCTTCACTCGAAGGCATGGAGCACCTTGCCCTCGTCGATCAATGGGCGCCTGCGTGCGCGATTCTTCGTCACGAGAAGCCCTGGGGCGCCGATCGTGTTCACTGTGGCAACGTCAAACAGCACGACTTCTCGAACCTGAAGGGGAAGGTTGGCTTTCTTTCAGGAGGCCCACCCTGCCAACCATGGTCGATCGGCGGTCGCAGGAAGGGATTCGTCGATCCGCGCGATCTCTTGGCATGGATCCACGAGCTCGTCGGGACCCTTCGGCCGGAGGTGTTTGCATTTGAGAACGTTCCTGGGCTCGTGACCGAGCTCAACGCCGAGTACCTGACATCCGTCCTCTCCAATCTTCGCGTGGCCGGCGGGAAGAAGTACGGCGTCGTTGCTGGCGTCCTCAACGCGGCGGACTACGGCGTCCCGCAGATCCGGCGCCGCGTCATCATCCTCGGCTTCCGCGACATGCCAACCGCATTCGCTCATCACGTCTTTGACAAGATCGGAGCGGCGGCCACTCACCGAGATCCACACCTCCCGGCCGCCGGACGACAAAGGTGGCGCACGCTTCGGGACGCGCTTGATGCACGCCCAGATCCCGGAGGATGGCGCAAGTGGATTGATATCGTTCCCGAACCTCGTCCTCTCGGCAATCGACGCCGCTGACGATGATGGATAGCTCAGCGAACAGGCAACCCGCTCACGCGCCGGCGCGTATCGAATTGGTCTGGCCCGGCAAAGGGCTGACCCCCGTGCGAGATGCGGATGGCGGCTGGCACCTTCGCGAGCCATCGTCGGTTCGCGCGAAACATTGGCTACGGCAAGACGAGCGAATTGCACCTACCAGTGCCGCTTCCTATCGTGACTCCGTGATCGTTGTCGGCGAGCGGCTCCCCGCGATGGCGACCCTCCGTACGATGATCGGCCGCCGAGTCAAAGTTGCGTACCTCGACTTGCCGCGCGTGGTCGTCGATGACAAGACCCGCGCATTTCACGGCGAGGAAGACAAGACGTGGTCGACGTTCTTGACTGTCGTCTATGAGCACGTCGCGAACGTGATGCAACTGATCGCACGTGACGGCGTCGCGATCGTTCACTGCGGACAGGATGAAGAGCCGTACGTCAGTCTTGTTCTTGGCGAGCTATTCGGACAGCAGAATCACGTCGGGACAATCGTCTGGCAAAGAAGCTACGCGCCACGCAATGCCGAGAACATGAAGGAGCTCACGGCGACGCATGATCCGATTCTGATCTATGCGGTCGATAAGGAGGCCTTGCCACGTGTGGCGCTCACGCGAGAGCCACAGGGTTATGCGAATCCAGATAACGATCCACGAGGCCTTTGGCGCGCGGTCCGACAGAAGGGCTCCGCGACCTGGCGAGAGCGCACGGACTTTGACCCGAACTTACCCCCGTATCGCTGGGAGCTCGTGCATGGCTCCCTACCGCCGGGGCTGTGGCGCGTCTCCCCTCTGACGGGCGTCGTTTGGGGAACTCCAACCAAACCCGGGAAGTTCGTGTTCACGGTCGAGGTCACTGACTCGAAGGGACAGAAGGCGAAGTCGCAAGTAAGTATCACCGTTCGCCCCCAAGGGGCCTACGAGCGCCCCGCGGTTGTGCCGTGGCTGTTTGACAAGAAGGGCCCCCCCGCCGACGAGCACCACGGGGAATGGACCGGCGTTCAGACACGAAAGGGGTTGCCGACAATCGAGACGACGAAGTTGCCTGACGCTGTCGTCGGAAGTCCGTATTCGGGGATTGTCCTGGCAGCCGGTGGGTCGCCCTATACTGGGAAGAAGCGACCGACGCCGCCACGTTGCTGGGAATTTACCTGGGGACGATTGGTCGACGAGATTCTTCTCGATAAAGTCGACTTCGGTGACGACGGGAAGGCAGTGGCGCGACTGCGAAAACACCTGACCGAGGAAGGAGAGCTCGAGTACGCCAATCAGCAGACCTGGTGGCCCGGCAGTGTGGTCAAGAAGAGCGATCACAGCACTGGTGAGGATGAAGGCGTTGGCTTCACCGAGAACGCGACGAAACACCTCGAGTCGCTACGACACCGTGGAGTGATCTCGCAGTCCGTGAAGACCGCGAAGCCCGAGCTACTACTCGCACGACTTCTTCAGATCTTCAGCCGGCCGGATGACCTAGTCATGGAACTCTTTGGCGAGTCGGCCGACGCATCCACTGTCGCCGTCAAGCTGGGTCGCCGATTCGTTCTGCTGGCTGGGCACACGGACCAGGAGCGCGAGCTGTTCGAGGCCTGCGCGCTTCCGCGACTAAAGGGCGTCGTGAATGGCTGCGATGCCGCGGAGAGGCCAGATGCCGAGAACGACGATGAGCAGATCGGACGGCAATCAACGGCGGAGTCGTCCAAAGCAGGAAAGCGGAAGGCCTTCATTGGATATGGCGGCGGCGGCGCGATTCGCGTCATGAGTCTCCAGGCGCCGTTTGCGGAGAAGTTTGCTGGTGAGGAGTACCCACGGTTTACGGCCAACTGTCCAAGGAAGACGATGGAGCTACGCGCGGCGATTCTGACCTCCGAAGGATTCCTTCTCGAGGAGCAAGGAAGCGCGGTGCACGGCGTCTCCGTGGATGGCCGAATTGCGGCGTTCGTGCTCGGCGCAGATGAATTCCTGGACAATATGCGTGTCGCAGACATCTGGTCATCGGTCGAAGGGCGATATGACAAGCTTGTGATTCACTACTTCCGCAGCACCGAAAGCTTTGACGGGCAGCACATGGCTGCCGAAGTGGTCTGCAAGCGAGTACCCATGTACTTGGCGTTCTAGCGAGGTCCCTCGGTGGCGATTCGCAAATACCGTCTTGAGAACGCCCTGGAGCGCGTGCTTGGCGCGATGAATCTCCGCCGGCCGCAGCGCGAGTCGCTCGAGAAGCTACACCGCCTCTTCCTCGATCTAGGTCGCGATCCTCAAGAACTTGATCGTGAGGAAGTGGTCGGTCGAGTCCGAGAGATCTACCCAAGCTGGTCGTTCGCGGGCGGGTTTCCAGAAGCCACATTTGCGCTGGCGACTGGTGTTGGCAAGACCCGACTGATGGGCGCCATCATCGCGTACCTCTACCTCTCGAACCAGTCGCGGAACTTCCTCATCCTTGCGCCGCGTGCGGCCGTGCTGCGCAAGCTTGAAGCGGAGGCGCAGCCCGGTCATGCGAAGTATCTATTCGTCGAGAAGGGCTTCGTTCCGGACCCGGTCGTGTGGCGGAAAGCGAACCTGGAGAGCTTCAAGCCCGAGCCCGATAGGGAGCTTTTTGAACGCGGGCCGATGCTCGCGATCTTCTCCCCGCAGAGTCTCACCGGGGACGACCGTCGCGCTGCTCGAGTTTCTGAGTTTTCGGGTGCGAGCCTCATTGAGCACCTCAAGTGCCTCAATGACCTTGTGATCCTCGTGGACGAGGCGCATCACCTTGGGCGCGTGGCCGAGAAGGAGACCCGGGCATGGACGCAGGCCGTTCGCGATCTGCGGCCGCGGTTTCAATTCGGTATGACGGCGACGCCACGGCAGGAGGCCAACGTACTCCATCAGTACGACCTGCGAACCTGCCTGAAGGAGAAGCTCTACACAAAGGACGTGCGGCTGATCGTGCGGCAACGCGGTGACGCCGAAGGTGTGACGGACGTTGAGTGGGACCACCATACTATGGACTTTGCACTCGATCGCCTGCGCGCGAAGGAGAGGGAGCTCGCCGAGTACTCTGGGACGAAGCCGTTTCCGGCCGTGCAGCCAGTGCTTCTTGTTTGTGCCGCGAACACGGGGCATGCGGAGGAAGTGGCGCAGTGGCTTCGCGATCGGCGTGGGATCCGCGAGCACGAGATGCTGGTTACCCACTCGGAGAAAACGAAGAGCGAGCAGGATATTGAGCGGCTCGTTCTCATCGAGCATCCCGAGAATCGCGTCCGCATTGTCGTGAACGTCTTCGAGCTGACGGAGGGGTGGGACGTGACGAACGTCTACGTGATCGCACCTCTTCGCAGCATGGGTACGTTCCAGGGCGCGATCCAGACAATGGGCCGCGGGCTGCGGCTGCCGGCGGGCATGCGCGTTGGGAATGAAGAGCTGGACCGCCTCGATGTGCTCTGTTTTGGTCGCGAGTCCCTTCAGGACATCTTGAAGTGCGCGATGGAGGAGTACGGGGACACGGAGGATGAAGAGACGTTTGTTGGCGTTCGGAACGCTGACGACGACGACGGCGTTCAGCCGCCGGAAGCCACCAAACTCGTAGACATCCGTGCGCGACGCGCTCACGTTGTGACGCTAAAGCGTGCAGAGCAGCGGCCTGCGGAACCCGATCTGGATTTCGAGGTGGCGGCTATACGGAGGATCGCCCAGCGAAACGCGGTCGAGTTCGACATCACGAAGGGGGCCGTTGGAAACACGGTCGAGGGGGTGAGGTACGAGTTTGAGGTCTTCATTCGCGTTGCGGCCGCGCGTGTGATTGCCGGCCTGAGATACCTCAGCGAGCTCGCCCATCGCGACCAAGTCGAACGCCTTGTGCGTGTTCTCTTGGAGGCGCTCGAATACCGATCCGGGCAAACGGTGTCGCTCGACTGGATTCAGGTCTCGGAGGTGATCAAGGAGCAGATCGACACGCCGTATCGGAAGCGGGAGATCGTGTATCAGCCGCGCGACGCCACGGACGAGCTACGATTTGGCGACTTCAAGTGGCGGGTCCCTGAGGATTCTGCCGCGTCAGTCGGCAAGCCGAAGCACGGCTGGGTACCTGGGTTGCGGCGCATTCCAATTTCGGGTTGGAAGAACTGCGTGCACGAAGCTGTGCCATTCGACAGCAGTGCGGAGTTCAAGGTCGCCCAAATCCTGGACCTCTCCGCGAGCGCTTCATGGTGGGTTCGCAACGATCCGGCGCGCCTACGGATCCCTACGCCGATTGGCATGTATGAGCCGGATTTCTGCGTTGGCGTCAGAACCAAGGGCAAGTCCCGGATTATCGTTCTGGAGATTAAGCGCGGCGACCTGTGGATGCCACAGGATTCTGACCCACGTGTGAAGGCCCGGGCGGCCGAAGCCTGGTGCGAAGCCGTGAATCATGGGGTAAGCGACGCAACGTGGGAGCACTGGATCGTTCTCGACCATGACCTTGAGAACGCGCAGACGATCGATGACCTCGAGAAGGTCCGGATCGGGCGGTGGGATGAAACGAAGTGACAATTCAGCCCCAGTGCCGCTCGGTGCAGCGCGGCTGAACCAGTTGCGGCGTCTCTTGCTGTCCTGGTTTGACGTGAGCGGAAGATCCTTTTTTTGGCGGCGAGAACGCGTCTCTCCGTACCAGGTCCTATTCACGGAGATGCTGCTTTCTCGAACGCGCGCCGAGAACGTGGAACCTGTCGCGCAGGTCCTCTTTGCGTGCTATCCCGATGTCAGAACGCTTGCTCTCGCAAGTCTGCATGACGTCGAGAAGATCCTGTTTCCGCTTGGTCTCTTCCGCAAACGCGCTCGTTTCGTCTCTGCCTGCGCGAACGCGATAGTGAGCGAGCACGGTGGCCAGGTCCCACGTGAGTTCGAGGGGCTCGAGACCCTTCCTTATGTTGGTCGTTACGCGGCCAATGCGGTCATGAACGTCGCGTTCGACATACCTCGCCCGATCGTGGACGCGAACGTTGCGCGAGTATACCGGCGCGTCTTCTCTCTGCCGGAACCACCTGCGCGCCTTGAATCAGCTCACGCTTTGTGGCGGGTGGCCGAAAGGGTCGTTCCCAAGCGGCAGTCACGGCGATTCAACTGGGCCTTGCTCGATCTCGGCGCATCGGTGTGCGGGAGAACGCCGAAATGTGGTTCGTGTCCGCTCGCGCGGTTGTGTGACTACGGCGTTGCGCTTCGCCAGGACTCGCGTGCCCACTTGAAGGGTCGGCCACGGTCGCGAGGTGTCGGGCGCGAGCGTGCGAGAGGTCGGGGGTCGATGCATCGCGAAGGTACCCGGATCTAACCCAGCGATCACCTGTGTAGGGCCGGGTAGCCGGCGTGAGCGAACCAGTTGCGGCGAGGCTGCTGCGTGATGCGGTGACGGGCACGGGGACGTGCTCACGTTCGCGGACCTGCTCGCGGCGGTACCCAAGCCGCGATCCGAGTGGTTCTCCGAGTACGTCGATGAACGTGGCTGGCTCGTGTTTCGAACGCGGGACTGGAGTAGGACTAACAGTCAGCCCAGCTCGTCGAGATCAACAGGCCCGGACGGACGTAGCTAGCCTACACGCCGTTCACATCAAGCCCGAGGTAGAAGCGCATTGCCGCAATCATCGCTACGACACGCGCAAGGGTTCCAAGATCCCCGTTCTGCTCGACGAAGCGCCGGAATGGCGGCTTCCCTCCTTCGGCAAAGTGGTAGTGATACTCGCCTTCTAGGACCTGCCGCGGCCGACAGTGCTGTGGGCATTCCGCTGCAAAGAGATCGAACGCCGTAACATCGATCAAGTCTTCCATTACGGTATCCAGCGCGCGCCATTTTCGGTTCTCGTCGTCGACATGCTTGCCCAAGCCGACAACATCTCGCGTTCTTGTGGGCATCACACGCTGCAGCAAGTACACATCTTGCCACATCAGCAGCGACCTATTAGCACCAACAATACTTCGCGCGATACCCTTCCCAGCACTGTCGCCGTCCATGAGTCCGACTATGCGATATCTGCGCTTGCCATTGGCGTCGAGGTCTACGCCGGCGAGACTGCAAGCAACTGGGAGTTGTTCTTGTATTCCGTAGACGCCCCCGGCATCACCGTCGCCAGGTGGAAACACGGACAGATCCTGCCCAACAAGCCAACGTCCCGTGGCCGCATGGTGAAGCCGTGCCGCGAGTTCAACATAGATCCGATCCGACTCGCCCTCGACCATGATGTTCGTCGAACGAATGGGCCACCGCTTGAGCGTCGCATAGTCCTCAAAGAGACTCATGTGGCTGAACCACCGCCAGGGGGCTTCGCATAAGGCCCCATCGCCCCGAAGTTGATGGTGACCTTCAGGTGCTGACCCGGCGAGATCCTTCGCTGACCGAAGTCCTGAGGAGTGAAAGGGACATCTTCACCGCCTAGATCCCGGACACGTGCTCTATGCTTGAAGCCGGCGGCATCCTGAACACGCGCCTCGCAAACCAGCTTCGCAGTACGGTCCGGACTGAGAAGCCAGCGCATGCGCGCGGGGACCTCAACGTAAGCATCGTGCTCACGGAGATCGCGTCGGAGAGCGCGAAAAAGCTTTCGACCATCGAGATGACGGCCGATCTGATGCAGAAGAATCGCGTGCTCGAGCTGATACTGAAACGGCATCCTGAACGCAGTGCCGTCTAACTCTTCGAGCGTCGACAACTGCTCATCGAAGTCATAGGGTCTCGCCACTGCTAGCAGGTCGAACCGAAGCTTGAGCCATGGCCACTCGTGCTGCCCAGAGGCTTCATCAAGAATAGCCAACGCGGCTGCCGCTCGTTCCGCCGAAACCTCCAACGCATCTCCCTCTTCACCAGTAAGCGCAATCCACGCTGCCGCGACGAAGCCAAGCGACGCCCCCGACGCGCGCAACTTGTCAATGGCACCCGATGCACTCTCGCTCTTGAGCAGATCCACCGCGCGCCTCAGCAGCTGAGACAACTGGCCAACTCGCGCCGAGGCCCGATTCCGCGTAATCGCCTCGTAGATAAAGCCCAGGGCAAGCGATGCATCCGCAGCCCTGCGCCGAGGATCGAGTGCAGCGCTTTGCAGCAGATTCTTCGCACTCGTCTCCAGCACGTACGGGTTGAGAGGATCCTCCTGCTGCGCGCGTAGCGTGGCATCCGTTGCGCGATCGCGAAGTTCCGCGATCTCACTCTCCGGCGCAGCTGCCAGTCGGCGGGCCTCAGCTAGGTTCTGGAAGGCGAGCGCCAGCGAGTTGTAGAGGTTGAGGTCGCGCTCGTCGTCGTCAGTTCGAGGCAGCTGAAGCGCGAACTCGATGTGCTTCACCGCCGCGCGAAGCAACTGTTCTCGTTCAGATGGAGTTGCGTCCGGAAAGTAATTGGCGCTCGTCGCAACCCGTCGGCATGAGATCGCAATGTGATGCAGAAACGTGCGACTCGTGTTTCTGAGCTGGGATGGAACGCCATCCAGTACACCGAACACATCACGCCACAGCGGGAAGAACTCCACAGCATGCCCGGGATCAAGCTTGAAGACTCGCACTGCAAAATCAAGCGCAAGATCTCGAAACGCGCTCTGGCTGATCTCGGGGCGGTGTGCGATCTGAGCGAGAAGCATCAACCTCAGATGTGTCGGATTCCGTGCCGCCGCGAGTCCAAGCCGATCACACAGCTTGCGGTCAAAATAGGCCGAAGAAAGCAGATAGCGGCCTAGCTGGGTGTGAGCGAGCGCCCAGCGCGAGTGGTACTCAGAGTTATCCTCCACCAGCCCAATCGCGGGCGCGGTGCTCCGAATGTCATCCAAGATCACTCCGAAAGGCCGCTCCATATCCGGGGCCATCGGCATTAGCCCTTCGGGCATGGGCCGCCGTTCGACAGTGAGTGCAGCCACCTGCAATAGCAAGACCCGCACCTCATCTGTGATCTGGAGCGCAGAGAACTGCTGATAGATCCATTGCTGTATGGACTGGCCAAGGTCCAGCAAGCCCTTTAACCAGAACTCCAAAGCAATCCAAAAGGCAGCGATCGGAGAATCGATATCTGGGCGATGCTCCTCCCAAAAGGCCAACCATTGCGTCGGCGTCTTCGTCCGAGCATGTGGCGCGAGGAAGCGATTCAGGTGCGCACCAAGACGAACGGCGTCGTCTCGATCGATATCGTGCCGAAGGGTCACGAGGGGACCATCAGGGAGAATAGTCTCGAGTTGTTCGCTCATCCGATCCGACACAACGGCCAACACCACGACCGGCCTTCCTCGGCGCGACAACTGAGTGACGAAGGCAGACAGCTCGTGCTCTCGACCCTCCCAATGCGCCGTATCGAAGACGACAAGCCACGGACTCTCAGGGAGGCTCTCGGCTTCGGAGGTCCGCTGAACTCGCAGCAAGAAGCTCTCCACCTCTGTTAGAGTCGGGCGGAATAGACTCGGTCGTGCAACGAGCGCAGGGAAGCCCTCCATGCCAACAGAGTGCGCAATGTCTCTGGCCAGAGTCGTACCGCCGGCACCGGGCTGCGAAGCAATGACATGGAGTCGGTTTGCCCCTGGCCCCTCCCGCTCTGCCTGAGCGAGCGCAGAGCGGATCACCTTGTATGGTGCCTCGTTGCGCCGCCACGGTACGCCCGCGGCATATGGGCGCCACGAGGATGCAGTTCGATGAAAGAAGTCAGCTAGATCCTCAAACCGCAACTCCTCTGGCTGCAGGGGCACGAGGTCCCGTGCTTGAAGAATCTCGTAGCGATCGAGGAGCGGCTGTTCGATGAGTTCGCAGTCTGTGATATCCAGTTCGCGAAACTCGTCACCCGTTCGAATGCGTATCGTGAGTCGCTCGGGGGCGTATGTCCTTCTTAGTTCCGCGTCGATCTTCTCGAGGAACGAGCGTGTATCGAGACTGTAGAGATCGATCGCGGCCGGAGATGGCGACTCCTGGAGCCACGATTCAATGCTTGATCGAAGACTCCCCTCAGTGGAAACAACTGACACGAGTGACCGCAAGTCCTCGGTCCAGATTGCCTTGAGGTCCTCGAGTTGTTCCGCCGTGAAGGCGACGAGCAGGACCTCAGTAGGTCGGGAGGTCGCCAGGCGAGCTAGCTGGTTCAACCGCCGCCGTTGGCTTGCTCGTGCACCAAGCGTTGCTGACTCTGGCCCAACGCCGGATGAGCGGCCATTCAGCAGGTAGATTGGCAGACTTCGCGGCGGCAATGACAGCTCAGAGGGGTCCTGTGCGATCACATGCGCATAGCCTCGGAGGCGTAGGTAGTCAGCTCGGCTATTCGCGCGATCTTGGATCGCGCGAGCAAGCTCCTCCGATGCCGGCTCCACAAGCACGAGGGACCAGGGGAGCGCAGCGAGACCGGCGAGTGAATCGATGCTGTCGGCACCAGCCTCGAAAGCACTTCCAATCCACAACGCGACGTCGCGACTTAGAAGCCGCTGGAGCAACTTTGACGTTGGCTTGCTTTGCTCAAGGATCGTGCCGGCCATAGCGACTTGCTTCCGTTGCTGTCCGAAGAGGACTCGACGAGGGGGACGCGAGTAAGCGCGACACGTGGGCGCTCACGGCGACCATCATACCCGGCGGGCTGCCGGTTGCGTCGACGTCAGCGCAACCGGACGTGTGGCGCGGCAGTGCGCGTCCTATCCGGAAGGTCGCGGCACTGCTGCGACAATCTCCGGACACGGCGCGGATCGTCGCCGCGCTGCGGCGACAATCGGCTGCGCGTCGGGAGACGGGATAATTGTCGCGACACCGTCGCGACAATCGGGATCGCACCTTGTGGTCGCCGAGCTTGCTTTCGCGGGCGAGCTGGCCGAGATCGGGATTCATGGAGCGCGAAGTCCTGACCGCCGAGGAGGCCGCAGAGTTCCTCCGGGTCGATCGCAAGACCGTCTACGAGTACGTCGCGAGGCGGAAGATCCCGCACCAGCGCCTCGGTAGGCGGATCATCCTCTCGAGGTCGGCGTTGCTCGCGTGGATCGCCGCGGGCCCTGGAAGCCCCTCGGCGCGGACGGCCAGCGCGCCGGCATCGTCCGAGGTCTCGCAGCCAGCGCGCGAACACCGGAGCCCGGCACCGGTCGTGAACACGCCGCCACCCTTCCCGCCGGAGGGCCCGTATCCACCGCGATCGTGGAAGGATCCCGTTAGCCACCGTCGCGGAGCCCGGCCTCGCACGTCCGCCGAGAAAGCGGAGCTCAAGGCGCAGGTCCTCAAGGCGGTCGTCCGCTACCCAGGCTACGGCGCCCGCGCCTACGGCGAGCACCTCGGGGAGTACACGAGCGAGATCGGACCGATGCTCTACGCGCTGGTCGCCGAGGGGCGGCTCATCAAGACGGGGCAGACGCGGATGACGCGGTACCACCTCCCCGCGGCGAGGAGCGGCGCTTGAGAAGCGTCCCCCACCTCCGTCCCCCACTGAGGACGTTCCACTCGATCGGCGCCCGGGAGGTTTTCGAGCACCGATCGCCACCAGACCTGAATCAAGACGCGGAAATCGATCGCGCAAAACGTCGACCCAAAATCGGTGTCGACAGCAGGGTCACGCGCTCGTGTAATTTCGCGAAGATCCGCGTCCGATCCGTCCCCCATTTGTCCCCCACTGACCCCCTCGATCATGCACCGTCGTGCACTTTCAACGCGTCGAAGTCATTCATCTTCCTCGTCGCTCAGCACGTTGCCAAGGTTGACGTCGAGGGTTCGAATCCCTTCTCC
>SXGT01172641.1_pt1 | contig 27748 bp, 21 predicted proteins | sample 3176221 | NCBI WGS metagenome assembly SXGT01 (sample SAMN11356862, study PRJNA531348) | freshwater metagenome | isolation source: freshwater sample F1-120 | place: China: Fuxian Lake, Yuxi | collected 2017-12-25
AGCTCCTTCTCGGCGTTGGACGTGATGATGACGATGGGACGCGTGACCGCGACGACCAGCCGGTTGGTCTCGCGGATGAAGAAGCGCATCTGGTCGAGCTCGTAGAGCAGGTCGTTCGGGAACTCCAGGTCCGCCTTGTCGGCCTCGTCGATGAGCAGCACGCGCTGCGTGTCGGCCGCAAACGACTCACCGAGCGGGCCAAAGCGAATGTATCGCTCGACGTGCGACACGTCGTGGTCGCCAAAGCGGCTGTCGTGCAGGCGCTGGACGGTGTCATAGACGTACAGACCGTCCTGCGCCTTGGTCGTCGACTTGACCGACCACTCGAGCAGCGGCAGCTCCAGCGCCGTCGCGATGCTCTTGGCGAGCACGCTCTTGCCGGTCCCGGGCTCGCCTTTGAGCAGCAGCGGCCGCCCGAGCGCGATGGCGACGTTGACGGCCTGGCGAAGATCCTCGCTGGCGATGTACTCGGCGGTCCCTTGGTAACGATCGAACGGCGCGGTGGTCATGCTAGGCCCTCTCCGTGAATGCGTGGCCCGCGTCGCTCCAGTGGAACAGCTTCCAGTCATCCACACCTTCGGCGCGCGCGGAGATGACCACATAGGCGACATCGGGGAGGATGGGCTCCCCGTCAGGCTCACCGCCGAGCGCCGAGAGCGTGTCCTCGGGGCTGAAGTAGGCGCCGCGGTCCGGGTGCGAGTGGAAGATGGCACGCACGACGCCGCCTTGATCCTCGACGTCGTAGAAGACCATGGGGTCCATGTTGTAGGCCGTGGCCGCGGTGCGCGTGAAGCGTGCGGGGTCCTTGGCGTGGAGCTCGTTCTGGAGGTTCTTGCAGCGCATGACCGACAGCACGCCGTCCTTCTCGACGACGAGCCCGCACGCCTCGTCGGGATAGCCGAGCATGGCCCACTCGCTCATGTCGGCGAGCAGCGGCTCCAGGTCGTGGCGAGTCAACTCAGGCATGGGACACCTCACGCAGCAAGATACGATTGACGGAGCGCAGCGCCTCGGCGGCGCTCCGCGTGGCGTCGACGATGACGGTCGCCGGTCGGGTCGAGACCCGCGCAGGTCCGACGAGCGCGCGCATCGTGGCGACGAGCGACGCGTCGACCTGCACCTCAGGCACCCCCGAGGCCGCCAGATAGCGCACGGCGAGCCCGACGACGGCCGGATCGGTCCCGGCGACCGCGACGGCGAGCGTGGAGAGCGTGGCCTGACCTGCCGGGCCGAGCTCGCGCAGAGCGAGGTGTCGACTGAAGCGCGCGGTGTCGGGCACGTGGCGCTAGCGCCAGCCGCCGGCGATGGCCGGGATGATCGCCAGCTCGTCACCCGACTTGAGCGCGGTCTTGAGCTCGTCGAGGAAGCGGATGTCGTCCTGACCGGCGTACACGTTGATGAAGCGCCGGAGCTTGCCGGCGTCGTCGACGAGCTTGGTCTTGAGCCCGGGGTAGCGGCCCTCGAGATCGTCGATGACCTCGCCCACGGTCGTCCCGTTGCTCTGGACCCGGTCGAGTCCTTGCGTGAACTTGCGCAGCGGGGTGGGGATCTTCACGGAAACGGTGATGCTGGTCGGTGCGTCTGCCATTGGTTCGTCCTCTCGGCTCTCGAATCGGGCGGCATGGTCGCCATCGAAGCGCGGTAGTCTCCCGTTCAGGCACGTGACGTCAAGTGGCACGTGGGACACGCCGGGTCGGGTTCGACCGCGAGCGCTCGAATGCGGTCGCGCGCGACGTCGATAGTGAGCAGCGCCCCAGGTCCATCCCGTTCGATGCCGAGAGCGCGCTCGGCGAGCAGCGTGCCGACGAGCCCGGCGGCCGGCCCGAAGACGCCGAGCTGCGCGCACGTCTCGGTGAAGATCGAGGGCGGCGCCTCGAACACGCAGCGATAGCAGGGACCGCCGCGCCGCACCGTCACGATGGTCCCGCGGAGCTCGATGACGCCGCCAATGGCGCAGTCCACGCCGCGCGCGACGCAGGCGTCATTGACAGCGAACTTCGTCATTGGATCGTCGGTGCCTTCGAGGACCAGCTCCACGTCGTCGAGCTGAGCCTCGGCGAACGACGCGTGAAGTGCCTCGATACGCGCGTCCCCGGCAAGAGCCCGCAAGTGCGCGGCCGCAGCCTCCACCTTGGGTCGACCGAGGTCGGCGTCGGTGAACAGCACCTGTCGGTGCAGATTCTCCAGAGCCACGGTGTCGGGATCCACGAGGCGCAGCTGACGGACGCCGCGCCGGAGCAGCTCCAGCGCCGCCGGGCACCCGAGTCCGCCGACGCCGACGAGCAAGACACGCGGTGGCTGTGGCCCCATGACGCGAAGATAGGGGGACGCGGCCGCCGCGGCAACGCCGGCTACTTGCGACGAACGTCGAAGGGCATCGTGTCGAAGCCGAAGCCGATCTTCTCGAATGGCACCAGGGCGGCGCTCTCGATGACCGTGTGGAGGATCTTGGTCTTGGGCGTGAAGTAGCCCGACGGATCGCGCTCGGCGACCACGGCCACGTGGCCCTTCCAGAGCAGCAGGTCACCCACCTCGACGTCGCGACCGAACTTGACCGGCCGGCCGTCCCCGGTGCGATAGACGCCGTTTTCGACCGTGTCGACGTACGCTACCCGCTTCGTCATCGTCTTGAGGCCGCCGGTGTAGGTGTACTTTGGCGGCGTCTTCCGCTGCACGACGGCCGCGCGGCGCCAACCGTAGACGACCAGATCAGCGCAGTCCGCACCGACGGCGCGCTCGGCCTGGTGGTCAGTGTCGCTCTTGGTCGCCGTCGACGAGCCGAACACGTACGGCACGTTCACGAGCTCGGTCATGTAGCCGACCGGCGTGTCATCGCGCCGAACCCGCACCGTGGCGATGCCCGGCAGGAGCCCGGTCTTGTCCCTGTGGGCCGCGCCGCGCGAGCGCACGGTCTGCCCGCGCCAGCGGAGCTCGACGACGTAGCGGAAGGTGCCCAGCCCGCCGAAGGTGTCCGGGGTGCGCTTGGGTCGCGCATCGAGCCGGTGAGTCAGCGTGTGCTTTCCCCAGGCCAGCGGCGACTCGGCGACGTCGATGGGGCACCAGTGCCAGCTCGCCGGGTGGGCCTTGCGTTCGTCGGGATACCACGAGCGCTCCATCGTGCCGGTGTTGTCGAAGAGGCGCCCCTTGGGGTCCGCCTCGAGCAGCGCCCAGCGCACCTCGGGCTTCTCCCACGCCTTGGGCCAGCGCTGCGGCGTGAGCTTCTTGCCGCGGTGGACGACGACCTTCGCCTCGGAGAACAGAGCGCGCTTCCCAGCGACCGTGGCCTCGATCACGACCGAGCCCGTCACGCGCTGGCCGAGCTTGGCCCACGCCTCGGCGTCGGTTGCGGGACCGTCCGCGACGGCGATGGCGATCCAGACGGCGTCGATGCGAACCGAGGGCGCGCCCGGCGTGGCCTGGACGAAGAGCAGTGTCGCGAGCAGTGCGGTCATCGCGCGGGGCCTCCCATCGGAGGATCAACTCTCGCGCGACCCGAAACGTTGCCTGAACTCGTCCGAACCGTCAGCGACGGGAGCCGCCCACTGGCGTGTGACGGTCACTCCGCGACGCGTGCCTAGGGCTGGCAGGACTTGGGGACGTTGCAGGTCTGACCCGACAGGAGCGCAAAGATCGAGAACAGCTGCGCGATGGGGTCCGCCTTGCACGTCAGGCCGCTCGTGCACTCCGAGTCCGCCGTGCACTCGCAGGTCCCGTCCGTGGGCGAGCCGCCCGCCGGTAGTCCGGGGATCGTCGGGATGCCACCGCCACCGCCGCCGAAGCAGGCGAAGATGCTTGCGAAGCCCGTGTTGCACTTCTTGCCGCCCGGGCAGAACAGGGTGACGTCGTTGCACTTGCCATCAGACGACGAGCAGATGCCCGTCTTCTGGTCGCACGTCGCGCCCACGTCCGGGCACCCCTTGGTCTGGCAATCCCCCTCGACGATGGGCCCTCCGGTTCCGCCCTTGCACGTAAACGACGCCTTGTCGCACTTTGCGCCGTCCTTGCAGTGCGCGTCCTCGGAGCACTGCACGCAGACCCACTTGTTCTGGTACTGCGTACAGCCAGGATACGGGTCCTTGCACTGCGCGCACGTGTCGCCCGTCGTGGTCGTCTTGCACTTGCACGTGGCCGCGTCGCAGGTGTTGCCGTTGGCGCAGTTCGTGTTGTTGAGGCACTCGCAGCACTGGTTCTTGGCCGCGCTGTAGTGTGGCGTGGGTGCGGTGCAGTTGGTCGTGGTCTTGTCCACGCACGCGTTGTTGACGCACGTCTTGTTGGCGCCACAGTCCGTCTCTTGCGCGCACTCGACGCAGGTCTTGTTGACGCACTTGGGCTTGGCGCCGGTGCACGCGGCGCACGGGTCGGTCGGGCCCGAGCAGTTATCGCCGAAGCAGCAGCCGCTCTCGAAGGTCCACGCGCACACGTTGACGCCCTTGTCGTTGGCCTTGCACTGACCGCCCTTGGGGCAGCTGTTGCTCGGGCACTCCGGCACGCACGCCTTGGTACCGCCAGTGTTGCCGTAGCAGCGATTGCCGGGGCCGCACTCGCCATCGGACTGGCAGCCCTTGCAGGTCACCGTCTGCGTCATGCACTTGCCGCTGTCGGGGTTGCACAGCTCGCCTGCCTTGCAGCCGCTGACGAGGCAGTCCTTGCACTGGAAAAGGCCGGGGAGGCAGGCCTTCTTGTCGGTCCCGAAGCACGAGTAGCCGGAGCCGCAGTCGGCCTCCTTGGTGCACGGGTTGGCGCAGTGCTTGGCATCGCCGATCGTGACGCACACGCGACCGCCGAGGCAGTCCTTGTCCTCTGCGCACTTCTGGCAGTCGCCCGGCGTGGGCGCGGCCGTCGTGTCCCCGGTCACGGGCGTGTCGCCCGTGGGGGGAGTGAGGTCACCGAAGGAGACGGCATCGGTGCCAGGGCCGGTCGCCGACTTCGGCGCGCAGAACCCGTTGAGGCACTTGTTGCCGTCCGAGCAGTCGGTGTCGGCCTTGCAGCCCTTGGCGGAGCACGTCTTGTCCGCGGACCCGGCCTGCGCGATGCAGATGCGATCCTTGGCGCCGCCCTTCAGGCAGTCGGCGACCGTCGTGCAGCTCACCTTGCCACAGTGGCTCGCATCGCAGATGAAGCCGTCGGCGCAGTCGCCGTCGACCTTGCACGCTGCCCCACCGCTATCCGATGAGCCGGTAGTACATCCAACCACTGCGACCGAGAGCGCGAGAACGACACCACACCCGAAGAGAACCCGATTCCGCTGCCGCATGAAGAACCTCCGCATCCGCCGGGGCGGGATTATAGCGGGCGAGCCGCGACGTGTTGCAAGTGTTTTCTGCACGTTGCGGCCCGAGGACGTTGACCGCGCGGTTGCGAGCGCGATGGGCAAAAAACTGGCGGGCCGCCTCGGTCACCCGTAGTATCCCTCGTTCGGAGGCGTCATGATTCGCTCCATCGTCACGTTCGCGCTCGTTTCTGGTCTCGTCTCGGGCCTCGGTTGTACCGGGGAGCCGGAGCTGCACGCTCCGTCGCCCAAGGGATCGACGGGGCTCTCCAAGACGGATGTCCAAGCCATCTACCTGTTCGTCCCGGAGACCATCTCGCAAGAGGTACTCGCCGGCACTCCGGATGCGGGGAAGGACGCGAAGTCGTCCGCAGACGTCAAAGACGCGAAATAGCGTCAGTACATGCCCGCGACGCGGACGAAGAAGCCGTGCGCGTTCTTCGTCATCACGTCGAACAGATCATCGGAGAAGTGCGAGAAGTTGTAACCCGCGCCGATGCGGGCATAGCCCAGGATGTTGACGGCCAGCTCCGCGAGGGCGCCGTGCTCCATCTGCTCGGCGAGGTCGACCTTCATGAAGCGGTACTCGGCCGCGACGTCGAGCGTCCGCCAGAGGTGGAACGCCGCGCGCAGCGCCGCAAGCAGCGTGTTGGAGCGCGTCTTCTCGGACGTGCCCTCCGCCTCTTCGACGGCGTGCCGATAGGCGAACTTCGGGGTGAGCTGAAAGCCCCACGGAAGCTCGAAGATGGGCTCGATGGCGACCACGTCGGCCGTCGTGCGGAGAGAGCCCTCGGCGGGATCGACCCCGATGGGGCGCATCGCCACGACGCGGCCTGCCTTGACGAGCAACGTGAAGGTGTCGTCCATCGGACGGTAGGCAAAGCCGAGCGACAGCTCCATGCTCTCCGCCTCGCGGAGGCCGAGGTCACGGTTCTGGGTGACCATCACGTCGGCCCGACCGAGCAGCGAGAAGCCCTTGCCGAAGTCCCACGCGAGCCGATTCAGCGCGACGATCTGGAAGCGCTCGAAGTCCGACTGCTCGAAGCGCCCTTCGAGGCGCGTCGTGAACTTGACGGACTTGCTGCCGACCCACTCACCGCCGAGGCTCAGGGCGTTCGCGTCGCGCGTGAGGCCCTTGCCGTCCACTACGGTCGAATGGCTCCGCTCGAAGCCGACGTCCGCATGGAAGCCCGGCGCGACCTGAAAGCGCCGGCCCACCCCGAGCACCGCGCGATTGAAGGTGCCCGAGCCCGCGGCCCCGAGCTGGTACTCGCCGTAGCTCCGACCTTGGCCGTCCTCGCCCCAGCGCTCTTCGGAGCCCATGACGGTGGCTGGGACCCAGCGGCCCGTGTCGCGCGAGTGCATGAGCCGCTGCTGCACGTACATGGACGCGGTGCCCGAGAGCTTCGAGCGAAAGCCGAGCACGAGCGCGTCCTCGCCGCTCCAGCGGATCTGCTCGCCGATGGTAAAGCCCAGGTCCCCGCCGAGATCGATGTCGATGCCGACGCCGGTCACGAAGCCGTCCAACGTCGAGCGGTAGGCGATGGTGTCGCCGCCAATCTGGAACTGCTGAGACAGAAACAGGCCCACGCGGTCTGTGACTTGGTACTTCAGCAGCGCACCAACACCGCCGCGGTTGATGTTGTCCGGATTGACACGGTTCGACTCGAACGCGTGCGTGGCCTCGCCCACGATCGTGAACCGGCCCGTCCGATTGGTGTACTGCGCCGACGTGAGCGCCCGCAGGTGGTGCCGCGTGCCGTCGGAGAACGTGAGGTCATCGGTGAGCGCCTTGAGCGTGTCGTGGCGCAGCACGAGCCGGTTGTCGCGATCGATGTGCCACGCCACCTCGGCGCCGCCCCGGTGGGTACCCTGCTCGAGCGTGGTGTTGACGGACGTAAACCCCGCATCCTGGCGCCGGTAGCTGGCCGAGAGCACGATCCAGGGCTCGTCTTTGCCTACGAACTCGCCGACGTCGGTGCGCGCACGCACGTTGATACCGAAGCCGGACTTGTCGTCGGCGGGCTGCGACCCAATGGACTGAAAGGACAGGCCGCCGTCCTGGGACAAGAAACGGGCGCCTTGCGTCGACTTGGAGTGCGCCAGCTCCGCCTCGATGACGGTGCGCTGCGATCGCGTCGGAGTGACGGTGAGTTCGGCGCCGTAGAGTTCGTGATCGGGCGCGTTGGCGCGGCCCTCGCGCGTGTAGCCTCCACCCACGGTGACGTAGCCGGCAATCTCCTGCCGGCCGTAGGCACCGAACGAGACGTCGCCGACGCCGCCGAGCGCGCGCGTGTCATAGCTCACGTCGATGCGGACCTCGTGCCCGCCGAGCGCGAGCCGCGGAGTGAGCGCGTCGGCCGAGGCCATGAGGAACGACGCGTCCACGGTGCTCGAGAGGGGCCCCTTGAAGACGACCCGACCTGACACGTAGTCAATCGTATAGTCCGCATTTCGAACTTGCGGCTTGGCGAGCAGCAGTCCGCCCGTGTCGCGGTCGTAGATCGCGATGCGGAGGACCTCGGTGCCCTCGACGATCTCCTTGTCGGGCAGGAAGTAGTAACTCCCGCCCGTGGCCTTGAGCACCGCCTGACGGTGGCGGATCTTCTTGTCGCCATAGCCGACGAACGCCTCGACGACCGTGTGATAGCCAGGGGCGAACGCATGATCGAGCCGCACCTGCGCGCCCTCGGTCACCCGCTCGTAGCGAAAAAGCTCGCCGGCGCCGATGCTGGTCTTGAACGTCCCGACGATGAGCTTCGACCGGTCCGCCTCGATGGCGACGTAGTACTTGCCGTGGGTCCTGGCGTCCGAGCCCTCCGTGGCGCCGTCTCCGAACATCGGGTAGCTGCGGTTGGGATCGATGACCTGCTCGAGGAAGCCGACGGTCTCCGCTTTGCGCGCCGTATCGACAAAAGCCGTAAAGCCCAGGTTCTTGATGACGTCTCCGCCCTTGACGCGCGCCTTGAGGTAGAGGGCCGCGCGACCATGCAGCAGTAACGGCTTGTCCTTGGCCTTGATCTCGAGCGTGGTCTGGTCCGTGAGCCCGTCGAGCTGCGTTCCGGGCTGCGCGAGCGCGCCATCGGCGAGCACGAGCAGAAAGAGGGCGTTGCCCTTGACCCTGTACTTTCGCTCGATGCGCGCCACGTTGCCCGCCGCGTCCTTGGCCTCGATGACGACCGGCGTCTCCTCGCCATTGGGCAACGGGAGCGTGACCTCGAAGGCGCCATGATCGAGTGGTGCGAGCTGGCCATTGACGGTGACGGTGAGGCCCTCGACGTCCGGCACGCGGCCCACGATGGGCAAGAGCGGTTGACCGAGGAGGGCGCCATCGGGTGGCAGAGTGGCCTCGAGGCCCGCGACCGCGAGCGGCTCGGGCGGCCCCTTGCCCTCGCGCTTGCGCTTGAGCGCCTCCGTCAGCACCTGGAGTCCGAGCGGGGCCTCACCGGGCGCGGCGTCAGTCTTGGCGAGCGAGACGAGCAGCTCCCGCGTGGCGCCAGTGGCGGCGCGTAGCTCGACGACCACAAGCCCATCCACTGGCGGCGCCGTCGCGACGACGAAGCGGCCCTTGTCGTCGAGTGGCGCGAGCTGGCCCAGGACGCGGACCTCGGGCTTGAGCGTCGTCTTGGGGAGGGTCATCGGCTTGGCCCCAGCCCGCGGAGGCGCTCCCGGATTGGACCAGGTGACGGTGACAGACGGTGTCGCGGCCGCCGTGAGCTCGGTCGAGACGCGCGCACGCGCAATCTTGGCTTGCGTGGCGAGGCGATCGGCGAGCGCCTTGAGGCTGAGCTCCGCAGCGGCGCGATCGGCCGCAGTCGGCTTGCCCGCCAGCGCGACACTCAACACGGCCTCCCACGGCTGTCCCTTGCCCGTCTTTCCCGCCTTGTCGAGGAAGGTCCGGACGGCACCGACGACCTTGCGCTTGGCGTCCAACAGCGGACCTGGACGCGACAGGACGCTCGTGGGCTCGGATTCGAGCTGACCGACGCTGAAGTGGACGAGAGGTGACTTCCATCGGCTGCCGAGGCCGTCGGTGACCTCGAGCCAGGCCCGGTGGAGTTGCCCGCGCTTGGCGACGACACGCTTGCCGTCCCCGCTCTTGCCGTCCCACTCGAGCGTGGGCGGTGGCGCCCCCTTGCCCGAGAAGACGCGCAGCGGCAGCCACGGTGACTGCCCGCCCTGGGCCTCGATCCACACGCGCCAGAGAGACGCAGTCCCAAGCGTGCCTGGGACGAGCTTGGGCTCGAAGGTGAGCGCCTCACGAAAGCCCTGGGGGCTGAGCGCGCGATCGAGGAGCACGTCCCCGGTCACCGCACCGCGCAGGCCGAGCGTGGCGGTGACCTTGGCGCCCACGGGCTTTCCGTCGAGCGACACGCCCAGCTCGGACACCATGCCCGTAACGACGACGCGCTGGAGGGCCTCCGGCGGCGGGGCCACCTGGCGGGGGACGAGACTGGACGGACCGACCGGCGCCGTGCTGCACCGGAAGCCGAAGCTGACCTGCTGCGGGATGCCACGCGAGACGTGGAGCTGGCGCGCGGTCTCCCCGGTGGCCGGGCTGTCGGGCGGCACGGTGTTGGTGTCGATCTTGACGAGGTGCAGGCCGGGCGTGAGGTCCGAGAGGTGATACCGGCCGTCGCGATCGGTGATCGCGTAGCGGCCCGTGTCGACGTACACGCGCGCCGCGGGGATCCCGGGCTCCGCCGGCCCCGGGAAGCCATCGCCGTCCTCGTCGCAGAAGACGCGGCCACGCACCCAGGACAGATCAAAGATCGCGTCACCCACGAACCGCAGCGGAACCCGCGCGAGATCCGACAGCGCCACGCCGCCAGGGTCGACGACCTGGGCCCGGTTCTCGGTGACCGTCCCAGCGCGCGCCTGGGTGCCGACGACGACCTGATAGCGAATGACGATGCGGCTCTTGCGCTTGAGCTCGAAGGCGCGGGCCGTCGGCGTGGCCGCGAGCTGAAACGTGAGCACGCTGGGCCCGCCGGGCTCGGCCAAGTTGACCGAGACGCCATCGATCGTGGCGCGGGGCGACTCGCCGACGAGGCGCACCTCGGCAGGCAGCACGTCGCGGATGAGCACGCCACCGATGCCGCCCGCACGCAGGAAGTCCTTGCCGGAGCGGTTCTCCACCCGGAGCGTATAGGTGATGATGTCGCCGACGACAGCCTGCGTCTTCGTTGCCGTCTTCTCCAGCAGCACGAGGGCGCCGCCGCGATCGACCGCGACGTGGTTGTGAGCGGGCAGCGGCCCGGCCTTCGCCGCAGCGAACGTGAGAAAGAACGCCTTCGGCGCCGCGGCGTCGGGCGCCGCAGCCGGATCGACCCAGCCCGTCTTCGGATCGACGACCGCGACACCCGTGAGCGGCGGGACGCGGGTGCTGGGGAAGTGGTAGGTCGCGCCGTCGACCTCGACGGCCAGGGTGTAGGTCCCCGCAGCGGTCGGATCGAAGCGGTAGAGCCCGTGCTTGTCGGTGACCTGATCCTGTTGCCCCGCCGGAAGCGCGGCCGTGGGCGCTCCGCCCGCGAGCAGCCGAACCCGGACGCCGACCGCGGGGTCCCCGGTGTCGGAGACGTAGACGTGGCCCGTGGGCTCGACCGAGATCGTGGCGCGACCAGCGACCGGGGTTGCAGCACCGAAGAACGCGCCGGTGGCCGAGAAGACGAGGAGCTCGGTCGTCGCCGCAGGCGCGTCCTTGACGAGAAAGCTGCCATCCTCGCCGACGGTCGCGCGGCTCGCCCCCGGCGCGTTGGCAAAGGAGACGACGAAGCCGTCGAGAGGCTTGCCCGTGCCGGCTTCGGTCACGGTCCCGCCGATATCGGCCGCGAGCGCGTTGGTCGCTACGGCTGCGACGAGCGCGGACAGGACCCAGGAAGTGGCGTGAAAGCGTGACATGGGGTGGCGACGCCCGAAAGCAGGGCATCGTAACACGGCGCCCTGGGCTCGCAACCGGGGTTCAGAGTGGGTTGTAGTACTCGCCGCTGCGGACCGACACGCCGCCTCCGCCATAGCCGCCGAGGAGCAAGAAGGTGCCGTTGTCCAGAGGAACCGCGACCGCTCCGACGCGCGGCACGTGCAGCGCGCCCGTGTGCTGGCGGTCCGCCTTCAGCGTGGGGTTGTTGGGATCGGAGAGGTCCAGGCGCTCGAAGATGACCTCAGCGGAGTTGGAGATTTGCCCGTTCACGACGCCACCGGCGATGAGCACGCTGTTGTCGGGCAGGGCCACGGCGATGTTGCCGCCGCGCGGATTGAGGAGCGCGAAGTTCGTGTCGAGGAAGGCCTTGTTCGCGACGTGGAAGAAGTCGACGCGTTGCTCGACGGTCGTGCGCGCCTTCTCTTTGAAGCCGCCGATGACGTACAGGTAGCCCTGCCCGGGCACCCAGGCGACCGCGTGCCGCGTCCGACCGCCCGATGGCAGCTTGATGGGCGTAGAGTCAAAGCCCGCGGGCGAGATGTAGAAGATCTCGGCGGTGTCGACGGCCTGGTCGCCGGCCTCGCCGCCGATGAGCACGACGCCCTCCCGCTGGTCTCCACCGAGCGCGACCTTGGTCGCGGTGTGGAAGGCGCGCGGCTTGTTCAGGTTCTGGCTATAGACGACCTTGCTCGACGAGCGCTCGAACACCTCGACACTGCCGACCGTGGAGGTCTTGCCCGCGGCGTCGACCGAGAAGCCACCGGAGAGAAGGACGTGGCCCTCGCCGTCGAGGAGCGTCTCGGTGTGGCCCGCGCGACTCGCGTTGAGCTGGCTCTGGATGGGCGGCAGGAACGTGTCCGTGGACGGGTCGAAGAGCTGCAGCAGCGGGAGCGTCTGCTTGGTCCCGCTGATGTCGGTGACGCCGCCGGCGATCAGGACCTGACCGTTCGGGAGCAGCGTGGCCGTGTGGAACGCGCGGGCGTGAGAGAGCGTGCTCTGGCCTTGAAGCTGCTGGTAGGTCCCTGTCGCGGGGTCGTAGAGCTCGGCGGTCTGCGTGATGGTGTCCAGGTCCTCGATGCCGCGAAAGTCACCCGTCACGGTCGTCTTCAGCGAGGCCCCGCCGACGATGAGGACGCGGCCGTCCCTGAGCCGAGTGGCCGTGTGGCCGACGCGGCCCATGGACATGGTCGTCTCGCGTGCACCCAGCTCGCCCGGAGTGGACGTATAGGCAAAGCGGTTGATGCGACTGACGGGGACTTGGACGGAGATGGGCTCGACGTCGGGCTGAAGCGAGAACGCCGCGCTCTTTCCCCGAGAGAGCAGGTCGCCGAGGCCACCATCGGAATCCTGCGCCCAGCCTTCGACGGTGAAGCGTATGCGATCGCCATACGGGATCTCGGGAATCCCCTTCTCGCCGCCGGGGACGTAGTGGACGAACTTCTCGACGGTGCCGTTCTCGGACTCGAACACGAGCCGAAGGATGCTCACGCCCTTGAACGGGTCATCGTCCTGCGCGTCGAACTTGGTGGCGAAGACTTGGAGGTCGAGCAGCTCCGGTGCCGGCGGCGCCTTCTTGCAGCCGAGAAGCGCCAGACCGACGACGAAGGCAAGTGTGCGGTGCATCGTCATGGCTCAGTCCCACCGAATCGTCGCGTTGAAGGAGTTGGGTGGCTCCGGCTGTGGAATGCCCAACACGACGCCGGCGGTCACGCCACCGACGACGGCGGCCCCGATGATGGTCCAGAACCACCAAGTCTTGTACCAGGGGGTGGGCGGCGCATCGATGGTCGTCCTCGGGTCGGGTTCCGGGATGACGGGCTTCGTCGTCCCGGGATCGATGGCCGGGCTCGGTGTGACGGCCGGAGCCGCCGGCGAGGCAGCGACCGTCGGTGGCGTGGGCGGTGCGGCCACGGGCGGCGCGAGAACCGGTGGGGCGGCGACGGGAGCCACGACGGGCTGCGGCGTGTAGATGGGCTGCGGGATCGGCAGCGGCGCGACGACGGGTTGCGGCTGATAGGTCGGCTGCGGCTGGTAGATCGCGCGCGGGGCCGGCTTGGTGGGGCTGATGGCCACAGGCGGAGCGACAGGCATTGGCACGGGCACAGGCATTGGCACGGGCACAGGCACGGGCGCGGGCAACGGCACCGGGGCCGGTCGCGGCGGAGCGACGGCGATGGGCGGCGCCACGGGCACCGGCACGGGCGCGGGTACTGGAGCGGGAACGGGGGCGAGCACCGGAGTCGGCGCCCGCGCGATGACCGTGTCGTACTCGTAGATGCTCGGCCGCCCCGCGACGACGCGGCCGCGCGGGAAGCTCGCGATGGCCGCGACGGTCGACTCGGCAAAGCCAAGCAGCTTGCCCTGCGCGTCGGAGAGGTCGGCAGCCACGGTCGCCCGCGCGACCTCGGCGATCTCGTGGGCCTGCGCCGAGTAGACGAACGAGGCGACGGTCCACTGGCCCGCGACCCGCGTGACGTAACCAAACCAAACGCACGCGGCGGAGCCTCCCACGGCCAAGCTTTTGGCCCCGGCGAGGAGCTCGGGACCGAAGGCGCCGTCCTTGATGAGGCGCTCGACGCTGGCGCTCGACGCACCGACGCCGGGGGCGCTGGTCGGCGCAGGGGCGGCGATCGCGCGCGTGGGCTTGCCCGGCCGTCCCGCACGAAGGCTCGCCGCGACCTGGCGCGTCTCACCCACGCCGGGCGTGAACACCCGCTGGGCCCAGGGCTCATAGCCGTCGGCGACCGCGCGGATGACGTGGTGGCCACGGAGGAGCCCGCTCACGGTGGCGGAGCCCGTGCCCTTGGCCTGACCGTCGACCAGGATGGTGCAACTCGGCGCGACGCAGGTGACGGCAATGGTGCCGGTCGGAACGGTGGAGAGACCGGTCTTGATTCGCCCGAGCGCCTGGATCATGGCGGGAGGCTCGAACGTGCCGGCGAGCGTGAGCTCGGGTCGCAGCGCGACGGCGCGCGCGAGGGCCTCTTCACCGTCGTCGACGTAGCCCTGCTGGAAGCGCGCGGCGGCCAAGAGCAGCTCGGCGTCCACGAGGCGACCCACGTCGTCGACGTGCGCCAGCTTCTTGTCGAGCGCCTTGAGCGCGTCCTGGAGCTTCTTGGCCGCGGGCCCCCACTGCCGCTTCGTCATCGCGTCGCGCCCGCTGTCGATGTTGCGCAATGCGGCGGCGACGTCCTTGTCCTGCACGACGGGCGCGGCGGCTACCGCGACTGGAGCGCGGGCCGGCGGCGCACCCATGGGCGCTCCGTGCACGGCGCTGGCCTTGAGCGTCATGACCGACGCGTCGAGCGCGATGAGCGTCTCGACGTATTGCTCGATCTGCGACGCCGCGGAGTCCGGAACCGCGTCACTCTTCTGCAGGCGCGTGAGCACGACACGGGTCGAGCCGGCGGTCGGCGGATCGGCCCACGCGGCGTGGACACCCGTGAGGACCGGCGTCGACGCCAACGTGAGGGCGGTGAAGGCCGCCACGACGCGCGATGCGGTCGGGGGAGCCGAGGAGCGGGGAGCAGGGCGAAGTTCAGCGAGCACAGCAATCTCCAACAGCAGCGGAGGGCAGCTTACCTTCGGAACGCCGATCGTCAACGTGGAAGTTCGCATGGAAGCCCAGCGCTCGCCATGGAAATTGCTCGTGGCCCGCCCACGTGGTCTGCTTGGACTCCGTGGTCGAGTCCCCCGCCGAGCCCAGCCTGACCCGTCGCGCGGCGCTGCGAGAGTCGCTGATCGTCTGGGGGCTCTCGCTCTTCGCGTGCGCGCTGACGGGGCTCGTGGGACGGTTCGTGCCGCTGGTGGCCGAGAACCAGCTCGGCTTCATCGCGCTCGCGTTTCTCTGGATCCCGATACGTGCCCTGACCCGTCGCGGCGTCGACCCCGAGACGTGGGGCTTCACGTGGAACCCGTGGCGCACCAACGCGCTGGTGCTCGTTGGCGTGACGTTGGTGGTGCTCCCGCCGTTCGCGTTCGGGCGCGCGCTGTTCGAGACACGCGTCTTGGGTCGGACCGCGTCATGGACCTCGGATCGGCTGGTGCGCTTCGACCCGGAGCTGGAGGGCCGACCGCTCGCGCTCGCGCCGGGTAACATCGTCCACGCGTTTCACGAAGCCGACCGCCTGGTCGTCGTCGCGACGGGCGACGGTCCGGTCGACGTCACGCTCCGACTTGGCTCCCCAGACGGCGTACCGCTCACCGAGCTTCGCCCGACCTCGGTCGTGTGGCGCGCCGGCGAGCTCGTGCCGCTCGTGGGACGCCACGGCTGGGAGCTCGAAGACGGCCACGTGCGCCTGCTCCGGCGCGGTCCGGGGGGCGTCGCGCTCGATGCCCGCGGCGTGCATCACGTGTCCATTGCTGGCTCGGGCGCCGAACTGCGACTCGGACGTTATGCGGTCCCCGTCGATGCTCCGTATGAGAGCCGCCGCGCGCTCTGGCGGTGGTTGCTGCTCCTGCTGACGCAGGTCGTGCTGGTCGCGCTCCCCGAGGAGTGGCTCTACCGCGGCTACCTTCAGCGACGGCTCACCGAGGCGTTCCCGCCGACACGCCGCGTGCTCGGCGTCCCGCTCGGCGTGGGCTGGCTGCTGGCGACGGCGTGCTTTGCCGCCGGACACCTGGTGCTCGATCCGCGACCGAGCCGCTTGCTCACGTTCTTCCCGGGCCTGCTGTTCGGCTGGATGGCCGCGCGCACGGGCAGCATCGCCGCGAGCGTCGGCTTCCACGCGCTCTGCAACGTGCTGGCCCAGATGTTGGACTACGTCTTCTACGGCTGAGGCGGCGCGATCCGCCCGGCGCGCCACGTGGCGACGACGCCGCTCTCGGCAAAGGACCGCACGAGCGCCTCGCCGGCACGGTGCGCCGCGGAGTCGCCGTCGGCCAGCGCGAACATCGCGGGTCCACTCCCGGAGAGCCCGACGCCGAGCGCGCCCGACGCCAAGGCGGCGGCACGCGCCGCGACGAAGCCGCGCACGAGCGGCGCGCGGTAAGGCTGGTGCAGGACGTCGCGAGTCCCCAGTCCGAGCCGCGCGAGATCGCCCTCGTAGAGCGCCGAGACCATCAGGCCCACGTGCGCCGCCGTGGTGACCGCGTCCGCGACCGGCACGTGCTTCGGTAACGCGGCGCGAGCGTCAGCGGTGCGCACCTCCAGCTCCGGGATCACGACCGCGACGCGCAGGCGCTCAGGCACCGGCAGGCGCACGATCTGGAGTCCGTCGGGGAGCGCGTCCGGGTCGGGCGCCATGAGCAGGATCCCGCCCAGCAGCGCCGGCGCGACATTGTCCGGATGCGGCGAACCCGCGCACAGGGCCTCGCCAACGCGCCCCTGGGCCACGAGCTCGCGGCGCGTGAACGGAGCGCCGATCGCCGCGTTGGCCGCAAGCGCAGCGCTGGCCGCGCTGGCCGCCGACGAGCCGAGCCCCGAGCCGAGCGGCAGCCCCTTGTGCAGCCGCATCGCGAGTCCGGCCTGGACACCGGCGCGCTCCAAGACGGCGCGCGCGACGACCGCGGCAGCGTTCTGCGCCGGATCGGTCGGGAGCCGCCCGCCATCTCCCGTGACCTCGAGGGACCACTGCCCAGCCGGCTGCAGCGCGACCTCGCACGTGTCACCGAGGCCCAACGCGTCGTCCAACGCGAGGCCGAGGATGTCGAAGCCCGGCCCCAGGTTCGCCACGGTCGCGGGGGCAAAGGCGGTCGTCCAGGAGAGAGCGGGTGCAGCGCGCATCGACATTTCCCCAACGTAGCGCGAGGCGCCATACTCGGCCACCCCACCGATTCGGATCGTCGCGCGGTGGAACCTCGTCACGACCGCTCGAGTAGAGCGAAGCAGAAAGGGCGGGCCCTCGTTGGATCGCACGGATGAGGAGCTTGTCCGGGAGTGTCGCCGCGGCGACTCGTCGGCGTACGGTGTTCTCGTCAAGCGACACCACCGCCGGGTCATCGAGACGGCCTACCGGGCTCTGCGGGACATGGCGCTCGCCGAGGATCTCGCCCAGGAGGTGTTCTTACGCGCGCATCGCTCGCTCAAGGGCTTCGAGGAGGGCCGCCGTTTCGGGCCCTGGCTCATGGCGATCACGGCCAACCGCATCCGCGACCACTACAAGGCGCGGGCCAAGCGCGGCGAGGTCGCCTGGGACGAGCTCCCGCCGATCCCCATCTCGGAGTCGACGCCGATGGAGCGCGCGGCGGCTCGTCAGATGGTCGGTCGCGTGCAAGAGGGCATCTCGCGCATGCCTCCGGAGGTCCAAGAGGTCCTGCGACTGCGCTTTGCGCTCGGCTACGACTACGAAGAGGTGGCCGAGGCGCTCTCGCTACCCTTGGGCACGGTCAAGTCCCGTATCTCGCGCGCTCGGGACGCGCTCGAGTCGCTCCTCGGGGAGGTATGAATGAACCACGGCTGTAATGCGCTGGCGGGCACGCTGATCTCGGCGCTGGAGGAGGGCCGCTCTGGCGCGGTGCGTGACGCGGCGTCCTCGCACGTCGCCCACTGTACGAGCTGTCGCGAGCGCGCGGGCGCCATCGTGGCAATGGCGGAGGGCCTCGATCCGCCGATTCCTGCGCTGGGTCCGGGCTTCGTCGCCCGTGTCATGGCCGAGATTCAGGAGCACGACGCGCCGCCGGCCCCGGCCGGGGCCTACGATCGGCTGCCCCCGTTTTGGCAGCTCGGTGGCGCGATGGCCCTCCTGGTCGCGCTGTCGGCGATGGTGCTGGCCTCGCCGTCGGGCGACGGCGGCTGGCACGCGCGCGCGCTGACCGGCTTCCTCGACCGCGCGCTCAGCTTCCTCGCGGCCGTCGGCGAGGGCGTGCGCGGGCTCTGGGACACGGCCTTGCCCGGTCAGGGCCTCGCGATCCTCGCAGGTCTCGCCCTCGTCGCGACGCTCCTCAACGTCGCCTTTGCGGTCTCCGCGTTTCGACGCCGAGGTCGCGAGAAGACGGTGGAGTAGGCCGTGGGCTCGTGGGACGCGCTCGCGACCTGGCTCCTCCGGGGCTGCACCTACGGCGGCATCATGCTCGCGACGTTCGCGGCCATGACGCTCATCACCGCGGCGGCGCCCGGCTTCGTCAAGCGGGAACGCGACGCGGCCCGGGCCGGCATGCGCCGCTGCTTCCTGTGGGGCGCGGTCTTCCTCACGAACGTCGCGCTGCTGTGCGCGCTGTTGCTGCTGGTCGATGGCTTGGTCGGGCGCGTGCTGGCCCTCGCGGTGCTGGTCGTCGCCCTCGTCGTCGGCCTGGCGGGCCTCTCGGCGATTGCGGCCGAGGTCGGGCGCCGCGTGCTCATGCTCGCGGAGTCCTACGAGCCCAACGCGCTCGCGCGCCTCGCGGTCGGGACGCTCGTCTTGTTCTTCACAGGGGTCGTCCCGGTGCTCGGCTGGTTGGTCTTCGCCGGTGCGCTGCTCACCGGTGTAGGCGCCTTCCTGGAGACGGCCGCGGAGGACTATCGCCCCACGCGCCGACCGGTCGAGGGCGCGCTCGGGGTCGCGGCCAAGTAGCATTTCCTGGCGGACGTCCGGTTGGACTCCTATCCTGTCGACTGTGAGTCACACGACACTCGCGGTCCTCCTCACCCTCGTCGGGCACGCGGCGCACGCGCGCAACGGGGCGCCCACTCACGACGCGCTCGGCATGACCTGGCTGACGCACCTCCCGAGCGCGCCGTTTGCCGGCAGCACGTGGGGCGACCAGGTCCTGGTGTTCGTCCCCCATCACTTCACGCCGAGCGCCGAGGTCTCCTTCGTCGTTCACTTCCACGGCTTCGCGACCACGCCGACCGGCGGCGTCGAGGCGATGCGCCTCCGACACCAGCTCACCGCGTCGGGCAAGAACGCCGTGCTCATCAGCCCGCAGTGCCCCATGCGCGGCCCGACGGCCCCGAGCGGCAAGATGGCCCACCGCGGCGGCTTTCGCGCGCTGCTGCTCGACGCGCTCGGCTTCTTGCGCGACGAGGGTCTGGTCGAAGCGGACGCCCGGCTCGGACCCGTGCTCGTGACCGCGCACAGCGGCGCCTTTCCCCTGGCGGTCGATGCCGCTCGCTTCGGCGACGCGCCCGTCGCTCAGGTCGTTCTGCTGGACGCGCTCTACGGGCGCCACGCGGACTTCGTCGAGTGGATCACCGACCACCCGAGCGCGCGGTTCGTGAGCCTTGCCTCCAACGGCAGCATCCCCGATCGCAGCAAGTCGCAGATCCTGGGGCCGCTCACGGCCCGTGGCGTGCCTGCGCTCGTCGAGGTCGCCGAGGGAGCCGCCAGCCGCCGCGACCTGCGGGAATCGCGCATCGCGTTCCTGGCCAGCCCGTGGGCCCACTTCGCCTGCGTCTATCACCGCCTCGTCCTCCGCGACATCCTCGCCGCCAGTCCGCTGCCCGTCGCCGTCGAGACCGGCTGGGCGCTCGAGCTCGACGCCCGCCCGCGCCGCCTGGAGCGCTTCACCGACGTCAAGCGTGAGCTGCTGGCCCGGGGCACGCCCGCGAAAAAATCCACCGTCGACTGAAGCCAACCCTGAAGCAAACATCGCGGTCGCCTCGCATCGCGACCCATGGCTCACCCCGTCGTCCTTCTGGTTGTTGGCGTCCTCGCGGGGATCGGGCTCGCGCTCGGCCTGCCGCTCAGCGGAGAGTCCACTGGGACCGCGCTGCTTCTCTCACTCGGCGTCGCGCTGGCGCTGCGGTCGCGCCGACGGCTCGCGTTGCCGGCCTGGGGCCTGCTGCTCGGGTTCGCGGCCACATGGGCCTCGCCGCGTCCCGAGCCGCTCGATGGTCGCGCGTTTCGTCGTGGCGACGGCTGGATGCTCGAAGGCCGGCTAGTCGAGCCACTGCGCCGGCATCGCGAAGGGTGGCGGGGTCGACTGACGCACGTCACGCTGCGCCGCGGCGACGTCCGCATCGAGCCTTGGGGCGACGCCCTCGTCACCTTCGAGCCCAGCACCACGATCGACGCGCTGGTCGAGGGGACCCGGCTCCGGCTGCGCGCGCACGTCCGTCCGGTCCGTCCCCTGCCCAACCCGGGGCTCGGCGACCCGATGACGATCCTGCTCGATCGTGGCTACGCCATCACGGCGCGCGCCGACCCCACGGCGGCGATCGCGCTGGTCGAGACCGTGGAGCCGAGCCTCCGGGAGCGGCTCCGCGCCAACTTCCGTCGCGTGGTGACCTCCAGCACGAGCGAGCCCACGCGCGGACTGGTGGAGGCGGTCGTCCTCGGCGACCAGGACGCGGTGACCGAGCACCTCCGTGACACCTGGCGCGCCACGGGGCTGACCCACCTCGTGTCGATCTCGGGCCTGCACGTCGGCCTCGTCGCGTGGCTGGTCGTCGGCCTCACGCGCCTCCTGCTGCTGCGCTGGCGCTGGCTGCTCCGACGCTGGCCCGTGGGTCACCCCGCCGCACTCCTCGCCATCGCCGCCGCGTGGACCTACGTCTGGATCGCGGCGGGCCCCGTGCCGGCGCTGCGCTCGGCGTGGATGGCCACCGTCGTACTCGGCGCGCGAGTCGTCGATCGCAGCCCCGATGCGCTCTCGGCGCTGGGCCTGGCCGCGCTCGTCGTCCTGCTACCGGAGCCGTGTGCGCTGCTCGACCCGTCGTTTCAGCTCAGCTTCGTCGCCGTCGGAGTGCTGCTGGCTGGAGCGGCGCCAACCCAGACAGTGGCCGAGGCCGTGGCGCTGCCCATTCGCGGCCCTGACGAGAGCGCCACACGCCCACGCCGGGCGCTCGCCTGGCTGGCCAAGGTCACGACCGAGGCGGTCCTGGTCTCCGTGGTCGCCACGGTCGGCACGCTGCCCATCGTCGTCTGGCACTTCGGACAGGTGGCACTCGCGGGACTCGTCGCCAACCTCATCGCCGTGCCACTGTGCAACGCGCTGGTCGTCGTGCCAGGTCTGGCTGTGCTTGCCCTTGCCGGTGTCGGTCTCGACACGCTCGCGGGCTGGGCCGTCTGGCCTGCGACGCTCGGGACCGCGCTGCTCGACGCGCTCGCCACGGGCCTGGCGTCGGTGTGGCCTCCCATCATCCTCGGCTTGCGGGCGCCCGCGGCGATCCTCGCGCTCAGCCTGGCCGTGACCGCCAGCTTCGTCGCGCTCCGCTGGGAGCGCGCGCGGCGGGTCGCGCTGACGGCCTGCGTCAGCCTCGTCGCGGCGACGGCGTTGGCCCGCACCGAGGTCCCGCACGGTCAGCTGCGGCTCACGTTCCTATCGGTTGGCCACGGCGATGCCACGCTCGTCCGGCTCCCCGACGGCGCGACGATGCTCATCGACGCGGGAGGCGACTCCACGGGGATGCGCGACGTCGGGCAGGAGGTCGTCGTGCCCGTCCTCCGGGCCGCGGGCATCGGCGCGCTCGACGTCGTCGTGCTCACCCACGCGCACCCGGATCACTTCCTCGGCCTGCGCGCCGTCTTCGAGACCATCCCGGTCGGCGCGCTCTGGTGGAATGGCCAGCCGAGCGGCGACCCCGAGTTCGCCCGCCTCCTGACGCTCGTGGAGGCCCGAGGCACGCGGCTCGTCACTATCGGACCCGGCAGTGGCCCCGTGATCGCCTTCGGAGGGGCCGAGCTCGACGTCCTCCATCCACTGGCGGGCTTCGACGGGCAGGACCACAACGATCGGTCGGTCGTGCTGCGCCTGCGCTACGGCGCCTTCTCCGCCCTGCTCACCGGTGACGTCGAGGAGCCGGCGGAGACTTGGATCGTCGAACGCGGCGTCGACCTGCAGGCCACGGTGCTCAAGGTCCCCCACCACGGAAGCCGGACGTCATCCACCGAGCCTTTCCTGCGCGCGGTGCGTCCCGCCCTGGCGGTGGCCATGGCCTCCGATCGCGGTCGGCTGGCGTTTCCGGACCTCGACGTGGAGACGCGCTATCAGCGGCTCTGCATCCCACTCTGGGTCACCGGCCGCTCGGGCGCGCTGGAGGTCACGACCGACGGCGTCACCTGGTGGGCCAGCGGCATCGCCCGGTGACATGTTCGGAATCGACGTTGACAGCCCGGGGTTCCATGCCTACGGTACGCGCGATGAAATATATTTCCATTGTTATTATCCTCATCATCCTCGCTCCCGGCGCCGGTCACGCGCAGGGTCCCGTCGAGGCGATGGTCAAGCAGGCCTCGGCCGCCAAGGAGGCCGGTCGCTTCGACGAGGCCATCGGCATCCTCAGCTCGGCGCTGGCGATCGACCCCAAGAGCGACGCCGTACTCGTCGCGCTCGGCCGCACGTATGGCGCCAAAGGTGACTTCAAGCAGGCCAAGTCCGTGCTGGAGAAGGCGGTTCAGGTCAACCCGGGCTCGGCGGACGCGCACCGGTTCCTGGGTCTCGTCTACGGCAAGCTCGGCGACATGAAGAAGGCCATCGCCGAGGCCAAGCGTGGCACGGAGCTCGAGCCCAAGCTCATCGCGGGACATCAGCTGCTCGCGGAGCTGCACCTCGCGGCCGGCCAGTTCAAGGACGCCATCAAGACCGAGCAGGAGATCCTGCGCCTCGACCCCAAGAACGCGGAGGCGCACCTCGCCATCGCGATGGCCAACCGCGGGCTCAAGAAGACGGCCGAGGCGGTCAAGTTCGCGAAGAAGGCCTCGGAGCTGGCACCCAAGGAGGTCGCGCCGCTGCTCACGTTGGCCACGCTCTACGCGGAGCAGAAGAAGGCCAAGCAGGCCACAGATACGTTGCGGCAGGCCGAACGGCTGGCCAACGGCGCGCAGCCGGTCATGGAGACGATCGCTGCGACCTACGCGCTCGTCGGGGCGGGCGAAGAGACGCTGCGCATCTACAAGGAGCTCGTCGCCAAGCACCCCAAGTCGGCCGGGCTGCGCCTGCAGCTCGCCAAGGTCCTGTTCCTGTCCAAGAAGATCGATGACGCCAAGGCCGAAGCGGACAAGGCCGCCGAGCTCGAGCCGCAGTCGGGTGAGCCGCCCAAGCTCTTGGGCCTCATCGCCGCCGCCAAGGGTGACGCGGCCACCGCCGAGAAGGAGCTGCGCAAGAGCATGGCCAAGAACCCGAAGGACCTGGAGATTCGGGTCGCGCTCGGGGAGATCCTGGCCAAGTCGGGCAAGTTCGACGAGGCCATCAAGGAGATCGAGGCCGTCATCAAGGCGGAGCCCAAGGCCGAGGCCGGGCTCGCTCAAGGCCTGTGTCAGCTTTACCGGCAGCACGGCAAGGTCAAAGACCGTGGCCGAGACGTGTGCCTCAAGGCCTGCAAGGCCGCGGGCGTCTCCGAGAAGGACTGTGATCTACCGTAGTCGTGGCGTGAGCAGCCCACGCGCGGTCAGCTTGCGCGCCATCAGCTCCGCCAGACGACGATGCCCCTCCGCGGTGGGGTGACCATCCCCCGGGAACGTGAGCTGCTCGATGGGACCGTCGAACGCGGCCCGAATCGACGCCCACGGCACGCCCAACGTGTCGAGCCGCTCGGTCAGCGCGCGCTGGTCGTCGGGCGCGGGCAAGAACACCATCACGCGAAAGCCGTGCGTCGCGGCGAGCTGCGCCAGCCGCGAATAGGCCGCGAGGACCGCAGCGAGCCCGTCGTGCTCGGGCGCAGCTTCGGGGCCTTCTCCGGAGGCGAGGCGCGCGTGCACCCAGTGCGCGAGGGCGCTGTGATCGACGAGCCAGGCGAGCCACGAGCCGTCGTTGGCCTCGGCGTGCGCGGGCTCGAGGTCGTTGTCGTCGAACAGAAAGAGGACGATGTCGGGCGAGAGCGGCAGCCCGTGCACCTCGAGCCGGCGGACCTCTTGGGTCGCGTTGTAGCCCGGCACCCCGAGGTTCACTGTCTCCCAGCCCGCGGGCAGCAGGCCGCCCAAGCGCTGGCAGAAGGCCTGCTCCGCCTCGACACCCCAGCCGAAGGTGGTCGAGTCGCCGACGCACACGAGCCGACGCGTGCCGTTGGGCTTGGGCTGGACGGGGTCCCGGTCGCGCAGGCCCCCTGCCGAGATGTGAACGCGCGACGGCGGAAGCGGGGCGTTCGGGCTGCCCTCGAACGTGAAGTCCGCGCCCGGACGCAGCGTGAGGCCCAGCTCCGGGTCGGCGCTCGAGGCAAACATGAGGTGATGTGTGGACATCGGCACGAACGCGCGGGCGACGAGCTCGAGCACGGCGAGCGTGACGACCGTGGCGCCAAGGACGAGCCCCAGGCGCGCGGCCCAGGGGCAAATGCGCAGGCCGCCCAGCACGGCTACACGCTAATGGAGCCCTCGCGGAAGCTCGACTGGGCGATCTTCACGTTCACGAGCGCGGGCTTGCCGCTGGCGAAGGCCCGCTCGAGCGCAGGCGCGAGGCCCGCGGTGGTCTCGACGTATTCGCCGTGGCCGCCGAAGGCCTCGACGACCTTCTCGTAGCGGGTGTACTCCAGGGTCGTCGCGACGACGCGGTTGGCGCCGTAGATCTCGCGCTGTCCGCGGAGGATCTGCGTCCAGCCGGCGTCGTTGCCGATGATGCCGACCACGGGGATGTTCTGCCGCACCATGGCCTCGAACTCGAAGCCGTTGAGCCCGAAGGAGCCATCGCCGTACATGATGATGACCCGCGCGTCGGGCCGCGCCAGCTTGGCGGCCATCGCGTAGCCGGGACCGACGCCGAGCGTGCCGAGCGGACCGGGGTCCATCCAGGTCCCGACGCCGTGCGGCTTGAGCACGTAGGCCGCGGTCGCGACGAAGTCGCCGCCGTCGCCGACCACGATGTCGCCGCGGCGGATGAAGCGGTTGACCTCGTCGCAGACGCGCAGCGGGTTGGGCGGATCGTCCTGCTTGGCGATGTCCGCGTTCATCTTGGCCCACTGGGCGGCCTCGGCCTCCTGGATCTTCTGGCGCCATGGCCCGACGCGACCGCGGAAGGTGTCGTTGTCGAGGGCGGCGGCGAGGCCCTCCAAGACCAGGCCGGTGTCCGCGCAGAGGCCGACGTCCACGCCGGTCGGGCGGTTGCGGCCGATCTCGGTGCCGTCCAGGTCCACCTGCACGATCTTGACCTGCGGTCCGAGCACCGGCGCGGTCATCATGAGCATGGCGGCGGAGGCCTTGCCCGACTGCGAGCCCGGCATGATGGGCTTGGACTGACCGTAGGCCAGCCGGAAGTCGAACGGCGTACCGCAGATGAGCAGCACGTCCACGCCCTTGAGCGCCGCCTTGCGCGAGCGGTTGAGAAAGTGCGGCCCGTGCGGGTCGAGCAGGCCGCGGGCCATGCCGTTGACGAAGGTCGGGATGCCGGTGCGCTCAGCGAAGGCAGTCACGGCCGCCTCGGGGTCGTGCGACCAACGCAGCTGCGAGCCCACGATGGCCACGGGCCGCTCCGCGCTCTGCAGCAGGTCGATGGCGCGCTCAAGGTACACCGGATCGGGCGCGGCGCGGGCCATGGTGCGGTAGCTCGTCGGGACCGGACAGGCGGCCTCGTCGACGAACTCCATGAGCACGTCCAGGGGCACCTCCAGGAACACCGGTCCCGGGACGCCGGTCGTGGCGCGGCGAAACGCGGCGGTGACGTACTCGGCAAGGCGGCGAGTCTCGCGCACGGCAGCCGACCACTTCGTGATGGGGCGCATGAGCTCGACGTGGTCCATGTCCTGGAGCGAGCCCATGTGCGTGAAGACCGTCGGCCCGGCGCCACCGAAGATGACCATGGGCACACCCGCGCGGAACGCGTTCGCCACGGCCGTGACCGCGTCGGTGACCCCGGGCCCGGCCGTGACGGCGCAGACGCCGGGCCGCCCGGTCGTGCGCGCCCAGCCATCGGCCGCGTGCGCCGCCGACTGCTCGTGCCGAGTGTCGACGACGCGGATGCCCTCGTCGAGACAGCCGTCGTAGATGGCCTGGATGTGCCCGCCGCAGAGCGTGAACAGACAGTCGACGCCCTCGGCCTTGAGGGCGCGGGCGACGAGGCGTCCGCCGTGAATGGTTCCCATCGCGTTCCTTTCGAGTCGCGCTCCTGGCGACTGGCGGGCTAGCCTATGTCGGGTTCACGGGCTTGTCATCCAGGGTGCGCGCCAACTCGGCGCGACCAGCACGGGCGATGAGCACGCGCAGGTTGCCGCTCAAAGGAGTTCGCGCTAAGGACCGACAATGGCACCACCAAGAAGAAACGCCCCGCTGGCTTTCACCGCGAGGCGTCGGGCCGGCGATGCTCTCACCGGCGGGGTGCTCGAACCATATGCGACCGACCGACGACCGTCAACAATCGAGAGCCGCAGGCCATGACGCGCGTCATCGCGTATGTCGACTGCTTCAACCTCTACTACGGGCTGCGCGCAGCATACAAGCGTCGGTACTACTGGCTCGATCTCGTGGCACTCGCGAGCAACCTGCTCAAAACTAGCCAAGTTCTGAGCCACACCCACTACTTCACCTCGCGCATTCGCTCGTCTGGAACGAACAGCGCGGACCGGCAACGACAGTCCGTCTACCTCGACGCGCTCAGGGCCAGGCCAGGGCTAACCTTGCACCAGGGCCACTTCTTGGAGAAGTCGGCGACGTGTCACCAGTGTGGGGCGACGTGGGCGACGCACGAGGAGAAGATGACCGACGTGAACATCGCTGTTCAGCTGCTCACGGATGCGTTCGACGATCTCTTCGACACGGCTCTCGTCATTTCGGGTGACAGCGACCTCACGACTCCGGTGCGTCGTGTTCGCGAGCGATTCCCGGCGAAGCGAGTGATCGTGGCCTTTCCGCCCCGGCGCCACTCCTCGGCGCTGTCTGCCGCGGCGTCGGGCTACCTGACCATCAGCGAGAACAACCTCCGCCAAAGTCTGCTGCCGGACCTGGTGGTGGCTGCGCCGGGACTGGAGTTCCATCGCCCGCCCACGTGGCGGTAGCCACACTTCCTCAGCCCTCTGTGCACGCCAGCTTCGGCCGAACGCCCAGCGCCTCCAGCAGCGCCGCGAGCCGAGCGCGCGCCTCCGGGTTCTCACGATGGACGCGTCGCCCCAAGATGAGCTCGTTCTTGAGTGAGTGCTCCCAGCCGGCGAGCTCGGTGACCGTGACCTGATAGCCGTGGGACTCGAGCGTCAGGGCGCGCACCACGTTGGTGACGTGGGAGCCGAACTCGCGCCGGTGCCAGGCGTGCCGATGCAGCTCGCCGAGGGCGCCCTCCGAGCCGCCCTGGAGCAGGCGCGCGACCTCGGCCTGGCAGCACGGGACCACCGCGATGTGGTCGGCCCCGTGGCGCAGGGCGCGCGTCAGGGCGTCGTCGGTCGCCGTGTCGCATGCGTGCAGCGCGACGACGACGTGCACGCGCTCGGGTAGCGGCGCGCTCTCGATGGCGCCTTGAACGAAACTGACGCGCGTCAGCCCCGCGGCGTCCGCGATGGCCTGGCCGCGCTGGCACAGCTCGGGTCGCGCCTCGACGCACAGCACCTGCCCCCGCCCCACGGGCTCCAGCAGGACGCTCGCGAGCACCACGCCGAGGGTGCCCTTGCCCGAGCCGACGTCGACGACGACGGGCTCCGCGTGTCGCGCCAGAGCGTCGTTGATGGCCGGGCGCAGGAGCCCGACGAAGTGCTGGAGCTGCTTGAGCTTGCGCCGCGCGTCCGCGTTGAGGTCGCCGTCTTTCGTCAGCAGGTGCAGCGCCTGCAGCAGCGGGGGCGACCAGCCGGG
>SXGT01888547.1_pt1 | contig 27730 bp, 20 predicted proteins | sample 3176221 | NCBI WGS metagenome assembly SXGT01 (sample SAMN11356862, study PRJNA531348) | freshwater metagenome | isolation source: freshwater sample F1-120 | place: China: Fuxian Lake, Yuxi | collected 2017-12-25
GTGGCCGATGCGACGCTTGTGTCCTGGCACAAAGGCCCGGGTGACACGGTGTCGCGCGACGAGAGCCTGGTGGAGCTCGAGACCGACAAGGTCGTGCTCGAGGTGCCCGCGCCGGTGAGCGGTGTCATCCGCGAATCTCGTGATTGAAGTTGCGAGTGTGAGGCCGGGCCCGATCCAGGGGGGGATGGTGCATCCGTTTTTGCGGCGGCGCTCGGGGCAGGAGCCGGTGACGTATCCGCATCCGGTGGTGGAAGAGGTGCTGTCGAAGACGCTCGGGGTGCCGTTGTTTCAAGAGCAGGTGATGCGGCTTGCGATTGTCGCGGCGGGCTTCACACCGGGGGAGGCGGACCAGTTGCGCCGGGCGATGGGGGCATGGAAGCGGAGCGGCGTTATCGAAAAGTTCCGCGACAAGTTTCGCAAGGGGCTGCTCGCACGCGGCTTCCCGGCGGAATTCGCCGACCAGATTTACGCCCAGATCAAGGGTTTTGGCGAGTACGGCTTCCCCGAATCGCACGCCGCCAGCTTTGCGCTGTTGGCGTATGTGTCGGCGTGGCTCAAGTGTCATTACCCTGCCGCGTTCACGGCAGCGCTCGTCAACAGCCAGCCGATGGGGTTTTATGCGGTGGCGCAGTTGATCCAGGATGCGCAAGCGCATGGCGTGGAGGTGTTGCCGATGGATGTGAATGAGAGTGAGTGGGATTGTACATTGGAATTCCTCCCCTCTCCCCCGGAGGGGAGAGGGGAGATTGCGTTTGGGTTTTCGCGTCATCCGCGGACTCTCGGCTACGCAAGCGGCGGCGATTGTTGCCGCTCGACAAGAGGCGCCGTTTCGTTCGGTCGCGGATTTCGCTCGGCGAGGGCGAGCGTCCAAGGCGTTGCTCGCGCGGCTGGCGGCGGCGGATGCGTTTCGCTCGCTGGGGCTGGATCGGCGGGCAGCGTTGTGGAAGGCGCTAGCGATCGGCGAAGACCTGCCGTTATTCGTTGGGCTGGACGACGAGGAGGAGATGCCACGGTTGCCGGAGATGTCGATGCCGGAGCAGGTCAGCGCGGATTACCGGACGATAGGGTTATCGCTGAAGGCTCACCCGATCGGGCTGTTGCGCGGCGATCTGGATCGTTTGCAGGTCGTCTCGGCGGCGGGGCTGGCGCAGCTGGCCGACAAGGCGACGGTGCGCATCGCGGGGTTGGTGCTGGTGCGGCAGCGGCCGGCGACGGCGAAAGGGACGGTGTTCATGTCGCTGGAAGACGAAACGGGGATGATGAACCTGATCATCTGGAAACGGACCTGGGAACGCTTTCGCAAGGTTGCGAAGAATGCCGTCGCGCTGTTGATCGAGGGGAAAGTGGAACGTGCGGACCGGGTCATTCACGTTTGTCCGAGCAATATCGAGGATCTGTCGCATGCGTTGCAGAATCTGGCGGCGCGGTCAAGGGATTTTCGGTGAGCCGCTTGCCGTTTAGCGTTCGCGCGGTGCCGTGCGAACGCTAAACGGCAAGCGGTAAAAAAAATCGGCCAGGAACCTTGGGAGATTCCTGGCCGACGGGGAGTTCCGTGATCGGCCGCGAAGGGCGTTCACGCCGATCACGAGGGGTCGTTAGTTCCTCGGCAGCGCTCGGGGGAGCGTGTCGATCGATTCAGTCGTCGTCGCCGACGGCATGGCCTTCGGGGCCGCGGCCGGGGCGCCGGATGTGCAGCAATCCGGTTCGCAAGCGAAGCGATTGCGGAAGAGACGATGCAACATGCCTTCACGGCAGAAGTCGTGGCAGTCGTTGCAGGTCGTCTTGCAAGCGGGGGTGCGGGGCGCCTTGCAAGTCTGCTCGCAGCAGCCGGTGCTGCACAGCGAAGCGAACCAGCGTTGACGGAGACGATCCATACCACACGCATTGTCACAGCCATCCTTGCCACAGCGGCCGAAGAGACGGCCACGGTCGCCACAGCCCTTGTCGCCGCAGGCCTTGTCGCCGCAAGCTTTATCGCCACAGCCCTTGTCGCCGCAGGGATTGCTACAGCCAAAGAACCGGCGGAAGGCGCCGCCCGTGCCTTTATCGCTGCAACCCTTATCGCCACAGCCCTTGTCGCCGCAAGCGTTGCCCGGACCACGGCCCGGATCACGATCGACGGTGACGGGGACGAGACGTGCCTTCTTGACGCACACGGTTTCCGGCACGCAGACCTTGACCTGCTTGGTCACGACGCACGGCACATTCTCGGTGACCGTGTGCGGGACCTTGCATTTGACGGTGTAGGGCTGCATGACGCATTCCGTGTAGGCGACTTTCTTGCACACGGTGAACTTCTCCTGCTCGCAGACCGTGTACGGAACCTTCTTGGTGACCGTATGGGGGACCATGCGGCAAACCTGGTAGGGCACGCGTTTGATCTGCCTCTCTTCGACGATCTCGTTCACGGTGTACTGGACCTTCTTGACGCGTTGTTCCTGCACCATCCTGGTGGTGGTGTAGGTGTTGACGACATTGAAGGTGGCGCCTTCCTTGAAGTTGCGCCCCGGGCCGTCGTTGCCATGGGTGTTGCCCTTGTCATCGACATAGGCGCCACGCACGTTCCGGCTGACGGTGTAGGGGATGCTCTTCTTCTCGACAGTGTTGACCATACGGGTGACGTTGTAAGTCACGGTCTTGCGAGCCACGGCGCCTTCCTTGAAGTTGCGGCCGGGGCCGTCGTTTTCATGGCCGACGCCCTTGTCATCGACGTAGGCGCCACGAACGTTACGGCGAACCGTGTAAGGCACATTGCACACTTCGGTGTAATGGACCTTCTTGCACACGGTGTACGGGACTTTCTCCGTCACGCATTTGGTGACGTAGGTGGTGCAAGGAACCTGCTCGGTGACGCAGCGAACGCGCCAGACTTTGCGGGTCGTCGGGCAGGGAGCGCACCGGCCGGCGCCAGCGGCATTGCCACAGGCGTCGTTGCAACCGCGGCCCTTGTCGCGGCAGGCGTTATTCACACCGGCGCAGGCGATGCCGGCGCAGGCGTCCGAGCAATTGTCCCGACGAGCGCGAAGGCGTTCGAGCGGGTGGAAGCTCTTGCAGGCACACGGGTCGAAGCACGGGTCGGCACAGTCGGACTTGCCGCACGCCTTGCCGCCGTGACCGCAATGATCCTTGCAGCCGTCGTTGCAACCGTCGCCGCGGCCGAGATTGCCGAGCAGGCCACGGAGCGGACCATTGCCGAGCATGCCGCCGAAACCGGGGAAGCCGCGACCTGGATCGCACGGTTCATCCACAGCCTCGACGACGCGCTTGGTTACGGTCTTCATGGTCGTCACCGGTTCGCGAGTGCGGCGGACGCACTCCTTGAAGCAGGTTTCCGTGACGTCCTTGCAGCGCGGTACGCAAACCCGCTTCATGCAGGTTTCCTCGATGCACTTCGACACCTGACAGCACACGTCCTTGTGGCAAACCTCGGTGACCGGACGGCAGACCTTCTGGCACACTTCGCGGCAGTGTGTCTCGCAGATCTGCTTCTGCACCTGGCAGCAACGCACGTGGGAGTGCTGCTCGCATTTCGGCACGCACACGGTGTAGTGGCAGGCCTTCTCGCAAACCTTCGGCACGCAGCGCCGGACGATGCATTCAACGTCCTTCACGCAATGCTCGATGGTCGGCTTGCACACGGTGCACTGGACGTCTTTCCAGCAAGTCTTGGATACCTGGCGCGTGCATTCCTCCATCACGTTCTTGTACTTCGTGACGCGGCACTCGCGGTACATCGTCTTGCATTCTTCCTTGAAGCAGGTACGGGTTACAGCCTTGTTGACCGTTTCGCGCACGGTCTGGTACGTGGTATGCCACCGTTTTTCTTCAACGGTGTCATAGACGAGTTTGTAGCAAACTCGGTTTTGCTGCTGACAGGACGAGTAGCAGCTCTGGGCGTCGCAGTTGGCTTTCCGGAAAATGGAGAACCGTGCGGCGCCGCAGGTCGACGCGGACGCTGCTTGAGCCAATCCCAACAGGGCGGCCAACGCAAACAGCAGTGGCGCTCCCTTGCGCATCCTCATGATTTTGCCTCCTCATCGGCAGTGGGAAGGAGACAGGGGCTCCTTCCCAAGGGTTGAAACGGGCATGTACTCAAAGGGATTCAGGCGCAACTCACCCCGAGGGCGAATTCAACGCCGGATACCCAACGATGGCTTATCGCGTCCTTGACCCCTAGTCGCGGAACGCCCTCAACCATTCAGCCTTGTTTATCGGCGCTTGTTTCCCGCCTCGATGACCGCTTAGCGATATTCTGCCCCTTCGCCATCCACCGCTTTTGCCGGTAGCGCCGCTTCTGTCGGATGTGCCTGTCAGTCAAGCTGGCGAATCTGGTCAAGACGCTTGCCAGTCGCTTGCCGTGGTCTGCGCCCAGCGGCGGCTCTACAATGACGGGACCTGGCTTTTCTCCTGAGCTGGCAGCGAGCTGCAAGCCTGTTGGTGATCCACCCTCCGAGCCGAGTTACACCAAACCAGGACCCCCGGTTTATGCTTGAAATCGCCGTTATCGTGCTCCTTGTCGTGCTGGCCATCGGTGCCATGATCCCGGTTTACTGGGTGTGGGCGATGATCATCGACTACTACCGGAACACCAAGCCGACGCCGCCTGTACAGGAGCCCACCCCAAGCGCGGCGATCATCCTCTGTCTGCGCGGCGCTGATCCCTCTCTCACGCCATGTCTGCAAGGACTGCTGGCGCAAGACTATCCGCGCTATCAGATTCGGATCGTCGTTGATCATGTCAACGACACCGCCTGGGCCAAGGTCCATGAAATCCTGGCGCAGAGCAAACCGGGCCACGTTCCGGTGGACGTTAGTGTGCTCGAGAAACACTGCCCCACGTGCAGTTTGAAGGTCTGTTCTCAACTCCAGGCTGTCTCGAAACTTGGGCCGGACGTGGACGTGGTTGTGCTCATCGATGCCGACTCGATCCCGGGGCCGGATTGGCTGCGTGCGATGATCGCGCCGTTTTCAGATCCGAAAATCGGCGTCTCGACGGGGCTGCGCTGGTTCGCTCCGGTCGACGCGGGGTGGGGTTCGCTCGTGCGTTACGTTTTCAATGCCGGGTCGTATCCGCAGATGTTCGCGTTCGATCACACCTGGGGTGGATCGATGGCCATTCGCATCGACCTCTTTCGCAAGTCGAGCCTGAAGCAGAAATGGTGCCAGGCGCTGTGCGAGGATAGTGCCGTCACGGGTCCTATGCGCGAGCTGGGACTGAAGCTGGCCTGGGTTCCCGCGGCCGCCAACATCAACCCCGAGACCATCAGCCTGGAGGCCTGCATACGCTTCGTGCAAAGGCAACTGCTGTGCGTCCGGCTTGATCACGTCGATTGGCTCAAGTTGCTCGCCTGCAACATGTTCAACACTTTTGCCGTCTTCGCCTTGCTGGCGTTGACGGCGCTCGGCGTGTACGTTGAGCGCTGGGATCTGGCCGGGGCTGCCGGCGGCATCTTTCTTGGGTTCATCCTGGGCCTTTATGCCGGGCTGCAAGCCGGCGAATGGGTCATCCGCCGCAACCACCGTATCCGCGGTCTCAATCCGCCGCCGATGGTGTGGACGTGGAAGATGTTCCCGGCTTTTGTCTTCACGCAGTTCCTGTGCATGCGGCTGCTATGGCGTGCTCATTTCATGAAGCAGGTCGCCTGGCGTGGCATCAATTATCGAATCGAGGGCCCGGGCAACATTCACCTGGACCAATACGAGCCGTACAAGCCGCCCGGGGAGGCGCCGGCGCACCATTCAACGGTCTAGCCGCGCCCAATGTAGAGTCGCCACGGGAGCGCGAAGCCGCAAGCGGCAAGGAAAGGCTGCCAGGAATACGTGGATGACCCCAAATTCCCGCCTACCTGATCTCGAAGACACCATCGTCGCCCTCTCGAGCGCGCCGGGGCCGGCTGCCCGCGCCATCGTACGCCTTAGCGGTCGCCGAGCACGTGCGATCGCCAATGTGATCTGTCCAAGCCTTGTTGCGGTTGATCGCTCGCTCGGGCAGTTCATTCCGGCACAGATGCGTCTATCGGATTTCCATGCATCAATCGATGCAGACGTGTATGACTTCGTAGCGCCGCGCACCTACACGGGGCAGGATGTCATCGAGATCCACACGATTGGTTGCCAACCGATCGTGAATACATTGATCGCCGACTGCCTGCGGGCGGGAGCACGGGCGGCGCAGCCAGGCGAGTTCACCATGCGTGCGTTCCTGGCTGGCAAGCTCGACCTGACTCGTGCGGAAGCCGTCCTCGGCGTCATCGAGGCGGGTGATCGGCACGAACTCACGCAGGCGCTGGCACAGCTCGCGGGCGGCATGGCACAGCCGTTGCAAGCCCTGCGCGACGACTTGCTGAACCTGCTCGCCGACGTGGAAGCGGGCCTTGATTTCACGGAAGAAGACATCCGCTTCGTGGCTGCCGACGACCTGCTCATTCGTATCGGCAAGGGACTTGCCCACCTGACCAATCTGCATAAGCGTCTAGGCCAGCGAGCCCTTGTTCAACGGCCGTTCCGCGTGGTGCTCGCCGGCAAGCCGAACGCCGGCAAGAGCAGTCTGTTCAACGCACTCGCTGGCCGCGACTCGGCCCTTGTTAATTCCGAGCCGGGCACTACGCGCGACTATCTCAGCGCTGCCATTGACGTGGGTGGGGTGACTATTGAACTGATTGATACCGCCGGAATCGGCGTGCCGGCTGACGCCATCGACCTGGCCGCCCAGACCCTCGGCCGCGAGCAGGGGCGGCAGGCAGATCTCATTATTTGGTGCTGCGCCGGCGACAATCCTGACGAGGACAGCGACGTCCCGGCGAATGCCGTTCGAATCGCAACCAAGGCGGACCTTGGAGTCGCCAGGGGAACGTTGCTGGCGACCAGCACGGCCAGCGGCGCTGGCCTGGGCGAATTGCGTCAACTTCTTGCGGAACAGGCCCGCGGCGTCGTTCACACGCCGCTGGCGCCAAGCCTCAGCCGCTGCCGACACCATGTCGAGGCCTGCCTGGAGCACCTCCGCCATGCTCACAGCATCGTCATCACGGAGGAAATGCCGGAATTATTGGCCCTCGAACTTCGCCTCGCCCTTGAGGAGTTGGGAGCCATCACCGGCGTGATTTACACGGATGACTTACTCGACCGAATCTTCAGCCGCTTTTGCATCGGCAAGTGACCTCGCCTGTCCAGCGATTGGCCAGTATGTGTGCAAAAAGCGAGAAACACTAGCCGCGGCAAGGATTGCCGCGATCTAGCGCGGACAGTGTGCAATGAATTGTCAATCGTTAACCTGTTATATACCAATGTGTTGGGTAAATTAGTTGCACACACAGCCCTCCCCGGCATGGAAACACGTGGTCACCGTTATGACGAAATGCAGGCGCGCAGTCTGGATGGTATCCGTTCTGGATCATGCCGGCTCCAGGCCTGGTTGGGGACCAGGTAACAAGGCGGTGCGATGGCTTTCATCGCATTCTGAACGAAATTTCTCGCTCTAAGTCCTTGGCATTCAAGCGTTAGACGAAATGGACTCCCGGCGAGGCGCGCACACACGCCTCCGGGACAGTATTTCACCCTTGGTGGCTGCGGGCACTCGAAAATGCCTGTTTTTTAGACGGAAACGCGGCTATATGGTATCACGGCACCCCTGGAACCTCGCCAACGGTCAATTTGAACCAGGATCGCCAGTCAGTTTTTTTCTTGACATTAGTCCATGGTATCTTTACACTTAGAAAATCAGATTTCACTCACCATCCTCACCAGGGGAGACCCGATCCGTGACCAAGAAAGAGATTGTCAAACAAATCTCGGACGATACCGGCCTCACCCAACTCAAGACCAAGGAAATCGTCCAGCAGACTTTCGACGCCATCATGCAAACCCTTTTCGCCGAAGGCCGCATCGAGCTGCGAAACTTCGGCGTCTTTGAAGTTAAGCGGCGTAAGGCTCGCAAGGCACGCAATCCGCGCACGGGCGAACGCGTCGATGTTCCGCCCAAGAGCGTGGTTACGTTCAAGCCGGGCAAGGAGATGGAAGAGAAAATCCGCCAACTCGATAGCGAAGGCGTCCTGGCCACCGTCGGCGCCGCTGCGCCCCCCAAAGGCTAAATCTCGCCTCGCTTCCTCGTTCCCAAGCTCGGCTTGGGAACGCAACCTGGAAAGCTCTGCTTCTCGGCAAAGTTAGCGCGGATCTTGGTCTAAAGGCCAGTCATCACTTTTTTCATCAAGAAATCCCTTTCCATTCAAGTCCCGGGCCGTCATAGCCGATACCAGAGTTACAATCGGCAACCTTTGCCGATCTTACGGCTTTCCTTCGGGAAGGAGTCCGACTCATGAAACGGCAATGGTGGGCATTTCTTGCGCTCCTGCTCCTGTCGGTTACGAACACCGGCTGCATGATCAACCAGTATTCCAGCGACCCGATGGTGCGCATGGAGCAGATGATGATCGACTCCGAAAACCTCCGCCAGATGCACGACGAATGGCGTCGCTTCTGGATGAATGACCAGCCGTCGCACCTGACGCCTTACCGCATCCATGGCGGCGTCGGCCCAGCGTCGTCGAGCATCTGAGGCAGATATCTGAAAGCGAATGCTTAGCCCGACGTGGCAGCGAGGGACCGCATCCCTCGCTGCCGCGTCGGGCTAACTCGATTCTTGGCCACTCAGCAATCCCCGCCTAATTTTGTTTCCATCCACAGCTCCCTTCCGCGATAATGGCTCCGTCGCGTTCTCTTGAACCTGAGGTGCCATCATGTGTCGGCGGCTACTTTCCGCATTGCTCTGCGTCAGTGCACTTATTCTCGCCGCCTGGCTTGGTCGGGCGAATCAGGACAAGGCCAAATCGGGCTGGACCGAGATTGCGCCGGGCGTCTTGCGCTCGCCGGGGCCGGTCGCCGGCTACGCGCTGATTGCCGGCGACAAGGCTTTGCTCATTGACGCCCCCGGGCACACCGCCGAACTCGCCAAGCACGGTATTCGCCGCATTGAGACTGTTCTGCTCACCCATTACCATCGCGGTGTTTGCGCCGGGCTTGGCGAATTGCCGAAGAACGTGACGGTCCACGCACCGAAGAAGGCAGAGGAATGGCTCGCCCCCAAGGCCGTCGAAAAATACTGGCGTGACTCGCTACCGCTACGTGGCTCGCGCACGGCCTACCTGGTAGTACCGGCGGGGTTCGACAACATCGATTATTCGTTGATCGACGGTAAAACCGTCCAGTGGGAGGGCTGGACAATTGACGTGCTCGATTCTCCAGGTCACGCACTCGCCCACGTTGCCTTGAGCGCGCGCAAGGCCGACGGTCCTCGCGTCGTTTTCTGCGGCGGTGCGTTTGCATCCGCCGGCAAGTTGTGGGCCCCGTACACGACTGACTGGGATCACTGGACCGACCTCGGCCTGAAGCCGACCGCCGAATCGCTGCGCAAGCTATTGGCCGCCAAGCCCGACATGCTCTGCCCATCCCACGGGCCCATCGTTTCCAAGAACATCGAGGGAGCGATCAAGCAAACCCTGGCAAACGTCGAGGAAATCGGTTTCCTCCGTAGTTTCGAACGCTACACCAAGCAGCGTCTGGGCAATGCGCCGCAGTATCGCTTTCTCGCCAAGGAGCAGGCGATGTCGAACGGCTCGAAGCCGTGGACGCAGGTCTCGGACCACATCTGGTTGACGGGCAATACGTATGTGCTGACCTCCAAGGACAACGCGACCCTGATGATCGACCCGTGGGACCAGCGCAGCGCCGACCAGTTCGCCAAGCTGCAAAAGGATCAGAAATTGGGTCCGCTTGAAGTCGTCATGTTCAGTCATGCCCACTTCGATCACTATGACGGAGTCCATTACTTGCCGAATCGCGACAAGTTCGAGGTGTGGGCGCTCGACGCCGTGGCCAAGCCGATTGCCGAGCCATTCCTGTTGCGGGCCCCGTTCCTCGATGCCCGCACGGTGAAGTTCGACAAGATGCCGAAGGATGGGGACACACTCGTATGGCGCGAGTATCGCTTCCGTTTCACGCATCTGCCTGGCCAGAGCGAATTCACCATGGGCGTCGAGACGGTGATCGACGGCAAGCGCTGCTACTTCACGGCGGACAACTTCTTCCATCAAGACATGTTCAGCGGCTCCGGCGGCTGGATGGGACTCAATCGCAGCTTTCCGCCGCTCTATGCTGCCAGTGCGAAGAAGGTGCTCGACGCCGCCCCGGAGTGGGTTCTCGCGGAGCACGGCGGTCCGTTCGAGTTCAACGCCGAGGATTGGCGCCGCCGCGTCCAGTGGGGGCAGGTCTCCGCGAAGGCGGCCGACGCCCTGTGCGAAACGGGCAACCATCAGCAGGACTGGAATCCGCATCGCGTCCACTTTGAGCCGCTCGTGCAGAAGTCGAAACCCGGAGCCAAGCTGCAGGGCACTCTCGTTGTCACGAATCTGCAAGGGCAGCGCGAGAAGCTGACGGTTACGCTGCAAGGCCGCGGGTTGACGAAGGATCAAACCTGGGAGATCGAAGTGCCCACGGGCACCCTTCGGCAGCCGGTGAGCTTGACGCTGAATGAGAACATCGCGCCGGGCCGGCACGTGCTCATCGTGGAGGCAGGTGGCGCGAATCGGCTCGACCCGAGCGATGCGTTTTTGGTGGTGGACGTGGAACGGTGAGTCTACCTCCCCTCTCCCCTTCGGGGGAGTGGGGGCGGCATTTCAAGAACGCTGAGTAATGATCAATCGCCAGGCGATTGCACACGCGTCATCGCGCGAAACCGCCAAGCGTAGCATGTTGTGAGGGGTTGGGCATCAGGTTTGGTGATGCTGTGTTATTTCCTCTCGCCTACCGCCACGCGGAACGCGAATTCCGCGTTCGGCAATTCCAGCGCGGTCACGGTGTAGCTCCACGGTCCCGGCTCGGCGTTCGGGACTTCGAGAATCACCGTGGACATCCCTTCCCAGGTATATTGCTGCCCGCCCGGCGACTTGATATTGAAACGGAGCTTCGTGCCGTCGTCGCGGAAACCAAGGACAAAGCGCAGCGTTGACTTGTGCGGGTTCTCATAAGTCTTCGGCGGGGTGCTCTGATTCTTTGGCGGCGTACTCAAGAGGTTCGAACGCTGCGGCGTAAAGCCGCCCTGATCCATCTTGTCGGCGATTTCGGCGTCGATGTCGGCCGTCACCAAACTGAAGACAAGGTAGCGAAGTAACTCCTTCTCGGTTCGGCTATTCTGCTTTTCGTTGTGGAACGAGGTGAACATTACGGTTCCTTTGTTGAACCGGAACGACACCATCAGGGGCGCTTCTGCAAACTGAGTGGATTTGTCCCGCTTGTACTTCCCCTTGATCAAGGTCTTGACGCGCGGGCCGCCGAAGGCCGCGGTCTTCCATTCGGGCATATCGAAATTCAGGTGAATCGTTCCGCCGATCACATCGCGCAGCGACGCATCCACGACGTCCGCTGTCATTTGTTGATTGGCGCCGGCATCGGGAGCCCTGCCGCCCACCATATCCGGAAAGGCACTGGCAACCGCATTGTAGCGCCAGTCGGATGCATAGAGTATGCCCCCGTTGGAAACGAAATCGCGTAACTCGTTGTTAAGCTGTTCGCCTCCTGCGGCGCAAGTGAGAAAAAGGACGTCATAATCGCTGAGCTTCTTTTTCTTTTGCAGGATGTCCTGGTCCGTGACCAGGTCGAATTCCTTGAAACCCTCGCCTAATTGTTTGAGCAGCGAGCCCATGTCGTCCCACAATTCTTCCTGCTTGGTCTTCGGGTTAAACGATTTCTGCGTCTGCGTCACGGCGAGGCGCAGCTTTTTCTTCTCGCCCCGAGTGGCCTCAGTCACTTTGACTCCCTCCAGCGTATTCTTGCCAGGGCCCGCTGCGGAGAAGAAAAACCAGTCAACTGCGAAGACCAACGTCAATGCCAGGAACAGAGCAATGGCCACGACGGCGTCGATCACGTATTTGAAGGCTTCAGGCATGGATAACTCCTCTGCCGCTTGCGGCGTAGCAAGTGGGGAGCGCCTCGCCCCTGCTACGCCGCAAGCGGTCTGATCAGAACGACGTAAAGCACTTACCGCACCGGCGTTCGCCGGGGATGCCGACGATTTTCTTGTCGCAAATCGGGCATCGGCCTTCCACCGGTTTCGCGGGGGCTGCGGGAGCCGGCTTGGGGGCAACTGCCGGCTGCACGGCACTTGAAGGCGGCGTCGCCGGCGGCTTGGCCGTGATCGCTCCCGGCGGAACCGGCGGCTTCGGCGGGGGCTGCGTGATTACCGGCGGCGGCAGCTTGGCGTTGCCGTGCTTGGCCCGCTCGTTGAATCGCACGACGTTCACGCCGAGTTGGATCGCGTCGCCATCGTTGAGCGCCATCGGCCCGCTGATCGGCTGCCCGTTCAAGAGCGTGCCGCCGCGCGACTGGTTGTCTTCCAGCATGAATCGCCCATCGGGCTGCTTGGTGATTTTCAGATGGACCGGCTCCACCCCCTTGGCGCCATAGGCGATGAAGATCAAGCTCGCCTTCTCGGAGGTTCCCATCGTGATGAGGTCGTTGCCGAGGATCATCTGTCGGCCAGGCCGAAAGCCCGCTTCGACGGTGAGCCAGGCCTCCTTGAGCACGACCTGGGCCAGGCCGATGAAGAAGCCGATGAACAGGCCCAGGAGCACGAAGGCGAACGCCCGGCTCGACATCGGGCTTCCGATAACAAAACCGACCGGGACGAACAACAAGCCAGCGAGGAAACCACCGAGTCCGCCGCCGATCAACCCGTTGCGTATCTTGTTGATATTGCGGTCCCAGAGCCCTTCGGTAACGCCGACGGCTAACCCGGTGAGCGTCCAGCCGAAAACGCGGCTCAAGAAACCGAGGAAAAGAATCTTTTCAAACAGTGCAAAGACGCAAGCGCCGAGCACGCTTGCGAAGAGTCCGCCGATCAACCCGCCGGCGAAACCGATGAGCAGGCGTTTGACGAGGTTGGGCATCTTCGGGTTCGTCAAGCCGGACGCCAGGCTCACGCCGCCGCCGATGGCAATCGCCACGAGGGTCGCCATCACGATGGAAAGCGTGATCGCAAGCTTGGTGTCTTGATCGATCCAGATATGAAAAAGGACTTCCGCCAGGAGCCAGCTAACAAACGCCGACCAGCCGCCGATCAGGCTGCTCCAGACAATCAATCGCATCAAGGACATCGATGGGCTCCTCGGTCAACGTGCAAGTTCAGAAGGTCAATCTATGGCAACGAACACGGCGATGCAAGAAGTCCGCCGCCGCCCCGTTGACGTGACAGATAAACATTCAGCCGCGACGGATGTATGATGGAAGTATGCGGCACCGACCACTCCTCCTGATCACCCTGGGCGACGTTGCCGGCATCGGGCCGGAGGTCGTCGCCAAGGCGTGGGTGGACCTGCAGTCCATTTGCAAGCCCATTGTGGTCGGCGATGCCGATTGGATGCAGCGCGCGACGAAGTTCACGCATCACCTGCTCGCGGTTGTGCCAATCGAAGACATTGAAAAAGCCAGACCCTCGCCGCAGTCGATCCCCGTGTTGCAAGCGACGACGCAGAATTTGGCCGACGTTGAACTGGGGAAGCTCAGTGCGCGGGCCGGGCAAGCCGCTTACGATTTTCTTTGCACGGCCATCGATTTGACCCTGGCCGATAGGGCCGACGGCATCGTAACCCTGCCTCTCAACAAGGAAGGCTTACATGCCGCCGGCCTGCACTATCCAGGGCACACGGAAATCCTTGCCGAGCGGACGGGCGTCAAGGACTTCGGCATGATGCTGTACGCCCCGCCGGGGCCGAGTGTCAAGAACGCCATCGGCGTCGTCCATGTCACCTTGCACATGGCGTTGCGCGACGTGTTTCGCAGCATCACCTCGGCCGCCATTCTCGAGAAGATCCACCTGTTGCATGGTGTGATGCGCAGGTTGTCGGCGGAAGCGCCTCGCCTGGTCGTCGCTGCCTTGAATCCCCATGCGGGCGACGGAGGGCTTTTCGGGGATGAGGAGACCAACTTCCTCAAGCCTGCCATCGACCACGCCCGGCAGGTGGGCATCAACGTCGCGGGCCCGTTGCCGAGCGATACGCTCTTCGTTCAGGCGGCCCATGGCAAGTACGACGGTGTTGTCGCCATGTATCACGATCAGGGGCATATTGCCTTGAAACTGTTGACCGGACTGTCGGCAGTGAATGTCACGCTGGGACTGCCCATCGTCCGCACCAGCGTCGCCCATGGAACCGCGTACGATATCGCGGGCAGAGGGATTGCCGATCCCCACTCCCTGCTAGAAGCTGCCCAGGTCGCCGCCGTCCTTGCATCCTCGCGGTAGATGTGTGATAATCGGCCGCACAGTCGCCCTCGCTCGATGGCTGCGCGCACCCCCAACCCTGAGAAGCTCCATGTCCAATATCATTTGCCGCGTGCTTCTGCTCCTCGTCGTCCTGCCATCGCCGGCGCTGGCGCAGAACAAGCTCAAACGGCCCAACGTCCTGTTCCTCTTCACCGATGACCAGCGGGCCGACACCATTGCCGCCCTGGGCAACATGCATATCAAGACGCCAAATCTAGACAAGCTTGTAGCCCGCGGCACCGCTTTCCGCCGTGCCTATTGCATGGGGGCGATGCAGGGGGCCGTCTGCGTACCGTCACGTGCCATGGTCCTGAGCGGACGTACTCTGTTCAAGATCAACGACAACCTCAAAGGGATTCCGACCTGGCCGGAGATGTTCGCCCGCATGGGCTATCGCACGTTCATGACGGGGAAATGGCACAATCAGCCGGCGTCGGTTTTGGCTGCTTTCTCGACCGGCAAGAACATTTTCTTCGGCGGCATGGGCGACCCCTACACGCTGCCGGTCGCCGACATCACGCCCAAGCGCACGCTGACCGAGAAAAAGCTCAGCGGCAAACATTCGTGCGAACTCTTCGCGGACAGTGCCATCGAGTTCATCAAGGAACAAAAGGGGGCGGACAAGCCGTTCGTCGCCTACGTCGCCTTCAATGGCCCACACGACCCGCGCAAGGCGCCGAAGGAATACCATGCGCTCTACGATAAGAACCCGCCGCCGGTGCCGGCGAACTTCTTGCCGCTGCACCCGTTCAATAGCGGCGATCTCACCGTGCGCGATGAGAAGCTCGCGCCGTGGCCCCGCACGCCGGACGTCGTCAGGCAACATCTTGCCGACTACTACGCCTACATTACCTTCGTCGACGCCCAGGTTGGTCGTATTCTTGATGCACTGCGAGAAGCCGGGCTGGAAGACGATACCATCATCGTCTTCGCCAGCGACAGCGGGCTGGCGGTCGGCAGTCACGGCCTGTTCGGCAAGCAGAGTGTCTACGATCACTCGATGCGGGCGCCGATGATCTTCGCCGGCCCAGGCGTTCCGAAGGGCAAAACCTCCGACGCATTCTGCTACCTGCTGGATATCTTCCCCACCGTCGGCGGGTTGGCCGGCGTGGCGGGCCCTCAAGGCAGCGAAGGCAAGAATCTGGTCCCCGTCATGAAGGGGGACGTCAAGGAGGTGCGCGATTCAATATTCCTGGCCTACCGCCATTTTCAGCGTTCCGTGCGCGAGGATCGCTTTAAGATCATCGTCTATCCGCACATCAACAAGACCGTGCTCTTCGACCTCGAAAACGACTCGCACGAGATCAAGGATCTGGCCCGTGATCCGGCGCATGCCAAAACGATCGAGCGTTTGACCACGAAACTCAAGGATTGGCAAATGAAACTGGGGGACAAGCAGCCGCTGCGCAGTGAGAAGCCACAGCCAATGGAATTCGATTTCTCGAAGGTACCCGCTGACAAGAAGAAGGCATCCCTCCCCTCTCCTCTCCGGGGGAGAGGGGCCGGGGGTGAGGGGGATGGCGTGCCAAGAATCAGATTGAAAGACAATGATCAGGGAACGATGAACAATGACGTGATGGTGAGGTACCTTGATTCAATACTCCTCATTCCTCGTTGCTTTGACCGGATATCTACGAGGTTACTGGAGACCGCCTCCCCCTCACCCCCAACCCCTCTCCCGCGGACGGGAGAGGGGAGTCAATTCTCGGATCAGCCCATGGCTTCGACGGGCGAGAGGCATTTCTTAAGCTCACGCGGATGTTTGCGGAACCACTGCATGACGACCATCATGCCGTCGGCGTGCTCGTAGCTGTCAAGAAGGTCGGATCGGCCGCGATACACCGCTTGCAGTTTTTCGCGAGCGATCGTCCTTGTCTCCTCATCGTGCGGCGGCGCCAGTACGCCGACAGTGCGGGCGCCGTGGATCAGGTACCACATCCCCGCGAACGGGTAGATGAACGACATTTCCTGTTGCGCCTTGCGTACCCGGGCCAATCGGTCGGCAAGCCAGTTCAGCACATCGAGGCGATCGCGCAGCACGGCAGCACGCTCGAACGCCTGTGCGGCCGCAGCGGTTTGCATCTCCGCCTGGACCTGCTGGAGGAGTGTCAAGTCCTTGCCCGAGAGGAAATCGCGCGCCCGCCTGGCCTGTCGATCGTACGTAGTCCTTGCGCAGGTCCCGGTGCATGGCCCCAGGCAGGTGCCGATCTCGAGGCGTAAACAACCGGCCGGGCGAACGCCGGGAAACAGTTCGCCCTGATCGGGGAAGATCATCTCCTGCGGCTGCGGGCAGTCGCGCAGCTTGAATCCGTCGTTGAGTCGGCGGACCGCTTCGAGTGCAGTCGGCCCCATCGTGATCGGTCCGAAAGCTGCCAGGACCTGCGGGCCGACCTTACGCGACAGGAAAAGGTACGGGGCTGGCGCTTTTCCCAGGCAAATGAACGCGAGGCGCCGTCGCAACGGCTGTCCCTGGACGTTGAACCGTGGCCGCCAGCGCCGGATGAGCTCCAACTCGCGAAGCAGGCTGGCGAATTCGCCCGGCAAGACCTCCCAGAGGATACTCTTGGCCTGGCCGATGATTCGACCAGCCTTGGCGCGCCGGCCTTTCTTGCGGAAATAACTCTGCAGCCGGGTGCGCAGGTTTTTCGCCTTGCCGACATAGATGAGTTGATCGTCCCGATCGAGCATGCCGTAGACGCCGGATTGCTGCGGCGCGAGCAACTTCACCTGGCTGCGAAGGAGCGCCGCTTTCGGGCCTTCGACCCGCGTTGTTCGAATTGCGCCGCTTGCGGGAAGGTAGGCGGAGGGGCCGAAAGTCACGAACATCGATTCTTGAAACAGATGCGACACCGCGACGTCCTTTCCGTGTGGCAAGATTCATGGAGTCGCCAAGAGGCGCAATTGCCGAAGTCTGGGCAGAGACGCGATGCGCCTGGCGATACCACGGCCTTTTGTACAACAATCGGCAACTAAAGGTGTCCAGGTGTCCAAACTTGAAGGAAATTGTGCGATATTGTCAGGTTCGAGGGAGTTCGTGAAATCCTTCACACGATCTTCGGGAAAATCCAGATTTTTTCTCAAGTTCGGAACATTAGGCTTTGGAACGACTTGAGGCAAGCGCCTGATTGCCCAGTCGAAACAGTCGTGCATGTGGTATCGAACTTGCTCTTGATTGGGAGAGTAAGGAGAAGAAAAGATTTCTGCTGACGGACCGCTGTGTTGGAAATGTAGGCTACAATACAAGCGGACCCAGTCAGCGTCGCACCAAAGGAGGGTAGCGAAAATGTTGGTACTAAGTCGAAAATTGGGTGAGAAGATTTACATCAACGACAATATCTGCATCACCGTTGTCGATATTGATCGCGGCAAAATTCGCCTTGGGATCGAAGCCCCGCGCGATGTGCCGATCTTCCGTCAGGAACTCCTGGGCGATAAAGACGCCAAGGCGCCTGTGGAAAAGCCCGCTCTGGCGGCCAAGGGCTAAGCCGAGGACCGTTTCCCCGGATGACCGCATGAAAGCTCACGCAATCCGCGTGAGCTTTTTTTGTCGCATTTTTCTCTCTTGCGTCCCGGGGGGAGAGGCGAGGAATTCATGCCGGCGTCGCGCTCAATCCCACCCCTGTCAACGTCTCGGTCGCCATCGTACCATCGGTGATGCGCATGATGCCAGGATGGCTTTTCGTCCACGGTTCATTGGCGGCAGGGCAATACTGTCTGCCATTCGACTCGATCGCCGCCACGCCGGGAATATGAGCCGCCAGGCCCGCCGAATGAATCAGCGACGCGCCGACACACGTCAAATCTTGCACGCACAGGAACATGCCAAACTTCTGGGCGGCGGCAGCCATGAGGAGCGATTGCGTCTGCCCCTTGCACGCCTTGAGGGCGGCGCCGGTGTAGCCCATTTCGCGAGCCGTTAGGATGCTTTCCAGATCGATCAGCGATTCATCGATAACGACGGGGCGAATTTTCGACGCCTCGTGCATGACGTTGTGCCGATTCGCTTTCAGATCGCGCGCCGTGGGCTGTTCGATGTACTGAATGCGTTCGAATCCGTCGGGGCGCCGCGACTTCACTTGCCGCAGGAATTCGAGCAAATACTGTACATTCGGGCATTTTTCGTTGAAATCGAGTGAATAGTACCACCGGGCGATACCGCGATTCGCCTGCGTCTCCGCGGCCACCCGATCGACGCCGACCACGCGCTCGACGTCCCAGTCCAGATTGTCGCCGTTCAGCTTGATCTTCAGATGCGTCAGCCCGTCGGTGCGAATCCACTCTCCCAGCGTTTCCGGCAAGCCGTCGTTGAGGCGCTTTGAGAGGTCCTTCTCTTCGAGTGGATCGAGGGCGCCGATCAGGTGATAAAGCGGCATCTTCGCCTTGGGGGCCTTGCTGACGTAGCGATCGAGCGATTCGCCTTTGAAGGCATCGCCGAGGTAGAAGCCGAGATCGTGGTTCATAAACTCGGGACTGTACGTATGGTAGCAATTAAGGCCATGTGCTTTGCCGAAGGCGTCGTGAAGTGCCGCGTCAAACGAGCTGGCGCAGACGAGGGTGCACAGAACGGGAATCCTGCCTCCGTCAGAAAGATCGATCGCGCTGGCGGCCTGCAGGTACTCATGCTCGAGCGCCCAGGTCAGGTCCACGGGATGCCCGCTCTCGGTGCAGCCACGCGTGATCTTGGCGACCTGTTCCACCACCGCTTTCATCGCGGTGAGCGTTTGATCGTAGGTGAGTGTTTTCGACGGGAATGACCAGACATTTCCCATCGGCATCGAGCCGAAGCCGCGTGCGGTCTTGCCGGCGGCGGTGCGGACCGTCACGTTGACGTTCAGCATCGTGACGCGATCGAGAGCGACACCGCCGAACTTGATCGGCGTGCGGTAGTGGAAGTCTTCGTACGAATACGCCAAGTCTTCGACGCGGATGTCGGTGGCTTTCACGGTAGGATGACCCCGGCGGAATTTCTCGTGGAACGGAATGCAAATTCTGTCCCAGAGCGTATTCTATGCGGGATCAACGTGAAGATGAGGGACTAGCCGAGCGAACGCGAAACGAAAAGGGTTACTCAACGCGATACACCGGCAGCACGGCGATGCCTTCGAAGTACGATTTACCCGGACCTGCGTTGTAGACGAAGCCTTGCTTCTCGAGCATCTCGAGGAACGAGAATTGATCGTATACCGTACGACGACGGTTAATACACCAGTTGACGTACGTCAAATACAACTCCGCTGCCGGGTACTTGGCGTTTTCCGCCACCAGGCAACACGACTTCACGAACCCCTGGAACGGCTTGACTTTCATCATCATATCCCCGGTTCAAGCCGCGAGCGGCTGTGCGTTTTGCGCCTCTGTGTTACCTAGGTCATCCTAACGGGTGACGCCAACGAAATTGAGTAAATTCGAGGAATTTTGAGAAAACGACAGTCCGGTCGTAACGGCGGCAACGGTCGCGAAATTTGCACAGCCCTGGCAAAACCGGTAGCCAACGCACGCACGTCGGAACAAGAAAAACACGAACTATTTCTTCAGCTTGGACGTGTGCCGCGTCAGCTCCATCAGGATGCGGTGCTGCTCCGCAGCTTCCGCGGTCTTGCCGGTTACCGAAAGTCCATCGCGAAGCCACGCCCGGGCCTCCGGGACGCCTGGGTCGTAGGCAACCCAGGCCTGGGCGGCCTGCACGGCCTCCACAAAGAGCTTTTCCTCCATTAACCGTTCACTGAGGCCGAGGCGGAAACCCCATTGGGACGGCGCGTTGGCGACGAGTTTCCGCCACGCTGCCACGGAGTCCTTGCCCCGCTTGACTTCCCCGCAAGCGATCGCAAAAGCGAAGAGCGCGTCTTCGTAATCGGGCTGCCGTGCCAGGACATCCTCCAGCAGCGGCACCGCCTTGTCTGCGGCGCGCTGGCTGATCAACTCAAGTGCATACTGGGTCTTGGCGGCGACGTCGCCCGGGTCGCGCCGAATCGCCGCCTCGAATTCGCTGAGCAGGGAGCGCTGGAGCGGCCGGCCTCGACGGGCCGACAGCCCGCCGGCGACGACCCAGTCGCGGGCCAACTCCGGATCGGCCTTGCCGCGATGCCGCTCGAATACCGACACGAGATCCGCAATCGGCCCTGTCTTCAGCGCCGGGGGGGTGTCGCTCTTTGCGCGTGGCTTGCGCGGAATACGATGGTCGGTCGACGAGACATGCGTCACATCCGACGCGCTGAACGCCGGCATATGGCAGGCGATGCAGCTATCGTCCTTGTGCTTGGCCAGGCGTTGCGCGATTGGCACGGAACAGCCCTTGTCCGCGTGGCACGTGACGCACCTCGCCCGGTAAAATGCCGCCTGCTTCTCCGGCGGTTGTGCTTCGTGTGGGTCATGGCACGACACACAGCCCATCTGTTTCGGCCCCGCGCTCTTTTGATAGCAAGGGCTCTGCAACATTTGCTCGACGTGGTTGACGACGTGCTCATAGTCGGCGTCCGCAGCGTCATCGAAGACGCCGATGAAGTCTTCGAGCGGCATGCCGGGACGGAAGTCGTAGCGAGGCCTGCCGCGGCGTTGAATCCGTACGTGTCCTTCGAGATGGCACTGCCAGCAGATCGATTCTCGCAAGTGCGGCGATAGGTGAGCGGGATTGACTATCGTGGGGTCGAGGCTCCCCGCGTCCGTCTTGACCATCACGCCCGGATTCTTGACGTGCTCGCCGCCGGGACCATGACAGCGCTGGCAGCCGATGCCGTGGCCATGGGGAAATATCGGCTCGCGGTAGGCCGTCTCGTTTTTCGGATCTTCATTGGCGCCGTTGCTATGGCAAAACAAGCAATCGGCGCCGACGCGTCGGCCGGCCAGTACGTTGTGTTGAAATCCGGGCGACAGGTCCCAGAGCTTCTTTTGCGTGTACCACGTCAAGGGCGTTTGCAATACCGTTGAGCCTTGCACCGAAAGGAAGGAATGGGCACGCGCGCCGGAGCCGATGACGTAATGCACTTCCAGCTCCTGACGAAACAGCGCCTGGCCTTGTTCGTCACGTGCCGAGCGCGCGTGCCAAACGCGCCCATCGCGATGCTCGTTCTGGAACTGTTGGCCGAGCGCATCGAAGGGCTTCTGCGATTTGGAGCTTGCCGTGGACAGGGTGGCCTTGTCTATCGGCGCGAGCGTCCGCGCCATTGGATGTTGGCTGAACGATTTTGCGTGTTCGCGATGGCATTTGGCGCACACTGCTTCATTAACGTAGGGCACTTCGGGATGGACGTTCTTGAATGGGCCTTGATAGCTGAGCCGCGGATCGGGCGACGGCAGTCCCGGAGCGAGCGGACCCGTGACGACCTGGTGCGGCGGACGAAGAAAAAAATGCCAGACGAGCCCGCCGCCAGCTAATAGGCCAACGGCCGCCAGCGCCAGCCACAGGCGGGTTCGAGCCGGTCGCGCAGGTGTGGGGAGATCGTCCATGGGGAGATTTCAGGGGAGCGATTGCCGCGATTCGTTTGCGGGGTTATTGTAGCGGAGCGAGGCTGGGGATGATAGATTGTTGGTGAGACAGCATCACCGTAGTACAGCTCCCCGCAAATACGGGAACAACTCGTAGCCCGAAGCGCATGCGAGGGAGGGCCATCCCTCGCTTGCGCTTCGGGCTGCGGATCCCAGAAATGTATTTCCCAATTCATGGGGCGGCGTACGAGATGATGGGCCCCCATGGTCGACCCTCGGTACTCAATGAGTATCGAGAGGACATGGTAACCCGAAAGATTCGACGCCACTCGCCGGAATTCGAGGGCCTTCCCCGCATCGAAAATGGCGGCCCCTTTTCCGCTCCGTTGAGCCCGAATTTGAGAAAGTGACCCAACATGCGGCCATTTAGAATAGCGCTGGGCATGCTACTTTCACTCGGCATCCTGGGATGTCAACCGCGGGACACCACACTCTCGCCTCCATCAGGTAGAGCCGCAAATTCCGCCCTGAACTGGGCCAGCCACGCTGCCGACCTACGAAAAGCAGGCAACAAGGTGGAAGCCGTGAAGGCCTATGACAAAGCCATCCAAATCGACCCAAACATGGAGGTTGCCATTTTCAATCGCGCGCTCATCTACGCGGAACTGGGTCGCGATGACGAGGCTGCCCATGCTCGAGACTTGTTGCTTGGGAGGGAATCGCCGTTCGGTAAGCAGCTGCAGGGGTTGTTTGCCCTGAATTGCGATGCGAACCTTGTCGTGGGAAACAAAGCCGTTCAAGCTCGCGATTGGGACCCGGCGTTGGCAAAATACAAGGTGGCGCTGATCTATGACAAGAATTCATCGGCGGCCTACATTGGCCGCGGCCTGGTTTGGGCCCACCAGAACAAGTTTGACGTTGCCATCATTGAGTTCGATTTGGCGATCAAGATTGATGCAAAATCTGCGCCAGCCTATCACAACCGCGCCTTGGCGAACCTGGAACGAAAGGAGTTCCAGATGGCAGTTCACGATTTCACCAAAGCTATCGAGATTCAGCCCACAACGCCGTCGAGTTTCGCGGGAAGAGCCAGAGCCTACGAAGGCATGAATGAACTGACCAAAGCGAACGAGGACCGAAACACAGCGGAAAAACTTGCCGGCCAACCAAAGTAAGCGATGCAGAGTTGGAACCGATAGGACCAGCCACTTGTCCGCACTTGGCTCGAACAGAATGCTTCGTTCTCAACTCGCCGCCTGTTGGTTCCAGCGCCGGCAGCCCGTGGTCTTGGCGATGTACTCTTGAAAGTACGTGAGACGTTCCTCGCGCGTTGAAATCAGGCCCCCCTTGGGCAAGAGACCCGCTTCCAGGCCTTTTTGCACGTCCGGAAGGACCGAACCATCCTCGTACGCTAGCTGCGATACGAAGCTGCGGCCATATCGGCTCACCCAGAAGCGATTGAGATACGTCAGCGGCCGATAGGGTTTGCCGCTGTAGCAATAGGCGTGGCCAAGGCTGAGGGATCTCCCCGGCGCGATTGGCAGCATCGATTCGAACCAGGTGAAAAGCGACAGCCTCGCCAGCATGAAGTTCGGGTAGTACAGCATGTGCTCGTACTGGTAGCGCGGCTTGGCTCCAACGCAGAGGTGGCCCCAGGCATCGAGATAGGTGCGAAACGAGTGTTCCTTCGAGTAGTCCACGGTCAGCTTCGAATGCCGGTCAGTAAAGTCGTGTCGGCATTGGTCTTCGGAAGGGAACATACCGAACGACTTCGGATGTACTTCCGTCGTGTGGTAGCTTTCCATCGCGTTCTCGATCTGCACCTTCCAGTTGACGTTGAAGTCCTTCATGAGGCACAGGCAGTGCGTCATTTCGGGCTGGAACCACTCGATAATCCGATCGTAGCCATCGCCGAGGAATTCGCGCAGGCTCGGCGCGGAGTCGGACAGGGTCATGAAGATCAGCGGACCGCAGGTTTCGGTGCGATACTTCGTCAAGCCGAGCATGCCAGGCGATAATGGCCGAAAACTCTTGGCGTCGGGAATCTTGCGAGTGTTGCCAGTCTCGTCGAATTCCCAGCCGTGGTATTGGCACTTGAGCGGCGACATTTGGCCGCACGGTTTGTTGGTGAGTCGGGAAAAGCGGTGGGCACAGACGTTCAGGAATGTGTGGTATGCGCCGGCGGAATTCCAGACGATGAGCGGCCGACCGAAGACTTCGAGCGTCTTGAAGCTGCCGTCCTTGGGCGCTTCGTCCTTGACGCCGACGCAATGCCAACCCGGCAGGAATAAATGGGCCATCTCGGCATCGTGTTGCCCCTGGGAGGTATAGCACTCCGGCCCGAGGATTTGCGGATGATGTTCCGTGGTCGTAAACAAGTGCGTGCCTCCCCATACCAATTCGGCCGTGGACTGGTCCTCCTTGAACGATTAGGTGGTCTACTTAGACTGCTGCCAGGTTGCCGTTTGCATCAAACGTCACGTCGTAAGGTCCCTTCAAGATATCGAACTGCGTGCGCGGTTTCAAATCCTTCAGGCAGGGCTCGGAGACCTCGACTTCTTCCAGCATGAGCGTGTTCTTGATGTGCATGATGCGAGCCTGATGGGGATCGCGGCTGCCAATGATGGCCAGGGCGGTATCGAGCACTTCGCGATCGGTGTCGTAATGGACCGAAATGTTGGCCCCCTCCGGGTAGCCGGCCGTCACGCAGTTGATGACGGTCGCCTTGTAATCCATCCCCTTGAAGAGCCGGGTGGTGCAGAAGTCGGCAAAGCCAATGCCGCAGGCGTTGCCATGGGTATGCGCGGTCAGGCCGCGGATGAAGATGAACCGCATTTCGGGCTGATCGAGGACGGTTTCCGTGCGTAGCGCCCTCTTTCGGCCAACGACGTTGGTGTCCATGCCGCTGCCGCTGATATCCTTGCCGATCTCATCGATAATCAGAAGATCGGCTTCATGGAACGGGAGTCGGCCGAGCCATTCCTTGGCCTTGACGAGCAGTCGTTCTTCGACCGGTTCGAAGTCGGCGGGAAGGCAGGCCTCGATGTGGGCGGTCTCGTCGTAGCCGTTCTCGACGGTGCAGACTCCGAAAGCGATCGGGGCCTTGGCCCGCATCATTCGACCGACAGCGCGGACCACGGGGTCGTACGGCTGCTCCAATAGTACGCGGTGATAGTGGGCCGCCCCGTGGCGTTTGCCCAGGCCGATCATCATCATCTTCATCAGGCCGCTTTCGACCGGGCCGGCGTAGTTGGTGTGCGGCTTGACGCGGGCGACGACGCCGATGTGGTCGGCGGTCGACGCGTTCTTGTCGAGATAGACGGGCCAACCCTCTGGCGTGCTGCCGAGCTGGACGACTTCCATTGAAGAGCGAATCGGCGCGCCGACGAACTCCTCGGTGATGCCGTAGCTGTGCAACACTTCGGTTTGCCCCTCGGCGACGGCGCCGCCGTGGCTGCCCATCGCGGGGACTAGGAAGGGCTGAGCGCCAAGATCGCGCACGTGCTGGACGACACTTTTGAGGATCAGCGGGATATTGGCAATGCCGCGGCTGCCGGCCGTCAAGGCAACCGTTTGGCCGCGTTTGATTTTGCTGCCCAGGTTGAGCTTGGCGAGCGTGTCGCGAATGGCGGCCGGGATGTTCTCGACGCGGGGCCGCGGGAACTTTTGCCGAAGGCGAAGCATGCGGGGGTAGGTCATGATGGAACTCGAATCCAGGCATGGGTAATTGGGGTGCCGCGCTATATGGTATCGAATGGCGAGGGAAAATGACAGGTATTTAGCCCCGCCTTGCAGAGGCGGGTGGACCTGGCGCATCACGAACCCGTGCCGTAGTGTCCGCCCGCCTCTGCGAGGCGCGGCTAGCCAAGAGCGGGGATCACCGATGAAACACGACCACGTCACCTTCACAGGCCCGGTAATCGATGATTCCGAAGTGCTCGCGCGATTGCCGAAAGGGCTCGCCGAGCACCTGCAACAGACCAATGGCTACGTCCACTACCACGGGGGTTTTCACATGCGCGGAGCTTGCCTGGCGCCCGCCTGGCATTCACTCCGCGACGCCTGGCTGGGCGAGAACGCGTTTCATCGGCTCTACCCTGAAGTGAAGCCGGACGATATTCCCTTTGCGGAGGACTGCCTGGGCGATCAGTTTCTCCTCCGCGCCGGCGACGTCTGGCAGCTCTATTGCGAAACAGGAGAAGTGGAGGCGCTGGAGGTGAATTTCAAACAATTCATGGAAGAGGTCGTGGACGACCCGGGCGAGCATCTGGGGCTTCATCCGCTTTTGCAATTTCAGCGTGAGGGGGGACACCTGCAACCGGGTCAGCTCCTGTCGGCCTTGCCTCCGTTTTGCACCGAGGAGGCGGAGGACGGCGTAACCGTCTCGGCCGTGACGACCGCGGAGCGCCGGCGTTTCCTCGCCGAATTCGCCGCGAAGATGCGCGACCTCCCGGACGGCGGACAGGTGGACGTCGAGGTCCGCGAATGATCGCCTCGCCGAAATTCATCCGGCCGCATCCTTCAACAGTAGCTCATTCATTCGCTGCGCGAACGTCAGCGGGTCCTTCACTTTCGAGCCTTCAAGAATCACTGCCTGATCGTAGAGCAATCGGGCGTGGTGTTCCAGTCGTGCGTCAGCTCTGTTCTTGGCCACCAGTTTCTCCAGCGCCTGCACGAGCGGATGGTCCGGATTGATCTCCAGGATGCGCTTGCTCGCCGGCATAGGCTTGTCGCGCCGCATGCGGGCCATCAGCCGTTCCATGCTGGCGCTCATGGCGTGCTCGTCGGCAACCAGGCAGACGGCGCTTTCCTTGAGCCGATTCGTCAAACGGGCGTCCGCGATGTCGGCGATCTTCTCCTTGAAGTAATCGCAAAGCGGCTGAAACTGCTTCTTGGTCTCCTCGCCCACACTTCCGGCATCGGCGCCAACCCGGTCGATCGCCTTGAGTTGCTTCCCCTTGTATTCGTGCAAGGAATCGACCACGAACTCGTCGGCCGGGTCGGTCAGCAGCAGCACCTCCCAGCTCTTCGTCTTGAAGCTTTCCAGCAAGGGCGATTGCTCCAGCACCTCTCGGCTATCGCCTGCCAGGTAATAAATCTCGGTCTGATCGCCCGGCATGCGTTCCAGGTAATCCGCCAGGGATGTGAACTTGCCGCCATCGGTCTTCGTCGATTCGAACAGCAGCAACTCGGCGAGCTTCTTCTTGTTCTCGAAATCCTGGTACGCCCCTTCGCGCAAGAAAACGCCAAGTTCGGTGTAGAAGCCGACATACTTGTCGAAGTCGGTGCGTTTCATTTCCTCCAGGGTATTCAGCACCTTGGTGGTCAGGTTCGACCGGATCTTCTCCAGCGGCGCACTCTGTTGCAAGATCTCGCGCGATACGTTAAGCGGAAGATCGGGGGAATCGACGACGCCGCGGACGAAACGCAGATATTTCGGCAACATCGTTTCGCAATCGTCGAGGATAAAAACACGCTGAATATAGAGGTGAAGCCCTTTCTTCGATTCGCCCCACATCATATCGAAGGGCTTCCGTGCCGGCACGAAAAGGAGCGCCTTGAATTCGATCTGCCCCTCCGCTTTGTAGTGGATGGTGCGGGCCGGCGGATTGATGTCGTGTGCAACATGCTTGTAGAACTCGGAGTACTCCTCCTCGGTGATGTCATTCTTGTTGCGTAACCAGATCGCCTTGCGGGCGTTCAGGGTGTCTTCGATCGTCTTGCCGCCATCTTCGATGTCCATGACGATCGGATGTTCGACGAAGTCGGAGTATTTCTTCACCAGTTCATGTAGTTTGTTGGAATCGAGGAACTCTTTTGAATCCTCGCGCAGGTGTAGGATGACCTCGGTGCCGCGCGTCGGCTTGGTGCAGGGTTCGATCGTGAAATCCCCCTGCCCGTCGGATTCCCATTGGACGCCGTCCTCGGGCTTGCCGGCCATGCGTGAGATGACGGTGACCTTGTCGGCTGCCATGAACGAGGCATAGAAGCCGACGCCGA
>SXGT01044719.1_pt1 | contig 27725 bp, 19 predicted proteins | sample 3176221 | NCBI WGS metagenome assembly SXGT01 (sample SAMN11356862, study PRJNA531348) | freshwater metagenome | isolation source: freshwater sample F1-120 | place: China: Fuxian Lake, Yuxi | collected 2017-12-25
ATGACAAATGTCCCGCAAAATATCCTTATTCGATTTAACACGCAATCAACACATGATGCCAATCGTTGGCGATTAATTATCGATGGCAGAGAACATCTCGTTGGCGGCGTGGTGATCGACGGACGCGTCGCAACTTCCAAAGACTGGGTAAAAGAAGTCAGCGATTATAAATGGCACATCAACTGCAAGGGAAATATCGAGATTAAGGACAATACGGCCTATGTGTCCTCGGCGGTAGATTTTATTTCAGATACAAAGGAAAATAGGACAACTTCGATTGGGTCGAATACAGAGAAAGAAGTTGCTCAGGGTGGTATAAGTGGTGGAACCCAATCGGTGAAATTAGTGGGAATTGTTATGGGGAGTAAGTCGGATCTTCCTATCATGAAGCAGGCCGCAGAGGTGCTGCAAGAGTTAGGGGTTTCGAGTGAAGTGCGTATTGTATCCGCACACCGTACGCCTTTACGCATGGTTGATTATGCAGAAACCGCTGCATCTAGGGGCATAAAGGTGGTGATTGCGGGTGCCGGAGGTGCGGCGCATCTACCGGGTATGATCGCATCGATTTGTCCGCTTCCGGTTGTGGGCGTTCCGGTGAAATCATCCCAGAGCATGGACGGCTGGGATTCGGTGCTATCAATTTTGCAAATGCCTGGTGGAATCCCTGTGGCTACGGTGGCCCTGAATGGAGCTAAGAATGCGGCACTACTGGCCGCGCAAATGTTGGCGATCTCCGATTCGGATTTGGCGGAGCGCCTTGCACAATACCGGGCCCGTCTTCGGCAGCAAGTAGAAACAGATGCTGCGAGCTTAGAAAATCAGGGTTGGCAAGCGTTTCTTGGATGATTGAACCCTTTTTGGGTGCCCCATCCGTTTGAACAGCCATCACATTTGGATGTCCGATCCGTTCGAACAGCCATCTCATTTGGATGTCTGATCCGTTCGAACAGCCATCTCATTTGGAGGCTTCACCTGATTCGAACCAGCATCATCTGCTATATTTGAGAATCGCTTAGTTTTGCCTCGAACCCACAGGTTTCAAAAACCAATTCTACGGCCTTGGGGTCGATTTCATGCCCCCAAACACTGAGCAGCCGTTGTTCGTGCTGCAAATCTACCTCCCAACGATCAATGCCCCCAAGCTGATTGAGTCCTGTTTCGATTTTTCGCACACATCCCCCACAATGGAGGTCTGTTTGAAAGATGAGTTTTTTCATGTTTAATGTTTTAGTAAACGAATGCTGTTGCCTACGACGCTCACCGAACTGAATGCCATGGCGGATGCAGCGATGGAAGGGTGCATGAATAGGCCAAAAAAGGGATAGAGAAGACCCATGGCTATCGGTATGCCGATTACATTGTAGGCAAAAGCCCACATCAGATTCTGTCGCAGGATGTTGTGGGTGCGTTCGGCCAGTTCAAAGAATTGGTTTAAGGCCGAGAGGTCGTTGCGGATGACCACCAATCCCGAATGGTGTTTGCTCAGTGCGCTTCCAGCACCCATGGCCATCCCGAGATCGGCAGCCGCCAAAGCCCCCGCATCGTTGAGCCCATCGCCCAACATGGCTACGGACTGGTTTTTCGATTGCCAAGCGCGAACCTCCGCCAACTTTTCGCCCGGAAACAGGTCGCCCTTGCAATATTTGATCCCTAGATCATGGGCCATGGAAGCCACCCGCTCAACACGATCACCGCTGATCAGCATCAATTCGACCCCCTTTTTTTTCATGCTTTCAACAAATTCCAGGGCATCCGCGCGAAGGAGATCATCCACCAAGGCACAGGCCAACAGAGTGCCATTCGAACCCAACCACAATTCAGCGGATGCTGCGGCCTGATTTTGAATCCATTCGCCCCAATCATCCTGTGCCGTTGAACGATGATCAGCTTCAATATGCAGGGAAGAATCCCCCGATTTTTGGGATTCTGGCGTTTTTTCTTCTACAAATGACCGACGACCCGAGCGATAATGTTTATCCATAACCTGAAATGAAACGCCAAGCCCCACATGTTCTTCCATATTGGACCACTCTAAAAGCTGGTTTGATCGTGGTTCACCTTCATGGGCATTGTTAAGATCGTCTACTCCGATTTCGGAATACTGAGTGAGGGAATATGCTACCGGGTGTGTAGACTGTTGGGCCGACTTTTGCCACATTTTGAGTAGATCGCGTTGCTGACCGGGCGTGATTGATGGATGCCAACGAATCAAACGTACTATTGGGCGACCGGCAGTGAGGGTGCCAGTTTTATCACACAGTATAACTTTTATGGCTCCGGCTTTTTCCCAAACGGAGGGGTCGCGCACCAAAATGCCCATTCGAGCCGCGCTTGAGAGGCCAGCAACCAGTGCGGTTGGGGTGGCTAGTCCCAAAGCGCACGGGCAGGCGATGATGAGGGTGTTCACAAATGCCAATAATCCCATGGACAAGGCATTTTCTTCAGCGAACATCCACCAAATCGCAGCGGAAATGAACGCCAATACAATTACTGTGGGCACAAACCACCGGGTGATTTGGTCGACGAGGTCTTGGATCGGTGCCCGCGCCGCCTGCGCTTCACGTATTTGTTGATGAATTTGTCCTTGCAATGTTTCTGACCCTCTTCGCCTGACCACCACCTCAAGGCTTCCCGCTATGGTTTGGCTTCCAGCATGTACTTCATCACCCACACCACGTGTTACCGGAAAGGGCTCTCCGGTTAGCCATGACTCATCAACTTCGGCCCGACCCACTTCAACCAAGCCATCGACTGGCACACGTGCCCCGGCTTGAATGAGTATTTTGTCGCCCAATTGCAAGGAAGCCACGGCAACACCTGTCCAGGCGTTATTTCTCCAACAAAGCGCCACGCTTGGCTGATCGCTCAGCAGCGCGCCTATTCCTTGGATGGCTTTTAAACGTGCTTTTCCTTCAAGCAATCGCCCAAGCAACAGAAACCCGATGATGGCTCCTATGCCCTCATAATAAACATGGGGTGTGATGCCCATTTCGCGTTGTACATCTGGAAACAGGGTATTCCAAAGACTGTATACATAGGTGGTCGTGCAACTCATTGCCACAAGACTGTCCATACCCCAAGTGGCTGTTCGAAATTGCCGTATGGCCTTCACGAAAAATTGTTTTCCCGGAATCACTATGATGGGTGTGGCCAAAGCGGGCATAAGCCAACGCGCCCAATCTTCATGCATCCAGATCATCCCAACGGCCATCAAGGGAATTCCCAAGACGGCGGCCATGATGGTGCGGCTCGACAGATTTTTTATTTCCGAAATCAGAAGTTCCGTAGCGGCCGACTCAGCACTATTGTCTGATTGAACCCATCCATACCCTGCCGATTGAAGCATATGTTCTACTGCCACCCAATCCACCCGATCGGGTGTGTAGCCAATACGTGCGGTGTGGTTGGCCAATTGGATGTCGGCCGATTGAATACCAGCCTGCCTTTCGAGGATCCGTTTAACACCTGCTGCACATGCTGCGCAACTCATGCCCTCGATGGCCAAGTGCTTGTAGGCGGGTGACCGTTCGGGGGATTCGTTGGGCTTAGGGTTCGACATATTCAGCGATTAGTGTGCCACTAACCACCGCTTGAATGGATTTCGAGCCAGGTCATCCAAATCGACTGATCAACAAAGGGTACAAGGTTGTTGGAGCAAACGTTCATGGTGTGGCCCGTTCCGCCCTGGCGTGGGTCATCTAGATTGTCGTAGAAAATACCGAAGCTTGCCGGAGTAATGGCCCGAGATCCGATCACTTTTACGGTATCGCGCACCAGGTAGGCAGCTTTTATGCTGGCACGGTCGCGGTTGCCCCCAGCAAATCGGTCAATCAGTTTATCATTGCGCCCCCCAGTTTTGCTTTGATACACAATATCGGGTTCATTGGCCAGGTCAATTTCATCGAGTGAATAGGTCTGGTAGGCGTGATTGGCTTTGCTCCTGTGACCGCCGTAGGGAGTTACGACTTGAAGGCGCTTGGCGTCGACCTCCGTTACCCCCATGGAAAAAAGATCATCGGAACCCGGCGCATTGCCGCTTCGAAAAGTCATGTGTTGCGTTTTAGATGCCAGTATCCGACCTAATTCAGTGAGGAGCGGTGCATCCTTCGCTTCAACATCTCTTTTTCCTTCCAAGAGCACCACGGATCCTGCGCGGTCGTATTGTGCAACGAATTCGTTTAAAGTCATTCTACAAAATTAAGGCATATCGGGGAAAATCGGATGACATTTCCATGTGGTAAAATGGTATTTTAGCCCCTTATTGGAAGCACCTGATTCCTTCAAAAACGTCTTTTTCTCCCTTTTAATCGCCAACTGAAGCCACCTTTTATCACCCCATGAAGCCACCTTTCCCTGTTCTGCTCATCGTTTTGACACTCTTTTCTTTAGATTTGGTGGCCCAACAGCTTCCGTTCGACCAGCCTCAATCGGTTTCGTTTATGGCCACCACCGAATTGGCCGATGATACGGCTTGGGTATCACTGTTTAACCCGGGTAGTGATTCACTCCCCATCCGCTTGAACACCTTGAGTGTATTCGGAACGCCCGCTTTTTATGCGCCCAGTTCTGTTTTGATTTTACCCCCGGGAAAGGTAACCCGAATCCCCATCCGCTTTCAACCGCGACACAACATTTATAATGTATCATCGCTGCTGATTGGGGCGGGGGGTGGACAGGCCTTTGTGGGCTTGGGTGGACAAGCCTCCTATTCAAGAGCCTACTACAATTCGACCCAGAATTTATCGGGAGAGGATCTCCGCCAGGCTCTGCGCCAAAGGGTATCATCTCCCTACACCCAGCTGGGCTACAGCGGTACGAACAACGCGCGTTTGCGGATGTTTGGAACGATCGATAACTGGAAAGTGAATGGTCGGGAGCCTGGACATGCCAATCCGTATAAAAACGAATGTGTGTATACGGGTCGTACCATTTCTTACACAGCCACTGACTTTAGTACGGCCACCCTCAACAACGCCCCATATTCGATGAATACTGAACATACCTGGCCGCAGAGTGTAGGCGCCACCAATGAACCGATGGTGAGTGATTTGCATCATATTTTCATTTCTAATGGCCCAACCAATTCAGCGCGGGGTAATAAGCCCTTTGGATGGGTGCCTAATCCCACCCTTACCTACACTGGGGGTTCTAAGGCCAACAGCACTACTTTTGAGCCCCGTGATGCCCATAAAACGGCTGCTGCATCAGCAATTCTATACTTCGCCGTTCGGCATATGAACCAGGCAGGGGTCGATTTATCTTTCCTCAGCGCGGTTCAGGAAAATGACCTACGCGATTGGCTGCGAATTTTTCCTGTCGACAGTGTTTTGCGCCGACGCAATGATGATATACAAGCGGCTCAGTTGAACCGAAATCCCTTTATCGATTACCCCGCTTTTTTGGATAGAATGACACAAGTTCGGGCTGTGTCTTTGGTTCCGGCCCATAGTCGACTGGCGGTTATCGATTCAATCATTCAGTTGGGGTCGGTATTGCCAGGTGATACGGTTATTTTTCCGGTAGTTCTGGGCAATCCGGGTACAGATTCGATGCGCATCACGTCCATTCTGCCATCGGGTTCAGGGTTAACCATTCAGAATCCGCCCATATTCCCATTGAGCATAGCAGCAGGCGCTGCTGCAATTGTTAATTTACGGTTTACGGGCGGTCAAACGCCACTCAATGGTTCGGTTCAATTGGGCTTGGCCGGTCAGCCTGGTGGGGTATATACCTTAGGGGTTCAATCCACAGTCGAGAATTTTATGGGCCGGTTTTCTTTGGTAACCCCCGCAAATGAGGCCACCCAAACCCTACAAGGTTCAGGTGCGCAGAATTTAACTTTTCAATGGAGTACACCGGGCCCATCGGCAGCAGGAAGCCTGAGATTCGATTGGGTGTTGTATGGACCGGCACCCAATCGCGATTCACTTTTGTGGCGAAATACGTTACCGGATACCCAGTTGACCTTCACCTATTCGTTTATTGACTCTGTTCTGATGGCCTCAGGCTTACCAGCTGGTGTAGCACATGAACTTGTTTGGACGGCCACTGCTCATGTAGCTTCTTCGCATCGGGGAGCCGAGCGCGCCCACGTATGGAATGTAGTGCGGGGGGTACTCACAACATCTTTGGCTGAAACAGCAGACAATCAAGTTGTTTTGTACCCCAATCCGACCCGTGACCGTGTGGTATTGACGGGTTTGGATGATATTGATTCTCAATTCACCCGACAAAGTCTGAGGGTCTTTGATTTGATGGGCCGACAAATTCCAGTCGATCTTTGCGTAGAAGAAGGGCGTTTGGAGTGGTCTGTTGTTGCATGGCCTCGGGGAACATACCTGATTCAGTTTGTAGAAGGGGCTCACGGTTTGCCTCGTGTGCTGCGCCTGCTGGTGGATTAAAAATTATGGGAATTTGTATGTTGTTTTGCTTTTGATTGGGCTTCGGAGTTGACTTCTACTGGACGGTACTCGGAATGAAGTGGCTTGACTCTTTTTTGAGCACAGTTTAATCGTCTTTATTTTGAAATGGGATAGGATTTAATCGATTCGACCCGGAGGGGCAGTATGACAATACCCCTACGGCCTCATTGTACGGCTCTTTTCATAGCAATCAAGGAGTTTATACAGCGCAGTTTTGCATCCGAAACCTGGCCCGAAATGGCCTAAACGGGTTCATGCAAGCTTATGCCCTACATCAGTTTTGGTTGTCAGTATCGTCGTTTTGGAGTTGTATTTACCTTCATGTTCATGGTATCAGCTCATTACCTGAACGCTCAGTTGATGAGGGTCTACCTGGAAGTATCGGGCGACTTTTTTCTGAAACCGGTTTTGGATTCGATGGTCTTAGCCCGTTGGGACGGGGCAAATCGGTCTTCAATTGGAATGAATAGCCATTATTTACTTCAAACGGCATTGAGTGATTTGGCTGACCGCAGCCAACAAGCCCATAGGAAACTCCGTACGTTGAAGTGGCTTGAAATTCGGTCGTTGGAAAACGTCCAGTTTATCCTCGATATAGAACATGATCCCTGGTGGGTTCGCGCACCAACCATCCGATACTTGAGTGATGGGGCGGGAAGTCTCGTCGAATCCACTATGATCAGTTCTTATCCCACCACATTAATGGCCCGAATGGATAAAGAAACAGGAATTATACCTGCATATTTTGAAAAATCAGTCGAACGATATTCGGCGTGGCTTGGATATCCAATTGAGAGAAACGGTAAAATAATATTGTGTTACATCATTTAAATTTTAATTTATGAAAATTCAATTAAGTAAAATTAGATTGTTATTAATAATTTGTTTAGGAGTTACATTTTCTCAAGTCCAAAGATCTTATGCACAGAATCAGTCACAAACCGACCAGCTAACGGTTACGGCGCGTTTAACGAAAATTTTATCGATCAACAACGCCACAAAATCTAATGTAGAATTTGGTACCGTACTCACCGGGGTAGGTCGACCCGCCGTTATTTTGGATCCACTCCGTTTACCGACAAATTCAGGGGGTAACTCCAATCTCGGAGAGACAGCGAACATCGGCATCATTCAAATAGACGGAACCTCCAACGAACCTGTTTTGCTGGAAATAGGTGGTCGCAGGGCATTGGATCAACAGGCGGGCACCACCTCAGCGCCCAACTACAATGGCATTGTGGGAATGCGGAGCCAACGGATCGTATCTGCTGGAACGCTGAGCAGTGATTCGATTTTCTTTGTTGTTCGCGCAGCTGCCCGCCAAGGGGCACATGCGAGGGGTACACAGAGCACGGATTCGGTGAATACAGGTGTCAGTAGTAAAGGCGCGGCCTATTGCAACAGTCAAGTGATGGTGGGCAACCCATCCTTGGCGGGTGATTTCAATCAATACAATGAAGTTACTCGTCCACAAGGTTCTGGTTTTGGTGGGCAGTACCTCATCAGTACGGACTTTAATGGGACTGCAACGCACGCTGAAAAAGTGACATTGTATTTGGGCGGAATGCTATCTCCTACATATGCTGTGGCAAATTCAGTGATCAATGCAGCGAATGCGGCCGGTGTCACTACCTCTGCTGCTGCAACTACTGCAGCCCAGGGTGCTGTTACGGGCTTGACCAACACAACAGGTAGATACTCAGGAACCCTGGAGATTCGTATGAGCTATAATCTTTAAGATGTAAGCTGAGGACAAGAAATTCAAGCACATAGAATATGAAGACATACATTCCGGTATTGATTGGGGTATTGCTTTTTTCGGGTACGTCAAAGGCACAGGTTGGAATTGCCCCCGCAGCAGTTTTTATCAATGGCAGAGGGGTGGGGTCCACTACCATCATGAATACCGGAACAGTAGCCATGGAGGTGGGTATTTCATTTCAGTTCGGCTATCCCGACGAGTTGCCTGATGGAAGGTTGTTGATGGTGTACGACGATAGCGTTCGAAAAATGAAATACGCCCTCGATGGTATGATTAAAGCATATCCTAAGAGTTTTACGATTCCCCCTGGGGGGAAACAAGTTGTGCGGATGCAGGTTCGCCCAACAGGAGCTACTGAAGCAGGGGTATACTTCACCCGAGTGAAGGTCAGCAGCCAACCGCAGGTGGCCGAAATTGGAGAAAACGATCCATCCGAAGGACTCGCCACCCAAATCACAATGAGGTTCGAACAGGTGGTCGCCGCCTTTTACAAATCGGGATCCGTCAATACAGGTATTGAGGTCACCAAGCTCCGTTCGACATTTTTTGAAAACCAATTTCAATTGGAATATGAGTTTAATAGGACTGGAAACGCTCCATTTTTAGGGAGCATGGTTACTGAGGTGCTCAAACCCAATGATGAGGTTGTATTGCGTTATTCAAGGCCTGTCGCCCTGTATTTCGACGGTTGTCGCAAGCTCGGCTTTCAACTCGGTGATAAAAAAATGGAGTCAGGGACTTATTCAGTTCGATTGTCTTTTACCACCGAAAGATCGGACATCGATCCTGCTGAAATCGTAGCCGCTCATCCATATACCTTTAAAGAGAGTATTGTTATACCTTAATATAGGGAAGTTTAATTTTGTGAATTGGAACTGCCTTGTATTGCTCATGCTGCTTTATGTGCTGGTTTTCAACTTTGAATCCCAAGCGCAAACCGATGCAGATGAAAACCTATTCCTGCTTATACACCCGTCATTTTCTGAAGTGTATTTAAACGTCAAGTCGATTCAAAATCAAAACTATCTATCGCTCACAGAGGTGTTGAACTTATTTGAAATGCCATTCAAGATTTTACGCGACACGAACGGGCGTGTGAGTACGATCGGTTCAAGCCATCAGGATCCCCCAATTTGGATGCTCGACCTCAGAAGCAATGAGTATCTGAATTATACAACGCATAAACGAGTTCAAGCTGGGGATGTTTTGCAGGTCGAAAGCATGATCTATTTAAAAGTCGAGCTGTATGATTCGATTTTTAAAGTGAAGTGGACCTTGAATCATTCGTCTATGGCCATTGGTTTCACCAGTGACGTGGAATTACCCTTTCAATGGCGGGCCCGTAGAGCATATGCCCGTGGGCAATTGTCGACCGGAGCTGAGCCAAACACAATTCAAGGCCTTGATTTGCAAGTGGGGCGCAACCGTAAGTGGTTGGGATTGGGGGCAATTGATTATAGGTATACCACCGATTACACCCCTACCGGACGATTGTTAGAAGGGCGCCTGACGGGAGGAATTGAATTGTTTGGGGGTGATATTTCGGGGAGTCTGTCTATTCAACAGACTAATCAAGGGGTTTCAGTGGGTAGACAATTGACGAATTGGCGGTATGTCACCTCCCGCGGAAGTTCAGATCGCTACGCACTGGCGCCTGCCCAAATATTAATTGGCAAATCAACATTTAGTGGAATTTCAGGTGCCTTGGTGAAGGGGATTTATATCAGCAATGCGCAGATCATGCCACGAAAAACAATGGGTGATAATATATTGGAAGGGCAAACGGAGCCGCATTCTGATGTGGACCTTTGGTTTTCGGGGCGGCTCATCGACTACACAATTGCAGATTCTTTAGGTAGGTTCGTTTTTCGCTTGCCCATGAATTACGGACAATCGCTTGTGGAACTTAAAATTTATACGCCGGACGGGAGAGAAATTATTGAACATCGACAATTGAATATTCCTTTTGCTTTTTTGCCGGCGGGACAAATCAACTATCAATTCCAATTGGGTCAAAGCGAGTTAAGTCAAACAAAGTGGACGTCCGTCGGTCAAGTCGAAGCAGGAATTATACCCGAGATGTCCGCTCGTCTTTGTATGCACACCAATATAGATTCAATGGGTTACCATTTTAGACCCAGTGGCTCGCTTCATGCCCGAATCTTGCAACAATACTTGCTGAATGTTTCTTTGGATGGTCAGGGCAGCAGTAGAATGAGTTTGGCGACGATATTCTCCAACCGAATGAGCACCACCATAACCTACGATAATTTTAAGGGAATAAATCGATCCAATTCAGTTCAATTATCTAAGGAAAGGGGTGAAAAGATACAAATTCAACACATCATGCCTTTAAGTTTTAAGCAAAGGCCATTGGGATTCAGAATCGACGGGGAGTTAACGAGTACGCTCGGAGCTCAAAAAGTCGTTTGGTCTGCCGACGCACTTTGGAACCAGGGGCTCTTCACGAACCGGTTACATTTCAAGGCAATAGGTACACAAGCCAAGCAAGGAGATCTATTCAGAAACAAATGGCAAAACAACCAGGAAATGGCCTTGCAATCCGTGTTTCTTGTGCCCAGATGGGGGTTTGTACCCCAATTTATTCAGGGACTCAGTTTCCGAGGAACCCTAACCACTGATTTCAAGAAATTTTCTACCCAAAGCAGTAGCGGTGGACAGTTCAGATTTTCTGTGGCGAAGAATATCGGACGTTCAGGTAGACTTCAACTCAACGCTTCACGACCCATACGGGGGCAGGGCTTGCTTTTTGGCTTGAATATTCAATACGATTTCAGGTCATGGCGAACATCTACCGATTGGGGAACGCAATGGGGATCGGATGGACCAGAGGCTTATTTAAGACATGCTGGAATGGGTTCAGTCATGTGGGATGCCACTTCCCGCAAGCTGATGGGTTCTCCGGCGGAGCAGGTCGGTCGGGCAGGTCTGACGGTTCGGTTTTTTATGGATGAGAATGTAAACAAAAAATATGATTTGGGGGAGTTGATTGTTCCGGTACCGTCGGCGAGGCTGGATAAATCTTATTCAGGTTTATTGGGAAAAGACAATCTGCTGCGATTCCTTCAACTTCAATCTTATTGGCGGTATCAATTACAAATCGATGAAAATACCCTACCCGAAGCCGATCTAGTGGCACTAACCGATTGTTACACCTTCATTGCTTGTCCGAATCAAACGCACCGTATCGATGTGCCCCTATATAGGGCAGGTTCCATTTCAGGGGAGGTTCTGCAGAAAATATCGACACAAACTCGGCCTTTGGGGGGAGTACGTATTTCGATTTCATCCATTCTGGGCCATTCGAAACCGTATTCTACAATCATTCGAAGCTATGCAGATGGCAGCTTTTTTATTGATCGTCTTCAACCGGGTACGTACTGCTTGAAGATCGACAAACAACAATTGGAATACTTGGGCGGTAGTGTTGACCTTGATTCTATGGTTCTGGTGATCAGTGCCAACATAGACGGACATCATTATGAAAATGTGAAATTCATCATATACCCGGAATTACCAACACAGAAATCAATACGAACCCGACCCTTGTTTGTGACAGATTATCGGTTGCGACTTGAACAACGAGCACGAATATGTGTATCCGCTTTTGTCGATGCGCAACAGCATTTCTACGGTTCGGAATGGCTCCTGGCACTGAATACAATTGATAGCTCTTTAGGTCTTTTTCCAACTGATTATGGTCTCGCTTTGAAAGGATCAGCCCATTTTATGCAGGGAGATACTATGCTTGCCTACAAATTTTGGACGACGGCTTCAAACCAAAATCCATTCATCGCATTGCCATTCCTCAAGGGGTACTCGGGCATTTCCAGTGCTGATTCCCATCAAACCAATGAATCCATGTCGAGTCCTCACGATCAACTCGGTCCCGTTCATCAAGCCAAGATAGAGGAATTGGATTCATCCAGGGGCTGGTTGAAAGATCAATTTGATTTGCGCAATTCATTTCAAACCCGCGCACGTATTGCGGTTTCCTCTTTTGTAGAAACCCAGGAACTGCTTTATCAGGGTTGTCACCGCGAAGCGCTTGATATGCTTGATCTATCACTCAGCCTGTTTGCCTCCGATCATGGATTGGCGCTTAGAGGTACCATTTCATTTTTAATGGGACAACGATCTGAGGCCCATAAATTCTGGGCATTGTCTTTACAGCGAAATCCCAGTATTCAATTGTCCGACCCTGCGTTTTTGAATCAACTGAAAATATCTTCAGGTCAAACATCTCAGGAGCCATGATCCTTATCACCAAATTTCTTCCAGGGTTCGGACGTGCAAAGCGGGGTTATGTTATCATATTGATGGGTATGCTGAATTCATTACTCGTGTTTATTGAAGCCAACGCCCGACCATTGTCGGAATGGGAGCGGTTTAAGTCTGAAAGCTCGATGACAGCCTATTTGAATCGACTGGTTGGCACCTACATCGACCCTTCAATTTTTCATTTGAGCATACACATACAGGGTGATATTAACTCAGAAGCCCGGGGTAAATCCCCAAGACAACAAGGTGTTGTTCGGGGCAAAGAGACTGATCCAGGCGCGGATGAGGACGATATGGAGATGCTGCCTGCTTTGCCATTCTATAATAGACGTATTCAAAAAACGAAAGAAATCCGCGCTGAGCAAAGCAATTTGTTCCCGGAGGATCAGTCAACTCTTCAAGTAACAACGCAATCAGGAGAAGTTATATCAATCAGCAGAATAACGGTGAATTTGCTGTTCGATAGCCTGGTCAACGAAAAAGCAGTTGACTTCATAACCGCTTTGATCCACACGACACTCGGACTTGACGACAAACGGGGTGATGCCATTGTGGTACAAATGGTGGGATTTCCCGATCGAAGTTTGTCCTCTGTAACCAATAGAGTGATGGATGCCCAGTTGCGCTCCGATTCAACCCAGCACTCCAAGAGTTTACAGGCGATCAGGCACATGGGACAGACCATGTCTTTGTTCATTTCCATCGCTCTATTAATAGGGGCGGGCATGATGCTTTGGGCAATAATACGTTTATCAAAGGCGCGTGCAAACAAGGAAATTCAGACCAGCACGGCTGGCGCAGCGACAATCGGAGCCCCTTTCAGCATGTCTGAGTCAATACCGAGTTTAGTAAAGACATCTTCGAGTGGTGAAATACAGCACGAATCGAGCACTGTTTTTTCGCACCAGCAGCAGACAGCCTTCATGGATGGCCAACCGACAGTGTATGCGGAAAGAGCTCGGTCTTCACTGGAAGCGCGGATCATCAACCGACCTGAGGAAGTGGCCTTTATTCTCGACGCTTGGGTATTGGAAAGCGAAACAGCCATTGATAAAATTCTATGTCTTTTAGGCCATAGAAGAGATGGATTGGTGGCGCTGTTGTCTCGGTGGATGTGCATCGAGTCGGTTGAGCGGTTGACGCGTGGACTCAAAGAACGAAGATGGGAATTACTCAAAGCGGCTGATGACTTTGAGTCTGCGGCAAAGGAGTGGTTTGCGCGTTTACATGACATGGAGGCAAAAGGACGATTATCTGTTTTGCACCATGTCGATGTAGATTCTAAAGTACGGCTGATCGAGGAGAATACGGCAGATCACGGTTGGCTTATGGTATTTTCCTTACCAGAGGCCATCAGACAACTTGTTTTTCGGCGATTAGGTTTGGAAACGGCCTTTGGCTTGATTCGAGCCAGTAAAAAAACACCAGAGCCAAATGCCCTTCAAATCAGATCATTGGAATGGGAAATTACGACCCAAATAATCCAAAAGTCGGGGCAGATCGACCCAAAAGCGGACTTAACGAAGCTTGCTGAGGGACTCATGTTCGCTCAGCCTTTGGCACAACAAGCCGATTTCTTGGAGCGTTTGAATTTAATCGATTCGGATCTGGCACACCTCCTTCGAAGCAGAACGGTTTTATGGTCTGATTTAGAACAATTTGAAAATCATCAATTGTCTATTGCCGCCCGAATATTAAGCAAGGAGGAATTACTTCATTTAATAACAATCGATGAGCAGGTGGGTAGACGTGTTCTCGATGGACGACCCGAGCGAGAGCAGAGTATGTTATGGGAAATGGCAGAGCTTTTAGATTCAAATCCTGAAAAACAGGGTGAGGCCAGCCGTAGATTTCTTAAGGAACTGGCCACCACGAAGAAAACGCTGGAAGTGGATCGTTCTGAACCAATAGCACAAGCAGCATGAGCCTTTACCGTGTGGAATCTAACCCCAACGAACTTGCTCAATGGCCAGATCCGCGTTTTCATGGGTTGATGCTTGTTATTGTGCTTTTGACGGTGCTGTACCTAACTTGGGGTTGCTCCAGGAACCTCCGATGGCGCAGAAGTACGACAAATTTTGGGGCATCAGCTGACTCATCTCTTCAGACTTTAGGCCGGGTCCGTGCAGACACCGTTAACCGCCAAATCATGAATTTACTCGATGCGGAATATGCACTTTTAGCCAATTTGGTGATCGGTAATATTGTAAAATCACAGCAATCCTTGTATGAGGGGCGTTATCGGGAAGCCGAACAACTGCTGCTTCAGGCTAATACATGGCTGTCTTCGCCGGATGTACTCATCGCTTTAGGCAATGTATTTGAGGTGCAGGGATTTTCAAAACGGGCGGATTCATGTTGGCTCGAAGCATGGAAAATGGATTCACTCGTTGAACGCCGTGCCATTAGAATTCCACGAAAGCCTTGGCAAACAGGTTCCTCTGCAGATACAGTTCCGCGGATCGATACATCGAGATAAGATCAAATGACATGAAAGGTATTTTGGGGTTGTTGATCAGTTTGTTGGTATTTTTTGTCGGGAGCGCTGATTCTTTTGGGTTTACGTTGTTTCCACCCGATTTGTTTACTGGAATTGTGAAAATGCTTGTGAATATTCCCAGCTTAATGGTCATCGTGGGGGGGAGTTTGTTCCAGGTTTTCGCTTGTTTTCCGGGTGCGCAAGTCTTGGACACCCTAAAGGGGTTACTCCCAGCCAAAGGTTCCGCACATAAAACAGCGGAAGCGGCTCATGTGGATGATTGCTTGGTTTGGGTGAAGGGCATGAGGAAAAACCGTGCACAAGTGTTGAAGGAAACGGCCGAGCAGCAAACGGATGAGTTCAGATGCTTTCTGGCTGAGTTGATCTCTACGGATTATACAGCCGAAGAGATTGCCGTATTGGGTGATATCAAGATTCAAATGATCCAGGAAGAAGAGACCGTACCTGTACTCGTGTCCAATATGCTGGCGGGGGCATCGCCCGCTTTTGGCATGCTGGGTACTTTAATGGGACTCATCGTGATGTTGGGTAATTTCAGTGACACATCAGGTTTGGCCAGCGGAATGGCATTGGCCCTGATGACTACCTTTTATGGGATGATGTTCACTCAGTTTTTTTGGTTCCCATTGGCTAAAAAATTTACCAGAGCATCGCGCTTGAACACAAGACGACGAGAGCGAGAATTAGCCGCCATTCTGTTGCTTTTGGAAGGAAAGCCGGATATGTACATTTCAGATCAACTAACTACTATGTCGCGCGATTGATGGTAGGGGAATAGGTGGAATTAATAAACTGACAAAATAAATCCGATAGAAAACTGGCATGCCTGAATCAAAAAACCCACGACGCAAAAAGTCCGAGTCGGAATTACCCCCCGATAACCCCGATGCCTGGCAGGCTACCTTTCTGGATACGGTAACCCTACTCCTTACCTTCTTCATTCTCATCGCTGCTTCATCCGATCCGCGATTCAATGCCATGATGAGTTCTGGTTCCGAACATACCAGCGATTCAGCCGCTCAGCCCATTTCGTTTCCCATCCAAACCCTCAAAATGAGCCTTGAGCGCGCGTTGCATGAGGAGATTCAGAACAAGAAAGTGACGTTAGATGCTCAGAAATATGAAATTCGAACGATCATCAATGGGGCTTCATTGTATGCGTCTGGCGGAACAGAACTCCTGCCCGATGGCCGAGGAATAGTAGAGCGAATTATCAGTCATGTTCGACAAATGAGCCCGGTCGATTTTAAAATCGATGTGGAGGGGCACACCGACAGCGCACCCATCAAGAATTACCGCTTTGCTGATAACTGGGATCTGTCTGCAGCACGGGCCTCGGGTGTGGTTCGGTTATTCATTGAGTATGGATTTGCGCCCGATAAATTGAAGGCCTCAGGCTTTGGAGATGCACATTCTTTGGTGGTGGATCGTGATGCAGAAATGAAACTCTTGCCTCAAAAACAGGATATAAACCGAAGAATTGTAATCCGTTTATACTATGAATAACGGGAGCAAAGATTTTCATCTCAATTCACGGCTTCTGTCTTATTTTTCGGCCATGGGTTATAGGGATTTGTTCTACGAGCGCTACCACAGCAGGCACACAAGCCAGCACAGCGGATTGGACGCTCGTGCATTGCAGTCGTCTGAGGCGCAGCACTTTCAGCGGGAGTGGGGGCCGATCCTTCAGGATTTGGATCGCAACGCCCATATTTTGGATGTGGGCTGTGGCAATGGGAGTTTAATCCGGGCTCTTAAGCATATGGGGTTCCAACACACCTATGGAATCGACGTGAGCGAAGAGCAAATCCAAATTGCCCAGCAATCTGGGATTATAGAAGTAGAAAAAGCAGACGCCATAAAATTCTTGAATGATCGGTCAGGCCAGTTCGACGTTGTTTTTTGCATGGACCTTGTGGAGCATCTGACCAAATCTGAACTTGTGGAACTACTGCTTATGGTCTTAAAGGCCCTAAGGCCAAAGGGTAGATTGTACCTGCGAACACCTAACATGGATTCTCCTTGGCCACACTTATATGCCTCAGGCGATTTTACCCACGAAACATTGTTTAACACCACGTCTATCCGCCAATTGTTGTTGTCAACTGGGTACCATGAGGTTGGCGTTTATCCTTCCCACATGCGGGTCTATCCCTGGTGGAAGGAGATCGCCAGACGATTGGTGTACCAGGTTCTTTCGATACGTTGGCGCCTAGAGCTGTTTGCTACGGCCCGAAGCAGTCGAGGCCTGATCCTTACGCCCAATCTACTTGTTCGGGCGCGTACCCCTGCTTGAATTTGACTTCAATTTTCTTTTCCAAAGACTACAGCGTTCTGATTCTGAAACAGGGAGTTTGAGATAATTCAGGGAAAGCCAGCCATAAAGTAGTTCACGGCAATCAAAGTCTATCGTTTCATTCATTGCGGTCATCATGCTCCCGTCATCCCAAACGATCAAGAAGTCGGGCATTGGAGCCGATGAAAGTTGGGCCAATTCGGCAGTATCCGGACAAGGAGGCCAGTTTTTCCAATAGTTTGCGTGGGTCATCCAAGGTTGGAGCGACCCCATTCGCCAGCCCAAAGGAAAATAGTCGAGATAGGCTTCGTAGTTCTTCAGATGAACAATCTCCCTACCGGAAACAGACATGCTCAGATGTTCGTGCATCCAGTTGTTGCTCAAATTAACCTGATGAACTGTGCTTTCAGTGGGAATTTGTGCCGTTGCCCTCCGCATTTCCGACAAATCGCGTCCTAGGCTTCTTTCGACCTTCCAGTAGTAGGCCACACGAAAAGGCAGCAAAAGCAAGAGCAATGCCAATGTCAGACGTCGAACAGCGCTTGGAACGACACCCAAAAGCAATACGCCCCCTGCCAGAAAGAACATCTGACTGATGAGGGCGAGGCGACTACTCAGATAGCCGGAATTGCGGCTTTCATCGGGTATGATTAAATACATCAGCACAAAAAGGACGCTGCACGATAGAAGAAAGGCCCAGGCTCCATCGGCACGTGGTCGACATTCGTTCGATCTTTGTAGTCTGCGATGGACGGCCATTACGGCCATGGGTAGGGTCAAAATAGCCAACACAAACAGTCCGATCATAGTCCGCCATTCTACGGGAGGATTGAACGAGGTCAACGATTCCAGTCGGATCCACTGCCCTAAGAGGTCATAATGACCGATGTGCCGGGTGATGCCCGTACCCTTGCTTTGCCACAAATAATATAGGTTGATGACTAAAACGGGGCTGGATACGGCCAAAAGACAAAGAATGCGCGTCAAAAACTGCCTGGTTTGCCGGCCATTTAACCAAATCAGCATCAGCCCGATGACTACCCCAGCCGCAGCAAAACCGACGAGGTGACTAGCCCCAAGAAGGGTAAGAAGACCGGCTAAGCGTACCAATGGCCAGGAAAGAGGCCGATGATGCATAATCCAACGCCATGAATAACCCAGAGTCCACCCCATCAGGCCGATGCCCATAGCGAAGTTGTATTGACCTAAGAAAAAATGGCGATGAAACACCGCATACAAGCCCACCCACGAAGCCCAAGCGGCTAGTCGACCCACCCCCGACCCGCGGCCCTTGCCTGCGCCCCAATCCACCCCCGACCCGCGGCCCCCACCGGCAATCTCCAACAGAAAAAACCTAAACCCCAGACCGAAAACCAAGACGTGCAATGTTGCCCAGAGTTTATCGATCCACATGATATCCATCACCCGCGAAAGAGGTGCGGCAAAAACATAGAAGAGAAGATTGGGCGCTGGTGGCCAACGAATCTCGTAGAAGAAATTCAAAAAGTGGGGCTCATGACCCCACAGCAATTCGCCGATGACTTCGGCATTGTATAGATGCGCCGGTCCATCGAAGGTATACCAACCTTCCGTGGCCCAAACGGGCAGCAAGAGCATACAAAGTGCTGCCAAGAAAAGAAGCGGTTCATGTCGTTTTAGACCCAAAACCCATTTCGACACGCTGTCAGCGCGCATACGTAAAGTTGAGCCCTCGTTCAGCTTCATCCGCCAAAAATAGGCAGCAGCGTTCATTCGTCCGTATCTTTGCATTTTACAGGCCACAACCAAGAAAACAACAGAAACATTATTATGTCATACGGAATTTTCACCCCACCACAAGCGCGCAATGAAGTGGTGCGCAGCTACAGCCCGGGCAGCAGCGAATCGCGCGCCTTACAGCAGAAGATCCAGGATTTGCGGTCACAGACCATCGATATCCCCATGTTCATAGGCGGGAAAGAAGTGAGGACGGGCAAAACCCGTCGCATAGCGCCGCCGCACGATCACGCACATACCCTGGGCCATTACCACGAAGGCGATGCATCGCATGTGGCTATGGCAATCGACGCGGCATTGAAGGCCCGTGAGGATTGGGAACGACTTCCCTGGGAACAAAGAGCAGGGGTGTTTCTGAGGATGGCCGAGCTCTTGGCGGGACCCTACCGCGACATTCTGAACGCCTCAACGATGCTCGGGCAAAGCAAAAATCCATACCAAGCAGAGATCGATGCCGCTTGCGAATTGATCGACTTTTTCCGTTTCAATGTGCAGTACATGACCGAAATATACCGGCAGCAACCCGAGAGCCTGCCCAGCACTTGGAACCGGCTCGAATACCGTGCATTAGAAGGCTTCGTTTTTGCATTAACCCCCTTCAATTTCACCTCCATCGCCGGAAATTTGCCCGCAGCACCTGCGCTCATGGGCAATACAGTGGTGTGGAAGCCGTCCAATACACAGATATACTCGGCCTATTTTTTGATGCAGCTTTTTCGCGAGGCCGGACTGCCCGACGGCGTCATCAACCTGGTATACGTAAGCGGGCCCGTTGCCGGCGACGTGATCTTTAGCCACCCCGATTTCGCCGGTATACATTTCACGGGCTCGACCGGCGTGTTCCAGGACATATGGAAATCGATCGGAAACAACATCCATCAATACAAGAGTTACCCCCGCATCGTAGGGGAAACGGGCGGGAAGGATTTTGTGCTTGCCCATCACTCGGCGCGGGTTGATGTATTGGCAACGGCCTTGTCGCGGGGGGCTTTTGAATATCAAGGACAAAAATGTTCGGCTGCGTCGAGGGCCTACATACCCGAGAGCCTTTGGCCAGCGGTTAAGGAGCGTGTTTTGGCCGATTTGGCCGATATGAAAATGGGGGGGGTGGAAGAGTTCACCAACTTCATCAACGCCGTAATCGATGAGAAATCATTCGATAAGCTCGCAGCACAAATTGAAAAGGCGCGGCGCGACGGACAAGAAATAGTAGCGGGTGGTGGCTACGATAAATCGAAAGGCTACTTCATAGAGCCGACCATCATCAGAGCGAGCGATCCGAAATACGTCACCCTATGCGAAGAGTTGTTCGGCCCCATTCTTACCGTATACGTGTACCCCGACCATCAATACGAGGAGATTCTGACCTTGTGTGACCAAACATCGCCCTATGCCCTCACGGGAGCCGTCATTGCCCAAGACCGCTATGCACTCGATTTGGCCACCGAGCGTCTTCGGCATTCAGCGGGTAACTTCTACATCAATGACAAACCGACCGGAGCCGTAGTCGGACAGCAGCCATTCGGGGGCGCACGGGGATCGGGCACCAACGACAAGGCTGGATCTTCGCTCAATCTTTTGCGTTGGGTGTCTGCCCGAACAATCAAAGAAAACCTGGTGCCACCGGTCACCTACCGCTACCCATTTCAAGGATAAGCGGGGCTTTGGTATGGGTTTTGCTGAAGCAGAAGCCGGAATTAATGGGGGCTAGAGGTGCCCCGCGATGCTGATTCAACCTAAATTCCGTTATGATGCACTACATACACCAACTGCTCAGCCTCAATCTATTCAAAACGACCCGAATGAACGTTCAGGTGCTCCTGGCACTGATGATGTTGATTCCCACATGGCTTCGTGCCCAACAACTTGATTCGATCCAAAATCCACGACCTGCATTCGATTGGTACAACCCCTATAAAAAAGACAATGTCTATTATCGGGTGACACTCCGCGACGGACAATTTCGTTATGGATATCTCATCAGAGAGAATGAATGGGAGGTGGTTTTGCGTACAAAACGCTTAGGAGATGTTTCGATCCCTAAGCAAACGGTAGAATCGATATTACCCTACTGCGATCCAAAGGCCACAGACCGGCGTGATCCCATTTTCGCCAATCGCTATTTCCTCATGAGCAGTGCCGAGCCCATCGATCCAGGCGACCATTACGTTCTCATCAACCTATGGGGGCCTGAGTTGCATATGGGAGTTGCTCGTGGGTTTACCGCCAGCGTACAGACCACTTGGATCGCCAATCCAGTTTTGGTCGGTCTTCGCTACGGACATCCGATTAATCCCTACTTGCATGTGGGGGCCGGACTACTCTATGGTGGGGATTTATTTCAACGGGGAAATGGAAATATATTCTTACCGACGGCCACTGCCACCCTTGGCGATCGACGCTACAACCTTTCGTTGAGTTTGGGTAAACTGCTTGCGTCCGAACAGCCCCAGTTGAGAGGGACATTTTTGTCGGCCGGTGGATTTGTTGCCGTTAGTGACCGACTGGGTGTGTTGTTTGAAGCCGGACGATTGTCGGGGGGTGACGCTCGCCTCATTATGCCGGGTGTGCGTTGGCAGCGGCGTAGGGGAGGTTACATACAGTTGGCCGCGGTTGGCCTTTCTTACCCCGATCCTCAGGCTCCGGAACCCCCAACGGCTGGCTCCAGTGTACCAGCCAATAAATTGATTCGATTCCCGTTTGTTTCTTGGATTCGTCGATTCTAGTGGACCAATTTTTTCTTATTTTGCCGCGTTATTCGTTATTCAAATTTACCCTGTTAATCAATTCACCCTGTTATTTGTTATATCCCGCTTTTCGATTTCTATCCTTGTTCGATAGTGCAAATCCCGCTGTTCATCGCCAAGCCTAATTTCATCGCCAAGCCTAATTTCATCAAAAACCTAATATAATTTAACCCCAATAATCAAAAATCATGAAACGCACCTTCATTGCCGCCGTATTGCTAATATCGCTCACGGCCTTAAGCCCGAATTTCTCATGTGCTCAAATGCAACCTGATCGAGGGTTTAAAATTGGAGCTAAGGCCCCAGAAATCACCATGAACAACACAGAGGGCAAACCCATGTCGCTCAGCTCACTTCGCGGAAAAATGGTCCTCATCGACTTTTGGGCTTCTTGGTGTGGACCATGCCGCATGGAAAATCCCAATGTAGTGGCTGCCTACAACCAATTTAAATCAACCAAGTTTAAGGACGGAAACGGTTTTACGGTTTTCAGTGTATCGCTCGACAACAATAAGGAGAAGTGGGTACAAGGCATCGAGAAGGACGGATTGGTTTGGCCGTATCATGTGGGGGATCTCCAAGGATGGCGGAATGCGGCCGCAATGGAATACCAGGTATATGGAATTCCAATGAGCTACTTGATCGATGGGGAAGGCACGATTGTGGGTAAGAACCTGCGTGGGGCGGCTTTGGAAGCCAAGCTGAAGGAGTTTCAGGCCAATTAAAAGCAGCAGCGCAGATCGATTTCCCGGTCAGCAGATCGGTTCCGATTTGATTGGGCACTCATAGCCCTTCGATTGATCTAAATTTCAACAATCCCAAACCCCGTGGGTGATCAAAAACTTTTTCTTTTAGACGGAATGGCCCTGATTTTCAGGGCCTTTTTCGCTTTTGCCAATAATCCGAGGCGCACATCCAATGGTATGAATACATCGGCTGCCTTCGGATTCACCATGGCACTCATCGACTTGATTGAGCGTGAGAAACCCACCCATTTGGCGGTGGCTTTCGACACCTCCGAACCCACCCACAGACATGTTCGCTACCCCGAATACAAAGGCCATCGGGATGAAATGCCAGAGGATCTGGCCTCCAACCTTCCGTTGATCGAACGCATTCTGTCGGTTATGCAAATACCCTTACTGAAAATGCCTGGCTATGAAGCCGACGACATCATTGGCACGTTGGCTGGTCAGGCGGAACGGGAAGGACTGCGGGTTTATATGGTGACGTCCGACAAAGATTTCGCCCAACTGGTGACGGATCGTATTTTTTTGTACAAGCCCGCGCGCATGGGCAACGGAATAGAGGTTATGGGCGTGCCCGAGGTTTGTGCCCGCTGGGAAATTAATCGACCCGAGCAAATTATTGATATCCTGGGTTTGTGGGGCGATTCGGTCGACAACATTCCGGGTGTTCCTGGAGTCGGGGAAAAGACGGCTAAGACTTTGATCGGTCAGTATGGGAGCGTAGAGGAGGTTATCGCCCATGCACACGAGTTGAAAGGAAAATTGCAGGAGCGGATCAGGGAACATGAGCAACAAGCGATCCTTAGCAAGGAGTTGGCAACAATCGACCGCGACGTACCGGTTGGCGTGGGCATCCATGAACTGATAAGAGTTGACCCCCAAGCAACAGCCGTAGAGGAGGTATTCAACGAATTGGAATTTAGGACGCTGTGGAAACGGGTACAGAATTTACTCAACGCAGGGAAGCATCAGCCTACGCTCTACCCGACCAAGTCAACGGCTGGCGGTAAATTGTCCGCCCAAGGCTATCAAATGGAGTTGTTCGGAAGCGGAGGGGATGTTTCGACGCTCGATCCCGCGACGCACGATGCTTCACGGGGTATCGCACCGGCTGATACCCATCCGCACCCACCTCATCCTTCGAGCGGAATGGGTAGGCCATTTCGTACAATGGCTGATGGGAATGCCCTCTACCAGCTGGTGAACGACGAACACGCCAGGCGTCTCTTGGTGGATCGGCTGCTTCAGGAACCGGTTGTGGCATTCGATACCGAGGCCACCGGTCTCGATCCATTGACCGCAGAGCTGGTGGGGATGTCGTTTAGTTTTGCCGAGGGCACAGGCTTTTATGTAGACTGCTGTTCAAAATCACTACAATTAGAACACCTGATCGAACAGTTTCGTCCGGTTTTTGAGCGCAAGGACCTGGTGGTTGTCGGCCAGAACCTGAAGTTCGACCTGCATATCATGCGGCGCTATGGGGTTGAGGTCTGTGGAACCCTTTGGGATACCATGTTGGCACACTACCTGATGGACCCCGAGTCGCGCCACAATATGGAGTATATGAGTGAGGTGTACCTTCATTATCACCCACAGCCTATTTCGGAGCTCATCGGAAAAAAGGGTGCCGGACAGCGAAGCATGCGCGATGTGGACCCCGAGATTGTGGCCCAATATGCATCAGAGGATGCGGATGTTACGCTTCAACTGCACCACACGTTTAGACCGATGCTTCGGGAAAAGGGCGTAGAAAAACTATTCGAGGAGATGGAGATGCCGCTGCTCCCCGTATTGGCCTCGATGGAATGGGAGGGTGTGCGTGTAGATCCGGTCGTACTCCGTGATTTGTCGACCGATCTCGCCCAACAAATGAAGGAGAAAGAACAGGAGGTGTTTGATTTTGCGGGGCTGACCTTTAATTTATCATCGCCACGGCAATTGGGCGACGTGCTCTTTGGAAACCTTCGACTCGATCCCAAGGCCAAGAAAACACCGAGTGGGCAATACAAAACGGATGAGGAGGTGTTGCTTGGACTGGCGGCACGGCATCCAATTGTGCGTGCAGTACTCGATTATCGACAGGCGCAGAAATTGCGATCTACATACACCGAGGCCCTCGCCCACCTGATCCATCCCCGAACCGGTCGGGTGCATACCTCCTACAACCAAGCTGTTGCTGCCACAGGTCGCTTGAGCAGCAATCAACCCAATCTGCAGAATATTCCGATTCGAACGGAAAAGGGACGAGAAATTCGCAAAGCTTTTGTGGCGCGCGATGCGAACCACTGCTTGTTGTCGGCAGACTACAGCCAAATTGAGTTGAGGATTATGGCGTCTGTGAGTGGCGACCCGCATATGATGCAGGCCTTCGCCGATGGGCTCGACATCCACGCGGCCACAGCGGCTCGTGTTTACGGTATTAATCCTTCTGAGGTCGACGAACACCTTCGCAGAAAGGCCAAAACAGTCAACTTTGGCATTATTTATGGCATTTCCGCTTTTGGCTTGAGCCAGCGTTTGGGCATCCCGAGGCAAGAAGCCGCCGATCTCATCAACCAATACTTCGCTGCCTATCCGGGTATCAAAGACTATATGCACGAGACCATAGCCTCTGCCCGAAGTCGAGGTTATGTGGAGACCCTCATGGGTCGCCGGCGTTATATTCGTGATATACAGTCGGCCAACGCCAATTTGAGGGGATTTGCCGAACGAAACGCCATCAACGCCCCCATCCAGGGGTCGGCCGCGGATATGATCAAGATGGCCATGATTCGTATCCATCGGGAAATGCAACGTGCACAATTTCGATCACGCATGATCCTTCAGGTACATGATGAGCTGGTTTTCGATGTTTATAGGCCTGAACTTGAGGCCGTTCGAAGCATAGTTGTTCGGGAGATGGTGGAAGCGCTGCCCCTGAAAGTTCCTGTCGCTGTCGACGCGGGTGTGGGGGATCATTGGCTCGAGGCTCACTGAAGCATAGGGAAAACGCTCCGCAGTTTATGCCAGTTTTCCCTCCGCAGTTTATGCCGGTTTTTCCTCCGCAGTTTATGCCGGTTTTTCCTCCGCAGTTTATGCCGGTTTTCCCCAGCGGCTGCTCCGCATACTTCGGTATTGAAGGGCCTCGGCGATATCGAGAGCGGTTATTTGGGGACGGCCGTCGAGGTCGGCTACCGTACGGGCAACTTTGAGGATACGCTGGTGGGCTCGAGCGCTGAGCTGCAAAGGCTCAGACGCTTTCCGCAACAAAGCAAGGGCTTGTGGGTCGGGTCTGCAAAAGCGCTCCAGATCGGCTGTTTGCAAATGGGCATTGGCCACAACTTCCTTAGGGGCATGCCGCTCCACTTGCCGTTGCCATGCCGTCATCACCCGATGGCGCACTATTTCTGCCGATTCTGTAGGTCGGGCACTCATTAGCTCTTCGAATTGGGGCACGTCCACGTCGAGATGAAGGTCTATTCGGTCGAGCAGTGGACCGCTGATCTTAGAAATATAGCGTTGAATGGCCATCGGGCTGCATGTACAAGGGCGGCTGGGGTGGGTGGAGTAGCCACACGGACATGGATTCATGGCGGCAACCAATAAGAAACGAGCCGGGTACGTAATTGAATGTCGGGAACGACTCAGGTGAATGACCCCATCCTCCATGGGTTGTCGCAGCATTTCCAGGGCAGGGCGGCTGAATTCAGGCAGCTCATCCAAGAACAACACCCCGTGGTGGGCCATGCTCACCTCACCGGGAAGGGGTGGACTAGCCCCACCAACCAGGGCGATCCCCGATCCGCTGTGGTGGGGACTCCTGAAAGGCCGCCTTCTACTCAGTTGGGTGGCCCCGCTCGCCGGATCACGTACCGATGCAATTTGCTGACAGGTACGGGCCTGATCGGGCGTTAGCGGGGGCATGATGTCCGGAATACGTTGTGCAAGCATGGTTTTTCCAGTGCCCGGTGGCCCCACCAGCAAGGCATTGTGGAATCCAGCCGCAGCGACCTCCAGCGCCCGTTTCACCCCTTCATGTCCTTTAATTTCCGACCAATCCCCCCCAGAGCCAGTGGTCGAGGCTGTTTCGGCCTCAAAAGGAATGGGCTCAGCAGCTGGGATGGAAGCCGGATTGCGGAAAAATTCGATCAAATCGTGTAAATGGCTGAGACCATATACGGCCAAGCCTTCAGAAAGTGCCGCTTCCCGCGCATTTTCCTTGGGCAATAGGATTCCCTTAAAACCCTGTGCAGCGGCTGATAGGGCCATGGATAGGGCACCCCGGACCGGGCGAATACGTCCGTCGAGCGACAATTCACCCATTATGATGTAGTTCGAAATACCTCCTTCTGGGATGTAGCCCGTTATGGCCAACACACCCGCAGCGATGCATAAATCGTAGGCAGCACCCTCCTTACGTAGGTCAGCTGGCGCCATATTGATGACATATTTCTGGTACTTCATGGGGTGGCCCGTGTGGCGGAGGGCCGATTGAATGCGGTACAAGCCCTCCCGAACGGCATTGTCGGGAAGGCCCACCAAATGATAGCCGATCCCCCCCGGATGCAGGTCAATTTCAACCCGAATCCGAATCGCTTCGATGCCCAGCAGGGCGCTTCCAAAAACTGTGAGCATTTCGATGCAAACAACGAGCTTATAGCTTGGAATGCCGTGTATCGGTCTTCTCATTGTAATAAATCGGCGAATATGAAGGGGTTGCTGACGGGATATAGCCGTTTTTTTCTGTGTTACTAAAATTTCAGTTGTTTTGCCTGTGCCTTACTGCATTGACATGTTTGATTGTTTGTGAGTCCAGCGACTTCCGATGAAAATTGGTAGAGTCACAAGGCAAAGCATGGCAGTTAGAAAAAAGCGAGAAGTCAATGGCAGAATCACGTGAATCTATTTCATTGAGGGTTGATTCGGGAAATTCTGATCGAACTCGGATGGTGCCGCAAAATAATTTAACCCTTGATCCTTACACCTATTAGCCTGCACCAATGCTGCGGATATGTGTTATGTTTGTTTACCCGAATTGCGCTAATAAGTGAGTTACCGGTCATGCTAAGACGACAAACCAACAACTAACAATTAGAAAATTCAAATGACAAGAAGTTACTATTCAAATTCAATTTCGGACTTCTTGAGAGATGATGAAACTCGAATTCTTGGACAATTAAGTTTGCATCACA
>SXGT01760942.1_pt1 | contig 27703 bp, 22 predicted proteins | sample 3176221 | NCBI WGS metagenome assembly SXGT01 (sample SAMN11356862, study PRJNA531348) | freshwater metagenome | isolation source: freshwater sample F1-120 | place: China: Fuxian Lake, Yuxi | collected 2017-12-25
CGCGGCAAGTGCGGCAAGCGATCGACGACTTTGTTGAAGTCTACAACGAAAAGGCAGCGCCGTTTGAATGGAAGAAGGCAGTCGTGTTCCCTTCCGGCCCCAAAGCCAAGTACTCTGACTTATGCAACTAGGTACTAGTGTGTTCTTACTATTGTTAGGAAGCCTCTCCGGGGCTAGCATGGAAAACCTATGAAGAACTCCAGGTTGCTCAAGTGGATTGGGATTTTTTTTATCGTGCTGCTGGTGAACACGAGCTACATTTCCGCGTTCGCTTCCCCCACGATTTTCTACTTCACCAACGTGATCTATCACCTGGCGTCCGGCGTCGTGCTGGCACTGGCGCTGTTTTTCGTGTTGCGCAACAGCGAAGACCCGAGAAACGGAATCGCCGCGAGCGCGGGCTTTTTCGCGATCTCAACGCTGCTTGCCTTGTATCTGCTCAAGACGGGGAACACCACCGATTACAAGTGGGTGCTATGGTCGCATATCGGATCGGCCGGTATGGGTGTGGTGTGCCTAATCCCTTTTGTGTCGCGGATGGCACATCAGCACGGCGGCGGTTGGGCGACCTTTAAGTCAGCTTTTCAGTACTCGATTATACTTCTGGTGCTGTTCCCGGCGGCGACCACCGCGTACCGCCGCGTGTTTCCCGACGCTTCGCACCGCATCAAGAATCCGTTGGTAGTTCCCACTTCGATGGCCGAGGAAGGCGGCGGGCCGAAGTCACCCTTCCATCCGTCTTCGGCGAAGACGAACGTCGGCGGGATTATCCCTTCAAACTTCTTCATGGATTCTGAAGCCTGCGGCGCTTGCCACAAGGATATTTACGAACAATGGAAAAGTTCGATGCATCACTTCGCATCGTTCAACAATCAGTTTTACCGCAAGTCGATCGAGTACATGCAATCGGTTGTCGGCCCGCAACCGAGCAAGTGGTGCGCGGGCTGCCACGATCATGCGGTGTTCTTCAACGGCCGTTTCGACAAGCCGATCAAGGATCAGATCGACACGCCGGAGGCGCACGCGGGTCTCGCCTGCACGTCCTGCCACTCGATCGTACATGTAGATAGCTCGATGGGCAATGGCGGATTCACCATCGAATATCCGCCACTGCACGAAATCGCGACGAGCAAGAACAAATATATCCGCGCATTCGACCACTTCATTACCTATCTGAACCCTGTCCCGCACAAGCAGGCGTTCATGAAACCGTTCATGCGGCAGGATACGGCAGAATACTGTTCGAGCTGCCACAAGGTTCACCTCGACGTACCGGTGAACAATTACCGGTGGTTCCGCGGATTCAACGATTACGACAATTGGCAGGCGAGCGGTTTCGGGCAGGGGGCGCGGTCGTTTTACTATCCACCCAAGAAGCAGCATTGCGGCGACTGTCATATGCCGCTTGTAAAGTCGAACGATCCGGGCAATCGCGGCGGCGAAGTTCATTCACACCGGTTCCCGGGAGCAAACACGGCGGTGCCAACGGCGAACCGCGACCACGCCCAACTGGGCGCCACGGAGCGATTCCTGAAATCCGGCTTCATCACAGTGGACATTTTCGCCGTTTCCCCGGTGGAGGATCAGAAAGGCCAGACCGCAATGGTTCGGCGTGCGGGAGAAGGTCCGCAGTTGATGTCGAGCACGGCTGTGGGGGAAGAGGCTGAGCAATCCGGCAACGTCGTGATCCGGGAAGTGGGCAAGATCGCGGCGCCGATCGACCGATCCGGAGTCCGCCTAAAGCCCGGTTCGGAGGCGCGCGTGGATGTTGTGGTCCGCACCCGCAAGATCGGCCACTTTTTCCCGGGCGGGACGCTTGATTCGTTCGACATCTGGCTCGAATTGCAGGCCAAGGATGCAACCGGAAAAATCATCTACTGGAGCGGGCAGGTGTCGGACGAAGGAAAAGGCCCGGTCGAACCTGGAGCACACTTCTACCGGTCCTATCAGCTTGACGGAGAGGGCAACCCGATCAACAAGCGCAATGCATGGCAGGCTCGGAGCGTGCTCTACGTCCGGGCGATTCAACCTGGCGCGGCAGATACGGTACATTACCGTGTAAAAGTGCCGAAAGATGCGAAAGGCCCGATCACGTTCGCAACCAAGCTGAACTACCGCAAGTTCTCCCATTACTACACGCAATTTGCGTACGCCGGACAGCCAAAGCCCGGTCAGGATGAAGCCGCGCTGTTGAGTAAGGGTCACAACAGCCTCGCGTACTCGTTCGACAAGGCGAACATCCCAAAGAACGTCTCCGGGCAGATCAAGGATTCTATTCCGGACGTTCCAATCATCACGCTGGCGGAGGCAAAGACCGAGATCCCGCTCGGCGCCGGTGAGACCGAATGGAAGCCTGTCGCCGAGAAGAAGGACCGGGAGAGATGGAATGATTGGGGTATCGGATTGCTCCTTCAGGGCGACTTGAAGGCAGCCGAGTTTGCCTTCAGAAAGGTGACCGAGGCAGAGCCAGAATACGCCGACGGCTGGTTGAACGTGGCGCGGGCGCTCATTCAGGAAGGCGAGACCGATGCCGCGAAGCCTTTCATCAAGAAGGCGCTTGAGATCGATCCAAAGCTCGGACGGATCTACTATTTCAAAGCGCTGATCGAAAAGGCGGATGGCGAGTACGACGCCGCCCTGACCTCGCTTCGCACCGCCGAATCGATGTATCCAAGGGATCGCGTGGTGCTCAACCAGATCGCTCGTATTCTGTTTCTGAAACGCGAGTATGCGGAAGCAGTCAAGGTGCTTGATCGCGTGTGTCTGGTCGATCCTGAAGACGTCCAGATGCACTACACGGCGATGCTTTGCCACCGGGGGATGGGGAACGCGGAAAAGGCAGCGAGGGAAGAGGCGCTGTTTCGGCGATTCAAGGTGGAGGAGGCGGCGCAATCGATTACCGGAAAGAGGCGTCTGGTGAGCCCGGAGGATAACAACGAGCGGCAGACGATCCACGACCACGAGAGCGTTTCACTGACGGCTCCGAAGGCGACAGCGCCATCGAAGCAAGTCAAGGTCAAGAAGGAATGGCGGGTGGAGACGGCCGCCGGAGGTTCGGAGTGAAGAAGTTCGGAATGAAGAAAGCGCTGTTCAGCGTGGCGGCCGCAGGTACGGCTGCCGCTGTCATCGCGGCAAACACGCCAGCGGCCAAGGTGCAGTTCACCGACATCACCGCGGCCTCCGGCGTCAAGTTTACACACAACAGCGGACGCGCCGGAAAGAAGTTCCTCCCCGAGACTTTAGGCTCTGGAGGCGCGTTCTTTGACGCCGATGGCGATGGGTGGCCTGATGCCCTGCTGGTCAATAGCAAGGACTGGACGCCACGCGGGCGAAAGTCGCTTCACGCTCTCTACAGAAACAATAAGAACGGCACGTTTACCAACATTACGGCCGGCAGCGGCCTCGATGTCGAGATGTACGGCATCGGCGTTGCCGTGGCCGACTACGACAACGACGGCAAGGATGACGTGTACATTACCGCGCTTGAAGGGGACCGCTTGTTTCACAATGAGGGCGGCGGCAAGTTCAAGGATGTCACAAAGACGTCCGGGATCAACAACGCCAACTTCGCCACCAGCGCGGCGTGGCTCGATTACGACAAAGATGGCAAGGTCGACGTGTTCATCGCAAACTATGTCCAGTGGACGGCAAAGGGCGACCTGTGGTGTTCGCTCGATGGCGCGGCGAAGTCGTATTGCACGCCGGAATCCTACAAGGGAACGCAGTCTAAGCTTTACCATAACCTGGGCGGCGGCAAGTTCGAAGACGTGAGCGCGAAGGCCGGAGTCGGCGACAGCACAAGCAAGTCTCTCGGCATCACGGTGTTTGACTACAACGGTGACGGATGGCCGGACATGTTTGTCGCCAACGACACGCAGCCGAACAAGCTTTACCGGAACAACAAGAATGGCACGTTCAGCGATGAAGGCATGTCGGCGGGCGTCGCATTCGGCGAGGACGGCGTGGCGCGCGGCGCAATGGGCGTGGATACGGGCGATTACGACCGGTCCGGACGGCCTCACCTCCTTGTGGGCAATTTTTCAAATCAGATGATCGGCCTCTACCATAACGAGGGCACTGGCTTATTCGTGGACGAGGCGCCTACTTCGACGATCGGACGCGCAAGTCTGCTCACGCTCGCGTTCGGCGTCTTTTTCTACGACTACGATCTGGACGGCTATCTCGACGTCTTCGCGGCGAACGGCCATATCGAGGAGGAGATCGGACGCGTTCAGCCAAAAGTGTCCTATAAGGAACCGCCGCTGCTCTTTCGCAACCTGGGCAAGCGGAAGTTTGAAAACACTGGACCGGGAATGGGCGCGGAATTCAACCGCCCAATCGTGGCCAGGGGAGCCGCGTATGCGGACATCGACCGCGACGGAGATCTCGATCTGCTGATGACGAGCAACCACGGTCCGGCATACCTGTTTCGCAACGATGGGGGCAATAAGAATAAGTTCCTGTGCGTGAAGGCGTTGGGAACCAAATCCAACCGCAGCGCGATCGGAGCGGTGATCCGCATCGAAAGTGCATCAGGAAAACAGTGGAGTTCAGTCCGGAGCGGATCGAGCTTCGCATCCCAGAGCGATCTCGCGATTACGTTTGGTTTGGGAAACGATCCGGGAGTGAAGTCACTTGAGGTTGAGTGGCCAAGCGGGGCGAAACAAAAACTGACCGATATCGCGGCTAACCAGTTCATTACGGTTGAAGAGGGGAAGGGTATCGTGGCGAAATCCGGTCCCGCGGCAGCCAAATAATCAAAATTTCACGCCGCCGCCAGTGTAAAGTAGGCAAATGAGCGATTTGGTCAAATTTCTCGCGACAGTTCCGGTTTTCCGCGACGTGCCCACCGGGGAACTGGAGGAAATCTCGGCTCTCTTTCGCGAGGAGATCTTCCCCGCCGGAAAAACCATCTTGCGGCAGGGCGCCAAGAGCCACTCGATCTATTTCCTGCGAAGCGGCCGCCTGGCGGTAAGAGTACAGAAGGGCGAGAAGCGCGAGACCGTAGCTTTCCTTCAGCCGCCGGCCTTGTTCGGAGAGCTATCTTACATTACGGGCAGACCGGTATCGGCGAACGTTGAAGTCTCCGTCGATGCCTCCGTCGTGGTCCTCTCGGGCGACGCCATGGCGCAGCTCGGGTCCCATCGCGACGCAGTCATGCGAGGGATTCTCACCGCGGTTGCCGAGCGCCTGCATGACACCGTAACGAAGGGCGCGAAAGCCGTGGAAGCGCCCGTCGTGCTACTCCGGCCCGATCGGAAGTGGGAGGCTCCCCACGCGTTCGCAGTGGAACTTGGCCGTGCGCTGTCGCGCCAGAACGGGCAGGAGACGCTGGTCGCTCATGTAGGGTCCGATGAGGCCCCGGCCACGCAGATCGGCGGCCGCCTCTACCAGGTTTCGGTTGCCGTGGCGTCCGTTGATGGCGGTTTGCGCGCCGACGTCGCGAAACGCCTGGTCGAGAGCAAGGAACGCTATCCGAACATCGTCATCAATCCGGTTGGTCCACGTGCGGCGGAGATCGCGGACCTGATACAGCCGTTCGCCGATGTCCACGGCTTTCTTCTTGGCGATGGTGGCGAGCCTCCCGCCACGCTTCCGGAAACGGCTTTTGCCGTCGCGAGCCCCACGAGTTCGAAGTTGCGGGCGCTGCGCGGTAATCAGCAGCTGATCTGGGACGCGGCCGGTTCAGAAGAGGCGTATCTCAGCGGCCGGCCCTCGCTTCCGAAGTTCGTTCGCGTCGCCGAGTCGATGGCGCGTTTCATCTGTGGCGCGCAGGTAGGTCTCGCGCTGGGCGGAGGCGCGGCGTGGGGATGGGCGCACATCGGCGTGCTCTCGGTGCTCGAAGGCGCGGGCATGCCCATCGACGTGGTTTCGGGCTGCTCAATGGGCACCGTCATCGGCTCCCTGCGCTGCTCCGGGCTCGATCTCGCCGAGGTCCGCGAAGTGGCGGACTACTGGTCGACGAGGACGAAGAAGTTTATCAATTGGCGCGTCTGGCAGTTCTGCCTCATCAGTGAAAAGGTGGCGCGCCGGGTGTTTGGGCAGTACTGGGGCACCCGCAACGTCAATCAGATGGAGATTCCGTTTTGGGCCAATGCCGTCGATATCAAGACCGGAAAGGAATTCACGATTGTGGACAACCCCATCGTCGATTGCGTGCGCGCCTCCATTGCGCTGCCGGGACTGCTGCCGCCCTTTCAGCGCGATGATCACCTGTTGGTAGACGCCGGCATCATGGATCCGGTCCCAGCCGGCCTTGTCCGGCGGATGGGCGCGCGATACGCCATTTCTGTTAACGCCATGGCGCGCCTGGAATCACAGAAGATGAGCACGCGCTACCCCATGAATCTTTTCGACGTTATGAACCGCTGCATGACCGTGATGGGTCACGAGGTGGGGCAGGGCCGGGCCGAGGAGTTGTCGGATGTAGTGTTGACTCCCGCGCTGGGCGATCTCGCGATGCTGTCGTTCGCGCGCGCCAAAGAGATCATAGAGTGCGGGAGGAAAGTCGCGGAAGAGAATCTTCCGGCGATTCTTGCCGGATATGAACGGCTCAAGGGTCCAGCGAAAACGGCTCAGGCTGCTGAGCCGAAAAACTAAGGAGAAGAGGACGATGAACGTCACAGCAGAGGAAATTAGAACGGAAGTCAAGCGCTTGATTGCGGAGGTCACTGAGCGCACGCCGGAGGAAATCTCGGACAGAGCGCTGTTTCAGGATGAGTTGGGTGTCGATTCGCTGATGGCCATGGAAGTCATGGTGGCCGTTGACAAGAAATACAAGATCAATATTCCGGAAGAGGAATTCGCGAAGATCAAGAACGTCGACGACACCGTGGCCGTAGTGCAGCGGTACCTTGGCGCAGCAGCCTAAACCGGCCCAGGGGATCGCTATCGCCATGAAACGCGTCGCAATAACGGGACTGGGGCTGATCACGCCAATCGGCGCCGGCAGGAAGGTGTTTTGGGAAAGGCTGCTCGCGGGTGCGAGCGGAATCGCAACGGTCGCCTCTTTCGATAGTTCGGCTTTTCCGGTCCATCTGGGCGCGGAGGTGAAGGAGTTTGATCCAAAGCAGTTTGTCCGTCTCGGCAAGACGGAGGAAATGGGCCGCGGATCGCAACTTGCTATCGCCGCCGCGCGAATGTCGATCGAGGACTCCGGCATCGAACTCAGTTCCTACGACTCGGGCCGCGTGGGCGTGTCGATGGGCACAACTTCCGGTGAACCACGCCTCGTCGAGCGCTATAACGACGTTCGCAAGGCCGACGGCCTGGAAGCAATTCCAGGGGATTTTCTGCCGCAGTATCCGTGCAACGTCATCCCCAGCCACATCGCGGTCGAGTTCGGTCTCCATGGCCCGTGCATGATGATTCCGACTGCCTGCGCCGCCGGCAATTACGCCATCGGCTACGGCTACGATCTGATCCGGACCGGCCGGGCGGACCTGATGCTCGCGGGCGGAGCGGACGCATTTTCGAGAATCACGTATCAGGGGTTCTCGCGGCTCGGTGCGATTGCGCCCGAGCGATGCCAGCCGTTCGACAAGAACCGGAAGGGGATGGTTCCGGGCGAAGGCGCGGCGGTCTTGATATTGGAGCCGCTTGAAGACGCTCGCGCTCGCGGCGCCAAGATTTACGCCGAGGTTCTGGGCTACGGAGTGAGTTGCGATTCGCACCACATGACGGCGGCGCACCCTAAGGGGGATGGCGCAATCCGGGCCATGGCGATGGCGCTTGAAGGCAGCAGAAAGACGATAACCGACGTCGATTACATCAGCGCGCACGGCACCGGAACGCCCACCAACGACAGGGTAGAGTCCATCGCTGTCCGCACGTTGTTCGGCGATCGTGCGGGTGAGGTTCCGATGAGCTCCATCAAGTCGATGCTCGGCCACACCATGGGTGCGGCGAGCGCGATCGAAGCTGTTGCCTGTTCACTTGCACTCGATACCGGTGTGATTCCGCCTACGGTCAACTACGAGACGCCGGACCCCGAGTGCGATCTGGACTACGTTCCGAACCACGCCCGCACCACCAATCCGCGCGTGGTCTTGAATAATGCGTACGCGTTCGGCGGAAACAACGCGTCGCTTTGCCTGGCGAGGTACGAAGCTTGAGTTCACGGGTTGTAGTCACGGGTACCGGCGTCATTTCTTCAATCGGCGCGGGTGCGGACGACTTTGAACGGGGCCTGAACGCAGGCACTACGGGTGTTGGTCCGAGCCAGATGTTCGGAGCAGGCACAACCACGGCGGAGGTGCGGGACTTCGCGCCCCAGAATTGGCTTGGCCCCAAGGGACTGCGTGTGCTCGATCGCAGCGCTCGCCTCATTTGCGTGTCGTCCCATATGGCCCTATGCGAGGCGGGACTTTCGCAGGCGGACGCCGAGGAGGGTGACCCGGACCTGGGTCTGATCTGCGGCACCATGTTTGGGGGCCTCCACAGCATCACGTCTTTCGACTGGAGCGGTCTCACGGAGGGGCCGAATCTGGTCAATCCGATGGAATTTCCAAATACCGTCATCAATTCCCCCGCCGGCCATGCCGCGATCAAGCACAAGCTGCGGGGCGTCAACTCCACGATCTGCGCGGGCCTCGCGTCCGGGCTTTACGCGATTCACTACGCCGCCGAATTCCTCCGCTTCGGCCGCGCCAAAGCGCTTCTTGCCGGCGGAGTGGAGGAGTTGTGCGAAGAATCGTTCCTCGGGTTCCGCAAGATGGGAGCGGCCTCGGCGAGCGACTCTATCAGGCCATTCGCGGCAGACCGCGACGGCTCGGTGCTGGGTGACGGGTCGGCGCTCTGGATGCTCGAAACAGAGGACGCCGCGCGCGCCCGGGGACTCACGCCGGTTCTCGAAGTGGGAGGTTTCGGATCCGCGCACGACGCGCACAGCACGAGCGCTTTCGATGTGCGGGCTGAGGGCGCGACTTCGGCCATCCGCCAGGCTCTGGCCGCTTCCGAAATCGAACCGGAGCAGATCGCCTGTATCATTAGCGCCGCTAGCGGCAACAGGGCTGGCGACCTGATGGAGGCGCGTGCGCTCCGTAACGTGTTTGGCGACCTGCTCGGAGAGATTCCCGTATCCGCCCCCAAAGCGGCGTTCGGAGAAGGACTCGGAGTGTCCGGCGCGTTCTGCGCTCTTGCAGGGGGCCTGGCTTTGGTCCGCCAATCCGCACCGCCGACGGCCGGCTTCAAGGAATCGGAATTCAGGCTGCGGCTTTCCGCTGAGGCTCAGCCTTTCCAGGGGAAGCACGTTTTGATTAACGCATTCGGGTGCGACGGAAATAACGCCGCGCTTATCCTGAATTTGAGAACCTAAGACTATGCCAGAAGAATACGACAGAAAAATATTGCCGGAAATCGTGCAAGACACGGTTGCCATTTCCCTCGGAATGACGTTCAAGAGCTTCGAGATGATGAAGGATCCCATAGGAAGCATCACCGACGTTACCGGCGCGGTACAAGCGCTGTTCACGCTACCGGCCGACGTAGCCGGAAAGGGCTTGCAGGAAAAAGCGCAGGCCGTTGCGGCCAACGTGTTGGAAAAGGCCGCCGGTCTCATGGAAGAATGCAAGACCGCGGGGCAGAAGTTCACGGACGGGAAGTAGTGGCCGACGAGTTCGGACCGTCGGATCTACTTCCTCGCCTCAAGGATCAGGGGTACGACGCGCAGCGTGTTGAACGCCGCAGGTCCTGGGTGGAGCGAAAAACGGGTGCTGCACTGGAGCACATCGGGCGCATGTCGTTCGATTCGGAGTTAACGCGCGGCAACATCGAGAATCCCATCGGTATCGCGCAGGTTCCAATGGGCGTCGCGGGGCCTGTCCTCGTTTGCGGCCAGCACGCGCAGGGGATGTTTTACGTGCCGATGGCGACAACGGAGGGAGCGTTGATCCGCAGTTACGAGCGCGGAATGGTCGCGCTTACCAAGGCCGGCGGCGTCCAGACAGCCGTGCTCGCGGACGAAAATCAGATTGCGCCGACGTTTTTTTTTGACGACGTGTCTTCCGCCAGTCGCTTCTCCGAATGGGCGCCGGCCAACTTCGGGCACATGCAGGAAGCCGCTAGCCATACCACGAGCCACGGTAAACTGACGGCCATTAAGTGCTATCAGGTCGGAAGGCAGGTGCTTGTCAACTTCGGATTTTTCACCGGCGATGCGCAAGGCATGAACATGATCGTCAAAGCCGCGGACGCTGCCTGTAAGTGGATCGAGAAGAACTTCCCGATTTCGAGCTACTTCATTTTCAGCGGTATGTGTTCCGAGAAGCGGCCCTCGGGTTTCCTGCTCACGCGCGGAAAAGGGAAGCGGGTCACGGCCGGGGCGCTCTTGCCGCATGACGTGCTCAAGATGTATCTGCATTGCACTGCCGAACAGTTGTTTCGCGTGTGGCATTCCACCTTGATCGGCCATCTTCACGCGAACGCGATCGGCTACAACGCACACTACGCAAACGGGCTCACGGCGATCTTCATTGCTACCGGGCAGGATGTCGCGAATGTCGTCAACGCGGCGTGCGGCATCACCTACTTCGAATTGCAACCCGAAGGTCTGTTCGTCAGCGTAACGCTCCCCGCGCTAACGGTGGCAACAGTAGGAGGCGGCACGGCTCTGCCCACGCAGAGGGAGGCGCTTCAAATGATGGACTGCTTCGGCAACGGAAAGGCGAAGAAACTCGCTGAGATCGTCGCTGCGGCGCTGCTTGGCGGCGATATTTCTATGGGAGCTGCCATCACAACCGGCGAGTTTGTGGCGGCGCATGAGCATTACGGGAGAAATCGACCGAAATGAGCGTGGTTCTGGTAACGGGCGGGAGCCGTGGAATTGGGCGGGCGATTGTCGAAGAGTTTAGTGGAGCCGGGCATAAGGTCGCGTTTACTTACGCGGGGAACACCGCTGCCGCTCAACAAGTTCAGGCGGCGGCTTATCAGGCCGACGTCCGGGATTTCACCCGCGCGCAGGAAGTCGTCGCCGAGATCCAGTCCTCGCTCGGCCCTATCGACGTGCTGGTGAACAACGCCGGAATCAAGCGAGACAGCGCGCTGCACAATATGGCCCCGGAGGCTTGGCAAGAGGTAATCGATACCAATCTGACGGGAACGTTTAACTACACCCGCGCGCTGATGAAGGAGTTGATCCGCCGCAACGGCGTGGTCATCAACGTCACGAGCGTCAGCGGAGTCATAGGCATGGCCGGGCAGTCCAACTATAGCGCCTCGAAGGCCGGCGTCATCGGATTCACGAAGGCGCTCGCCCGCGAAGTGGCCCGTTTCGGTGTGCGGGTAAACGCGATCGCTCCGGGCTTCATCGATACGGACATGACGGCTTCCATCGACGAGAACGCGCGCAAGAAGCTTTATGCGCAGATTCCTTTAGGCCAGCCGGGAACGGCCAGGCAGGTCGCACGGGCCGCGGTTTATCTTGCGAGTGAGGACGCGGCATACATCACGGGTCAGGTCTTGACTATGGATGGAGGACTCAGCTAAAGGTACAGCAGCCATGCCCACTATTTTCGGCCGTGACTATCCGGAGCAATACGATGTCATCATAATCGGGTCCGGCATCGGCGGCCTGTTTTGCGCCAACCTCCTGGCGAAAGAGAAGCTCAAGGTATTGTTACTCGAGCGTCATTACATGCTGGGCGGGTTCTGTTCCACGTTTCGGCGCAAAGGCTTCATTTTTGACGCTGCTACGCATTTCTACCCTCTCCTCGGCAATCCCACAACCATGACCGGGAAGCTGCTAGGTGACCTGGGCATTTCGACCGAGTGGGTGAAGATGGATCCCGTCGATCAATTCCATCTTCCCGGGCTTCCGACCTTCGCGGTGCCCGCTGATCTTGCCGAGTACATCGCCCTGTTGAAGAAGTGGTTTCCAAGTGAAGCTGCCGGCGTCGATTCTTATTTCGCCGAACTCCGCCAAGCCTATCTCTACGGCCTTCTCTATTACTTCAAGGGCGTCGACAACGATCAGGCCGAACGCTTTGAACGCTTCACGGTAACTGAGAAGCTCAACCAGCACTTTAAAGATCCGCGCATCCGGGCCATCCTCATGGCCGATACTCCGCACTGGGGATCGCTGCCGGACCGCACCTCCTTCCTTTTCGACGCGATGCTGAGGCTCGCTTACTTCCTGGGTAACTACTATCCGGTGGGCAGCTCTCAGAAATTCGCCGATGATCTCGGCAGGGCGCTCGAAGAGAAGGGCGGACGAATCCTCAAGTGCGCCGCAGCCGACAAGATTCTGGTCGACGGCGCGGAGATCAAGGGCGTGAGGATTCACACAGTTTCGAAGCGCGCGCCGGAGACGTATGAGTTCAGGGCGCCCATCGTCGTCTCGAACGGAGACGCACTGCATACCTATGAGACTCTGGTCGGCGAGGAACACGTCGGCCGTTGGGCCATCGATCATCTGAAGACATTGAAGCCCAGCTATCCGTGCTTCCTTGTCCATCTCGGTTTGCGCGGCATGGATCCCCACCAACTCGCCGCCGCCGAAGGCTACTATTGGAGTTCATACGATCCGGGCGACGCGATCCGCAACGTCTTCAAGATTTTCATCCCTACGCACTTCGATGCCGCCATCGCGCCGCCCGGCTGTCAGATCCTGATTGTCCAAAAACTTATCCCGCTCAGGATTGAAGAGATTCACGATTGGGCCGCGCATAAGGCTGAGGTCGAGGGAAAAATCATGTCGCGTCTGCGGCAGATTCTGCCTGGAATCGATAATCACATCGTGGTGAAGTTGAGCGCCACGGCGATGACATCGTACCGGTTTACAGGCAACTGGCAGGGCGCGATGCTCGGATGGGAGATGTCTCCGGGGCAATTGGGCGCGAACCGCCTGCCTACATCCACGCCTTTCGACAACCTGCATCTTGTGGGACACTGGACCCAGCCAGGGGGCGGCATCACGCCCGTGATCGTTTCGGCGCAACGAGTGGCACGCAATATTCTCAGTGGTAAGGAGAGCAGCCGTCAACTGGCTGCCGACTACTTTTCGTTCAGGGCCGGCCATTCGGGGCGGCAAGCCATGGGCGCGGGAGCGCCTAAAGGGGTATCACCATGAGTAGAGGGGTTCTCAGCGCCGAGGAGCAACGCGAGGTTTTGGACGGCGCGGTGAAGTTGATTTCCACGCAGGAACTTTCCGCGATTACCCTTGAAGGGCTCAGCAAGGCCTGCGGCGTTCCGGCGTTTGATATCGTTCGTCAATACCATTCGAAGGAGAACATCCTTCAGGCCGTGCTCGAGCGCGAACTGGAATTGATCGCCGGCGCCGTGCCTTCGCCGGAGCTTCGTTTTCCGGGTGAGACGCTAAAAGACGAAATCGAAGTTTTGGCCAAGGTCATGTTGGGCGAGTATCGCAGCCGGCTGAAGTTCATGGGTAAGATGCTCTCGGAAGCGATGAAGAACCCCGAGATCGGCGCGCTTTTCTACAAGACGTTTATCGAACAGGGGCGTCTGCTGTTCACGGAATTTCTCAACACTCGTAAAGCCCTGGGAGAACTTCGCGACGACGCGGATGTGGAAGCGGCAGCAGCCATGTTTCTTTCCGCGCTCACCTTTATCCTGCTTGTTGTAGAATTGTTTGGCGGCAACAAGGTCGAGGCGCTCGACGACGAGCGTCTTGTGCGCGAAATGACAGACGTCTTTCTGAGAGGGGTCAGATCATGAAGGTTGGGGTCCTCGGTTCCAATGGCGTGCTGGCGCGCCAGACGCAGGAGGAACTGAAGGCCCGCGGTCATGTTCTTGACAACTCCACGCCCGACTCCGTTATTTATATTCCGGGGGACCTCGAAGGGCTCTCAGCACTCCTAAGCCGTGGAGGTTTTTCGCGGCTCGTACTCCGGAGCCACGCCTACGCCTACGGATCGAATACCAAGAACCCGGGTCTGATGACCGAAGAACGCGTGTCCCTGCTTCCGCCCGGTGCGCCGGAGCAGCGTTGGCTCCGCGCTGAAGAATTGGCGTCGAAGTTCCCAAATTCCGCCGTGGTGCGCCTTACGAATGTGCTCGCCCCGGAAGAGGGTGATTTGCTCGTGAGGCAACTTGCGCGAGGCGCAGCCATTCCGCTGGCCGGACACGACCCGAACGTTCAGTTTTTATCGGTCAAGGATGCGGCAAGGGCGCTGGCGGCGGCTGCGGAGGGTTCCGCGACCGGCATTTTTAATGCCGCGGGTGAAGGAACCATACCGCTGAAGAAGGCCTTCCGCGCGGCAGGCACGACCCGCGTACCGATGCTCCAGCCGGTGCAGGCGTCCATTCGGTCAGCAGCCGTGAGACTTGGAGCCGCGAAGTTCAGGGGCGGCAGCCTCGATCAGCTTCAGTACAACTGGACCGTCTCGGGCGAACGTGCCGCCCGGGAGCTTGGTTTCACACCCTCCCAATCAACCATCGAGGCGCTTGCCGAGTTCGTCCGCACAAAACCGGGCGCGCGCCCCGAACTCCTTGCAAAGCCTTTCGATGAATACGGCCTCGACGTGGATTACATCAAAGCCTGGGGATGGTGGTTCGCGTTCTTACGCAACATCTACTGGCGCATCGACCACGAGGGGCTGGAGAACGTTCCGAAGTCAGGGCGCGCGATGTATGTCTCAAATCATCGAGGCTTCATGCCGCTCGACGCCGTAATGCATCTGTCTCTGCTCTTCACGCACCGCCAGCGCATCGTCCGGTTCCTGATTATTCCGTCCCTTTTGCGAATTCCTTTTTTATGCAATTTCCTCACGAAACTGGGGGGCGTAATCGCGAGCCAGGAAAACGCCGCGCGACTCTTCGGCCGTGAAGAACTCGTAGGTATCTTCCCCGAAGGCATCCGCGGATCGTTCACACCTTACAAGCGCACGTATCAACTTCGCGACTTCGCGAAGAGTGCGTTTGCGAAAATCGCCATAGAGAATCAGTCGCCGGTCGTCCCGAGCGCTGTGATCGGACACGCCGAAATCTTCCCGATCATCGGCCGCATCGACTCGGGCTTTATCGTGAAGGAATTCGGCTGGCCCTATTTCCCGATCGCGCCGATGTTTCCGCTGGCGCCGATTCCGATCCCGTCGAAGTGGCATGTGCGCGTCCTGCCCGCGGTTCCCTTCGAAGGGCTGAAACCTGCGGATGCGGAGAATGTGCGGATCGTACGCGATTTTGCGCGCCACGTGCAGGGAATCGTTCAGGCGAACATCGACGACATGGTTCCGAAACGCAAAAGCATATTCTGGGGAAAAGTGTTGGACGGCACCCGTCCACCTGTGCCGGCGTTGGTGCGGCGGTAAGAAGGCAGAGTGGGATGTCTGGGCCGCAAGCTTGGTGCGGCGCCGGATCACGGGCGCCAAAAAAAGGCCCCGCTGCCGGCTCTGCAGTGCCGTTGTTGCGCGGGGCCAAGACACATCACAGGAGAAGTAACACCCACCAAAGACCAATCTTTGGCATTCCTGAGCGAGTATCCTTTGCTGGGCACGCAAGGGGCCACGGCGTAAACTCAATAGAACCAACCGGACACTTCCGCGCCTACTATTTCACGTAGCGTAACTCGTGCGGCCGCTACGGAATTCTGAAGTAACAAGTGTATATTCATGGAGCTTCCTTACGCTTGTTCGGGTTAAAATGAAGACACCGCTATGAGAACCCGTTTGGTTGCCGTGGTCTGGCTCGTCCTCTTTCTTGCGCCGCGCGCGCTCGAATGTCAGAGCGCCACCGGGCCAACAGTTCGTTTTCGCACGGTCCTTGGCGATATCGATGTTACGTTGCTGCCTGGTTCCGCGCCCCGCACTGTAGCAAATTTCCTCAATTACATGAACCGCGGATCGTTTAACAATTCGTTCTTCCATCGCTCCGTGCCGGGTTTCATCATCCAGGGTGGAGGTTTCCAATATCTCAACCAGACTGCGGCTGAAATCCGAGCCGATCCACCCGTGCGCAACGAATATGCTGTCTCGAATACGCGCGGCACAATCGCCATGGCCAAGCTTGGATCGAGCCCCGATAGCGCCACCAGCCAGTGGTTCTTCAATCTGTCCAACAATAATGCTTCGAATCTCAATAATCAGAATGGCGGATTCACGGTTTTCGGACGTGTCGCAAACGCCGCCGGTCTCGCGGTGATGGACCGGATCGCCGCCGTTCCCGTGTTTGTCGCCTCGGCGCAGTTCGATGCGCTTCCGCTGAGAAACTACGTTCGCGGCACGCCCGTGACCGAGCAAAATCTCATGATGGTCCTCACGATCACGCAACTCGATCCCGCTCCGGCGATTAGGGCGAACGGGATCGTCTCGGCCAGCAGTTTCGGGGCATTTGCGGCCGCCGCGCCGGGGTCGTACATTGAAATTTACGGCACCGATCTCGCGGGCACCACTCGGGAGTGGGCAGGCTCCGACTTCACGGACGGCAACGCGCCGACATCGCTTGACGGTGTCAGCGTAACAGTCGGCGGACAGCCGGCGTTCGTCCATTTTGTAAGCCCCACGCAAGTGAATGTTCAGATCCCCGCGGGCGTTCCGGCGGGCTCCGCGTCCGTCGTCGTGAGTTACAAGGGCCAGACGAGCGCTTCCGCTCCCCTCACGATCAAGGCACTTGCCGGCGGACTGCTCGCCCCGTCTTCCTTCAATGTGAACGGCAAGCAGTACGTGGTCGCGATTCATGCGGCTGGCGGGGCATTCGTGAGCAATGGAAATATTCCGGATGTTCCCGCGGCACCTGCCGCCCCCGGCGAAACCCTGATCTTCTATGGTCTCGGCTTCGGCCCCGTGAGTCCGGACGACACTCCAATTGCCGGCAAGATCGCGCAGGGTCTGACGTCGCTAACAGCGGGCGTGGAGTTCAGGATCGGGCAATCGGCCGCGAAGGTTGAATACGCGGGTCTCGCTCCGAATCTCGTTGGACTCTATCAGTTCAACGTAGTGGTTCCGCCGAACGCGGCGAGCGGCGACCTGCCCCTGGAAGTTTTCCTGGCAGGGGAGGCCGTACCGCAGACGGTGTTCATCCCGGTGAAGTAAACACGACCTTTTCGCTCACCGCGAAGTTCGCGAGCGAAGCGATCGCGATCGCGCACACGTTCGCGGCAAGCACAGGCGCGTGAAGTCGCCCTACCAGCAGTTGCATGGCCAGCAGATTCGAAAGTATCGAGACTGCTCCGTTGGCAAGGTGAAATCTCAACAGACGCCCGGCCACGCTGCCACTGCCACGGCTGCTCCAGGTCCAGTGCTGATGCCACACAAAGTTGTGGAGCACGGCGCACTCCACCGCCAACGCCGTCGCAATAAGGTAGTTCACACGTCTCTCAAGCAGCGCCAGCGCCGCGAGTTGGACCCCGATTCCCATTGCTCCAACCGCGTGGAACTTCAGCCAGCGCCGAATCATGGAAGGCGCTCGGCGCGGTAAAGCACTGCCGTGTGCTTCCACACCGAGTGGAGCAGCATGGCAGCCATGCCTACAACCCCCAGCGCGCCGCCCACATCGAGTAGCAGGTAGCGCTCGCCGAGCAGACTCACATGCGGCCGGTAGAACAACGCGATATTCCCAATACAGAGGAGTATGCGCAATTCCGTCGGACTGAACTTCCAGAAAGACAGGTGGAACGATCCGATCGTATAAGTCGCGAGATATGTCTCGATCGAGAGCATGAAGTAGACGATCAGAAGCCCGATTGCGATGGGTGGGCTCATGTAACCGGAAAGCGCCAGGCCGCCCAACAGAAACAAAGTGCCGAAAGCATCCACGATATGATCGACGTAAAATCCGTAGCGAGGGCGCTGCCGGTTTCGAACGCGCGCGAGGGTGCCGTCGAGGCTATCGCCGAACCAGTTCAACATCAGGCATCCGACCACAAGGACAAGCCCCACGCGGTCCCGGCTCGCGTGCCAGTAGCTGAAGCCCGCGCCCAGCAGCGAGACGAGTCCCAGCGCCGTGAGATGGTCCGAGTTCACTACCGAAGGCATTCGGCGGGCGAGCCAAATGAGCGTGCGTTTTTCAAGCGGAGCGAGCAGGCTTCCCTGTTCGCGTTTTGCTTCCTGAAAGGGCATCGCTGAATATTGGACTCAGCGCGGGCGGATGTGGTTTCAGCTCAGTTGTGCAGGCGGCGTGGGGTCATGGCAGAGGAACAGTCTGGCGCCGGTCAATTTCGGGACGCTTGGCCTGTTAGTACCCCAACATCTGGATTCTGTGCGTTTCTGGCAGGAAATCTTCCGCGGTATGAGCCGGAGCCAATTTTGATACGCCTTTGGTGTGTTTTTGGGGCGGCTCCAACTTCCGGCGTTCGGGTCTGTTTGGTTTCCTGCTTCGCGGGGTTAAGTTGAGTTTTCGTGGTACATGAAGGCGTCCAGACCGAAACGCCCGTTGCTGCAATCTGTTACGTCCGGACCAGCGCCGTATTCTCGCTTGCGGGCTACTGGCCAGCGTTGCTGCGCGGAGCCGTGCGGCCAACCGGATGACGCGAGAAGGACCTTGGGAGGCAAACGCTGCAATTAGTAGATTCCAATCGACGGATAGGCCTGAGGTTGGGAGCGCAGCGATCCGACTTACATGCTTCCCAGGATCACGCAGGCTGCCAAGGCGCACTACGTCTCCGTTTTCGATTCATATTTGGGGTCCTGTCTCAGGCTTATTGCCCCTGGAACTACCCTCCATGACGCGGATCGGTGCGAACGGCTTAGTTGGATGGATGCTCAGGCCTTCGGCGCCGTCGGCCAAATCAGAATCTGAAAAGCCTGCTCGCATTCGTTCCGCGGATCTTGGCGCGATCCGCTTCCGGCGCGAAGGCGAACATCAATTCAAACACTTCGACAGCCCGCTCGAACTCTTTCTGGTTCTTTCCGAGCCCGCCCCAGATGATCCGGTCTGGCCCGAAGGCGTCGTAGAGACGGCGCACGGTGGGCTGGGCGTCGCGAAAAGGGTGCGGCTGTCTGGAGGAATAGCCCCAGCCCGAGAACTTCATGTGAACGCGCGGGAGCTTCGCCAGGTTCAGGATTCCCTTGAACTCGTCCGCGGTTCCCTGCCCGGCGCGGCCGAGATGATCGAGAATCACCGGCATGTCCGCGAATTGAGAGGCCAATTCGCCGATTTGGGGAGCATAGTAAGGGATAAAATGCATTTGGATCGCCAATCCAAGGTCTCGGGCCTTGCTCCACGTCTTTTTCATCGCCGGATCCCGCATGTCCCGATCCTTAATGGCACCCTCGCGAGACGGTGGAGTTCCGGGCGTGGCCATCTTATGGATTCGAAGGGCCACAATCCGGCCCGGATTCCGGGCGGTGAGCGCTTGCATCCGGTGGGCCGTGTCCGGATGAATCGGGTCGAACAGGCAGGTGCCCTTAAAGTAGCCTTGCGCGGGTTCATGAGAAAAGCAGTATTCCAGGTAGCGGTGGTCATCCTGATACGGCTCTGGGTGGACGATTACCGTATGGTCAAGCTGAGCTGCCTTGACGAACGGAAGGTATTGCTCGAGTGTAAAGGCGGGTGCGTTGTAGGTTCCGTTCCCGTGATAAGGGAACCGGTCTGGCGCGAAAAGATGGACATGAGTATCGATTAGCGCGCCGAGCGGGCGCTGGACGGCTGCCGCGGCAATAGCTGGCGCCGCCAGCAGGAATTCCCTGCGTGTAGAGCGTGTCACGACTTGGATGCTACCAGACGGACTGGTACCAGTACAAGACCGACCCGCCGGAACTCTCAGAGGATGCGCGGGTTCCCGGAATATAGGCTGTAATGGAGTGGCGCAGTCCAACACTATTCATCGAATGGAAGCGCGTGTGCGGCTGCGTCGCGGCATTGAGGTCATGGCGAGCGCTAGAGCTGGAAGGACTGTCCGCGACTGTCACGCCTGCTGTGTGACAATGAATTTCATGGTTCGAAGTGCTCCGTTCGCAACATGGCTGGTGGCGTTTGGGTCCCTGGCGTCCTTGAATGGCCAGCAGGACCCCCTCGAAAAGGATCACCAAATGGAAGATGATCCGGTTGTAAAGAAACCTCGGCTGGTCCGGTTCGTTTACAGGTCCCATCCGTCCTTGCGGGTGGGAAAGGCGCTCCGGGTGGACTTTCGCGCGAAGTTTCATACGGATTTTCGTGGTTTCGAGCCCGCCATTTCCACAGACGAAGGCTTGTTCGACTTTCAACGGGCGCGCGTTGGGATCGAAGGTAACTTTCTCAAAATATTCGAGTTCGAGTTGGACAGAGAGCTAAGCCCACACAAGAACCCGTGGCGCGACGCTTATGGCAATTTTCGCTATTTTAAGCGCGCTCAGTTGAAGGCCGGAAAGTTTAAGCTCCCGTTCGGGCGCGATCAGTTGTCACCGCTAACGAATCTGCCGTTCATCTTCCGTTCTCGCATCGGCGATTACCTAACACCTGGCCGCGACATCGGATTCATGTTTCACGGGCGATTCTATGAACGGGGACTGAATTACCAGATAGGTTTTTTTAGGGAGGACGGAGAGAACGCTAAGACCAGGGATAATGAAGGCACCGGCGAGAACGTGTTCGCGGCAAGGGTGACCGGAACTCCGCTGCGGCTCCTAAACGTGTCTCCGCATCTGAAGAATTTGGAGATTGGCGGCGCGTTCACCAACGGTGACGTCCCGGCGGGCGTTCGGGGGCTCCGCGGCCGGACCGCCGCGAGGGAAACATTTTTCCCTCATAGCAACGTGTTTGGGCGGCGCATCCGCGTGGGCGGAGAAGCCTACTGGAACGATGGTCCTTTCACCGTTACGGGCGAGTTCATTCACGTGCAGGACACGCGCACCAAGCAGGGCCTGCGCGGCGAGGACTTGCCCAGCTTGATCTCTCGCGGCTGGTACCTGAGCGGCGCCTGGGTGGTTCTCGGCAAGAAGAAGCCGGATAGGAGCGAGCCGGCGAACAATTTCCCGTTGCACCGCAGCCTTGGGGCTGTCGAAATTGGGGCGCGGGCCGAACAGATCCGCTTCGGAAGCAGCGAGCATCCCGGGCGTCCGTCCCGCAGCCTGCGCGCTGCGAACGTGCTGCCGAACAGCGACCGGGCGGTTACGATGGGCGTCACTTGGTACATGAATCGCTTCATGAAAGTCCAGTTCAACGCGGTAAGGGAAAAAATCGAGGACGTGCAGCGGAGTCCGGTCGGCGGTGTTTCAATCTATTGGACCCGAGCGGTCCGTATGCAGTTCGTAATGTAGTGGGAGGGAAGTATGGGAGTATCGATTTCAAGGCTATTTTGCTCTGGGACGTTGGCATGGGCTGGTGTTTCGCTGGCGGCAGAGCCCGCGTTGACCGCGGACGACTTTTTCGACGACAAGGTTCTCCAGGAAGTCCGCCTCTTCATCAATCCCGAAGACTGGCGCAAGCTCCAGGTTAACGCCATCGCGAACACGTATTATCCCGCTGAGCTCGTCTGGCGAGGCCAGTCGGTAGGCGACATCGGTATCCGCTCGCGTGGACGAGGCAGCCGTTCCGGAATAAAGCCGGGAATCCACGTGGATTTCAACCGTTTCGAACTGAATCAGGCGTTTCTAGGGCTCGGGAAGGTCGAACTTGACAACATCTCCCAGGATCCGGCGCTGCTCCGTGAGCGGCTGAGCATGCTGATCTTGAAGAAGATGGGAGTTCCGGCGCCGCGCGAGGCCCACGCGAGACTGTACATTAACGACACGTACTTCGGTCTCTATGGGATTGTCGAGTCCATCGACAGGCGCTTCCTCAAGCGCACGTTCAACGAAGACAACGGGTACCTCTATGAGTTCAAACCGCTGACGGAGGGCTACCGGTTTCAGTATCTGGGCCCGGAAGTCGAAAAGTATTCGCCGGTCATGTGGGACCCATCGACGAACGAAAACAAGCCCGACGCGAAACCGATTGAAGCCATGATCCGGGCGATCAACCAGTCTTCCGACGCTGAGTTCGCCTCGGCGGGAGGGCAGTATCTCAACCTCAAGGAGTTCATGGTCCACATCGCCGTCGAAATGTATCTGGCTGAGTTCGACGGCATCCTTGGCGACGTTTTCGGAATGAACAACTTTCAAACCTATAGGTTTGAAGGGAAAACGCTTCACCGGTTCATCGCGTGGGACAAAGACAATGCTTTTTCGTGGCACGAACGCCCGCTTTTTGTTGGCGTGAATGACAATGTTCTGTCCCGCCGCGCGATGTTGGTGCCCGAGTTGAAGGACGCTTATCTCGACGCTCTACTCAGGACCGCCGCCTACGTTGGCGGCGCCGGCGGGTGGCTCGACCAGGAGTTGACGCGCGCCTACGACCAGATACGTGATGCGGCGCGCGAAGACAAGGTCAAACTCAAGCTTGTCGATGGCGATCTGAAGCCGAGTTCTAATGAAGATTTTGAGGCCGGCGTCGTCTACCTGCGCCAGTTCGTGCAGACCCGCAGCGGGTTTGTACGGAATGCGGTTGCCGGCACGGGTTTCGAGAAATCGCCGGGCGCTCCTCAGTTGAACGGGGTCTCCGGCAACGGATATTTCAGTGCTGGAGCCGCAGTTAGTCTGTCGGGCAGCGGTTTTGGCGATTCGGCCACGGCGCTGACGGTATTGATAAACGGCTTTGCCGCAGCCGTCACGGCGGTCGACGATGGACAGGTCTCGGTAACGGTCCCGGACAAGTTGCGGCCCGGCGCGGTTCCCGTTACGGTGCTCAAGAATGGCTTGGTCAGCAACACCGTCACGGTTGAGGCACTCTAGCCGGTGACGGCCCTCGGCGGGCTCACGGTCCTTGATTTTTCTCACGCGCTGGCAGGGCCATACTGTACAAAACTGCTCGCCGACTACGGGGCGGACGTGTACAAGATCGAATCGCCCGAAGGCGATATCGGCCGCGGCTGGGCGCCGCCGTTTACCAACGGCGAAGCCTCCTACTTTCTGGGAATCAACCCAGGCAAGCTCGGAGTTTCGATTGACCTGAAGCGCCCCGGGGGGGTCGACCTGTGTCTTCGCCTGATCGAAGAGGCCGACGTGCTCGTGGAGAATCTTCGCGTCGGAACCCTCGAACGGCTGGGACTGGGGTACGCCGCGGCAAGCGCCCGCAACCCAAAACTGGTTTACTGTTCTATCTCCGGTTACGGACAGGATGGTCCGTCACGAGAGCAGCCTGCGATGGACTTGATCCTTCAGGCCTCGAGCGGGCTTATCAGCGTGACCGGTTCGAAGCGCGGCGAGGTGGCGCGTTGCGGGCACTCGGTCGCGGACATTACGGCGGGGATCTTCGCTCTTACCGGCATCCTTATGGCGTTACGCGCGCGGGAGACCACCGGCGCAGGACAGTTCGTGGACGTTTCGATGTTCGACTCCATGATCTCGGCGATGGCGTCGAACTTTGCGAACTATGAGGGTACGGGCGTGGTTCCAAGTCCGCTCGGAACCGCGTTCGCTACGATCGTTCCTTACAGAACCTTCCCAACCGCCGACCGGGAAATCGCTCTGGCCGTTGGGAGCGAAAAGCTGTGGACGGGTTTCTGCAAGGCCATCGGACACCCGGAGATTGAAAGACATCCGGATTACGTGACAAATGCCGTCCGGGTGAAGAATCGTGGCGTGCTCGAACCGATGCTTGTGGACATTCTCCGAAGCGCGACGGCGGCGGAATGGGTGCGGAGACTCAGCGCGGAGGGCGTACCCTGCTCGCCCGTGCGAACGCTGAACGAGGTCACGGGAGATCCTCAGGCGGCGGCGAGAGGGATGTTCGTTCCGGTGGAGCATCCGGTTGCGGGGAGCTTTCTGGTGACGGGGCCGCCGGTCAAGCTGTCGGCGACTCCTGGCGCCGTGCGCGGACCCGCTCCGCAGTTGGGCGAGCATACGAGAGAGGCCTTGGCGAGGCTGCTGGACTTGACGGAACCGGAGCTTGATCCTCTGGAAGCGGCAGGCGTAATTTCGCAGGCGAGGCTTCGCTCCAGGAGGTCTGGTTGACTGGCGTGACAACGGAGCCGTGAGTCGGGCGGTGAAAGCATGAAGACGGCGATTTCAGGTCCCGACGATGTATTCGGAAGGGCGACTTTGGCCGTCGCGGGCCGAAGAGCTTGGCGATGGTGCGGTGGTGGACGTGCGGTAAAGCCGGAAACTCTCACGGAGGAAGATCGCGGGCGGGCAGTTGCGGGTTTGGGGACGACTGCGACGCAGGTAACCCAGGCGTCGAGGATGGCCGCTCTCCACGGTTCCATAGCCGGCCGTGAACGGCCCTTTACGCAGCGCGCACCATACCCAGCAACGCGTTCACGACCACCGCGCCCATGCCGATCGGGATCATGATCTTCCATCCGATGTTCATGAGCTGGTCATAGCGAAATCGCGGGAAGGTGCCGCGGAACCAGATCATGATGTACACAAATACCGCGACTTTGAAGAGGAACCAGAAGAGTCCAATGATCGCGGCATTCACCGCCGGAATCAGGAACGGCAGGGCGACACCCATGCAAAGGAACGCCGCTCCCACAAGGGTTTTCTGTTGTACCGGGTCCTTGAGCTTCTTCACGAGAATGAGGCTGCTTGCGCCGGAGCCGAGGAAAATCAATACCGGCAGTCCCACGTTCAAGGGCATCTCGAGCCATGCGACGTTCGGGAAGGGCCTTAGCCAACCGCCCCAGAACAGCGTGACCGCGACGCTCGACACGACGAAGATATTCGCGTACTCCGCGAGGAAGTACAACGCCCAGCGGAAGCCGCTGTATTCGGTATGAAATCCGGCCACGAGTTCCGATTCCGCTTCTGGCAGGTCGAATGGAGCGCGGTTGGTTTCAGCCGTGGCGGCAATCAGATAAACGACGAAAGGCACGATCATGAAGCCGTAGTTTTCGAAAATGAACCAGATTTGCCTGTCGCTCTGCGCTTTCACGATCCCCTGCATGCTAAGCGTTCCCGCCACCATCAGTCCGGAAATGAGCGCGAAGGAGAGAGCGACTTCGTAACTCACCAACTGCGCCGCGCTACGGAGCGCGCCAAGCAGCGGGTAGTGACTGTTCGACGACCAGCCGCCGAGGATGATTCCGAGGATACCCACGGCCGACATGGCCATGATAACGAGCACACCCACGTTTACATCGGCGACGGCGAGTTTTTCGCTGAACGGGATCACGGCGAACGCTGTGAGCGCGGTGAAGGTTGAGATGACCGGAGCGAACCAGAAGATACCCTTGTCGGAATCGGCTGGAATGATATCCTCTTTTAGCAACAACTTCAGGGCGTCCGCGATGGGCTGCAGCAACCCGTGAGGGCCGACACGCATCGGACCGAGGCGCACCTGAAAATCCGCCAGCACCTTTCGCTCGATGAGCACGATGTAGCCGGCCATCAGCGGGAAAACCGCGATGATCACCACGATCATCGAGACGGGCAGGAATAAGGGATGGTTGAAGACCGTTTCCATATTTTAGGGCTCGGTAGTGGGGCGGGCCATCGCCGGTTGTGGCCTGCCATCTTCGCGGGAGAAGGCAGGCGGCAAAAAGCGATCGCCTGTCCCACCGGATCCCACTTGCAATAGTTGTTTCATCGCAGGTCCTTATCGCATGAGCGAAGTCTGGGCCATTCTCAGGAAAGGCTCGGGATAAACACCGATGACGAGCGTAAGCACACCTGTAACGCCCAGCGCCACGCGCAAGCCGAAACTAGTCGATAGCGGAGCCGGCTCGAACTGCTCTGGAATGAACATGCTTTTCACGATGCGGAAATAGTAGTAGATTGCAACGGCAACGTAAAGCGTCGCGACCACCGCCAGCGTATAGTGCCCGGTCTCGACCAGCGACAAGAAGATGTAATATTTGCCCAGGAAGCCCGCGGTTGGCGGAAGCCCGGCGAGCGACAGCAGGAACACGAGCATCAGCAGGGCGTAGCCAGGGCTCTTGTGCATGAGGCCCGCAAGATCGTCCACGTCTTCGCCGGCAATTCCCTTGCGGCGCATCGCGATCACCACCAGGAACGCGCCCAAATTCATGAACGTGTACACCATCACGTAAACGGCAACGCCGTTGAGGCCCGTGCGATTTCCGGCGATCAGGCCGAGTAACATGTAACCGGCATGCGAAATGGAACTGTAGGCGAGCAGCCGCTTGATGTTATTTTGAGAAATCGCCGCGAGGTTGCCGAACGTCATCGTGGCAATCGCAACAGCGGCGAGCAGCGGTTCCCAAACGGGGCGGGAGGCCGCAAGCGGTCCCATGAAGATGCGCAGCAAGAAGGCAAAAGACGCCGCCTTCGAGGCGACCGAGAGATACGCCGTTACGGTCGTAGGCGCTCCTTCGTAGGCGTCCGGCGCCCACATGTGGAAGGGCGCCGCGGAAATTTTGAACAGCAATCCGACGGAAGTGGTGGCGACTGCGAGGAGAATCATCGGATCCCAAGGGTCGCGTGACGCGAACGCGGATGTCACGTCGCTCAGCTTTGTGGAACCGGCGATTCCGTACATGATGGAAAAGCCATACGCCAGAAATCCGCTTGAAAACGCGCCCAGGAGCAGATATTTCATGGCGGCCTCGTTCGAGCGCCGCTCGGCTCTGAGAAATCCCACCATGACGTAGAAACAAAGCGCCATCAACTCCAGCCCGATGAAAAGAGTGATAAGGTCCGTACCCGCCGCCAGGAAGAACATGCCGCACTGCGCGAACAGGATCAGCGCGTAGTACTCGCCATGGTGCTCGCCCTCGATCTCAAGGTAGTGGTAGGAGACGATCGCGACCACAACGGTGGCAATTACAAAAATCCAGTTAAAGAACAGTGCAAATCCGTCGACTGTCAGCGAACCCTGAAATGCAGTGATTTCGTTCATTCCATTCGCGGAAAGAAACGACTGTTGCCGCCAGAGTCCGTAGCCGCAGAAGGCTTCCCCGGCGAGGAGAAACAGCGTGAGCCATTTACGATCCTTTGGGTTCGGGAAAAGGAGGAAATCAAACAGAAGAACGGCGCAGCCGAACAGGGCCAGCATCAACGCGGGCGCCAGCACGAAATGGTCGGTGGTAGTGTAGAACTGACTCATCGGACCTCCGTCACGGCGGCTTTGGTCGCTGTCTTGATCGAAGCCTGGCCCTGATAATATCCAGGCTTAACGCGCTCCACTAACTCCTGCACCGGCTTCTCCAGAATGTCAAAGTAAGGTTTGGGATAGACGCCAATCCACAGCGCCCAGGCGATCAAGGGAAGGAAGACAACCATCTCGCGCGCGCTCAGATCGGGCAGGCGCAAGTTCTTTCCGTTCGTCACCTGTCCGAGCATGACCCGCTGATAGAGCCACAACAAGTAAGCCGCACCCAGGATAACGCCCGAGACAGCGAACGCCGCCCAAATCCTGTTCGCCTCGAACGCACCCTGCAGAATCGTAAACTCACCAATGAAACCGTTCAGCAGCGGCATGCCGGCCGAACTGAGCATGGCGATGGCGAATACGATCGCGTACTTGGGCATGACGTGCGCAATGCCGCCGTATTCGGAGATCTCGCGTGTATGCCTGCGTTCATACATCACGCCGATCGCGAGGAACAGCATGCCCGTCGAAATCCCGTGATTGATCTGCTGCACGACGCTGCCGGCGATTCCGTTCGGATTGAGCGCGAAGATTCCAAGCGTGCAGAAGCCCAGGTGGCTCACGGACGAATACGCGATCAGTTTCTTCCAGTCTTTCTGCATCAGGCAGACAAGCGCGCCATAGATGATGCCGATAATCGAGAGAAGCGCGAGGATGCGAACGATCTCAGCATCGTTCGAAGCCCTTGGCAGCAGAGGTAAAGAGAAGCGCAGGAACCCGTAGGTGCCCATCTTCAAGAGCACAG
>SXGT01003817.1_pt1 | contig 27701 bp, 24 predicted proteins | sample 3176221 | NCBI WGS metagenome assembly SXGT01 (sample SAMN11356862, study PRJNA531348) | freshwater metagenome | isolation source: freshwater sample F1-120 | place: China: Fuxian Lake, Yuxi | collected 2017-12-25
CACCGACGCCTCGCTGGAGCAGACCGACGTCGATTCGTTCGCCGTGCTCGAGCCGATCGCCGATGGCTTTCGCAACTACCGCAAGGCCGGCGTCGAGGGCCCGGCCGAGGCGATGCTGCTGGATCGGGCCCAGCTCCTGACCTTGACCGCGCCCGAGATGACCGTGCTGGTCGGTGGGATGCGCGCCCTCGATGCCAACGTCGGACGGACGCAACACGGGGTGTTCACCAGGCGCCCGGGCACGCTCACCAACGACTTCTTCGTCCAGCTGCTCGACATGAACACGACGTGGAATGCGACGTCGGAGGCCGCGGACGTCTTCGAGGGACGCGACCGCGCCACCGGCGCGGCGAAGGCGACCGCGACGCGGGTCGACCTCGTCTTCGGTTCGAACGCCCAGCTGCGCGCCCTCGCCGAGGTCTACGCGGCTGACGGCGCCCAGCCCAAGTTCGTGCGCGACTTCGTGGCCGCGTGGACCAAGGTGATGACCCTCGCTCGCTTCGACCTGCGGCGCCGAGAGCCACCGCGCCGGCTCGGCTTCAGGGCGTGACGTGCACGGCGACGGCGCCGCCGCCGGCGGTGGCCACGATGGTGCCGGGACCGGCGACGGTGAACGTGGTGGAGCTGCGCTCGGCCAGGTAGGGCGACGGCACCCCGACGGCGAGCGCGTCGCCGGGCGCAGCGATCGTGACCCGCGTGTCGGTGGCCGGGGTGCCGGCGCTCGCGGCGGTGAGGCCGGCGCCGCGCAGGAGCTCGACGGTGGTGGTCCCGGCGCCGTCGAGGCCGATCACCGCGCCGCCGGCAGCGACGAAGGCGGCCAGCGCCGGTTGCCACGAGGCGCCCAGCGCGCGCGAGTCGGCGGGAGGGGCTGCCCGCGGGAGGAAGAGGACCACGTCGGCGAGGCCGCGATCGCCGGGGATCGCGCCGCCGAGATCGACGGACGACCAGGTGCGGCCGGCGGCGACCACGCCGGCCGAGAGCGCCTGGTGCACGGCGGCGCTGCCCTCGGCATCGGTCGCGCCGCCGACGATCGCGACCCGCACCGCGCCGTCGCCTCCGAGCGCGACCGCGTTGCCGAGCAGGCGCGCGGCCCCGGCGTGATGGACGCGGTAGTCGTGGCCGATGAGAACGATGTGTCCGGAGATGGTGCCGGCGCAGGTTCCGGCGCTGCAGATGCCGCTGCCGCAGGCGCGCTGACAGGCGCCGCAGTGATCGGGATCGCTGCCGAGATCGACGCAGCCGCCGCACCACGAGGCGCCTTCGGCACAGCTGCCGGCGTCGATCGCCGTCGCGGCGGCGTCGGCGTCGCGCGCGTCGACGGCACCGTCGCCGCTATCGTCGCCGCTATCGTCGCCGGCGACCGCCGGCCGGCAGACGCCGCCCTCGGCGATCCAGCCCGGTCCGCACTCGCCGCCCACCAGGGAGTCGAAGCAGCCGCTCAGCACGAGCGCAGCGGCGACCACCAGCGCCCTCACGGGATCACCGCGCCCGCGACCTGGCGGGGCCGGATGACGAACTCGACCCTGCGATTCACTTCGTGGTCGTCGCTCGAGCGGGGACGGCTGGACCCGTAGCCGATCGCGTCGATGGCCGCGGCCGGCACACCGGCGTCGACCAGCACGGCGCGGGCGCGTTCGGCTCGAAGCTGCGACAGCCACCGGTTGTACTCGGGGTCGCCGCGGAGATCAGCGTGGCCCTCGACGGTGAGGCGCTCCCACTCGCCGCGCTTCCACGCCGCGGCGATCGCGTGCAACACGGGCCTCGCCGCGCGCCGGATGCGGGCGCGACGGACGCGGAACAGGACCTGCTCGGCCAGGATGATGCGGTCGGACTCGACCTCGATCGGGCCGCCGGCGGTGCAGCCCTCGCCGGCCATGGCGCCGTCGATCATGCCGGCCAGCACGCTGCACGACTCGAGCACCTCGACCACCGTGTCGTGATCGCGATCGACCGGAAGGCAGTCGCTTTCGTCTTCGGCGCAGCCCGGCGCGCGGTCGATCAACCGATCGCGGTCCCTGGCGACGGTCGGCTCGACGCTGGCGGGCTCGCGTCGCCCGGGTTCGCGTCGCGATCGTGACGATCGGGCGCCCCGCACCTCGATCCCGACCAGCACCAGGCCGGCGGCACCGAGCCCGAGCCCGGGCCCGGTGCCGGCGCCGAGCTGCACGTAGCGCATCGAGGGCCCGAGCTCGAAGGAGCCCACCGGCGTGGCCCAGCCCGCGCCGAGCTCGAGCGAAGGCACGAGGTCGGTCCCGGTGATGCCTCCGCCGGCAGCGACCTCGAGCCAGGTCCGTCCGCCGCTGGCTCGAACCGCGAAGGAGAGCGTGCCTAGCCCGCCCCATGCCGGATCGGCGAGCCCGTTCATCGGCGGCGCGCCGTCGGAGAGGACGCCGGCGCGGGCGCGCACCGCCAGTGCCAGGTGGGGCGAGGCCGGCAGGTAGAGTCCGACCGCGGGCAGCGCGCCGCCGCCGAAGGCCTCGACGTGCGGCCGCGACACGGGGAACACCGCGGGGACCTCGGCGGTCAGCCAGGGTTCAGCGGTTGCCAGGCCGGGAGTGGCCGCGACGGCGACCGCCCCGATCGCGCGAACGAGACGAAACCTGCGCACGCCCTCTGTTTCGGCCGGCCGTCGTGGTCATGAACCCCCCGCCGGCTACGCCAGCGACGGCAGGAGCTTGGCCAGGCGCTCCCGCCACAACGGCGACGCCCACCCGGCCGGGAAGCAGCGGGCCAGCACCTCGAGCATGATCGAGACCGCCGTCGACGCGCCCGGCGACGCGCCCAGGAGCGCGGCCACGGAGCCGTCGGCGCTGGTCACGACCTCGGTGCCGAACTTGAGGTCGCCGCCGCCGTCGCCGTCGCTCTTGATGATCTGCACGCGCAGGCCGGCGACCTGCACCTCCCAGTGATCGTCGTTGGCGCGTGGGCAGTAGCGGCGCAGGAGCGCGAGCCGCTCCTCGGTGGAGAGCATGGCCTGACCGACCAGGTAGCGGGTCAGATCGAGGTTCTCGAGCCCGGCGCTCAGCACCGCGCGCAGGTTGTGCACGCCGATCGACCGCAGCAGATCGAGCGCCGAGCCCCGCTTGAGGAACTTGGTAGTGAAGCCGGCGTAAGGGCCGAACAGGAGCTCCTGGGTGTCGCCGATCCAACGCGTGTCGAGGTGTGGCACCGACATGGGCGGCGCGCCGACCGCGGCCTGGCCGGAGACCTTGGCGTGGTGGCGCGCGATGACGTCCCGGTTGGTGCAACGCAGCCACTGGCCGCTCACCGGGAACGCGCCATAGCCGCGGGCCTCGGGGATCCCGGTGCGCTCGAGCAGCGACAGCGAGTATCCGCCGGCGCCGATGAAGACGAAGCGCGCGCGCACGCTGCGCTCGTCGCCGCTGGCGAGGTCGCGCACCTCGATGCGCCAGCGGTCGCCGTCGCGGTGCAGGTCGCCGACTTCGTGGTTCAGATGCAGCTCGAAGCCCGGTTGCGTGGCCAGGGTCGTGAACATGCTGCGGGTGAGCGCGCCGAAGTTCACGTCGGTGCCGTGGGCCATGCGGGTGGCGGCCACCGGGGTGCCGCGGTCGCGCCCGTCCATCACCAGCGGGATCCAGGCGGCGATCTGCTCGGGGTCCTCGCTGTACTCGAGCGCGGCGAACCGCGGCGACCGGCAGAGCTGCCGCGCCCGCGCCCGGAGGAACGCGACATCGCCGGCACCCTCGACGAAGCTCAGGTGCGGGACCTCGCGCACGAACGAGCCTGCGGCGGGCAGGTCGCCGCAGGCGACGAGGCCGCGCCACAGCTCGAGGCTGGTGGCGAACTGGTCGGCGATCTGGATCGCCTTGGTGCAGTCGACGCTGCCGTCGGCGCCGGGCGGCGTGTAGTTGAGCTCGCAGTAGCCGGCGTGGCCGGTGCCGGCGTTGTTCCAGGCGTCGGAGCTCTCGGCGGCGGCCCTGTCGAGACGCTCGAAGGCCTCCACCCGGAGCGTGGGCTCGAGCTTGCCCAGCAGCGTGCCCAGGGTCGCGCTCATGATCCCCGCGCCGATCAGCGCCACGTCGCACTCGCCGTCCTCGGCCATCCCGGGATTGTATCGATCAGCGTCGCTTGCGTCGTGTCGTCTCGGCGGCGGCGCGGGTGACGAGCTGGCGCAGGTTGCTGGCGCGATCGCTGGCGTAGGGGCCGCTGCCGACGACGCCGGCGAGGGTGGCCGGCGGCGCCTGGGGGCCGCGTTGCCGGCAGTGGACCGGCTCGTCGGGCGCCAGCCACAGCGGCCGGTGTCGGTCCTCGATCACGACCCGCCAGGCTTCGATGCCGAGCGCTCCGCCCCAGGCCTTGGCCAGCACCTTGCCCCAGACCAGCACATCACCGACGCTCACATCCTCGGCCGAGAGCACGGTCCAGACCACCCGCTCGGTGGGACGGCCGGCGCGCCGATCGGGCGGCGCGGTTCCGAGGCGCGGCGACATCCCGACAGTGTGGCGTCCCGAGGTCGCGATCCGCAATCGTCACTACCCCGGGGAACCTCGTGGGCAACGGCGAGCAAACCCCACCGCTACCCCAGATCCCCACGCCGGGTCGCGGGTCGGGCAGGGCCAGATTCGCCCGTCTTGACAACTTAGGAGTCCTAAGTTACATCGGCTCATGGGTCGGACGATCCTCCCGAATTTCGACGAGAACAACGAGCCGCTCTCGTCGCGCATCACGACGGGCCTGCACAAGATCGGCCTCGCGATGAAGCAGCAGGCCTGGCAGCAGGCGAACGAGGAGGGCGTGTCGGCCACGCAGGGGCAGATCGTCGCGGCGCTGGCGACCCACGGCGCGCTCACGGGCTCGGAGCTGAGTCAGCGGCTCGGCGTCACGCTGCCGACCATCAGCGACTCGGTTCGCGTGCTCGTCGACAAGAAGCTGGTCACGAAGTCCCCCGATGCCCGTCATCCACGCGCGAGCCTGCTCACCCTGACCAGGCGGGGCGCGCAGCTCGGCGCGCGCGCGCGGTCCTGGCCCGAGTTCATGGCCGCCGCCGTGGCCGACCTGACCGCGGAGGAACAGCGCGCGTTCTTCTCGGGCGTCGTGAAGATGGTCCGCATGCTCCAGGAGCAGGGACTCGTCCCGTTGAGCGGCATGTGCGTGACGTGTACGCACTTCCGCCCGAACGTCCGGACCGGAGCGGCGCCGCACCAGTGCGCCTTCGTCAACGCGCCGCTCGCCAACGACCAGGTCCGGCTCGACTGCCCCGAGCACGAGCTCGCGGCCGAGGTGACTCGGACCGAGCTCTGGAAGCAGTTCCTACGTCCCGCCTGACCGAGTGCTTCGAGACCACGTGACGCGAGTCATCCCGGCCAGGTCGGCCGGCGCCAGCGCGGAGCCTTGCTCCGAGAAGGAAGCAACAACATGAGCAACATCCCCGTGACCGATGGCGCCCCCTCGACCGCCTTGGTCCCGTTCCGCAACGCTCACCCCTGGAAGACGACCGAGTGGTTGAACACGCCCGAGCCGCTCAGCCTCGAGCGGCTCCGTGGCCGTGTGGTGCTGCTCCATGCCTTCCAGATGCTCTGTCCCGGCTGCGTGGCACGCGGCATCCCGCAGGCGCAGCGTGTCGCCGAGTTGTTCGCCGGCGCGCCTCTCGTCGTCGTCGGCCTCCACACCGTCTTCGAGCACCACGAGGCGATGAAGGTCGAGTCGCTTCGCGCGTTTCTCCACGAGTACCGCGTGCGCTTTCCAGTCGGGGTGGATGCGCCCGATCCGGGAGGCGAGTCCATCCCGCAGACGATGCGGGCCTACCGCATGCGGGGCACGCCGACGACGATTCTCATCGACGCGCGCGGGCGGCTGCGCCAGCAGATCTTCGGCGTCCACGACGACCTCCTGCTCGGTGCGGAGTTGCAGACGCTCCTGCTCGAAGCGGAGTCGAACGCGGTCGACCAGGTCGGGGAGGTCCGCCCAGAGCAGCCAGGCGGCAGCTGATGCTCACCGCGCCTGTTCGTAGAGCGCCTTGATCTCGCTGTACTTCAGACCGCGGACGGCCTCGACGCGCGGCGTGCTGGTCGGCCACCACAGGAAGTCCGGGTGATCGAGCTTGGACCTGCCGACCCACTCGCCCCCCAGGATCTCGCCGGCGTCGTCGAGCTCGAGCACGTAGCTCAACTTGGTCGTGCGGGTGTAGGTCGACGACGCGCGTGGCCGGCGGCTCGGCGCGGATTCGGTGATCCACCGCAGTTCGACCTCGACCGACACGAAGCCGGTCGCCACCGCGTTGTAGGTGTATGTCGATCCCGAGAGGCCGACGAGCGCGGCGGCCTGGGCCTCGGAGACCACCGTCTGCTTGGTGACCTTGTAGCTGGTCAAGGGCTGGTTCCAGACCTCGTCGTTGGCGGTGCGATCCTCGACGATCGCCAGGCCGCGCTTGCCCAGCATGTTGCCGATGACCACGTGGAGCGAACCCGGGTTGATGTCCTGGCACTCGCCGGCGCGGATGCGGCCGTGCGAGTCGGTCGGCGACGACGAGTCGTCGCAGCGCTCGGAGATCATCTTCACGCGGAAGTCCTCACCGCCCCACGCCACCGACATCAGCGCCTCGAGGTCACCCGGATAGAAGGTCACGCCGTTCTTGACCACCGCCTTGGTCGCCTGGGGCACCGCGATCGCCGCCGGAGCCCAACCGTGGCAGACGCCGAACCAGGTCGGGATGCACCGGCCGCTGGTCTCACCGCGCGGCGTGGCGCAGGCTTCCTCGGCGCCACACTGATCATCGCGGGTGCACGCGGCGCCTTCGACGCTCAACGCGCCGAGCTCGCGGGTCACACGAGCCGCGAAGCCGGTGCGACCGAACGCGCGCTCCCACTTCTCGGCCGGGGACAGCGAGCTCGCGCCATCCCAGCGGCGGTTGATGCTGTCATGCGCCGTGGCCCAGTAGTCGCCGGTCCAGGGCGTTCGCGTGGCCGCGCCGCTGCGCGGCAGTTCGCTGAGCGTCACGGTGAACGTACGATCGACCCGGATCGGATCGTTGGCGCTGTTCCACTCCTCGCTCTTCCCGCCGGCCCCATCGTCGCCGTAGGGGAAGTCATCGTCGACGAAGTCGTCGGTGAGACACGCGCCCGGCAGCGCGAGGAGGATCAGCGAAGGAAGCACTCTCGAGACGAAGCCATTCATGCGCCGCCGCCCATCAAGTGTCGTGCCAGGGTCGCGGGCAACGACGACCCGCGGTTGTCACGCGATGGCTACGGCAGGCACCGGCCGCCGCGCCAGCCACCGAGATGCGCACGTCTCGCCGTCGACGCCGGTTCACCGACGCTGCTTCGCTCGCAGCACGTCGGTCACCCGGTCGCGGAGCACGGGCAACAGTTCTTGTTCGAACCAGCGGTTTCGCTTCATCCACAGCTTGCTACGCCAGCTCGGATGGGGAAGCGGAAGGCGGTCGGGCAGGTAGCGTTCGAACGCTCGTACGGTTTCGGTCAGCGACCGCTTGCCAGCCTCGGGGAGGTATCGAGCCTGCGCGTACTGACCGATGAGCAAGGTCAGCTTCAGCTCGGGCATGGCCGTGAGCAGCCGCTCGTGCCACGCGGGCGCGCACTCCGGCCGCGGCGGCAGGTCACCGCCCTTTCTCCGCCCCGGAAAGCAGAAGCCCATGGGCAGGAGCGCGAAGGCGTCTGGATCGTCGAACGTCGCACGGTCGACGTTCAGCCATTCTCGAAGGTGATCTCCCGACTCGTCCTGCCACGGGACGCCGGACTCGTGCACCTTCGCGCCCGGCGCCTGCCCGATGATGACGATGCGGGCGCCATGCCCCACGCGGAAGACGGGTCTCGGTGGGTTCGGAAGGTGCCTCGCGCAGAGCGTGCACGCTTCGGCCTCGGCGACGAGCACGTTCAACCTGCTCCGGGAGACGCGCGCTGTCTTGTTCGTCGTTCGAGCGGCCGAGCCGCGGGACGCCGTGCCCGATTCTGTCCTTCGTCCCACGGGCCGTACTTTCGCACGAGCGCCCGCAGGACAAGTGCAAGCGCCGCTGTTCACGCCGATCTGGGGTTGCGAGTCACCCGCGGTGATGGTCGGCTTTGGCGGTGACGTCCGAGCTCACTCCGATCCAGCGCCTCGGCGGCGAGGACGCCGTGCGGCGGCTGGTCGATCGTTTCTACGATCTGATGGACCAGGTGCCCGAGGCCGCCGAGCTGCGCGCGCTCCACCCCGCCGACCTCGCCGGCTCCCGTGACAAGCTGGCCTGGTTCCTCACCGGCTGGCTGGGCGGCCCGCCGCGTTACGTCGAGCGCTTCGGACATCCTCGCCTGCGCGCCCGCCACCAGCCGTTCGCGATCGGCGAGCGCGAGCGCGATCAGTGGATGATGTGCATGCGGCGCGCCCTGGCCGAGCACGTCGCCGACGACGCGCTCCGCGCCCAGCTCGACGAGCCCCTCGCCAAGCTGGCCGATCACATGCGCAACCGGCAAGAGGCGTAGGATCCTGGCGGTGCGGGTGCGAATGCTCCTCGGGCTGGCCGTGACCGGCGCCGCGTGCGGCGCGGGCGGCGGCGACGTCTCGTTCGACGCCGCTGCCATCGACGCGATCGGCGTCGACGCACCGCCGCCGGGCGAGCCGTGGTTCGACGAGGGTATGCGCCGCGGCCGCGTCGAGCTGATGGAGCTGGCCGGGCCCACTCCGCGTAACGCCCTGGCCCACGCCCTGTTCTCGCCTCAGCCGACCCGCATGCGCTTCGTGTTCTACGGGCGGGTGGCGGTGCGCCACTGGCAGCAGGAGACGATGCGCGCCGGCTCGTGCCGGCTGCTCGAGCACGAACCGGTGTTCTGCAGCGCGTGCGCCGGGCTCTGCGTCGCGCCCGAGGTGTGCGAACCGTATCCCGACTACGCGTCGGCGGGCGCGCTGACCTGGGACGGCCTGCGCGGCGCGCCGCTCACGCTCCAGCCCAGCCCGTACTTCTATGCATCGCAAGGGGCCCAGCTCCCGGTCGACGCCTTCGCCGATGACGCCGCCGTGACCGTCACCGCCGCCGGCGCCGAGGTCCCGGCGTTCACCATCACCGCCGGTGGCGTGGTGCCACTGGCCACGCCGGTCGGACCGATCGCCGACGACGAGCTCCACCTCGACGGCGGCGCCGACGTGACGCTGACCTGGGTGGCGGCTGCGCCGGGGGATCCCGAGCTGCGGGTGCGCGTCGCCATCAACGCCAACAACATGGGCCACGGCCAGCCCTACGCCGCGGTCATCGAGTGCGACGCCGCCGACGTCGGCGCGCTGACCATCCCGGCCGCGATGATCGACGCCTTCCCGCGCACCGCCCACCTCGAGGCCTGCGAGGGCAGCGACTGCCCGGCGTCGACGATCACACGTTACCGGCGCGCCGCGGCCGACGCCGGCGGCGCGCCCGTCGATCTCGTCGTCGGCTCGCAGCTCACGTTCTACGTGGTCCGGCCCTGAGGGCCAGCCACCGGGTCACACGTCGTCGCCGGTGTCGAACAGGACGCTCCAGGTGCCGTCGTCCTGCCGGCGCCAGATGGTGACGTAGGCGCCGCGCCGCGGGGCCGTGTCGGCCGGCGTCGGGCGCGTGGTCCCGACGGTGAAGCCGAGCGCGCCGGTGGTGGCCGCCGTTGGCGCGAGGCCCGAGGCGATCGGATCCCGGTCGGCGGCGAAGCGCCGGTCGGCCTCGACCAGGTCGGGCGCGGCCGGCAGGTCCACCCGCGTGAAGCGGAAGCTGAGCGGGTCGGTGCCGTCGAGCATGCTGACGGTGGCGACCAGGGTGTCGCCGGTGCGCGCATAACGGATGAGCTGCGGATGATCGTGCGACGGGTTGGTGAAGCGGGCGCCGCCGGCGATCACGCTCTCGAGCCGGAAGGGGACGGCGCGCTTCCCGCCCGGCATGGCGTGATACGTGGGCACGCCCTCGACCGTGGACAGGACCACGCACTCGAAGCCGCCGCCGGTGAAGGTCACGCCGAACAGCGCGTCACCGGCCGGCGTCCAGATCTCGATGGTTCCGTCGTCTGCGCGCCAGGCCCCGACCATGAACGCCAGCGGCCGCATCGCCGGATCGGCCAGGGACGGTGTGGTGGACGCACGAGGTGCCGGCGCTCCGCAGGCGGCCAGGATGAAGAAGAGGCACAGCCAGGCACGCATGGATCTCGCCACCACCCTACCGCGGTTGGAATGGCTTGATGTCCGATCCTGGCGCGCCGACGCGGGGCCCAGTCGCGGCCGGCGACAGCCTTGCTCTCCGCCAAGGCCAACGTGCTCGGCGACCTCAAGCGCAACCAGGAGGCGCTGCCCATCGCCCAGCGCGCGCTGGCCATCCGCGAGAAGGCCCTCGGCCCCGATCACTCGCTCACCGGGTGGGCCCATGGCTCGGTCGGTGGCGTGCTCTTCCGCCTGGGCCGCAAGCGCGAGGCCTGCGTCGCGTTCGCGACGACCAGTCCGGCCCTGACGATGACCGATCAGCGGTCGATGGTGTCGTCCTGGGGACCGTGGGACTCGCTCTTCACGTCCATGCCGGCGGCGTCGACGATGACGAACTCGACGCGGCGGTTGGCGGCGCGACCGGCCTTGGTGCGGTTGTCCTTGACCGGGACCTCCTCGCCGAAGCCCTTGGCGTCGAGGCGGGCCTCGTCGACCCCGTGCTCGACCAGGAACGCGCGCACGGCCTCGGCGCGGCGCTGCGACAGGTCCTTGTTGTAGGCGTCGTTGCCCTGGCTGTCGGTGTGGCCCTCGATGCGGACGCGGATGCCGCCGTGAGCGGTGAGCACCGCCGACACGGCCTCGAGCAGCTTGAACGAGCGCTTCTCGATGATCGCCTTGTCGGTCTTGAAGTAGACCGTCTCGACGATGGCGATCTTGCCCTCGGTGATCGTGGCCATCGGCTTGGACTTGCAGCCGCCGTTCTCGACCTCGCCGGGCTCGTCGGGGCAGGTGTCGAGGCGGTCGACGACGGTGTCGCCGTCGCGATCGGTGTCGGGGCAGCCGTTGTTGGCGGCCACGCCCGCCTCGAGCGGGCAGGCGTCGGTGGTGTCGGGCACGCCGTCCTCGTCGTTGTCGAGATCCGGGCAGCCGTCCTCGTCGGCGAACCCGTCGGCGTCCTCGGGCTCGGTCACGCACTGGTCCTTGCGGTCGATGAGGCCGTCGCCGTCGCTGTCGACGTCGGGGCAGCCCAGGTTCTCGGCCGGGCCCGGGTCGTTGACGCAGCGATCGTCGACGTCGGGCACGCCGTCGTCGTCGGCGTCGAGATCGGGCGCGGCGACGATCTTCTCGACCAGCGGGGGCAGGGCCTTGGCCTTCGATGCGTAGCGCATGCCGAGCAGGAAGCGCATGTCGGGAGTGCCGAAGCCCTCGGCGGCCCCGACGCCGGCGGCGGCGATGGCCTGCACCCGCGTGAACTGCACGATCGGGCCGGTGAGCAGCTCGGCGTGGTTCTGGTTGAAGGTGGCCAGCGGATCGGAGGCCGAGACCGCGAGTGACGACGTCACCGCCCACTCGACGCGATCGTTTACCTTGACGCCGACGCCGGCGTGCGCCGACAGCTCGTCGTCGACGATCAGGGTTCCGACGTGCTGGTAGGGGCGCGAACGGTATCCGAGGTTGAGCCCGACGCGGACCCGGCCGAAACTGCGCCCGATCGCCAGCTCGGGCGAAAGCGCCAGCGAGGCGTCGCCGAAGTAGTCGTCGTCGGACGAGCTGGTGGGCAGGCCCAGCGCGGGGATGAAGGCGACGTCGACGCCGTGTTTGGCCTGGCGGAGCAAGCGTAGCTTGGCGGCCAGCCGCAGATCGCCGAGGCCGAACGAGCCGATCGGCTCGAGCATGCCGTTGACCGCCACGTCGCTGGTAGCGTCGCGGTCCTGGAAGACCACGAGCGGCGCCGAGGCGGTGAGCTCGAGCCACGCGGTCAGGCCGCCGGAAAGGACCAGATCGCCGCCGACGCGGGTGTCGACCAGGCGGCTGGTGCGCATGCGATCGCCGTCGACCACGGAGTAGACCACCAGCGGATCGTCGGACGCGCCCAGCCACAACGACATGTTCCACGCCATCGGCGCCAGGTTGGTCGCCGACTCGACGTCGAGCAGGCCGGCGCCGTCGCCGGACAGGCGGAAGCGCTCGACCGGGAAGCCGCGGTCCTCGGCGCCGGCGGTGCCGGCACCGGCGCCAAGCGCCATCGCCGCCGAGACCACGGCCACGCGGCGGCGGCGGCGGCGGGCGAGCGCGATGCCGACCATGAGGGTGCCCAGGCCCAGCGCCAGCGGGCTCGATGCGCCCCCCGCGCCGGTGGTGCTGCAGCCACCGCCGCTGACGCCGGCACCGTCGATCAGGCCGTCGTTGTCGGAGTCGGGATCCTGGAAGTCAGGCAGGTCGTCGCCGTCGGCGTCGCGGCCCGGGTCGTCGATGCCGCCGAACATGTCGGGCAGATCGTCGACGACGTCGACGATGCCGTCGCCATCGCCGTCCATGGGATCGTCGAGCACGCAGTCGCCGTCGCCGTCGAGATCGCCGTGGCCACCCTCGCGCACGTCGCAGAGGCGATCGCCGTCGGAGTCGAGGTCGCGGAAGTCGGGCACGCCGTCGTCGTCGCTCTGGGTCGGCGGCCGCTCGCCCTGGTCACCGTAGGTGCCGGGGACGCCGTCAGCGCTGGCCCGGATGCCATCCTCGTCGGTGTCGGCGCCGTCGCACACGCCGTCGTCGGCCGCGTCGGTGCAGCCCGAGCCGCCCTCGACCAGGTCGGAGATGCCGTCGTCGTCGGAGTCGAGATCGCGGTAGTCGGGCGGGCCGCGGCCGTCGGTGTTGGGCGGCGTCGCGGCGCCGCTGTCACCGAACGTGGCGGGCGCGCCATCGGCGGTGGCCCGGATACCGTCGCCGTCGGGGTCGTTGCCGTCGCACACCGCGTCGGCGTCAGCGTCGGCACACTCGCCGCCACCCTCGACCAGGTCGGAGATGCCGTCGTCGTCGGAGTCGAGATCGCGGTAGTCGGGCGCGCCATCGCCGTCGGTGTCGCGAGGCTCCCCGTCGGGGCTGCCGTCATCGTCGTAGTCGGGCGCGCCCGAGTCGGGCGTGGTCTCGAGGTCATCGCACAGGCCGTTGTCGCCGACTCCCGAGGTGCAGTCGACCAGGGCGTTGCCGTCGTCGTCGCCGAGGTGGTGGCCGGCCTCGAGGGCGTCGGCGAGGCCGTCGTCGTCGGAGTCGAGATCGCGGTAGTCGTCGACGCCGTCGCCGTCCGTGTCGCGGGGCTCGCCATCGGCGGTGCCGTCGTCGTCGTAGTCGGGCAGCCCCGACTCGGGCGCGGTCTCGAGGTCGTTGCAGAAGCCGTTGGCGCCGAAGCCGCCGGTGCAGTCGACCTCGCCGTCGCTGTCGTCGTCGCCGAGGTGGTGGCCAGCCTCGACCGCGTCGAGGATGCCGTCCGAGTCGGTGTCGAGGTCGAGCGAGTCGGGCACGCCGTCGCTGTCGGTGTCGACCCCGCCGTCGCCTTCCTCGACATCGAGGATGCCGTCGTTGTCGTCATCGATGTCGACGCTGTCGGTGACGCCGTCGTCGTCGGAGTCGCGGCCCATGCAGACGCCGGGCGCGCCGCCGGTCAGGTTACAGGTGTTGCTGGCGCACGACGGGTTGCCGATGAGGCCGGGCGCGGTCGCGTTGCAGGGCCGGTTGTCCTCGATCTTGCACATGGCGTTGCAGCCGTCGCCGCTGGCCACGTTGCCGTCGTCGCAGCCCTCGGCCGCGCCGAGGTTGCCGTCGCCGCAGCCGACCGGCTCGCACACGCCAGGGGCGCCGCCGGTCGTGTCGCAGGCGCCGCTGGCGCACGACGCGTTGCCGGTGAGGCCGGGCGTCGCCGCGTTGCACGCGCGCGTGTTCTCGATCAAGCACACCGAGTTGCAGCCGTCGCCGTTGGCGGTGCCGCCGTCGTCGCAGCCTTCACCCGCCTGGCGGCGACCGTCGCCGCAGCCGACCGGCTCGCACACGCCGGGGGCGCCGCCGCTGGTGTCGCACACGCCGCTTGCGCACGAGGCATCGCCGACCGAGCCGGGCGCGGTCGTGTTGCAGGGGCGGGTGTCCTCGAGCCGGCAGGTGGCGTTGCAGCCGTCGCCGTTGACGGTGCCGCCGTCGTCGCAGCCCTCGCCGGCCTCGAGGCGGCCGTTGCCGCAGCCGACCGGCTCGCACACGCCAGGCGCGCCGCCGGTGAGGTCGCAGATGCCGCTGGCGCACGAGGGGTTGCCGATGAGGCCGGGCGCGGCCGCGTTGCAGGCGCGGGTGTTCTCGATGAGACACGCCGAGGTGCAGCCGTCGTTGTTGACCACGTTGCCGTCATCGCAGCCCTCACCGGCCTGCAGGCGACCGTCGCCGCAGCCGACCATCTCGCACACGCCGGGGGCGCCGCTGGTCATGTCGCACAGACCGCTCGCGCACGACGGGTCGCCGATGAGGCCGGGCGCGGCTGCGTTGCAGGCGCGCGTGTTCTCGACCAGACAGGCCGTGGTGCAGCCGTCGCCGTTGGCGGCGTTGCCGTCGTCGCAGCCCTCGCCGGCGTCGAGCGTGCCGTTGCCGCAGGCGGTGAAGCGCGCGGTCACGGTCTGGGCCTGGGTCATGTTCACGGTGCAGGTCAGGCCCGAGCCGGTGCAGGCGCCCGACCAGCCCACGAAGGTGTTGAAGGGGACGGCGACGGCGTAGAGCGTGACCACCTGGCCGGTGACGAACGACGCGGTCTGGGTGGTGCACGCCGGGCCGCAGGCGATCACCGCGGGGCTCGAGGTCACCGTGCCCTGGCCGTTGCCGGCCGGGTCCTTGTTGACGGTCAGCGCGAACAGGGCGCCGATGCGGTCCTGATCGAGATCCGAGTTGTTGGCGAGGAAGTTGTCGGTGACGCCGGCGGGCGCCGCCACGCTGGCCAGGTTGGCGAGCGTGGCCGTGCCGGTGCCGGCCATGATCGTGGCCGCGACCGTGAATGTGGCGCGGCCACCGACGGGGAGGTCGACGGTGTGGTTGATGTCGCCGTTGCCCGACGCGGTGTCACACGAGCCGCCGGCGGCGCCGGCGCAGGTCCAGGTGTGGGTCGCGATCTGAGCCGGGAAGGTGTCGGTCACCAGGGCGTTGTTGACCGCCGACGGTCCGTTGTTGACGACGGTGATGGTCTGGGTGAACGAGCCGCCCCAGTCGACGCCGGCGATGCCGTTGGTGTTGGTGATCGCCAGGTCGGTGTAGGTGACGCCCGTGGAGAGGAGGGTCTCGCGCGGCGGGCCGAGCAGGCGCGACACGGTCGGGCCGGTGACGCCGTAGTTGCCGTTGACGATGCTGTTGACCGGCGCGCTGATGCTGTAGACGCTGGTGTTGTTGGGGTTGGTCGCCCAGTTGGGCGCGATGGTGAGGACGTTGTTCGAGTTCATCGTGATCAACCGCTGCTGGCCGACGCCGGTGCCGGCGGTGATCGTGACCGTCTTGCCCAGCCACTGGTTGTTGGTCCAGGTGGCGGCGGTGTTGCTCAGCGAGTTGTTGGCACCGGCGGTGGCCGTGCCAGTGGCCAGGGGCGGGGAGATGATGGCGTAGACGCTGGTGTTGTTCGGGTTGGTGGTCCAGTTGGGCGCCACGGTCAGCTGGGTGGCGGTGTTGGCGAGGATGACCCGCTGCTGACCGGCGCCCTGACCGGCGGTGATGTACGCGGTGTAGCCGCGCCACTGGTTGACCGTCCACGCGGCGGTGCCGTGGGTCAGCGTGGAGGCGCCGCCGCCGGTGGCGGTACCCTGCGCGGCCGGCGTGTGGTTGTGGACCGTGACCTGGAAGGTCGCGGTGGCGCCGGGGTTCATCCATCCATACGTGCAGCGCACCGTGCCGGTGGCGCCGACGGCGGGAGTGGAGCAGCTCGCGCCGGGGGCGTTGAGCGACACGAAGGTCGTGAACGGCGGCAGAACTTCGTCGGCGACCACGTTGGGCGCGATGCCCGAGGTGTTGTTCTGGACCGTGAAGGTGTAGGTGATGTCCTCGTTGATGTTGACCGACGCCGGCGCGGTCTTGGAGATGGCCAGGCTGGGCAGCACGGCGCCGAAGCCGTCGACGTAGACCGTGCCCGAGTGGCCGCTGGGCTCGCAGCCGGCGGCGAAGGTCTCGACCTCGAGGGTGTCGCCGACCTGGAAGGTGTTGTCGTTGGGGGCGATGTCGAAGATCTGCCAGTCGGTGTAGAGCAGCGCGGCGGCGCCGGTTCCCTGTGACGACCACGGCACGCCGGGCTGGTTGGAGAAGTTGAAGCTGGTGTAGAGGTCACCGACGCGCGGCGGCGTGGTGTTGCGGATGACGACGAAGAAGTAGGGTTGCTGGGCCGGGAGGTGACCGGCGGCCTCGAGCTGGGGTGCCAGCACGAAGCGGACGTGAACCTTGCCGTCGCTGGGATCGACGTCGGCGAAGGTGGTCGCCATCGACTGGCGCAGCGAGTTGACGTTGTTGTTGGCGCCCTGGTGAAACGACTGGCCGGGCGGGATGTTGGTGCCGTACTCGTTGATGACCGCGGAGGTGGTGCCGAAGCGCGGCCACATGGGGACGCCGGCGCCGGCGGTGAGGCCCGGCGGCACCTGCGACTGCGGCACGGCGTTCATGCGCGCGAAGGTGAAGTTGGTGCCGCCGGCCGAGAGCTGGAGCTGCGCGGTCGTCGTCGGTGGCACCGCGGCCAGGCCGGTGTTGTTGAGGTTGGTCCCCAGCGTCCACGAGCCCAGGGTGCCGGTCTCGAAGCCGCCGTTGGTGAACAGCGGCACGACGTCGGTCTCGACGTCCGGGTCGGGTTCGTCGTCGCCTCCCATTCCGCACGCGGCGGCCCCGAGGGCCGCCATCGTCGAGAAAGTTCGTAGAGTGGTGCGAAGCGACCCGAAGCGAGGACGGTTAGGCACTGCGCAGCACGCTATCAACTGGCAATGGTCCATTCAGCCCGGTGACGGGTCACACCGGGGTAGCGATGGGAGTCCCGCACGGCGGACCGCGCCCCCACGTCGTCGAGGTCGGTACCCGCGTCGACATCGCCACCGACGGCATCAGCGCCGAGGGCCCAGCTCCCGCTCGGCTCCTACCTGACGCTCAAGAAGCTGGCCGTTCGGTCTACGCCGCCGGCGCCGCCTTCGACGCTCCGATCTGGGCCAGCGAGACCATGCTACCGCTCGCCACCCACGCCGATTGGCGCCGGTGAGGGTGTCAGTCGCGGTCGCGCTGTCACGCTCAACTCCTGAGAATCGCGGCCCTGCCCAACGTCCACCGATGGTCACGCACCTCACCTACGTCACGCGCCGGCCGTAACGGGGGGATTGCACTCGGGCCGGCTTGGAGCTAGGGTCCCCTTCGAACCAGCTAGTAGCCGCGCGAACCGCCTTCTCCGAATCGTCTCGGGACTGCGACCGTCGTTGCGATACAGCACTGTCCCGATACTGGAGAAGGCAATGAGCACCCGTCTTTACGTTGGTAACCTCTCGTTCAGCACCACTGGCGACACCATCCGCGACCTCTTTGGCGCCCACGGCCAGGTTACTGATGTCCACGTTGTCATGGACCGCGACACCGGCCGTCCCCGTGGCTTCGCGTTCGTGACCATGGGCTCGCCCGCCGAGGCCCAGGCCGCGATCGCCGAGATCAACGGTCGCACGGTTGATGGTCGCCCCCTGCGCGTCAACGAGGCGGAGGAGCGCGCTCCCCGCGGCGGCGGCGGTGGTGGTGGCGACGGCTTCCGCGGCGGCGGCGGCGGTGGCGGTGGTGGCGGCGGCCGTGGCGGCCGTGGTGGTGGTGGTGGCGGCGGTCGCGATCGTTACTGATCGCTTCCACGCAACCCTTCGGTGCTGAGACGGCCGCTCGCGAGAGCGGCCGTTTCCTTTTTCGTTCTCTTCCTGTGGCTCGTCCGGGGCACGTTGCTCAGGCCGGACGCCGACCGGCGACCAGCGCGACGATCGAGCCAGGCGGCGTCGGCAGGCTGACGACCTCGGTGAAGCCGGCGTCGCGCAGGAGGTGCTCGGCGTTGCCGGTGGAGAGCAGCGGGCCGCCCCACATGGTGGTGCGCAGCCGCACCACCGCCGCCATCGCCGGATCCGGGCCGGGCTTGGTGAGGCCGATGAGCGCCCATCCTCCCGGGCGAACCGCGCGGCGGGCGCGCTGGAGCGTCGCCGGGATGACCTGCTCGGACATGAACGGCAGCGGCACCCACGCCAGATCGAAGGCCGCGTCGTCCTCGAGGCTCTCGGCGCGCTGTTCGCGGAGCTCGATGCGCGTCCTCAGCCCGGCGCGCTCGACGTTGGTACGCGCTCGCACCAGCGACGGTTGCCAGGTGTCGATGCCGACCACGCGCAGCTCCGGCCACAAGCGGGCCAGCGCGATCGCCAGCCCGGCGACGCCGACGCCGATGTCGAGGAACGCCGCGCCTGGCTTGCCCAGTCGCTCGGCCAGCCCGTCGAGCGCCGGTGCGACCACGTGAGTCAGGCCGTGGGCGAAGCCGGCCGACGTGTCACCGGCGGCTTGCAACAGCTCGGGCTCGGGATGGGTCCAGCCGATCGAGCGCGTCTGCGGGTAAAGCAGCTTGGCGTCGCTGCCCAGCGTGACCCGCAGCTCGGCGAGGAGCGGCAACGCATCAGCGGCGTTGACCTCGTCGAGGGCGTTGCCGGCGCCGAGCGCGGTCAGCAGATCGTCGATGCGGGCGGCGATCGCCGGGTCGAGCGGTACGCCGCTGGCGCGGGCGTCGAGGGCCGCACCGAGGGCGGCCAGGCCGGTGGAGGCGGCGAGGTGGCGGCTGATGAACTCGCGGACGGACTGGACGCTCATGTCGGTCTCCTCGGTACGTGGCAGCGGACGCGGTGGATCATCGCCCGGGCTGACGTCGCGCGACCAGGCGCACGATCTCGGCGGCAGGATAACGTCTGCTGACGTAGGTGTGGTGGCAGGTGACAGCGCCGTCGCGCTCGACCGTCGACAGCGCGCCCGGCTGGGACGGTGCGCGGTGAAAGAGCTGACCACGCCGACGGTAGTGGACCTCTGCGCCGGGGACGGCCGCCGCCGACACGTCGAGCACCAGCTCGACCTGGCGGTGGTCGTGGAGGTGGTCGTGATGAGCCAGCAGGTAGTCGCCGGGGCCCAGCCGCAGCGCGCGCACCGGGCCGATCGCGTCGCCGAACAGGGCGCGGGCCCGACCGGCGTCGAGGGCGTCGTCGAGGTACTCGTAGCTGCCGCGATCGAGGAGCGCGTAGCGGCGGTAGCCGATGCGCGCCAGCCGCTCGCGGAGCTCGGCGACGATGGCGGCGCTGATCGCGTTCGGCGTGATGGTCGCGGTGCGCGACCCGAGCAGCCCGGCCAGCGCGTCGAGCTCGTCGGGCGTGCTCACGGGTAGAACCAGCCAGCGAGCGACAGGCGCAGCCCATGCGTCACCTCGCGCACCTGGTGGAGTGAGACGTCGTTGACGTCGAACACCACCAGGCGATTGGCCTTGGGCTCGACGAGCAGCGCACGCTCGGTCGAGGTCAGCTCGCCGCCGGCGATCGTGCATCGAAAGAGCTCGAGCTCGCCGCCAACGGGCGGCGTCGGCGAGGGCAGGTAGTACGCGTACGCCAGCGCGCGGCCGAGGCCGTGCTGGTGGTCGGAGTGGGGCAGGAGGTAGTGACCCTCGCGGTACGCGTAGGCACGCATGTCGACGCGGGTCACGGTCTTACCGGTGAAACCCGACAGGACCGGCGCCAGCGCCGCCGCGAAGCCGTCGCGAAGCGCGCGCAGCTCGGGCGTGCGCGGCTCGGGCGCCGTGGCGTCGAACGCGAAGATGTCGCTCTCGTAGGGATCGACCGGCTCCTCGTCCACGATCGCGAGCACCGCGTCGAGGTGATCGCCGGGCAGCAGGTCGTCGATCACGACGTGCGCGAACGGTGCGGCGGCTCGCCACATCGCCTGGAGCCGCGCTTCATCGCGGCCGAGGACGGTCGAATTCCACACGGAATCCATAGGGTCTACGAATGGTTACCACGTGTCAGCGATCGGATGCCCACAACGGTGATCGTCCGCGGCTTCTGCTCTAGCATCTCCGGCCATGGGGAACCCTTTCGTCCATCTCGATCTCAGCACGAGTGATCCAGCGGCCGCGAAGAAGTTCTATGGCGCGGTCTTCGACTGGAAGTTCCAGGACTTTCCGCAGATGAACTGGACCGGCATCGATGTCGGTCAGGGCGTCGGCGGCGGGCTCGGGCCCAAGCAGGACCCGCAGCAGCCCACGTCGTGGACCGCGTACGTCGCGGTGAACGACGTGAAGGCGACGATCGCCAAGGCCGCGGCCAATGGCGCCACCATTGTCGTGCCTCACATGGAAGTGCCGGGCATGGGCTGGCTCGGCGTCTTCCTCGATCCGCAGGGCGGCGCGATCGGCGTGTGGCAGGCGGCCGCGGCGCCCAAGGCCGAGAAGAAGAAGGCGGCGCCGGCCAAGAAGGCAGCGCCGGCCAAGAAGGCGGCGCCGGCCAAGAAGGCGGCGAAGAAGGCGCCGGCTAAGAAGGCCGGGAAGAAGAAGTAGCCTCGAGCATCTCGACCACCTTGGCGAGCAGCTCGCGGCCCATCCGGGTCGCTTCGTCGAACGACATCGGTCCGACCGGCACGTGCTGGAAGCGATCGACGAGACGGATGTCGACCTCGCCGCCGAAGAAGAGCAAGAGGCCGTCGGCGACGGCCTCGACCTCGACGTTGCCGGCGGCGACCTCGACGGTGAACTTGGTGCGCTTGCTGGTCACGGCGCCGTGCACGCCGCGCAGCGCCAGCGCGCGGGTCACGTCGAAGGCGGTGTGGTGCATGACCGCGCTGACCAGGGCGGCGGAGGCGGCGCGCACGGCGTTGTCGCCGCCGCGATCCTCGGTCAGCTTGCCGTAGAGCTGGGCGATCCCGAGCAGCGCCTTGGCGACTTCGAGCACGGCCATGGGGGGAGCCTAACCGGTGATCGAGCTTCAGAGCGCGGTGCCGAGGGCGGCGGTCATGGTCTCGCGCAGGTAGCGGGCGGCGAGGTGAACGGTGTGGGTGGTCGGCCGCAGCGGCGGCGCCACCTCCATGATGTCGCCACCAAGCATTCCGATCTCGTCGCCGACCCGGCGGATGAGCGTCACCAGCCACTCGGGATCGAGGCCCAGCGGCTCCGGCGTGCCGGTGGCGTCGGCGAAGACCTCGTCGGTGCCGTCGATGTCGTTGGAAAGGTAGACCGACTCGGCGCGCACCGACTTGAGGTGATCGATGATGGCATCGAGGCTGCGGGCCGGGTGGTCGCGGCACTCCTGGGCCCAGAACTGACGCACGCCCAGCGTCGACTCCCAGTGGGCGCGGTCGCGGCCGGAGGCGCGGGTGCCGACCTGGACCATGCGGCCGTCGCGGCCGAGCAGCTCGTTGGCGTGGAACGACCAGGTCGCGAAGCAATAGGTCACGCCCAGGCGGGTCTCGAGCAGATCGGTATGAGCGTCAGGCTGGAGGATGGCCCAGCGATCGGTGCGGGCGCGGTGGAGCGCCGCCACCACGGGCCACGCCGTCGAGTGATCGCCGCCGATCACGAACGGCGCCACCCGCGGGTTCTGGGCCAGCACCAGATCCATCACGCGCTCGGCGATCGACAGCGGCGACACCGGCAGGCGCGCTCGCTCGGACGGATCGACGTCGGGGTAGAGCGCGAGCCGCGAGGCCTCGATCTGGGTCGCCGACAGCATGTCGTCGTGGAGGAGCTGCGGCACCACGAACACGTCGCCGACGTCGACCACGCCGGCGGCGTCACACCGTCCCGGCCAGTCGGGCACGGTCTCGAGCAGGACCGAGCGGATCACCTGGGGAGCGAAGTTGGCGCCGCGCACGAAGCCGGCGCCGACGTCCGACGGCACACCCAGCACCACGCCCCTGGCGTCGGGGATGCGGGCGAGCTGATCTCGGAACCTGGCCCGCACCTCGGCCATGTCCGTGGCGCGATAGAGGCCGAGTTGCAGTCGCTCCTGCGCCGCCCGTCCCGTCGACACGGTGTGGATGCCCCCGCCCGCGGGGCGTAACAGCGTGGCGAGTTCGTCGAGCCAGTTCATGACGTCGCTTCGAGGATGACGCACGACACCTTGTAGCGGCGTCCGATCAGGAGCCAGCCCCAGTGCCGGATTCCCGGGACCGAGCGACGGATCCGCATGTAGCGCCAGCCGGTCGAGTCGACCACGATCTCGCCGGTGACCAGGCGCAGCTTCGGGAACTCGGCGGCCAGCTGCTCCACCGTCGGCCGGAAGCGGGTGTCGATGGGGTCGTGATGGACCGGATAGTGGTAGGGCACGGTCACGATCAGGCGGCCGCCGGGCACCAGCATGTTGGTGAGGGCCTCGGTGATCGGCCCTCGATCGGTCACGTGCTCGAGGAGGTTGGAGCAGAGGATCGTGCGCGGGGACAGCTCGCGTAGCGAGGCGCGGAAGGCGGGGTCGAGCAAGTCGCCGGCGAGGTCGACGCCGTCGGCGTTCTTCTGGTCGACGTGGATCACGGCGTGGCCGCCGCCCTTGGCGTGGCCGAAGACGAACTCGTCGATCCACGGCTGCTCGCGCGAGCGAAAGTCGGCGGTCGAGCTGCCGACGTTGCACAGGGGGTACACCTCGGCGGGCGGGCGCTCGGCCAGGTGGCGCCCGATCCAGCGCGCTTCATCGATCAACATGGCCCGGTTGTACCCGGAGTCCGGCGGCTGTCGTGCTACGAACGACGATGATCGCGTGACCGCTGACGACACCGCCCAGCAGAACCGCCGCGATTCCCGGGCTGCCGGGATCTTCGTGGCCAGCCGCACCGCGGCCATGCTGCTCGTGGCCGTCACCTACGTGCTGGCCACTCGCCTGTACGGCAAGCTCGGCTACGCGTACATCGCGGCGATCTACCTGATCTACGAGTCGTCGATCGCGATCGGGTCGCTCGGGCTCCCCGACGCCGTCCTCACCTTCATCCCCCGCAACCGAGCGCGCTCGGCGGCCGTGGTCCGCCAGGTCTCGGCGCTGCTGGTCATGGCTGCGCTCCCGGTCACCGGGCTGGCGATGGTGGGCGGAGCGGTGATGAGCGGCCCCAGCCTCGATCTGCTCCCGGCGCTGCCGTGGCTGGCGGCGGTGATCCTCATCGAGCTGCCGACCCAGCCCGCGATCAACCAGCTCATCGCCCACAACCGCCACGGTCTGGCTTCGGTGCTGTTCATCCTGTTCGCGGCGCTGCGCACCGGCGCGGTGCTGGCGCCGATGGCGTTCGGCTGGTCGCTCCACTCGATCCCCGTGATGATGGCGATCCTCGGGCTGGCGCGCCTGGCCGCGCACCTGTGGATCGTCCACCGCCTGGTGCCGCTGCCGACCGGCGACCGCTGGCTCGATCGCAAGGAGATGAAGACGATCCTGTGGTTCGCGCTGCCGGTCGGGCTGGGCGCCACCGTCGGCAAGATCAACCCGCAGATCGACAAGTACGCGGTTCAGCTCTTGCTCGATACCGAGTCGTTCGCCGAGTACACGGTCGCGGCCTTCGAGGTCCCGTTCGTGACCCTCATCCCCTACGCGATCGGCGCGGTGCTCCAGGCCCGCTACGTCTCGCTGTTCCAGGAGGGTCGCATCGACGAGCTGCGCACGCTCTGGTACGCCACCGTCGAGAAGACCGTGATCCTGGTGGTCCCGATGGCGACCATCCTGATCGTGGCCGCGGAGGATCTGATCTGGCTGCTGGCCGGGCCCAAGTACCTCGACGCCGCCGGTCCGTTCCGCATCTTCACGCTGGTGCTGTTCCACCGGGTTGCCGCCTACGGCCCGATGCTGCAGGCCACCAACCAGACCCGGGTCCTGCTGTTCACCAGCCTGTCGATGGTGGTGACCAACCTGGTGCTGACCGTGCCGCTCACCCTCTTGATCGGCTACGAAGGTCCAGCCGTGGCGTCGGTGATCGCCGTGATCCCGCCGTGGACGATCACGCTCATCCGCATCGGCGACACGCTCGGTGGTGGCATCCGGGTCGCGCTGCCCTGGCGGTTCTACGGGCGCGTGTTCGCGCTGTCGGCGGTGCTGGGCGGCGCGCTGTACCTCGGGCGCGACGCCCTCGCGCTGCACCCGGCGCTGGGCCTGCCGGTGGCGCTGGCGGCCTTCACCCCGGTCTACCTGGCCGCGGGCTACGTGATCGGCGTGATCAAGCGCGAGGATCTGCACTACCTGGCCCGCGCGCTTTCGTTCGGAATGATCAAATGACCCGGTGGGCGGCGATGCGCGCCGGGCTGATCAGCCTGGTCATCGTCGTCGGGCTGCTCGACGGCTGCCCGATCCCGGCGCGCAGCGAGCGCCCGGTGATGAAGCAGCGGATGTCGCCAGCGATGGTCGAGGTCGTCGACGACCTCGACCGGGTGCGGCGGACCTTGCTGCGTCCGTTCCGGCGCATCGGCGAGACTGCGCGGCTGCGCCAGCGCTGGAAGCTGTTCGCCGGGGCGTCGCGGCATCGCTGGCGCATGCGGATCGAGGCCCGCACCGGCCCCACCGCCGAGTGGCAGCTCGTCTACCGCGTCCTCGACGACGAACACGATCTGCTGGCCGGCCCCATCGAGTACCGACGCACGCGCGGCGCGTGGAATCCACACTCGACCCAGGGTCCGCGCGCCGGCTATCCCACGTTCGTGCGCTGGGTGGCCGGCGAGGTGCTGGCGCGCGAGCCGTCCTTCATGGAGGTGCGCGTGGTGCACGAGCGCATCGAGATCGGTCCCCGCGGCGGCTACGTCGGCACCGGCCAGATGCTGCACGGTCTCTCGGTGAGGCGCGCGAAGTGACGCGGCTCCTGCGCGCCTGGGTCGAGCTGTGGGATCGCCGCGAGCCGGCGACGGCCCAGGCCCTGGTCCGGATCGTCGTCGGGATGTGTGTGCTCGGCGACCTGGTGCAGGTGTGGCACCTCGGCATCGTCGACGGCCTGTGGGCGCCGCCGCCCGAGGGTATGGGCTACGGCGCCAGCGGCAAGCCGTGGTCGGTCGAGTGGTTCGGCGCCTCGGCCGGGGTGGCGATGTGGTGGACCGGGGTGGCGGCGAGCCTGGCCTTCACCCTGGGCGCGGCCACGCGTGTGGCCGGCGTGGCGCTGGTCCTGGCGTCGGCGCAGCTCGGCGAGCTCCTGCCCGACGGTGATCGCGGCATCGACGCGGTGCTGCGGGTGGTGACGCTGGTGCTGGTGTTCTCGAGCTGCCAGGCCCGCTGGTCGATCGACGCTGTGGTGTGGCGCGCACTGGGCCGGCCCTATCCGGCGCTGGTGCCGGCGTGGCCGCGTCTCCTGCTGTTCGCCCAGGTGGTGTGGATCTACTTCTCGGGCGGCCACAACAAGACCGAGCCGGAGTGGACGCCGGTGGGCGGTTTCGCCGCGCTGGCCAACGCGATTTCGGATCCGCACTTCGCGCGCTTCTCGGCCGACTGGGTGCCGTCGGTGTTCCCGCTGCCGGCGATCGCGACGGCGGTCACCATGGCCTTCGAGTGGGGTGCGCCGCTCCTGCTCCTGGTGGTGTGGTTCGAGGCGACGGCGGATCGACCCGGTCGCCTACGCCGCCTGAGCAACCGGCTTCACCTGCGCTGGATCTGGATCGCGACCGGCGTCCTATTTCACCTCGGCATCGCGCTGTTCATGCGGCTCGGCATCTTCCCCTGGGGCATGCTCGCGCTCTACCCCGTGCTCATGCGCGCGGACGAGCTCGTCCGCGCCGAGGCATGGCTCGTGGCGCGGCTTCCATAACCCCCGGAGTTCCCAGCGATTTCACAGGGGACGGTGTCAACTTTGACAACCTTGGCCGCCCGCCTTCCTCACGCTGGCTTTCAGCAGCGCAGCCTCCTCCGCCGACAACGGTGCTTGCGCCACTCTCGCCCCACGCTGTCTGCTGATGTTCACGGTGGCGGACGCCTGGCTGATCGCGATCCCCAGCGCGACCGCCGCGTGGATGAAGACGCGCTTCGCCATCGAAACGGTGCCGCGTGCTTGCCGGCGCTTCATCGCGCTCGCTGGCAGGCCCACGGCCGCTGCGACCGCCACGAGCAGCGCCGCCGCCGTCGGCGGTGGACGAACGAAGCGCCGGCGCACCACGGGAAACTCGAACGGCTCGGTCAGCACCGGCGTCCCGAGCTCGTACGGGCCCAGCCGACGAACGGCCGCGCGCGCGCGCACGAGATCAGGAAGCTCCAGGGACGCGTCTGCGGAACCGTGGACGAGCCCATCGAACGCCGCCTGATCGTTCGCGCAGCCGGTGCGCCGGAGCCCCTCGGCGACGTCCAGCCAGCTCGGGCACTTCGCAAGGCCCAGGTACGACTGGTGGCTCGACCATGACGAGTCTCGAGCGCTCGCCACGACCTTGGCGCGAACCGGGTTGTTGTGGATGTACGCGATGACCTCGGCTTCGCGATGCGGCGGCACGAGGTACGTCGCGGGCCGATCCGCGAACACGGGACCCAATCGGCCCCGCTGCGCGTTGAGCCAGCGCGCGAAGGGTGAGTTCACGCGCTTCGCCCACGATTCCAGGTCGCGCTCGCCGCCGAGCATCGCCAGATGGATGTGGTTGCTCATCAGGCAGTAGGCGAGGCATCGCCAGTCCGACCTGGCCAACGCGCGGCCTAGCAGGCTCAGGTAGCGGGCTCGTTCGACGTCGGACGCGAAGAACCAATCGCGATCGACGAACCGAGAGATGACGTGATGCAGGTGGCCGGGGACCGTGATTCTGGCGATTCGGGGCATGACTGCCCTATCGACGGAACCTCGCCAAGGTTGTCAAAGTTGACACCGTCCCCTCGAAAGTTGGGGAGTTTCAGCTACTTGTTCTGCGGGAAGCCGAGGTCGACGCCGCGGAAGCGGGGGTCAGGCCAGCGGCTGGTGACGGCTTTGGTGCGGGTGTAGAAGCGGACGCCGTCGCGGCCGTAGATGTGGAGGTCGCCGAACAGCGAGGCCTTCCAGCCGCCGAAGGAGTAGTAGGCCATGGGGACGGGGATGGGAACGTTGACGCCGATCATGCCGACCTCGACCTCGCTCACGAACTTGCGGGCGGCGCCGCCGTCGTTGGTGAAGAGGGCCACGCCGTTGCCGTAGGGGTGGGCGTGGACGAGGGCCATGGCCTCGTCGTAGGTGCCGACGCGCACGACCCCCAGCACCGGGCCGAAGATCTCGTCCTGGTAGATCGACATCTCGGGCTTCACGCTGTCGAACAGGCACGGGCCGAGGAAGAAGCCGTCCTCGTGGCCGCTGACTCGCAGCCCGCGGCCGTCCATCACCAGCTTGGCGCCCTCGCCGACGCCGGCGTCGACGTAGCCTTTCACCTTGTCGCGGTGGACGCGGGTGATGAGCGGGCCCATCTCTGACGCCGGATCGTCGCCGGGGCCGGTCTTGAGCTTGGCGATGCGCTCGCGCAGAGCCGGGATCAAGCGCTCGCCGGCGTCGCCGACGGCGACGATCACCGAGATGGCCATGCAGCGCTCGCCTGCCGAGCCGTAGCCAGCCCCGACCGCGGCGTCGGCGGCGAGCTCCAGGTCGGCGTCAGGCAGGACGATCAGGGGGTGCTTGGCGCCGCCGAGCGCCTGCACGCGCTTGCCGTGCTTGGTGCCAGTCTCGTAGATGTAGCGGGCGATCGGCGTCGAGCCGACGAACGAGACCGCGGCGATCTGCGGGTGCTCGAGGATGCGATCGACGGCGACCTTGTCGCCGTGCACGACGTTGAGCACGCCCGGCGGCAGGCCGGCCTGCCGGAACAGGTCAGCGCAGTACATCGCCGCCGACGGATCGCGCTCACTGGGCTTGAGCAC